>Ga0209415_10020826_pt1 | contig 10156 bp, 5 predicted proteins | sample PeaSoiSIISIP2007_FD_187696 | JGI IMG/M metagenome (GOLD analysis project Ga0209415, IMG submission 187696) | Peat soil microbial communities from Weissenstadt, Germany - SII-SIP-2007 (SPAdes) (version 2) | ecosystem: Environmental > Terrestrial > Soil > Wetlands > Peat | place: Germany...
TGCGCAGCCTGACTCGGCGGCGCGCGGTGGGAACCGCGGAAACCACTTTCCCGCAATTTGAGCAGCGGCTGACCACGTTCGTTGAACGTGAGGGGCAGGATCCTTTTATCGACCTTTTGGCCGGGGACGCATTGAGAGTCGCGCGGTCCGCTCCGCCCGAGCACATGGTCACGGAAGGCCGCTTGTGGCTCTCGATGGGCACCGCTCTCGGCGCGCTCGCGATCCTGATCTGGATGATCGCCGCCGGGCCCGGCTTCCTTGGTTACGGCGCGTCGCTTTTGTGGACCGGTCCGCACCGCGACAAGCCCAATCTTTACGAGTTGCGCGTGACTCCCGGCAACGCCGTCGTGCGGCGGCACGCCGACCAGATGGTTTCGGCGATCCCCACCGGATTAGAGTCGCCCAGCGTGAAGTTGTATGCCCGCTTTCAGAGCTCGTCCAAATGGGAAGAGATCGCGATGCTGCCCAAGGCGGGCAGCTTCGCGGGAGGCTATCAATTTATATTTGCCGGTTTGCCGGAGACCGTCGAATATTATGTGACCGCCGGAGCGATGACCTCGGAGCATTTTCAGATTCGCGTCACCGATCTGCCCGCGGTGAAGCAGATTCGCGTCACCTATCATTACCCGGCTTGGACCGGCATGCCGCAAGAGATCGAGGAGCGTAGCGGCGACTTGCGGGCCGTCACCGGCACCGAGGCCGAACTGCAAATCTCGACCGACAGGCCGCTTCAGGGCGGCAAGATTCAGCTCGACAGCGGCGCGCAGATCCAGCTTGCGGGCGGCGAGAATAACGTTTATCGCGGAACCGTCAAGATGGATAAGGACGGGGTTTATCACATCGCCGGCGTGGATGGCGGGCAGGCTGTTCGGGTCAGCGAGGATTTTTTCATTGAGGCGCGGAAACCCAATCCGCCTCAGGTTTCGTTCGTGCGGCCCAGCCGCGGGGATTACCATGCTAGCCCTATTGAAGAGGTCACCGTTGCCGCCAAGGCTACGGGCGATTACGGCCTCCAGGGCGTCGCGCTGCATTATTCGGTCAACGGCGGCGCGGAGACTACGGTGGATCTGCTCCCGCAAAAGGGCAAGAAGGAAGCGGGGGGCTCGACCACGCTTTCGCTGGAGGATTTCAAGCTCCTGCCGGGCGATCTGGTTAGCGTCTACGCCACGGCCAAGGATGCCAACGCAGAAGCGCACACCGATATGATGTTCATCCAGGCCGACCCGTTCGAGCGCGAGTTTTCGCAATCGCAGTCGGGCGGTGGAGGGGGTGGCGGAGGAGGCCGGGGCAACGACCCCGCGCAGATCTCGCAGCGGGAGAAGGAGATTATATCCGCCACTTTCAAACAGCAGGGAGACAAGAACGCGACCCAACAGCAGGCCGACGCCATCGCCAAGCTGCTGTCGCAATCGCAAGCCACGTTGCGCGATCAGGCCGCCACGCTTTCCGGGCGCTTGCAGGCTCGCGAGCTGACCGATGAAGTGCAGGCCATCAGCGACTTCCAGAAAGACATGATCGCCGCTTCCAACGCCATGACGCCGGCCGCGGAACAATTGCAGAAGGAGAAGTGGAAGGAGGCCATTCCCAACGAGCAGAAGGCTCTGCAATATCTGCTGCGCGCCGAAGCCACGTTCCGGCAGATTCAAGTCGCGTTCGGGCGCGGCGGCGGGGGCGGAGGCGGCGGTGGAGGGGGCGCGGCGCGTGATCTGGCCGCACTGTTCGATCTGGAGCTCGATACCGAAAAAAATCAATACGAGACGCAGAAAACTCCGGCCACGACCGCCGAGCAGAAGGCGCAGGAAATCGACGATGCGCTGAAAAAGCTCGACGAACTGGCGAAGCGGCAGGAGAGTCTCGCCCAGCAGCAGCGTAACGGCGCGCAGACCGCCGAGCAAAAATGGCAACAGGAAATGTTGCAACGCGAGGCGCAGCAGCTTCAGCAACAGATGGAGCAACAACTGGGGCAGAAAGGCCAGCAGGGGCAACAGGGCCAGCAGAGCGGCCAGAGCGCTTCGGCTTCGGGGCAAGCAGGCGGACAGGCCGGCCGTAGCGGCAGTCAATCGGGCGGGCAGTCCGCGGAGCAATCGGCCGACAACCGGCAACAGGCGGCGCAACGGGCGCTCGAACGGTTGCGCGAGGCTAACGAGGACATGAAGCGCGCCGGCTCGCAGAATCCGAGTGCGGCCGATTCGCGCCGCGCCGCCGACCGCTTGCGCGAAGCCACCGACGCTCTTGGCCACGCGCAGCAGCAGGACGCCTCCGGGCGGCTCAACTCGATGGCGCAGACCGCCGAGCAATTGGCGGCCCAGCAAAAGCAGCAGGCCGATCGCGTGCGCGACCTGATCGCTCAACAGAGCGCGGCTCGCGCGTCGGGCAAGGCGGCGACCAACCCATCGGCCAAGGAAATCGACAAGATGATCAACGACCGGCAGCGGGTGACCGATGATTTAGGCCGCCTCACGCAACAGATTCACGGCGCGGCGCGCGAGCTCGCGCCTACGCAGCCGGCGGCTTCAGGCAAGTTGCGGAGCGCGCTCGACGGCATGGACGAAAACAATCTCGGCACGCGCATGCAACGCAGCTCGGATTGGCTGCGTAGCGGCGACTTCTCCGATCCGGTGGAGACGGCTCTTACGAACGATCTCGAAAAACTGGGCAAGCAGATTGGCGAGGCCGCTCGCGCGTTGGGCAATGCGCAGCACACTTCCAAGGATGCCGAGCTCACGCGCGCCATGGATGATCTGACCCGTCTGCGCGACCAGGTCGAAGGCCTGGGGCGTCCCGATCCTCCATCAAACGGCGCCCCACGTAGAGCTCAGCCCGGTCGTGGCGGGCAGCAGGGTCAGCAGCAAGCGCAAGGCGGCAAGCCCGGTCAAGGTGGTCAGCAGAGTGGTCAACAAGGTGGACAAGGCGGCCAGCAAGGTCAGGGTGGTCAACAAGGCGGACAAGGAGGCCGGCAAGGTGGTTTGGCCGGTGAGGTCGGCAACCGGGTGGCTGGTCCGGTAGGCAATCCGGCCGGGGGCAATCGTGGAGGCAATCAGGGTGGCGGCTACGACACCGGCAATACTCGCATTCAGGGTCAGGCCGTGGCGCCGCAGCAAGGTCCCAGCCCGGCCGATACCCAGCGCCAGATTGACCAGGGATTGAACCTCCTTAACCAGATTCGCTCCACCGTGCAGGATAGCCCGGAGGCCCGGCATCAGTTGCAATCGCTGATCGATGAGATGCGCAATCTGGATCCCAAGCGTTTCCCCGGCAATCCAGCCCTGGTCGAGCAGATGCACCAGCAGCTCCTCAGCGGCGTGGACGCGCTGGAACTCCAGCTTCGCCGCCAACTCGACGAAACGCGGGGCGGCACTATCCGCAACACCGATCCGGCCAAGGTCCCCGCGGGCTATAAAGACTCGGTCGCCGAGTACTACCGCAAACTCTCGGCCGGGGGCCGGTAGCCACTCTCGTTAGTCTAGTACATCGTCTGGAAACTCCGTTAATGAATGCCAGACCTCCGAGCCGCCATGCGCAGCATGCGGATTGCTTGATTCGGGGGAGACCCGCATGCTACGCATGGCGGCTCAGACCGAATCGAAAAAATATTCGAGCATGAACTTTCTGGACGATGTACTAGTCTGCTGACCTGGTGGACCGGCGGCTCTCGAATTTGTAGTCGGAATACTGGATGGTCAGATCGGCGAGTCCAAACACACGCGCGTCGGTTAAGGAGTGGTTGGAGGACACGAACCAGCATTCGCCGGTTTTCTCGAACGTCTGCACGAATTTCACGTTCTTCGTCCAGAAGGAAACGTTGTGCGCCGGGCTGCCTTCGATCTGAATCACGGCGTAATCCCGCGCATCGATCCAAATCCGGCCGCAGGTCAGGAACTTCGCGTCTGTTTTCGGGGTCAACTCGACCACATAGGCGTCGCGGCCGTTCACATTCTCCCTGCCCGTAAGCTGAAAAGAGTAATTGGCCGGAGTGATCCAGGTGCGTTCCTGCTCGGCTGACCGGGATGCCTCGACTTCCGCCTCCAGGAGCTTGTGGAATACGTGAGTACGAACCCCGCCGTCGCCCTCTTCCGAGACGATGGTGTATTGCTTTACGCCGTTCGGAAGACGTGTCCAGCGCACTTCCATGTCCGCGCGGCGGCTTTTGTTTTCGAGGTGGTAGCGGGTCGTCACGGAATATTGGCTGAGGGACGCCCGGCGAAGGGTTTCGTGCGCCACGAACCTGGCGACGACATCGTTGGTGGCGGGAAGCTCGGCGGCAAATGCGGCCAGCGTGGAAATCAGGGCGATTGCGATGGTTTTCATGGTGAAGTTCCCTTTCACCAGCCCGTGCGGATTTTTCGTCAAAAGAGGGTAAATCGCTAACAAGTTTTTTTCTTTACCCCCTCTGGCCGGATTTCCCGCCAGTGCCGGTGGGAGTGGAGAAAATGAAAAAGAACAGCATCATCATGATGGCGGCAGGATTAGTGATCCTGGCCCTGGCCGCGGCCAAGGTGGGATTCGTCGGTCTCTTACATAATTTGCTTGCGGGATGGATCGCGTTACCGGTTCTGATCGGTCTCGGCGCGATCCGATTGGCCTTGCAGACATATTCATGGTCCAGCGCGCTTCGAGCCCAGGGGGTTGAGGTGCCGGCAGGCAATCTGATCGGGGCCCGTCTCGCTTCGCACGGCATGGGCTATCTCTCGGTGATGGGACCGATGGTCGCCGAGCCGATGAGGATCAAGCTTTTGGGCTCAGCGGCTCAAGATGGGGCAGCGCCGACGCTGATCGATACCGGCGTGACGTGGTTCAGCTCCGGCTTGATGGCGATCGCAGGCTCCCTCTGCGCCATGCGTGTGCTGGCCGGCGGGCGCCACTTGCTTCCTATGATTCTGGTAGCGGTCCTGACCACTGTAGGACTCATCTTCATCGCGCGGCCGAAACCCTTGCTGCCAGGGTTGATCCGGCTGCTGGGCAAGCGCTGCCCGGAGTGCGTGAGGAAGGCGGAAGGAGTGGAACTGGCGATTCGCGACTTCGAAACCCGTCATCCGGCCACTATCCGAACGATGCTGCTGGCCGCTCTGCTGTGCCAGATCCTGATGGTGGCGGAGATTGCCACGATTATTCTGGTTTTCAAGCTCCCCTTTCATGCGGGAACCATCCTCGCGTTGGAAGCTGCGAACCGGGTGGTCCGGACGATGGGGGGATGGCTGCCGGCTCGAATCGGCGCGGACGAAACCGGCATGGCGGCCGCGTTCCTGATGTTCGGGTTGCCCTCGGCCTCAGGCCTGGCCCTGGCTCTGGCGCGCCGTGTTCGCGATCTGATGGAAGTGCTGGCGGGACTTGGCTGGCTGGCATGGAGCTCGCGATCCGCGACGGTTTAGACAGGCTGCTCAAAAAAAGTTTCAGCCACGGCCAGTTCGAAACACAGACTAAAGTCTGTGCCACCTCTAGAGCTGTTTTCTAAATAGTGTAGTCCGGGTAGGGCGGCCAAATCTTTTTTGCCCTTTTGGGGAGGCGATCCCGCATGAGTGGTCGGGAACGGAAGAAACGACCCAAGGACAAAGGAGATAAAACGATGAAACGGATTTTCACACTGACGGCGCCGGCAATGATCTGGGCGTCCCTGATGATGACTGCGAACGGCCAGACGGCGTCGCATGAGGATCGCGCAAAGAGCCTGATCGCGGATGCCTTGAAGGCGAAGAACCCGGACACCCGGAAAGAGGGCGTGAAGGCGCTCAGAATGGTCGCGGAGCAGGCGCCGTTCGCGTCCCAACTGGAAGCGATGTTGACCGACAGCGACGTTCAGGTTCGCGTCGCGGCGGTCGAGGCGCTGGCCGAACTGAAGAACGAGCGTGGAATCGCGGCGTTGAAGACAGCTTTGAGCGACCAGGCAGCCGAGGTCCGTTTCGCTGCCGCGAAAGCTCTCCTGAAACTGAACGATCCGGCCGGCCGGGACTTCCTGATCGCAGTTCTGAACGGCGATGCGAAGGTCTCCTCCGGGATGGTCGCCACGCATCTCCGCGAGGCAAAGAGAACGATGGAGACGCCCAACGTCCTGATCCTGCTCGCGGTCAAACAGGGTGTTACCATGGCTCCTGTCCCCGGCCTCGGCGTCGGCTACTCCTCCGCCCAGGAAATCCTTGCGCATCGCGGTATTTCCGAACGCGCGGCCACGGCTCTGTTGCTCGGCAAAGAGCAAGACTCGGAAGTAATCACGGCCCTGCGTAACGCGCTGACCGATAAGAATGCCGCAGTACGGGCAGCCGCCGTTCAGTCCCTTGCGCTGGCCGCCGACACCACCGTTCAGCAGGATGCAGTCGAGTTGTTCGTCCCTCTGTTCAACGACAAGAATCGAGCGGTAAGGCTCCGGGCAGCAGCGAGTTACCTGCGGCTGGAAAACATGTCCTCCACTACGGCCATGGGAGTGGACGAAGAATAGCGTTTAAGACATGGCGAAAGAATTGGGCCGGGTTTTAAGAGCTCGGCCCTTCTTGTGTTTTAGTTTAGAGAAGATCACTTTACGCCGTTGTCCACACTGAGGAGCGTCAGGTGTTCGATCGACCAGTCGAGAGGAATGCCTGAAACGCCGCCGCGCTTCCCGGACGCGGTGTTTTCAAGAAGAAGGCTCAACGGAGACCGCGCGTTGCTCCCGCGCGAACGTACACCCGCGAAGTTGAAGATGGTTTCGGGATTGTCGATCGGCGTGGCGCTGGTGAGAAGGAAGTAATTGTCGACACCATACGGTGTGGCGACGATCAAATCCGCATCCTCCGTGGTAAGTGGCACCAGATCCGCAAGCGTGGCCTGCCCGGGGCGAGGAAATTCGTTGTCGAGATTGTCTCCAAACAGCAGCTTGGCTTCCCCGAAACTATCGACCACAAATACATAAACACGGCGCGACGCATCGAAGCGCGGGCGGAGCAAGAGCTTATACTTTTCGCCGTCACGCAGGACTCCCGAGGAAACAATCTGCCCGGTTTCCGTGTTTCGGAGCACGAGTTGGTAAGGACCGGCGCTATCGCCCGCGGGCGGGGAAAGGTTTAGCCATCCACTGACTTTTGCCAAACCGAGGGCGGTATTCCTGAGCGACACAACGGCTTCCAAGGAGCCCTGAAACCAATCGGTGCGCAACGGCCGTACCGACGGCTTTCCTCCAGGATGATCCGACTGGCCAGGATCGCCAAGCGCCCAGGCATAGCTGACCCTCTCCGAACCTGGTTCCAGGCGGCCGAGCAGAACGTAATCGGCGCGCTCCTGTGAATCGACGGCCAACACCGCACCGGCTTCAAATTTAAGAGCGCGCGCGATGGCCTCATCGGGCGGGAACTGAACGAAAAGGTGCGACGCTTGAGGAAGCCCGCGCACCACGGCGTCCGCGGATAGCAATCGAATGCGGGACGGTTGCGCGCCGGCTCGATTCTCCAGCAAGCTCCACTGCGACTGGCCGGCGTCCCAGCTTAAAATGTGCGTCGGCGGCTCCGCCGCCGGATCGGAAACAAAGGAAATCGATCCACTCCCGCGCAACTGGCTCGCAACTTCGGTCAACAGACGCAGTTCCTTTTCGGGCGCCGGACCGGGGATGTAAACACGCAGCAGCTCGCGGTCGGGCGCGACCCATTTGACCAGCTCAAAAAGATCCCCTGGACGGACCGTCGCGTCCTCGGTCGCCTTGCGGATAATGACGGCATCGGAAGAGCTGAGACCGTTGAGCTTTGTGATTCGGATTTCGACATCCGGCGGCCCCCGCTCGATCCGTTTCAACTCGCAACCCTCGTTGAGATTAGCCGCGAGGCCGGCATTCAGCTTGATCGTGCCGCGCGCCACCCGGGCCACGGCTGCCGTCACGCCATGAGCTGTCTCCGGCTCCTGCCCGAAAAGCCCCCGTTCGTTGCGGCCCTTTTTTGCCAGCAGAACGGGCTCCTGATCGGGCGCTTTGGATTGCATCAGGGCACGCGAGCGCTGGAAGATGCGGTCGATCGCGGAGTTCACCGGCAGCGTCGCAAGAGAGTGCAGCAGGGCCCAAGTGAACACTCCGTGCGCGCCGCCGAGATCGGTGTCCACCAGCTCACCGGCAGGCTCATAATCCTGGGATGCGGACAGCACCAGCACACCCTCGTCTTCCGGCAGAGGAGCATCGAGAGGATCGTTGACGGAGAGACCGGCATCGGCGGCCTCCGACCGGACTTTGCGCGCCGAAATGGGACCGCGCGAAGCTGCGCCGCTGTAGCAACTGTCATGGATCACCGTGAGGGTGACCCCTTTGCGCGGCGCCTGGCCGTAGATCCTGGCGAGTTCCTTGCTCCGAATGTCGGGCACTCCGAGCAGTGCGTCGGCCGGAACGAGAGTCGAGTCATAGCCGCTGCTGTTTTTATTCCGCCCGGCCGTATTTCTGATTCGCGAACCATGACCGGCGAAGTAGAAGAGGCTGACATCGCCACTGGCCGCGCTATCGATCAGATGAGTCCGCAGGAGAGTGAGCACGCGGTCGCCCGTGGCCTGCTCGTTCGTCAGAAGGATAATATTGCGCTCCTCGAAGCCGAAGCGATCGATGAGAATTTCCTTCATGGCCAGGGCATCGTTTACGGCTCCGCCGAGATCCGGAATCGATCGCCTGGCGAAGCTGCCATGAACCTCCTTCCTGCGAAGCTTGGTCAGCTCCGACGGAGTCGCTGGAACCGCATTGCCCGGGTAGGGGATGTAATGGTCGATCCCGACCAGCAGGGCCCGGCGCTCGGCGGCCTGGATGGGCATGCTCGCCAGAAACATCGCGGCAATCAGGAGGAGTCGGTTCATGCCGATCACCTGTCGCGAGCCGATTCGAGCGCGGTTCTGGCGGCTGCGAGAGCGCCCGCCAGCGCCGGATCGGACGGGCGGAGGCGCAGCGCGGCCTCCAGTTCATCGCACGCGTCGGCGAGCAATCCGCTTTGCTGGTCGATGCCGGCGATCAGGGCCAAACGCAGGGCGTCGTCCCCGGCGTTGAGGGCGGCGGCGAAGGCAGAACGGCGATCGAGATCGTCTTTGGAGATCGTCCAGAATTCCGCGCTGGCTTCGGCAAGCACGCTGGAACGGCCGAAGGCACGCACACGCCAGGAGTAGCGCGCGCCTGGCTTCAGCGCGCCGGAAGGCACGTCGACGCTGGTAGCGGGTGTGTTCAACCGCAGAATAGTATTTCCCTCTTCGTCTTCAAGGATGACACCGTAATCGGAAACTTCCGGCACCGGCGCAAAACTGAGCTTCACGTGCGATGCGATCGCCCATGCCTGTTGCGGATAAAGATTCTTTACGCGCGAGCCGCCTCGGATCGCGGTGGCTCCGGGTACATCCGCGGTGTTGGCGGCGATGGGAACAAGCCTGGGAATCGGAGGGAGGCGATTCAACTCGCGGACCTGGGAATTGGAGGCGGTTAACCCGCCCTCGGTGAGGGTGGCCCTGGCGCCGGCGCTCAGTTCATAGGAGCGTCCGTTCAGCAGGATGAGCTTCATCGACGACTTCGGGTGGACGTCGATGCGCACGCCCGCATCCAGCCAGTCGAGAGCGTGGATGGAGACCTGAGTTCGCGCCTTCGGTACCTGCGCACTTGCGCCGCCCGCGAGCGATGCCACCACGGCAACCGGTCCTTTGGCGAAAATCGCGGCTGGAAATAGAGCCAGCGATAGAAAGAGGATTCCAAGAGGATGCCGAAAAAGTCGCCCAGACGATCGCTCCCTGCGGTCGCGGCTCGGTAAGCAATTGATTTTACGTGCCGCCGATTCCGAGCCGCGACCGCAGGAAGCGATCTGCTCTAGTTTCTTCAGCATCCTGCTAAACATGACTCATGCTCCTTTCACCGGATACGCGGGCAGCCGCGACCGTAGACGCCAGGCGATGACGCCGCTCAATAGAAGCGCCGTTTCCGGCGCCACCAGCACCAGCATCGTCCGCGAGACGCGGAACATAGCGAAAGCGATCAACGCGTAGCCGCCGAACGATGCCGCCGCGGCGCCGATCGCCCAAAATGGCCGGTGCGGAAACTGGAGCGCCAGCGCAAGCGTTCCGAAACACGCCGCGCTCATGAACGCAAGACACGCCAGCAGACCTGCGTCGCGCACGGGATAGCCGCGGATGATGGTGTTGGCGATCATGGCGTGAATCGCGATTCCGGATACCCAATCCGGATCGGCCGCGG
>Ga0209415_10020827_pt1 | contig 10155 bp, 10 predicted proteins | sample PeaSoiSIISIP2007_FD_187696 | JGI IMG/M metagenome (GOLD analysis project Ga0209415, IMG submission 187696) | Peat soil microbial communities from Weissenstadt, Germany - SII-SIP-2007 (SPAdes) (version 2) | ecosystem: Environmental > Terrestrial > Soil > Wetlands > Peat | place: Germany...
GCTCCCCGCCCAGAAACCACTTGTAGAAGGGCGAGTTGGAGTCGTCGAGCACGGTGTCCCACCGCCTGAACCAGTGCAGCTCCCGCGCCTGCCTGGCCCACCACGCCTGCGGATCGCGCGCGGCCTCCGCGTAAACCTCCGGGTCGTTCAGCAGAGCCTGCGCGCGGAACTCCGCAGGGGGGTCGAAGCGCTCGACGTCGAGCAGCCTGCCGAGCTCGCGGTCGAGCTCCTCGCCGGCGCCGTCTGGGAGCGATCCATCGGCGCCGCCCGGGGTGGGCTTGGGTTCGGTTGCCATTCTCGGTCTCTCAGCTCCTGTCCAATGGAACGATCGGCAGGACGGTGCGTCCAAACGTCGAGTTTGTCACAACTGCAAACGACGCATACCACGCGGCGGCGGCGGTCGCGAGGCCGACGTAGCCGCCCCAGTGGGTGACGGTGGTGTGCGGACCCACGGCGCCGATCGCCAGCAGCACGAAGGTCGCCGTCAACAGCACGAACACCGCCAGCACGGCCCCGCTCACGCGCAGCGCCGCGACGGTCATGTAGGCGGTGAAGATCGCCCACGCCCACAGGTACACGCCCACGGCGTGCCCGACGTTGCCGCCGATCTGCTTGGCGTAGAACACGTTGAGCGCCCAGAAGGAGATCCAGAACGCTCCGTATGAGCAGAACGCCACGGCCCCGAAGGTGTTGCCGGTGCGGAACTCCCAGATGCCGGCCACCAGCTGGACGATGCCGCCGTAGGCCAGCGCCAGGCCGAGGACGACGGGAGTGCCCTTTTCGTTGACCAGGTTGGCGTTGAACATCGACAGCACGAACGTGGTCATGGCGAAAGCCGCGAGCCCGAGCGGCGCGGGGTTGGCGGGAGCCCACGAGCTCGCGCGCGCGGTCTCGTCCCGCACGGGCTCGCGCGGACTGATCGACTGCGGGGAGTCGGGACGGTGAATGGATGCTGCCTCCATGGGACCCTCCTTCACGCCGCCCCAATGCCAGGCGGCATCGAGATGCACCGGTGAGCTGAACCGGATCGATATGAGAGCGGGGAACGGTGGAGAGCACCATTACCCTCTCTGCCCTGGATTATTCCCCGAGGAGGGATTGCTCAATCATCAAGACGCCGAGCGCTTGCGCCGGCGCCGGCTGGAGGACCTCACCGGCGGTGCGGGCTCGGGCGCCACGTCCGCGCCCGCGAGCGCGGGCTTGCCCGCGCCGCGGCGCTCGGCCGCGGAGGGCCACGGCATGGCCTCGCCGGCCGCCCAGGCGGGTGGGTCCGGCGCGCGGCCCATGAACATCATTCCAACGGCCACCAGCCAGAAGGCCGGGATCAGCTCCTGCACCAGCCCGAACGCCACCCCGATCGGAGTGAAGGCAAGCACCGCGGCGAAGATCCCCAGGATCATCATCCAGCGCGCGAGCAGTCCGGTGCGCCCGGCCCCCATCATCACGATTACCATCCCCACGGTGAGGCTGAGCCCGGCGAGCAGGCCCACGTACTGCGTGATCTGCAGCCCCGTTCCCTGGATCAGGGCCTGGTCGGCCGCGTGCGCGCTGTGGTCGTGGCCGGTCACGAAGCTGTGCGCCGTGAGCGCCTGCACGATCGGACGGACAACGAAGATCAGCGCCATGCCGATGCCGCCGGCCAGCACAGTCGGGTGCGCGACCGCCGTGGTCTCGGGCCTGCGAAAGCGAACGGCTACCAGCAGGAAGAGCAGTACGAGCGTCAGGAAGACGACGGCAACCGCCTGCAGCACGCCGCCGGCGATCAGCCCAAAGGCGTGGTGATCGATGAAGCTGACCTCGGCGGCCCGCGGGCTGACGGGCGGGTTGGGTTCGGCCGGCACACCCAGCGCCGGGGCCAAGCCCTGGAGCAGCCCCACCGTGGGCAGTGCGCTGAGCGTCGAGGTGAGGATGATCCCGCTCAGCAGGTAGAGCACGCCGGATGCCGCGGCGGGCACGCCAAGACGCCCGCGCCGCTCGCTCTCGTGAGCGATCTGCTCGGCCACCTGCGCACGGTCGCGCTTGGCGCCGCCGTTCTTCGCTGCTTCGATCTCGGGCTCCCTGGGCATCGGCAGCGCAGTGTATGAGTTCGCCGCTACGATGAGCTTCATGGAAAGCGACGATGTGGGCGATCTGTTCGGGGATCCAGAGGAGCTTCAGCGACGTCTGGCCGAGTTCGCCTCGCAGATGCAGGGTCAGCAGCGCCTCGCATGGGCCGACAACGCGATCAAGCTGGCCGTCGACATGACCGTCGCGGCGGTCAACCGCATCAACGTGCAGGGCAGCGCCGAGGCCCAGGCCGAACAGATCCGCTCGGTGATGGCGGTCGTGTTCCCCGAGGCCGTCACGCTCGTGCGCGAGGCGCGCGAGGGGCTTCAGTAGGCAGGGCTTCCTCGGGCAGCACTCCGTCGCGCTCGGCGCGGCGCTCGGCCTCGCGCGAGTCCCTGCCGGCGGCGATCACCTCGCCGAAGGAGCGGAAGCGGAAGATGAACACCACCGCTCCGAGGCCCACGAGCGCCGTGAAGACGGCAATCGCTATCTGCTGGCCCACCGAGTACGCCGCCACGACCGCCGTCGGGGCCGTCGTGGCGAAGACCTTAACCAGCAGCGCCTGCTGCACGCCGGCCCCGCCGGGCGTCAGCGGCACGGCCCCCGCCACCTGGTTGACCGCGAACACGAGCAGCACGTTCTGCACCGAGGCCCCGACACGGAACGCATCGAGCAGGAACCAGAAGGCCACGAAGCGGCACACCCACCCCGCGGCCTGCAGGGCGGCCACTTCGCGCAGGTAGCGCCGGCGGTCGGTCAGGATCGTCACGCCCTGACGCACGCGTGCCCAGAAGGCCTTGACGCGCACCGACAGCACCGCGAAGGCCACCAGCCCCGTGACCGCCAGCGCCGTGATCAGGAACAGGGTGAAGCGGAAGTGCGCCGCCAGGTAGGAGATGTCGAAGGAGTTCAGCTTGGAGAAGTCCGGCGGCTTGGGGAACACGCCCTGGGTGAACGCGAAGATCAGCACCACCACCCCCACGGCGATGTCGAACACGGACTCCACGAAGAACGCGGCCGCCACCGTCGGGTACGTGGAGCCGGGGATCGAGCTGCGCGCGAGGAACAGCTTGATGATGTCTCCCCCGCGCGCGGGCACGACGTTGTTGAAGCCGACCGCCGCGAAGTACGCGCCCCAGATGCGCCGCCACTGAAAGCCGACCGCCGGGTAGGCGGCGCGCAGGCTGTTGAAGAAGGCGCGCGAGCGCAGCGTCAGGTTCAGGCCGAAGAAGGCCAGACCCAGCGCCAGCGCCCCCCAGTGGACGGCCGCAAGGTCGGAGAAGAACTGCCCGACCGCTTCGACGAAGGCGTTCAGGCTGTCGGCAATGGAGGTCGAGGCCGGGGCCGCAGGCACAGCTCAAGCGTACGGCGAGCGTGGGCATCGCACTGTGGTGCCCGCCGCCCGGACGGTCGAGCCTCAGATAGCTCACACTGCACCTATGGCACACGCACCCGCCGCCGCCCAGGCACATTCAGGAGGCATGAGCCGGCGCGCGACCTTCGCGGTGCTGGGGGTCGCGCAGTTCGTGATGGTCCTCGACACGACCGTGATGAACGTCTCGATCTCGCAGGTCGTGAGCGATCTGCACACCACCGTCACCGCCGTGCAGGCGGCGATCACGCTGTACGCGCTCGTGATGGCGGCGTTCATGCTCAGCGGCGCCAAGCTCGGCGACCTGTGGGGCAGGCGGCGCACGTTCACCATCGGCATCGCGATCTACGGCGTGGGCTCGCTGACGACCGCGCTGAGCGGCTCGATCGCGATGCTGCTGGTGGGCTGGTCGCTGATCGAGGGCCTCGGCGCGGTGCTCGTGATCCCCGCGATCGCGGCGCTGATCGCCACCAACTTCAAGGGCCCCGAGCGCGCCGTCGCCTTCGCCACGCTCGGCGGCATCGTCGGCGCCTCGATGGCCGCCGGTCCGCTGATCGGAGGCTTCGTGACGACCACGCTGAGCTGGCGGGTCGTGTTCGCCGCCGAGACGGCCGTGATGCTCGTGCTGCTGCCCCTGTGCCGCGGGATCGGCGACGCCCCGCCGACGCCGGGCAAGAGGTTCGATCGCCTGGGCGCGACGCTTTCGGCGCTCGGGCTCGGGCTGATCGTGTTCGGCGTCCTGCAGAGCTCGAAGTGGGGCTTCCTGATGCCGCGCGGCGCGCTGGAAATCGCAGGCACGCGCATAACCCCCTTCGGCTTCTCCGTCGTGCCGTTCCTGATCGCCGCCGGCGCCATCGCGCTCGGGCTGTTCGCCCGCCACGAGCGCCGCGTCGCCGACCGCGGCGGCACGCCGCTGCTCGATCCGGACCTGCTCGGCATCCCGCGGCTGCGCGCCGGCGCCTCGATGACGGTCGCCCAGCAGCTGATCATCGCCGGCAGCTTCTTCGTGCTGCCGCTCTACCTGCAGCTCGTGCTGGGCAAGGACGCGCTGGAAACCGGCATCGCCGTGCTGCCCGTCTCACTCACGATGATCGCGGGGGCGCTCACCGGAGCGCCCCTCGCGCGGCGGCTCTCGCCGCGGCGCGTCGTGCAGGGAGGCCTCGTGCTGCTGTTCGCGGGTCTGCTCGGCCTGCAGGCGACGATCGCACCCACGCTCAACGGGCTGGCCTTCGGGATCGCGATCGCGGCCTTCGGCGCCGGCATGGGCCTCGTCGTCTCCCAGCTCGGCAACGTGATGATGAGCTCCGTCGATGGCTCGCGCGTGAGCGAGGTCGGCGGCGTGCAGGGCGCCGCGCAGAACCTCGGCGCCTCGCTCGGCACGGCCCTGATCGGCTCGGTGCTGCTGGTCGGGCTGCTGAACGGGTTTCAGACGCATGTGCGCGACAATCCCGCGCTCTCCCCGGCTGCCGAGCAGCAGATCCTCGCGGCCACCGACGAGGGCATCGCGATGACGCCGCCCTCCGCGGTGGGACAGGTGGCGCGCGAGAACGGCCTCTCCGACGCGGAAGCGGCCAACCTGCAGGCGGGCTACGCCGAGGCGCAGCTGCAGGCCCTGAAGACCTCGCTGCTGGTGGCCGCGGCCTTCGCGCTCGTGGGCCTGTGGTTTGCGCGCCGCCTGCCGGGAGAGCCGCTGCAGGTTGCCGATGACGCTACAACTGAGTGATGGCCGGCTCCGCTCCGCCCGCGAAGGTACGTTCCGCCAGCGCCACCAAAGCACGCCGCGCGTCCACGAAGGCGAGCTCCGCGGGTGCCGCCGGGAGGCGGAGCCCTGCGGCGGCGAAGGGGCTCACCGTCGCCGTGACCGGTCCCACCGGCGAGATCGGCCAGGCTGTGATCGCGGCGCTGGAGCGCTCGCGCGAGGTGGGACGGATCCTGGGCATGGCCCGGCGCCCCTTCGACCCAGCCGAGCGGGGCTTCAAGAAGCTCTCCTACCGACGCGGCGACGTGCTCGACCGCGCGGCCGTGGCCGACTTCGTGAAGGAGGCCGACGTGGTCCTGCACCTCGCGTTCATCATCATGGGCGGCGCGAAGGAGAGCCGCGAGGTGAACCTGGAGGGCTCGCGCAACGTGTTCGCAGCCGCCGCAGCGGCCGGCGCCAGGCGTCTCGTCTACGCCTCGTCCGTGGCCGCCTACGGCTTCCACGGCGGGAATCCTCAGCCGCTCACCGAGGAGGTGCCGGCGCGTGGCAGCTCCGGCCACTACTACTCCGCCCAGAAGGCCGAGGTCGAGGCGCTGTTGGCGCAGACGCTGAAGGGCAGCGCCACCGCGGCCTATGTCTTTCGGCCCTGCATCGTCGCCGGCCGCGACGCGCCGCTGTTGATCGACAGCCTCCCCTACACGCAGATCTCAGAGCGCCTGCCGCGAGCGGTGCTGAACCTGCTCGACGGGGTGCCGATCCTCAAGCCGGTGCTGCCCGATCCCGGCACCCCCTTCCAGCTGGTCCACCACGACGACATCGCCACGGCGATGCGCGCGGCGGTGCTGGGACGCGGCACGCCCGGTGTCTACAACCTCGCCGCGCCCGGCCAGCTCACGGTCACGGCGCTGGCACGCGAGCTGGGCTGGTACTCGATCCCGGTGCCCGAGCTGGCCGTCGACGCCGTCGCGGAGATGGTCGGACGCCTGGGGTTCCTGCCCACGCAGGCCCAGTGGGTCACAGTCTTCCGCGAGCCGGTCCTGATGGACACCGCCAAGGCGCGGCGCGAGCTGCGCTGGCGACCCAAGCACGACGCGCTGCGGACGCTGCGCGAGACGATCGTGAGCGCGCGGCTGGAGCGGTTCATCCGCTGAGAGCCGGCCTGTGCCTATTCGTCGAGGCCGCGCCACGCCCCGCACGAGCGACGGATGGCAACCCAGAAGCACTCGCCTCAAAGGTGAGCAACAAGCAGCGCCGCCGCAAGTACGACCATCGCCAGCGACATCGCCGCCAACGCTCCGTCAAGCGGCCCGAGCAGGCCGGCGAGCGTAAGCGGCTCGCTGTTGCCGTCTGAGAGCGCACGCACCCCGCTGATCGATGCCGTGCGACGGCGCAGCTCGCGCGCGGGAGTGCTCAGCCGTCGCTGGGCGACGCTCATCGCCAGGCAGCCGGCACTGGCGAGCAGGCCGGTGAGGGAGATGCTGAGAGCATTGACGAAGTAGCCGGTGAATGCCGGAAACGCGCCCCAGCCGACTGCGAACCACAGGTCGCTGTGAAAGCGGCCGCCCCACAGCTCGAGGTTGTAGGCGAGCAGGAAGAGCCCGCCGACGAGTACCAGTGGCGCCAGCAGCGCCGACACCGTAAGAATGCCCGCGACGCCGATCGCCAGCGCACCCACAAAGCTCAGCACAGCCAGGATGATGAGAGTCCCATCCGAAAGCCCTGTGCGCAGCGGTCGGTCGTGGAGCTCGTCGAGCGCATGTGCGGCCACCCCCACAGCGAGGCCAAACGCAGCCAGGCCCCACAGCAGGCGATTGACATAGACGTGCGGAGCGAGGGCCGCGCCGATCGCGAAGTAGCTCAGGTGCCAGGCGGTGTAGGGCGGGTGCAGCAGCGTCAGTAGATCCCGCCAGCCGCCGCCGGCGAGCGCATAGAAGGCGGGACGCTCAGGCGTGGCTGCCATCGCGGGCGGACCTGGTGGCTGACATCACGACGCCGCCGCCGAGGCTCATACGCCGGACCACGATGTCCTCCAGGCCTGCCTCCCGCCAGTACTCGACGATCCGCTCGAGTGGATGGCGCGCGTAGAAGTCGGCGATACTGGGACCGAGGAATCGACCCACCTCGCCCCACTCGCGCGAGACCATGCGGCCCAGTAGCGGCAGCCCAACGGCCGTGTAGAAGCGCCACGCCAGCCGCGCGAGACGGCCCGGCGGAACCGCAAACTCCAGGTAGCCGATGCGGCCGCCGGGCGCCACCACGCGGGCCAGCTCGCGCATCGTGGCGCGTGGATCGTCGACGTAGCGCAGCAGGTAGGTGAATGTGAGCGCCGTGAAGCTCCCATCCGCGAAGGGCAGCTCCTCGGCCTGCCCTTCGACCAGCTCCACCCGTCCGCCGAGCGCGGGTTGGGCCGCGAAGCGAGCCCGGGCGCCGCCCAGCATCTCGGCGCTCTGGTCGAGCGCCACGACCGTGCAGCCGCTGCGCTTCAGCAGCTCGGCGGCGACCATACCCGTGCCCGTCGCCACGTCGAGCACCCGATCCCTCGCCGTGGGCGCCACCGCGCTCACGAGCGCGCGGCGCCAGCGGGGATCCTGGCCGAAGCTGAGCACCGTGGCCACCTGGTCGTATCGCCGGGGCAGACCACGGAACAGCTCCAGCGCCTGGCGCTTTCGAGCCGAACCGGTGTCTCCCACAGCACTCGAGGCGTCGAGACCCATGTCTGCAGAGGCTAGACGAATGATGCGCGTTTCAGTTCGGGCGGAGTAACTACTGCCACTGCTCGCGTGTCGAGAACTACTGCCACTACCCGCGCGTCGAGAAGTCGACGACGCGGCGGCGCCGCTCGAGGGGCGCGGCGCCGCGCGCGTCGATTCTGCCCAGCTGTCCCTCCTTTCTCCGATTGCGCTCCTGCTGCGCAATCCAGAGTCGAATCTTGCGCTCAACCGGTCGGGTATTTCCGTTCATCGCGGTCTAGCCTTCCTCGAAGGAGCACGGGTGGTCGGTGGCCTTGCGCGTCTTCGAGTGCTCGAAGCCGGTCCCGGCCGTACGTAGCGGGTTGCCCTGCAGACGCACGAGGCGATAGCGCCGCACCTTCGGTCGCGGTCCCGCCGGTCGAATCTCTGGCATCAACAACAAGCGTGATCTTGGGGGCTGTGGGGTCATGGCAGCAATATCGCCGCTCCACGCCGCCGGCACATTGGACGCCGGTCCCAAATCCGAGCGGTGCCTCCTCGACACGCGGTCCAAGCGCGGTAGCTTTAGCTGCGTGGCCAGTGTGTCGGCTAGCAACCTGATCGGCAGAGGGCAGGCACTCGCCGCACAGGCCCGCGCGCGCGGAGAAGCCGCGGCCCGGCGTGTGGAGGAGCTGCGCCCGCGAATACCCGCGCTCGACGCCGCCCTTACCGCCGGCCAGCGCGACCGCCGCCGCGGCGGGAGCGTGCTCGCCGGAGCGCTCGCGTTCAGGCTGTTCGTGCCACTGCTGCCGTTCGCGCTGCTGGTGGTCGCGATCCTCGGCTACGCGACCAGCGAAGACGCAGGTGCACCCACGTCGATCGCGCACAGCCTGGATATGCGCGATGCGACACTGACCACCATCGCCGACTCGGCGAGGCTATCGGGCGGGGACCGCCTGGGTGTGATCGCGTTCGGCGTAGTCGCATTGCTCATAGCGTCTGTCTCTGCCGTTCGCGCGCTGCGGGCGATCCACGCGCTGGCGTGGGGGCTGCCCTTGGGGCGCTTCCCGCGGACACTGGGGGCCGCACTGGCGTTCATCGGATGGGCGGCGGTGTTCTTCGGGCTCTGGGCATTTGGCGGCTGGGCACGCACGACGCTTGGACCCGCGGGGATCCCGCTGACCGTCGCCTTACTCGGCGGCTTCTTCGCGCTGTGGATCGCGGTCTCGATGATGCTTCCGCACCCGCCCGGACTCTCCTGGCGAGCATTCGTGCCCGGCGCAGTGCTCGTGGCGCTCGGGATGGAGGGGATTCACCTGGCCACCGTCCTCTATATCTCGCACAAGGCTGAACAAGTCTCGGCCTCCTACGGGGCGCTCGGGATCGCACTCGTGCTTCTGCTGTGGCTCTACCTGCTGGGGCGCCTGATCGTTGCCTCGGTGTTCCTGAATGCGACCGTATGGGAGAGCCACAGGGCACGGGAGTGAGAAAGCGCGTCCGCCCGCCCAGAGTGCTCACCATCCGTCGGCGGGAGCCCAGGCGAACGAGCCAGTCGTCCACGCCATGGGGCGTCGCTCCACGCCGGCGGGCGTTCGGTTCCCGGTATGCTCGCCCGATGAAGACTCGCGTCGTCGTCCTGGGGGCGGGCTTCGGCGGTCTCGAGCTGGCGAGCACGTGCTCGGAGGCGCTCGGCGAGGACGTCGAGGTGACCCTGATCGACAAGAGCGACTCGTTCGTCTTCGGGTACTCCAAGCTCGACGTGCTGTTCGGGAGAACCACACTGGACGCCGTGCGTCTCCCCTACAGCAAGATCGTCAAGCCCGGGGTGCGCTTCCTGCGTGAGACGATCACCGCGATCGATCCCGATGCCCGGCAGGTGAGCACCGACGGCGGCGTCCACGAGGCCGACGTCCTTGTCGTGGCGCTGGGCGCCGACTACGACCTCGACGCCACGCCGGGCCTGGCCGAGGGCGGCAACGAGTTCTACTCAGTCGCCGGCGCGCAGCGGCTGAGCGAGCTGCTCCCGACGTTCTCGCGGGGCCGGGCTCTGATCGGCGTCTGCGGCGCACCCTTCAAGTGCCCTCCGGCACCCAGTGAGACAGCGCTGCCGCTGCACGACTATCTCTCAACGCGCGGCGTGCGCGGCGATTGCGAGATCACCTTCACCATCCCGCTCGGGAGCCCGGTTCCTCCCTCGCCGGATACCTCACTCGCGCTGGAAGCGGCGTTCGCCGAGCGTGACGTACGGTTCGTTCCCGGCCGTCGCGTGACCTCGCTTGACCGCGCGCGTCGCGTAGCGGTGTACGACGACGGCAGCGAGATGCCCTACGACCTGTTCCTCGGCGTCCCCAAGCACCGCGCTCCCGACG
>Ga0209415_10020828_pt1 | contig 10155 bp, 10 predicted proteins | sample PeaSoiSIISIP2007_FD_187696 | JGI IMG/M metagenome (GOLD analysis project Ga0209415, IMG submission 187696) | Peat soil microbial communities from Weissenstadt, Germany - SII-SIP-2007 (SPAdes) (version 2) | ecosystem: Environmental > Terrestrial > Soil > Wetlands > Peat | place: Germany...
CAACGCCGCCATACCACGCGGGAACTCTGAACAAAAAGCCCGAACGATTTCGGCGGATGGCCAACGCTGATTCGCATAAGCTCGTCGAATCCTTTCCAGCATGACAGCAGCTCACGGCGCGAAGTAGCCGGAGATGTCCAGGATCAGTTGTGTCAGTCCAGCGGCGTAGGCGTCGATGGAGCCGTCGTTGGTCGGCACGATTGCCATGTTGGAGGTGATGAAGCCGTCGTAGGCATTCAGCGTCGACGCCGTGGGCTGCTGCTCGCCGTGAGGCCACAAGGTCAAGTAAGGCATGGAGCCGCTCGGCACCACCGTGGCATTGAAGACAAACCCCTTGGCACTGCCGGGAGGAGCACACTGACTGGTCAGCACGTCAACGCCGTTCGGAGGGTTCCAGTCGCCCACGAAGGGCTGGCCATTGCCGACCTGACGAGTGTCGAGCACGCGGCACGGCGTCAGTGGATACAGTGACAACCCTCCTGCTCCCGGCGCGGCGAAGTAGCCGTCGACATCAACCAACAGGTTGCTGGCGTTGCTGTGAGCATAGAAGGCGGTTGCGTTCTCGCTGCCCGCAGGTACGATGGCCGCATTCGCTACCACCGTACCGGTCTTGTCGTTGAGAGTGGAAACGGTGGGCCTAGATTCACCCTCGGGCCACACGGTCAGATAATCCAGGCCGCCGGCTGCCGGAAGGACCGTCACGTTGAACGAATAGGCCGCCGCGTCGCTGGGAATGCCGCAATTGGGCGGAATCGTGTAATCGCGCTCCACTCCCGCCTGCAGCATCCCCTGATCCTGGCCGTTACGGGTGTCGACGATACGACAAGGCGTCAAAGAGTAGAACTGATAAGTCTGCGAGCCCGGCGCAGCAAAGTAGCCATCAATGTCGAGGATGACGTCGGAGGTGTCGGTGACATATACGCTGACCGCATTATTGCCTGCTGGCACAATCGCCGCGTTCGCCTTGATGCGACCGTCAGGGGAGTTCATCGTCGATACGAGCGGCTGAATTTCACCCTCAGGCCAGATCGTCAGATACCCCAGCGGCCCGTGCGGCACCACCGTGACATTCAAGGAGTAGGCAGCGGCGGTCGTAGGAATGCCGCAATTGCCCAACTGCGGAATGGTGAAGCTGCGTGACATGCCACCCTGAATCGGATCGCCGGTCTGCCGCGTGTCAACCAGACGGCAGGGCGTGACCGGAACAAGCTGAATCGGGCCGACGACCTGGAAGTCGGTGTTGCTGCTTAACGTGCCGCCGGGTGCTGTCACCTGGACCATCCCTGTAGTGGCGCCGGCAGGAACGGAGGTCTCGATCTCGGACGACGAGATGACATTGAAGGTCGCGGGCGTGCCGTTGAAGGCGACATTGGTGGTGCCTCCGAGATTGGTACCAAGGATGGTGACCGGCGTGCCAAGCGGGCCGATGGCGGGTTGGATGGTCACAAATGGAGGCAGTCCTGTAGACACCTTGAAGACAGTGCCGCAGAAACCGCCGTTGCAGCCGTTGCCGCCCATGGAGGTCGTCCCGTAGAGGTTCCCGTCGGTAGCTTGCAGCAGGTTATCGTAAGGCGCGGAGCCGTCATCACAGTTGGGTAGAGCGCAAAAACTATAGAGCGTGGTCAGCGCGCCGCTGGGAGTCATTTGGAAGATGGTCCCGCCAGTGAAGTGGACACCGGCGGAGGGAGTGGTGCCGTAGAAATTCCCGTCGGTGGCTTGTATCAGTCCCCCAATTGGATTGGCGCCGTCATGAGGATAACCGGCGAAGCTGTGCAGTGTGGTCAGTGAGCCACCCGGGGTGGTCCTGAAGACGGTGCCGTTGCCCTGCGTACCGCCCCAATGGGCTGTCCCGTAGAAGTTTCCATCGAGGCCTTGCACCAGCCCGGCTTGAGGCCCGTATCCGTCAGCGCAGTTGGGTTGCGAGCAAAAGTTGTACAGCGTGGTCAACGTGCCGCTGGGCGTGATCCTGAAAACCGTGCCGCAGCCCAGGCCACTGTTCTCAATACAATTGTTGTTGCTCCCGCCGTATTGCGTTGTCCCGTAGAAGTTGCCATCGGCGCCCAGCGTCAGCCCTGCGTAGGGGCCCGAGCCGTCCGGTCCCGCGAAGGCGTGTAACGTGGTCAGCGTGCCGGTCTGTGAGAGTTGGAAGACCGTGCCGCAGCCGACTCCAAGGCCACTACAACTGCCATTGCCCCCCATCTGCGTTGTACCGTAGAAGGTGCCGTTAAAAACAGGACCCTCCACCAGTCCCGCGTACGGATTCGCGCCGTCGGTGCATCCCTGTTTGGAGCAAAAACTATAAACCTGGGTTACCGTGCCGCTGGGGGTCATCTGGAAGACGTTGCCCAGATTGATATTGCCACCGGTAAACGTTGTCCCATAGAAGTAGCCGTTGGCGAACACCAGTCCCGCGAACGGATTCAAGCCGTCCGTAAGATCGAAGCTGTGCAACGAGGTCAGCGTTCCGCTGGCGCTGATCTTGAAGACCGTTCCAACCCCGCCGGTCCCGCCGCTAACCGTTGTCCCATAGAAGTTGCCGTCGACGCCTTGCACCAGCCCCGCCGTAGGCCTACTGCCGTCATCGCAGTTGGTCTGCGAGCAGAAGTTGTACAGCGAGGTGAAGGTTTGCGCAGGCGAGGCGACGGCCATCGCGCAGCAAAACGCAAAGAGGCCGGAGAACATCTTCGATAAGCTACGTGTCCTCATCCTGCCCTCTTTCCGATGTCGTGTGAATACCAAAGTAAACAGCCAGGAAGTCGCAGGGTCTTGCCATTTGCAATCCTGGAGAAAACGAACGAGCGGTATCTAGTACCTGCATTTTGATTTGTTGCGGCCGGTGATTTCGGCGATGTTCCTACGTAGAAGCTAACAGTGTCAAGGACAATCGCAAGATTGTGCCCTGCCGCCGTCGCTCTCGTGACCGGCGGTTTGACCCGCGTTGCCACCGGCTGATAAACTAACGTTTTCCCACCTTTGTGACTAACCAGAGAAGGACCACCCGTGCGCAGTTACACTCGACATCAGCTTAAACAGGATTCTTTTACTACATCCACCGCCGAAACCATCACCTGGGCGGTCGCACACCGCTCCAAACTCGTCGCTGTCGGGATTGTGTTGGCGGTGATTCTCGCCGCTGTTGGCGGCGGATGGGCCTATGTGAACTACCGCGACCAACAGGCCAGCACGGAGTTGGCGCAAGCCATCCAGAAATACAACGAACCGGTCCGTCCGGCCGGGACCCCGGCCACTCCCGACGTCCCCAGCTATGCTTCAGTCCAGGAGCGCGACAAGACCACCAACGCCGAATTTGATCGCATTGCGAACAAATACCCCTTCACCCAGTCGGCGCAGATGGCCCGCTACTTCGCCGGAGTCACGGCCCGCGACCTTGGCGACAACGCGACTGCCGAGAAGGATATGCAGCAAGTGGCAGCCAGCCGCTACCACGAGATTGCCAGCCTGGCCAAACTGGCGCTGGCCTCGGTCTATCACGATACGAACCGTAACCCGCAGGCGCTCGATATCTACAAGCAAATGATCGATCATCCCACGGTCTCCGTTGGCAAGAGTACGGCGCAACTCGCCCTGGCCTCGCTGTATGAATCCATGGACCAGCCCACCGAGGCCCGCCACATCTACGAGCAGATGCAGAAGGACTCGCCCGGTACCGCGGTGGCGCAACTGGCCATGCAGCGTCTGCAGGCGCTCGGCAAGCAGTAATAAGGCTTCGCGTACAGACGGCTTTTTCCCCTGCCAGGCGAACCCATCGCCGCAGATGGTCATCTCATCCCCCAGCGAGTAAACTGTCTTGGCTATGACCCTGTTCGAAGCCCAGCCGTACAATGCCGCGTCCGCGCGCAAGAAACGCATCCTCATCATCGTGCTGGCCTTTGTGGTCATCGTCATCGGCCTGGTCTGGTGGCAGCTCCGTTACTGGCCGGAAGAGCGCATCGTGGACCACTTCTTCGACGCTCTACAGCAGCAAGATTACGCGAAGGCCTACGGTATCTGGATGAACGACCCGTTTTGGAAAGATCATCGCCTCAGGTATTCCCGCTATTCCTTTGACGACTTCATCAAGGACTGGGGGCCGAGCGGGGAATGGGGCTTAATCAAGAGCCACAAGTTGGACGGGGCGGCCGTTCCCCACGGCTATAGCGGTTCGAAGTTCGCGGTACCCAGCGGCGTGGTGGTGGTCGTCACCGTCAACGACCGCATCGCCGACAAGGCCCACATCTGGGTGCAGAAGGAAGATAAGACGCTGGGATTCTCGCCGTATTAGCTGTCAGCCGTTAACGGCGAAGTATCGCTCTTCGAGAATCGCTCTTCGCTCCTCGCCATTCGCTTTTTCGCCAGAGTCTCTGCGACGAGTTCGTTGCTTCACACACCGAAAAACGCGTCTTGCTGGAAGTTAACAGCCGGAGGCTGAGCGGCTCCGGCGAAAAGCGAAGAGCGAACAGCGCCTCAGTTGCCAGCCAACTGGAAATCGAGCTACTGCGTCGGTGCGACGAATTCCTTGGGCTTCTCCGAGCCTTCCCCGAAGAAATACGCTTCCATCTGCTGCACGATGAATTCCTGGTGGTCCTTCTTCCAGGGCTGCAGGCGGTATTCGTTGAGCAGCATTTTCATGTGCTCCTGCCACTGCTCCCAGGCCAGCTTGGAAACGTTGTTGTAAATTTTCTGTCCCAGTTCGCCGTCGAAGGGCGGCTCGTCCAGGCCCTCGGCCTCGCGCCCCAGCTTTACGCACTTAACCATGTGTGCCATCAGGAACTCCTGTCGCGGAATGAATGCCAAGAACGATTTTAGCGGCAAGGAAGCCGATTGCCCAAGCTGGCTCTTAGCTCTTAGCCCTCGGCCCCTGCTTTATAGAAAATCACGAAACAGAAAGCAACGATGCCACAGATTGCGCCGACCGGAATCCCGTACATGAAACCTGCAAAGCCGGCCATGGAGTTGTTGTGTGGATACCGCCAGACCGCCCAATCTATGTAAGCGATGTTGAAGGCCTTGAAACCGATATACGCTCCGAGAATCCCCGCAACGGATAGCGAGATAGGGTCTGAGCGTCTCCAGCCGAGTGCTTTTCAGGAAGGGTCCTTGTCAATTCGTTTGGCGGTAAGGATTGCTAAGAGCTAAGAGCCCTCGGGATCCGCTCTGGCGAAAAGCGAAGAGCGAGAAGCGAAGAGCGCCTCTGGCTAAAAGCGAACGGCGAAAAGCGATTCACTCCCCCAGCCACGTTCCATACGGCCGTAGCCGTTCGATGTGGTCGCAAATGATCTTCAGCGCTCCGGTAATAGGCACCGCCAGGATGAGTCCCATTGCTCCCCACAGCCATCCCCAGAACAGCAGCGCCAGGGTTACCGCCAGCGGATTCAATTGCAGACGCTTGCCCAGAATCTTGGGATAGAGCACATTCATGGCAACGAGGTGCAGTCCCAATACCGCGCCGATGATCAGCAAGGCGGCGCCGGCGGTAAGGTGTCCAAGATCGGCAATCAAGGGCGGCAGGACCGCCAGCAGCACGCCGAGGTAGGGGATCAGGCTGAGGAAGCCGCTGATCGCTCCCAGGAAGTAGAAGTAGGGCAGTCCGATGGCACCGAACAGGGCGATGCTGCACGCGCTCAGAAACACTCCGATGATGAAGTTGCCCACGATGAAAGACCGGATCATGCGGGCAATCAGGCCGAGCATCACATAGGCCGAGTTGCGGTTCTCCATGTTAAACAGCATCACCGTGGCCGAACGCACATGGTCCTGCCAGCTCAGCATGAAGAAAACCAGGAACGGTATGAACGTCAGCGCCAGCAAAAACTCCGACACGGAATTGGCGTTCTTGCTGACCAGGTCGGTCCAACTGCTCGACTGCTTCACGGTTACCGCGTGCTGGTCCGCCTCGTTTTCGGGCAGCACCGTCTCGGTAGTCTTCTCGATCTGCTCGGCCTGTTCGCGAAGCTTCGCTCCCATCCCCTGAATTCTGGCTTTGTATTTGGGAACCTCGTGCATGAACTCCAGCGCCCGGCTGTAGGAACCGTAGCTGGCAAGGCCCAGCGCACCCACCAGTAGCCCCACCGCCAGCAACGCAGACATGGCTCGCGGTACCCCCATGCGGACTAGCAGGTCCACAATAGGAGCCAGCACAAAGGACAGCAGGATCGAGACCAGAATGACCACCAGGAGCAGCTTGCCGACGTAGATCAGGCTAAGTACCACCGCGCTCGCCAGGATCACCAGCGCGGTCGCCTGAATATGCAGGATGCGCCGCCGCTCCAGCTCAGCCACGGTGGAGCGATTGATCGAGACTTGGGGCACTACGGGCGGTCCGCCGGCAGCATTGGCTTCCATGTCGGGATCGACGTCCTTGCGGGCTGGTTTCGGATTGTCCAGAAGCCGGTCAGACATATGGTTTATCGTACTCGCAACACAAACTTAGTGCGGTTTCTTCGGTCGCGGAAGCGGCCCTAGTAAGGTGTCGAGGGCCGCTGACGGATTGGGAACCCGCTCCAGATTTTTGTACAGGTTTCGGAACCTCAGATGGATTCCAGTCAGGATTTCCGGGTCGTCCATTACTCTGTCAACCAGCTTTTGCCAATTTGGAACCGCGCGATGTTCCAGCACAATCTTGAGCGCGATGTTTTCCAGATACAGGCACTCCGCTGCTTCGATGACCGCATTGAGGCGCTTTCTTTCGTCCTTAGTCATAAGTTGAAACCGGAGAACTTGCGCCGGTTAGGCAGATATATTTATACCCTCGCAATCGTTAGCTTCGCGACATGATACTTTTTGCTGTATCCGAATGGAAAACTTCCCCACAGGACCCGCTGCCTCACCGCCTCCCCGCATTCTCGCACTGGACTTTGGCTCGCGAAACATCGGGCTGGCGGTCAGCGATGAGCTGGGATTGACCGCCCAGGGTCTGCCCACCTGCCGCCGCTGCAATAAGAAACACGATTTCAACCACCTGAGGCACGTGATCCGGCAGTATGGCGTGGGCGAGATCGTGATGGGACTTCCCCTGCGCATGAGTGGAGTCGAGGGAATTCAAGCGGAAAAGGTGCAGGAATTTGCCGAAGAGCTGCGCCGCAGGTTCAAGCTGCCGGTCCACCTTTTCGACGAACGGCTTACTTCGGTGGAGGCGAATCGCGTCTTGCGCGAGACCGACATGAGCATCCGCCGCCGCGCTGAAGTGGTGGACCAACTTGCCGCCGTCCTGATTCTGCAATCGTTTCTGGAGTTCCGCCGGTCATCTCTAAACGCTGCTCGCTAAACGGTGGAAGCCAACCGGTGGAAGCGCCGGGCTTTAGCCCGGCGATTGGCGGTTCTTAGGACAAATGGCTTTAGCCACGGGGCACCAGAGAGTCCGCGGCTAAAGCCGCTTCCAGGGCCATGTGTTTCGCCGGGCTAAAGCCCGGCGCTTCCACCGGTGCTCGCCACTTCTCCGACCCAGCAGCGCGTCCTCCTACCCCTTCATCTAAACTACTAACTTCGTGCGAACTCTACTCACACTCGTAGTGTTGCTGGTACTGGCATTTGCCATTTGGTTTACGTGGGCGGCGCTGCTGCCACTGCAGCCATCACAGACGACCTTCGTACTGCTGCGCCCGGGCTGGACCACACGGCACATTGCCCGCGATCTCCAGGAGCAGGGTGTCATTCGCAGCTCGGCGGCATTCCTCACGGTGCAGTACGTCAAAGGCCTGCACACGCTAAAGGCGGGCGAATACAAGTTCGATCAGCCGGCGAGCGCTCTGGAAGTATGGCGCCGGCTGGTCCGGGGCGATGTTTACGCGCGCACCGTCGTCGTGCCCGAAGGCTTCAATATGTACGACATCGCCGCCGCAGTCGAGCAGGCGGGACTCGGCTCGGCTTCCGATTTCCTGACCGCAGCGCACAGCGACATCTTCCTCGTCCGCAATATCGATCCCGATGCCAAGTCGCTGGAAGGATATCTCTTCCCCGACACCTACCAGTTCACTCGCATCGACACCGCTCACGACATAGCGGCCGCCATGGTGCATCGCTTCCGGCAGGAGGCACAGAAGATCGGCCTGCTGGGAAATGCCGACATGCATCGCATCGTTACCATGGCGTCGATCGTGGAAAAGGAGACAGCAGATCCTAAAGAACGGCCGCTGGTTGCCGGCGTCTACTACAACCGGCTGGGAAGAAACATGGCTCTGGCCGCCGATCCCAGCGTGATCTATGCAGCCCTGCTCGCGGGGAGGTATCGCGGCACCATCTATGCCTCGGACCTGCAATTTGACTCGCCGTACAACACCTACAAGTTTCCAGGACTGCCTCCGGGTCCAATCGCCAACCCCGGAGTGGCTTCGCTGCAGGCTGCCATGCATCCCGTACACACCGACTTCCTCTATTTCGTAAGCGACAATAACGGCCACCATCGTTTCGCCCGCGATCTGGAAGAACATTCCCGTAACGTGGCGGCCTACCGCCGCTCCGTGGCGGCATCCCAGTAGCTCCTGAGTCCAGGGAGGAACTATCGCCCATCTGCCGTATACTACGGAATTCGATAGATCGTCCTAATCCAACTATGCGCCAATCCAGAGTACTCGTCGCGGTTTCCTTGCTCGCTCTACTTGCCGGCGACACGGGATGTCTCTTCCGCACCCGTACCGTGGAAATCCGCACCAGCACGGCCAAACTACAGACGGCAAGCAGGCAGGAGCTCCTGGACCGCATCAACACGGAAGCGGCAAAGATCCAGACTCTCAATGCCACCGTCGACATTGCCACTTCGGTGGGCGGAGAAAAGAAAGGCACGATCACCGACTACCAGGAGATTCGTGGCTACATTCTGGTGCGCAAGCCGAACATGTTGCGCATGATCGGCCTCTTCCCCATTGTCCGCAACAAGGCGTTCGACATGGTCAGCGACGGCAACGAATTCAAGTTGTCGATACCGGCCAAGAACAAGTTTTACGTCGGCCACAACAATGTCGCTCATCCCACCGGCAGCTCTCTGGAAAATCTGCGGCCGCAGGTGATCTACACCGCCCTGTTGCTGCCCGAAATCGATCCCAAGAGTGACATCGCGGTGCTGGAGGACAGCAGCGAGCTCATCTACGATGCGAAGAAGAAAAAGAACCTCGAGCAGCCCGATTACGTCATCGACGTCATTCGTCGCGAGGGCGACGATTGGTACCTGGCGCGCAAGATCATCTTCGACCGCACCACCCTGGTGCCGCATGAACAGATCATCTTTGACCACAAGGGCGCCGTGGCCACCGATGCGACCTACCAGGTTTATCAGGATTACAACGGCGTCAAGTTTCCCAACGTGATCCAGATCAATCGCCCGCAGGAAGAGTATTCCATTCGCCTGACGGTGGTGAAGCTCGTCATTAACGACCCGATGCGCGACGATCAGTTTGCCCTGCAGCAGCCGCCCGGCTCGCTCCTGGTGGATCTGGACCAGTCCGACCAATCCGCATCCTCCAACTCCACCTCCGGCCAGGCCGAAACCAACAGCAATCCGCCAAAGAAATAGCTCCAGCCCGATTGAACAGACTGGAGCTTGACGGAGTCTTCCCTTTGGAATGCCAGCGGTACCCTATTGCGGTCAGGACGGAGTCGCACCGACTGAGAACTGGCCACTGGCCACTGACCACTGTTTTACCGCTTCGACGTTCCGCGGGCCATCTTCTTCACTTTCCTTTTTTCCGCGCCTCGCGCGTAGGTGCGCGGCGCTTTGGGGGCAGCCTTCTTGCGCGCCGTGCGCTTTACTTTCTTACGTTCCGCCTTATCGGCAATGCTCTTGGTATTTGCCATGAACTCTGGGTTTCCTTATGAACGGAGTTACGCCTTTTCCAATTGGGCGTACTTTTCGACCAGCTTTTTCAAACCGAATCTTGGAAATTGTACCGTAATCTTCGCATCTTCCCCATCGCCCTCTCGCTTGTACACCGTGCCTTCCCCATATTTCGGGTGGCGCACGTGCTGTCCGGGACGAAATCCGGTCCGTCCGCTAGGCGCCGTCACCTCGATCTTTGGCCGACTAAACTTCTTGCCGCGCGAGGCGAAAAATTCCGCGATGTTGTCGATGGAGTTGTAGGTCGGGCCGCTGTAGGAATTACGTTGCGGTGTGTTGCGGCGCACCGACTGTGGACGCTGGTCCTCGTCTTCGTAGGCATAGTGCCG
>Ga0209415_10020829_pt1 | contig 10155 bp, 10 predicted proteins | sample PeaSoiSIISIP2007_FD_187696 | JGI IMG/M metagenome (GOLD analysis project Ga0209415, IMG submission 187696) | Peat soil microbial communities from Weissenstadt, Germany - SII-SIP-2007 (SPAdes) (version 2) | ecosystem: Environmental > Terrestrial > Soil > Wetlands > Peat | place: Germany...
GCGGGAGTAACTCAGCTGGTAGAGTGCAACCTTGCCAAGGTTGATGTCGCGGGTTCGAATCCCGTCTCCCGCTCCAAAACCCAGTTTCCTCAATCGCACTACATTCGCACAAGGCCGTCCCAACAGCGAACAGTGCGGACCGAAAGATCCTTTTATTTACAATGAGATACAATTGGCAGGGTGCGTGCGAATACCGGTTTGGACCCGTAACGCACTAAAATCCTATTGGGGGACTTCTTTTTATGGCAATGGACGTAAAGCGCGAAGGCGTCGCAAAGAAGAAGATGATCCGGCGGATCATCATCCTGACACTGACTGTGGCGGCTGTGGGAGCAATCAGCTGGCAGCTCTCGAAGCTGAAGCCGGCGGCGCCGACGGTGGAACGCGCCACGGTCTGGATCGATTCGGTGAAGCGAGGTCCCATGGTGCGAGACGTGCGCGGTCTAGGAACCCTGGTGCCGGAGGACATTATTCAGATCCCGGCGCTGTTCGACAGCCAGGTGGCGAAAATCGAGGCGCGGTCCGGCGACGATGTGAAACCGAACGCGATTTTGCTGGTATTAAGCAATCCGGACATGGAAGAAGCGGCCAACGATCTCGAATGGCAGGTGAAGGCGGCGGCGGCCCAGTACCAGGATCTGAAGGTCCGGCTGCAGAGTTCGTCGTTCGATCAGCAATCGGTGGTGGAGTCGACGCTCAGCGACATGAAACAGGCCGAGCTGACCAAGGATCGGGATCAGGAACTGCTGAAGCTGAACCTGAAGGCGGACATGGACGTGAAACTATCGGTGGCGAACTGGGAGAAACTGGTCGGCAAGTATAAGATTGAAAAGCAGAAGCTGGATATTTTGCATGAATCCGTAGATGCCCAGCTCGAGAACGCCCAGGTTTCAATCGACAAGCTGAAGGCGCAATGGGCCCTTAAGAAGAAGCAGGTTGACGAGCTGACCATCCGGGCCGGCATCGCGGGCAAGATGCAGGAAATGACGTTGCAAGTCGGCCAGAAGGTGAAACCCGGCGATGTGCTGGCAAAGGTTGCGCAACCCTGGAAACTGATGGCGCGTCTGAATATAGCCGAAACTCAGGCGAAAGACATTTTATTGGGACAAAAAGCAGAAGTAGATACCCGGAACGGAATCGTTGCGGGGCACGTAATTCGAATCGATGCGTCTATTGTGAATGGCACCCGGACGGTGGACTGTAAACTGGATGGCGCTTTGCCTCCGGGAGCCGTGCCGGATTTGAGCGTGGATGGGACGATCGAGATTGAACGCCTGGCCGACGTGGTTTTCGTGGGACGGCCGGTATTCGGGCAGCCAAACAGCTCGGTGAGCTTGTTCAAGCTGGAAGAAGACGGAAAGGGAGCCGACCGCGTGACAGTGAAGTTGGGGCGCAGCTCGGTGAACACGATTGAAGTGGTAGACGGGTTGAAGGTCGGCGATCAGGTGATCTTGTCCGACATGTCGGCGCAGGACCAGAATCCGCGCATTCGACTGAATTGACTTTGAGATTTCTAGGAGACCGCACATGCCCGATGGATTGATTCATTTGGAAGGCGTGACGAAAGTATTCGTCACGGACGAAGTGGAAACGCACGCGCTGGCCGGCATTCACCTGGATATTCAAAAGGGTGAATACCTGTCGATCGCGGGGCCGTCGGGCTGCGGGAAGTCGACGCTGCTCGCGATTCTGGGGCTGCTCGACTCACCGAGCGACGGCACCTATATCCTGAACGGGAAACCGGTGCAGAATTTGAAGCTGAGCGAGCGGGCGCGCATTCGCAACCGCGAAATCGGCTTCATCTTCCAGGCATTCAACCTGATCGGCGATTTGACGGTGTATGAAAACGTCGAACTGCCGCTCACTTATCGCGGCATGCCGAGCGCGGAGCGAAAGAAGCGCGTGCATGAAGCGCTGGAGCGCGTGGGGATGTCGCATCGCGTGAAGCACTATCCTTCACAGCTCTCCGGCGGTCAGCAGCAACGTGTCGCTGTGGCTCGCGCACTGGGCGGCGACCCGTCGATCCTGCTGGCGGATGAGCCCACCGGAAACCTGGACTCGGCCAACGGCGAAGCTGTGATGGACCTGCTGCGCGAACTGCATCGCGGCGGGGCGACGATCTGCATGGTAACGCACGATCCTCGCTATGCTCGCTACGCGGATCGGAACATTCATCTGTTCGACGGTCGCGTGGTGGAAGAGAGCACGGAAGCGGCTTAAGTTTTATAACGGCTCCGCGCGGGATGGTGTGCCTGTGCGGAGCCGTACGTGTGTCTGGGCGCAACCTCACGACTTGACGGCGATGGACGAAGCAAACGCCGGCCTCACTCGCGGGATCGCGGCTCGCCGAAGATGCTCGTCAGGTCGCCAGTGATGTCGATCTCACGGCATCCCGGGGAATGCTCGCCGGAAACGGACAACATACGCAATTCCGCGGCGTTAGTCTCGCTAATGCGAAAGACGGTGGTCTGCTTGGATTCGCTCCATTCGACGACGATCTCTCTCGCCGGTGGGGACCCGGGGCAGCTAGCGACGCCCTTCCATTCAAGCAGTTCATGGTTCAATCTGGCTGCCAGGTCGTGATGACTGTGAGCTGCTTCCGATGTGCTCCACCGGGCGGCGTCGGCGTCGGTCAAATTCAGCCACTCGTGGACGAAGCCCCCGAACGACGGAGCAATGGGAGCCTCTCGAATCGCACGGCCGCCCTGAACACGGAAGCGCGCAATCGCTTCGCGTGCCAGCACTGCCAAATCGCCGGCTGACGTGCCGTAACGGAAGGTGACGGTGTCATTTTCGATTCCGATTGTCACCGGGTCGCCGGCGAACGCCGACACGCTCCGATCCAAAACGTTCTCAAGAGAACGCCCGTGCGAGACGTCGATCCGAAAAATGTTCCCGTTCCAATTGCTGGTACAGTTCGAAGCCACCCATGCAGAACCGATGATTCTGCCACGGCCGGGATCATCTTTTCCGACCGCCAAATCACGAAGGTGATAGCCGTGCGTGTAGCTCCGCTCCGCGTTGACTTGCGCCAGTCGCCGCAGGGGGTTGCGCTCATAGAGCACGACGGTGTCGTCGAAGTTGCAATAGCCACCGGTGTGAAATCCAAACTTGATCGCAAACAAGTCCTCAGCGCCAAGGGCGGGCTTAGCCTCTACCTCCCCGAGGAAACCAACGTAGGTCTTGTCGAACATGTCGTCAACGGAATTCGGGCCTTCCGAGAGCAAACCGACGGACTTCAGTTCGCCGTTCATCTGCGCCACGGTTGCGCCGGACCTCAGCCGGGACTCGATCCACTGCAGATACTCTCGTTGGATCGCCATGTACTGGGTGGCTGACAATCCCAAGCTCTTGTGACGTCGAAATTGTTCCAGGTGGCTGGTGAGGCGCGCTGTGTCTACCGGTATCTCGCCCGCGAAGCACGGGGCGTACAAAATCAGGACAGAGATGAGCCAGTGACGCATTCTCACATCAACTGTTCCGCGCTACTTGGGGTCGCCCGTTTCGCTTGCGAGCTTGCTTGCCAACGGGCGATCCTGACCTGAGTACTTGTTTCCCGCCTTGTTCCGGTACGAAACCGCAACTCGGGAAGAGAGCTGCTCAAATGTGAACGAGCAGATGCGCATGCCTGGATACAGAGCCACCGGCATGCGGCCAAGATTGCTCAATTCGAGCGTCGCTTTGCCCACCCAGCCGGGATCGAATAGACCCGCAGTGCCGTGGACGATGATTCCAATGCGACCGAGGCTCGAACGGCCTTCCAAGCGACCCAAGACATCGTCGTCCAGGTCCAGAGTTTCTTCTGTGATCGCCAGGGCGAATTCGCGCGGTTGAAGAATGAAGGGCTCGCCGTCTTTGACCGTGATGGTGCGCATCAGGTCCTGGATCGCCGTGCGTTCGCGGAGGTCTATGAAGGCGTGGCGGCTGTGCTCGAAGACGCTGAACTCGTTGCCCAGGCGGAAATCGACCGAGCAGCTTCCGAACTGCTCCGGCGGCAATGGCGGGATGATCTTGATCTTCCCTTCCGCAATGTACCGCCGGATATCGACATCTGACAGAACCATGTATATAGCTTACTTGGTGTACTTCTCCATCCACGCCATGATGTATTCGATCTTGTCGATGTAATGGCTGTTGTGGCCGTGGATGCCGTGGAATTCGTCGGGAACACGGACCAGAACCGACGGGATCTTCTGGGCCTTCAGTGCGAAGTACAGCTCCTCGCTCTCCGCGATGGGCGTGCGGCGATCGGATTCGCCGGTGATGACCATGGTTGGAGTCTTGAAGTTTTTCGCGAAATAGATCGGCGAATGCTCGATCAGCTGCTGCGGGTTGTCCCACGGCAGCGTCTTCATCCAAAGAGCCGAGTGCGTGTAGCCGCCGTCGGCGGTGCCGGCCTGCGTCACCCAATCCGTCACCGGATATTGCGAAACGGCCGCGGCGAAACGGTCGGTGTGCCCGATCACCCAAGCGGTGAGCAATCCACCACCGCTGCCGCCAGTAACACACAGTTTCTTGGGATCGATATAGCCCTTCTCGATCATCTTGTCGACGCCGATCATCAGGTCCTTGTAATCGTCGCCGGGATAGTGGGTGTGGATGATGTTGCCGAAATCCTCGCCGTAGCCGGTGGATCCGCGCGGGTTCATGTACAACACCACATATCCGCGGGCGGCCTGGATTTGCAGCTCATGCTGGAAATTCACGCCATACATCGAGTGCGGACCGCCGTGAATGTCGAGGATGAACGCGTACTTCTTCGACGGATCGAAATTGGGCGGCTTGATGATCCAGCCCTGCATGTTCTTGCCGTCGAAAGAATCGAAGGTCAGCTCTTCCACAGCGCCGAGCTGATACTGCGACATCAGGCTCTCGTTTACAGAGGTCAAACGAGTTGGCGGAGCCTGGCGATACGCAGGCAGAACGACCACGTCGCCGGGCTCTTCGGGAGTCGATCGCGTGGTGGCGATCATGGCGTTGTTGGCGAGTGTGAAATTCGCATTCAGCTCCTGCGTGCCACTGGTGACCTGCTTGACGGCTCCGGTTTCGACCTCGGCCGAATATAGCTGTGAATTGCCATGATCTTCCACCATGAAGTAGATCATCTTGCCGTCCCAGGACCAGTGCGGGTTGCGCACATCGCGGTCGAGCGACGCGGTGACGTTCTTGGAATTGCTGCCGTCGGGGTCCATCAAATACAGGTGATTGACCGTGTAGCTTTGGAACTTCCAGTCGTGTCCGACGTAGGCGATCTTCTTACCGCCGGGGCCGGGAACCGGGCCGGTGTCCGGACCTTTGCGATTGGTCAACTGCTTGATCACAGTGTTGTCGTCAACCGAATAGGCGTAGATGTCGCCGCCTTCCAGGTTGTACTCAGCATCGGGAATGCGCGCTGTGGACGTGTAAATCCATTTGCCATCGGCCGACCACGAGAATTGGCCGTGGTTGTAATCGCCGCTGGTGATTTGCTTCGGCGCGCCACCGCTGGATGGGATCGCGAACACGTGAGTGTAGCCGGGCTGCAGAATGCCCTGGCCGTCGGCGGTCCAGCGCAACTTGGTAATCACGATGGGCGGGTCGGGCCACTTCGCGCCGTTCGGTTTCTCGGGCAGACGAATAGAGAAATCGTTCTTGGCGGGAACGCGAGCCGTGTAGCCGATCCATTTGCCGTCGGGCGACCATTCAATGTTGGACGGACCCTGTTGCAGATCGGTGATCTGCGCTTCCTGGCTCGAGTCGAGCCAGCGAACGTGAATCTGATTCTTGCCGCTGCGGTTCGTCAAATAAGCGATGCGCGTGCCGTCGGGGGAAATGCGAGGGGAGGAATCGCGGAAGGAGCCGGTGGTCAGAGGGCGGTTGTCTTTGCCGTCGCTCGAGACGATCCAGATGTTGCTGAGGCGCTGATCGGTCATCTTATCGCTCCAGCCGAGCACGTAGATGACGCTCTTTCCATCTCTGGTGATCTGGGGATCGCTGACGGAGCGCATCTCCCAGATGGTTTCCGTGTTCAGTCCGGGCTTGGCGGCGAACAGCGTCGCGGAAGCCATCAGTATCAAACCAAATGTGCGCATATTTTGTCCTCTTTTTACCTCTTGAATTCGTCCCACAGATTCGCGATCCCCGCCGATGCCGCGTCGCCTGGATGAATGACGATGCGGTACCGGAAATGAAGCGACGCGCCGGGATCGAGCGCGACGCCGGTTCCGCTGGGTTTGGCTCCGGAAAACGCGGTATCTCCGAAAGGATTCGCCGCGAACAATCCATAGGCGCGCACGTGCCAGCGGGCGCGGCGCGAGTTCGAAGGATGATCGAGAATCGCGATGCCCAGCGATTCGTTTCCGATCTGGCCTGAGTAATCGACCCAATCCGCGGGTTTGCCCCAGACGGCCTTTTCGTGCTCGCCGCCGGAGGAGCTGACGATCTTGCCGGGCGCGCCGGGAACGGTCCGGTCCGGCTTGCCTTTCTCCTTGATCACCTTGTCTTCCTGCAACGCGGGTACCAGGCGGATGCCAAGAACCCCGTCCTTCGCGTCGCCGAAAGTGACGTTCGTCGCCGCGGTCAGCGTGATGTCCAGATCGATGATGCGCAGGTCGCGCAGCGGGATGATGTGAGTGACACGCGTCTCATCCAGAAGCTTTAGGCCGTCGGGACTCATCCATTGCGCGGCTGCGGTGAAGCTCCCCTCATGTTTGTTCATGGAGACACCGCTGATTTTCGTCACCACAATGCGGCCGCGCGGCGGCGGCGATTTGTAGGACGCTTCGTTGTTCCAGAAATCGACGCCATTGACGTTTTCGTGAGCGAACCAGAGGCCGCGCTGATGCGGGTGATCGGTGGGTTCGCCGGCGACCGTTTCCATGGGGAAATGACGCGTAATCATGGTGCCGGAAGCGGCGCTCAAGGGCCACAGATAGGGCTTGGTGACTTCGTCGCCCTTGAAGAAGAAATCGGTGTAGGGTTTGCCGGCGATCTCGACGTGGACGCGGGTGGGTTCCGAAGTAACCTTGATTTGGGCGATCGCGGTCGCAGCGATCAGGGCGAAGATCGGTGCAAGTCTCATCTGTAGCAGTACATCACAAATGAGGATCGGCGTGGGCAGGCATAGAATAGAAGTATGTCTGCTCATCCGGACCAAAAGATCACGCCGGAGGAGTATTTGAAGCTCGAGCGGGCGGCGGAGTTCAAGAGCGAATATTACGATGGCCACATGTATGCGATTTCGGGGGCGTCGTATAAGCATTCCATCGTCAAAGGGAATCTGGAATATGAGCTCCGGAACTGTTTAAGGGGACACGACTGCACGGTATTGTCGAGTGACTTGAGGGTTCTGGTTGCACCCACAGGACTCTACACTTACCCGGATGTTCTAGTCGTTTGCGGCAAACCGCAATTTGCGGACGCGTTGCGCGATACGTTGACGAATCCACTCGTGATCATCGAAGTCCTGTCGGCATCGACCGAGCTTCACGACCGTGACTTTAAGGCGAGGCATTATCGAACCGTTGAATCGCTGCAGGAGTATGTCCTCGTTTCGCAAAAAGAGCCGCGAGCAGAGGTCCATCACCGTCAAGCGGATGGAAGCTGGGCGTTGTCTGACTTCGTAGGACTTGAAGCGATCTGCAAGCTGAGGAGTGTCGACTGCGAGATTCCACTTTCCGCGATCTACGATTCAGTCACATTCGAAGAGATGCGGCCTCCGCTGCTGCCATAGACTGCTATCATGACGGTAGGCGATCGCCACGCTAGGCGACCGTCTGCAAAGGAGCAGGGCAACCGATGTTTGGTACGATTGGCGTCCAGGAGATGGTCGTCATTTTCATCGTAGCCCTGGTTCTGTTTGGGCCGAAGAAGCTTCCAGAACTGGGGCGGACGATCGGAAAGGCGCTCACCGAATTCCGTCGCGCCTCGAGCGATTTGAAAGCGTCGTTCGAGCGCGAAATGCACAATCTGGAGCGGGAAACGGAGCTGGCCAAGACGCAAGCGGAAATCCAAAGCGCTCTTCCCACCAGCACTTCCGAATACGAGTATCCGTATAACGATTACGGCGAGTCGTACGACTATGCCGCAACCAATCCAACTCCCACCAATTCAACGGTAAGCGCTTCTGAAGTTCCAGGCGCCGAAGAAACAGGCAACGTCGCGGCCACGCCCGAGCAGGCGGAGGCAGCGGCGCCGGCGGTGGAGGGAACTGTCCCTCGTACCGAATCCGCGCCCCAGCATACTTAAAGGAACGCGCTCGCGTAGCACATGGATGAACCGAAGAACGGGGATTCGTCCCCGAATCCTAACGTCTATCCCGACGATCCGTACGGCGGGAGGGCGGCGGAAGTAACCGTCCCTCCGACCAAAGCCTTGACCAAGACGGGAGGGGGCGGACGTACGCCTCCTCCACCTCCGCCCGAGGATCCCGAGGATCAGGAGGATTCGGGCATGCTGCGCATGTCCTTCCTGGAGCATCTCGAAGAACTGCGGATGCGGCTGATCAAGGCGCTGCTGGGTCTGGGCGTCGCCTTCATGCTGAGTCTCACCTTCTGCATGCAGTTGTGGGACATCATCCGGGCGCCCGCGTTTGACGCGATGACGAAACTCGGGATCAAAGACCCGCACCTGGTGATCATCGACCCGATGGAAAACTTCATGATCATCTGGTTCAAGTTGCCCCTGGTGGTGTCGCTGTTTCTGGGGGCTCCGTGGATTGGCTATCAAATTTGGGCGTTTATCGCGCCGGGTCTATATAAGAAGGAACGCCGCTGGGCGATTCCGTTCGTGCTGACCACGGCTGGCCTTTTTATCATGGGCGGGATGTTCGCGTATTTTGTGGCGTTTCGCTATGGGCTGGCGTTTCTGCTTGGTATCGGACTGAGCGGCGGTGTCCAGCCGATGGTCACCGTCACGAATTATTTCGACCTGTTCGTGGATGTGATGCTCGGCGTGGCACTCGTATTCGAGATGCCCATCGTGATCTTCTTCCTGACGCTTCTGCGCATTGCTTCACCGCGCTGGCTGATGGCGAATTCGCGCTATGCGATTCTTGCGATAGTCATCCTGGCCGCCATCGTCACGCCGACGCCGGACGCCTTCACGCTGATGCTGTTCGCGGTGCCCATGTGCCTGCTTTATTTCGTGGGTGTGTTTGCGGGCTACCTGCTGGTGATGAAGCGCGAAGGCCGCAAATTCCCATGGGCGAAGGTCCTGCTATGGACTGGCGTGGTATTGCTGGCGCTGGCGGGATTCGTGTACTTCGAGGTCGCGCATTACCACTATCACCTGATCCGGCACTGGCCGTTTTTGAAGAAGTAGCTACGCGGGATTCTTGAAGAACCACAGAATGAAGTATTGATCTCCGGCGCCGTGCCGGTAGCGGGGCTCGAAGCCGCAGCGGCGCGCCATTGCACAGGCTTCGGCGTCGGAAAAGGGAACGCCCAGCCAGGTATCGTCAGGAGTGGTTTCGGTCCTGGTGTCGCCTTGCACCCAGAATTTGAACAGCGCGCCGGGACGCAGCAGCCGGTGGACTTCGCGAACGTAGTTTTCGATGATTTCGCGGCTGGGAATGTGCTGGAACACGATGGCCGAATAAGCAAAATCGAACTCGCCGGGCGGGATCACGGTCAGATCGCGGCCGTTGTTCTGATAAACGTGAGCGCCGGGGTAATCGGCGACGGCTTTTCGCGCGGCAGCCACCATTTCGCCGCTGATGTCGACGGCGTGGACCTCGCCGAACAGCTTGGCGAACGCGCGGGTCAAACGGCCGGCCCCGCACCCGATCTCCAGGATCCGCATGTCGCGAGGATCCTTGCCCTGGCAGATATTTTGCATGTCGGTAAGGATGTCCTCGGCGATTTGTTGCTCACCGGAGGCGAAAAAGGCTTCGTCAGTCCAGTCGGTGCGGCTGGTGTCGACGTAATGCCGCGCGTTTTCTTTCGCGCGCTCATCCCAGTCCTGGCGCATTCTTTCGAGCTGTTCCTCAATGCTGAGCTTAGTTTGCATGGTCTTGGGTGTGCTGCGGGACGGCTTGGGATTCCAAAACTTCAACAAGGTAACAGGATAGCAACTTCGCGGAAACGCATCTTCTAAATGGATTGGTGGACGGCGGGGGGATCGAACCCCCGACCTCTGCATTGCGAACGCAGCGCTCTCCCAGCTGAGCTAGCCGCC
>Ga0209415_10020830_pt1 | contig 10154 bp, 7 predicted proteins | sample PeaSoiSIISIP2007_FD_187696 | JGI IMG/M metagenome (GOLD analysis project Ga0209415, IMG submission 187696) | Peat soil microbial communities from Weissenstadt, Germany - SII-SIP-2007 (SPAdes) (version 2) | ecosystem: Environmental > Terrestrial > Soil > Wetlands > Peat | place: Germany...
TAAGCACGCCGCCAGCCAATCTGCGCCGGCTCTCGGAGCGTTTCGGGAATCCATTGCCCGAGGAGCAGGTCGCCCGCTTCATCGACGGCCGCGCCACGGTCAAAGCTCACGGCCCGCGCGATATGCCGGTGTGGGGTAAACGTTTCTACGCCGAGACGCACGACGAGGCCGCGGTCCAGGCGCGGATCGCCGCACTGGTCGCCTATCTGCAGTCGATCCAGACCGGGGCGCGCCATGCGCAACGGCAACTTCCGCGCGTCGAGGGTGATTACGCGCTCAAGTAGCTGCGCACGATTCGTTTCCGCACTTCTTCCGCGACCAGCATCATCGCCGCGAAGGGCAGTATGAACAACCACGCCCGCACGCCGATTGGCGCAGTGCCAAAGATGAAATTGCCCAGTGGCGTGTAGCCGATGAGCGCGACCAGCGCGATCTCGACTATCACTCCGCCCCAGATGAGCGGGTTACCGAGAATCCCGGTCGAAAAAATCGAGCGCGTCGCGCTGCGGCACAAAAACACGTTCACGATCTGCATCACGACGATCGCGCTGAAGCAGGCGGTGGTCGCCCGCAGGTACACCGGATCGCTCATTGCGAGCGCCCGTCCGTACCGCCAGCCGCCGCCGCGCAGCACGAAGAAGAACGCCGCCATCGCGATCGCCGCTTCGATCGCGCCCAGGAACAGGTAGGCGCGCAGCGCCAAGGGCCAGTCGAAGAGCCGCTGGTGCTGCGAGCGGGGAGGACGTTGCATCATCCGCGGGTCGGGTTTCTCGACACCCAGGCCGAGCGCGGTCAGCGAGTCGGTTCCCATGTCGATCGACAGGATTTGAATCGGAGTGAGCGCCAGCGGAACGCTGAACAGCGAGAAGACCAGGTACGGAATCAGCTCGGGCACGTTGTGGGCGAGAATGTAGGTGAGGAATTTGCGGATGTTGCTGAAGACGGCGCGTCCCTCCTCGACTGCGTTGACGATGCTGGCGAAGTTGTCGTCCAGCAGCACCATGTCGGCCGCTTCCTTGGCCACGTCGGTGCCTGTTATCCCCATCGCGATTCCGATGTGCGCGCTCTTGAGCGCCGGCGCGTCGTTGACGCCGTCGCCGGTGACTGCCACCACGTGTCCCTTGCGTTTCAGCGCTTCGACGATCCGTCTTTTCTGATCCGCGCCGACGCGGGCGAAGATGATTTCCGAGGTGTCCAGCGCCAGGCGCAACTGCGTGTCGGTGAGCGCGCGCAGACTTTCCCCCGTGACTACCAGCGGGGTGTCCGAACGGATGAGCCCAATCTCGCGCCCAATCGCCCGGGCGGTGAAAGGATGGTCGCCGGTAACCATGATCACCGCGATGCCGGCTTCGCGGCACTTGCGCAGCGCCTCCGGTACCTCGGGACGGGGCGGATCTTCGAGCCCGGCGAGCCCCGCGAAGATGAGATTTTCCTCCTCCCGCGCGTGCTGCCACTGTTCCCCGAGCGGCCGGTAGGACATCGCGATGACTCGTAGCCCCTGCGCCGCCATCGCTTCCTCCGTCTGGTGAACCCTGGCGCGCAAGCCGGAATCGAGCGGGCGTGTTTTGCCATCGGCCAGGATCCGATCGCACAGCGGGAGGACCATCTCCGGCGCGCCCTTGCAAAAGAGCGTCGGCCCCTCCGGGGTCTCATGCACCGTCGATAGCCGCATGCGGCCCACGTCGAAAGGTATTTCATCGAGCTTCTTACAAGCCGGAAGCGCGGACAAAAAGCGCTCGGCCGTTTCGACCAGCGCGATCTCCATCGGATCGCCGAGCCGCGCCGTCCGGCCCTGCTGCTCGCCTTCCCTCAGATCGTGGCATAGGCGAGCGGTCATGAAGAAAGGACGGTAGAGCGCGGCGGCGGCGGGCCCGAGGCCGGGATTGGGCGCGCATTCCACGCCCGCTCCAAGCCAAATCTGCCTCACCGTCATCCGGTTCTGCGTCAACGTCCCGGTCTTGTCGGTACAGATCACGGTGGTCGAGCCGAGCGTCTCGACCGACGGCAAGTAGCGGATGAGCACGTGGCGCTTCGCCATCCGTTGCGTGGCCAGGACCAGCGCAAGGGTTAAGGTGGGCAGCAGTCCCTCGGGCACCATCGCGACGATGATGCCGATGGCGAAGATGAAGCCTTCCCAGAAGGGAACCCCGAGGATGCGGCTGATCGCGAAGAAAATTAAGCCGATCGCCACGGCGAGGATGCCGATCAAGCGGCTTAAGTATGCGACCTGCTCGCGCAACGGAGAGACGGCTTCGCGGCCGGTCTGCGCCAGATGAGCGATCTTGCCGAACTCCGTATGCATGCCGGTGGCAAAGACCACCGCCTTGGCCTCCCCCGAAACCATCGAAGTGCCGGCAAGCAGGATGTTCTCGGCGTGGATTACTTCCGCAGCCTTGGATGGCTCGGCGGTGCGAAGCTTGGACAGGGACTCTCCGGTGATCGTCGCGTCGTTGATGCGAACTCCGAATGCTTCGATGAGGCGGCAATCCGCCGGTATGTTGTTGCCTTGCTCCAGCAGGACGATCTCGCCGGGGACAAGCTGGTCCGCGAGCAGCCGCACTGCCTTGCCCTCGCGCAACACGTCGACCTGCTGCGGCAGCAGCTCACGCAACGCGGCAAGGGTGCGCTCGACCCTGAATTCCTGCCAGAAGGAGAACAGCCCACTGACCAGGATGACCACCAGGATGGCGTAGCCCACCTTCGCCATGCCCTGTCCTGGATCGCTCCACTCCGCCAGGAACGCGAGCGCCGCGGCGAGCCACAAGATTAGCGCGAAGAAGTGGGTGAACTCCTTCAGAAAGCGCAGCAGCATCGGTTCGCCCGCGACTTCTTCCACTCGATTGGGGCCATACTCCGAGAGCCTGCGCAGGGCCTCTGCGGGTGATAAGCCCTGGGGACCGCTGTTGAGGCTCGCGATGGCGTCGGCGACTGAGAGTTGGTGAATCTGCATCGGAAACGATTAGACAAAATTCGACGTATCCAGGCCAGCCTCGCACGGATCGAGAATTCGTCAGTGACGTTGCTCGAGCCCCGACATTCCTAACCAGTGTCGAATCCATGACCACATCGGTGGCCGGATCGGCTATCATCGACGCGTGCCGCGAACATCGAAAAGGCCGCGCGAATCGCATGAAATGACAAAACCCCCGGCGCGCTCCGCACGTCTCGTCGTGCACGCGCTTGGCGATTCGGCACGCTTTGCGCGGCGGCTCGCGCGGAGTCTCGACGCGCCCTTCGCGCCAGTGCGGACGCATCCCTTCCCCGACGGCGAAACCCTGGTCCGGGTCACCCATGAAGCCGGCACCGAGGCCATCCTGGTGCAATCGTTCAATGATCCCGACCGCAAGCTGATGCCAGCGCTGCTGGCCGCCGATGCGCTGCGCCGTGCCGGTGCCTCGCAGGTCACGCTGATCGCGCCCTACCTCGCCTACATGCGACAGGACAGGATCTTTCGCCCCGGCGAGCCAATCTCGCAGCGGGTCTTTGGCCAATGCCTCGGCCGTGCGTTCGACCGCGTGCTGACGGTCGAGGCGCATCTGCATCGCACTCATCGGCTAAGTGACGTGGTGGCGGGCCGCGCGCGGTCGCTAAGCGCGGCGCCGGCGATCGCGCGATGGCTGGTTAAGCGCGGCGGCGGCGCGATCGCGGTCGGTCCTGACGAGGAGTCAGCGCCATGGATAAGGGCGGTGGCGCGCGCGGCGGGCGTGCGATGGGTGGTCGGGGTGAAACGGCGTCTTGGCGATCGCCGCGTGAGCGTGCGCTTTCCGGAACTCCCGCGTGGCGCGCGTGCCGTCGTGATCGACGACATCGCGAGCAGCGGCGCGACGATCGCGGCGGCCGTGCGCACCCTGCGCGAGCGCGGCGTGCGGACGGTCGACGCGGCCGTGGTGCATGCGATCTTCGCGCCCGGCGCGCTCGATCTAATCCGGCGCGCCGGCGCGCGGTCGGTGGTCTCTTGCGACACCGTCCGGCATCCGACCAACAGGATTCAGTGCGCGCCGCTGGTAAGCGCGGCGCTGGGGAACGCACGATGAGCGTCAAACATTCCGCCGCCGCCCCAACCCTACGCTTTCTCGGCGCGGCCGGCACCGTGACCGGCAGCCGCTTTCTGATAGAAGACGGGCGCGCGCGGGTGATGATGGATTGCGGCCTGTTCCAGGGTCTCAAGGAGTTGCGCCTGCGCAACTGGGACAAGTTCCCGATCGAACCGGCGGCGATCGACGCGATCGCGCTCAGCCACGCCCATCTCGACCACAGCGGCTACCTGCCGGCGCTGTGGCGCGACGGCTATCGCGGGCCGATCTTCACCACGCCCGACACGCTCGCGCTATGCCGCATCCTGCTGCCCGACAGCGGCCATCTGCAGGAAGAAGAAGCCAACTACGCCAACCGGCACGGTTACTCCAAGCATTCGCCGGCACGTGCGCTATATACCGAGGACGACGCGCTGCACTCGATGAATTCTCTGGTGGCGACGCCCTTCCATTCGCGGGTCACGCTCGCCGACGGTATTCATGCCACGATGCGCCACGCGGGACACATCCTGGGCGCCGCCAGCGTGGTGCTCGAACTCGACCATCCGCACCCGCGTACCATCGTCTTCAGCGGCGACCTTGGCCGCCCGCACCATCCACTGCTCCGTGCGCCAGAACCGCCTGCGGCCGCTGACGTGATCGTGGTGGAATCGACCTACGGAGATCGCCGCCACGACGACGCCGCCTCGCTCGCGCTCTTCGAGCAGGCACTCGCGCGAACCATCGCACGCCGCGGCATCGTGATAATTCCATCGTTCGCGGTAGACCGCACCGAGGTCGTACTGTTCCATCTCAACCGCCTGGTGCGCGCGCACCGGGTGCCGGCGGTGCCGGTTTATGTCGACAGCCCGATGGCGCTGGCGGCGCTCAAGCTCTACCGAGCGGCCGCCGAGCGCGGCGACGAAGAGATGCGTCCGGAGATCGCCGCGAATTCGGAAGTCTTCGACCCCGCGAGCGTTATCGAGGTGCGCACGGTCGAGGAATCGATCGCGCTCAACGCGCTGGCCGGCCCCGCCATCATTATCTCGGCCTCCGGGATGGCGACCGGCGGACGCGTGCTTCATCACCTGGCCCACCGGCTGCCCGACCCGGCCAACACCGTGATCCTGGTCGGCTACCAGGCCGACGGCACCCGCGGACGCCGGCTGCTCAACGGCGAGCCGCAGCTCAAGATGCTGGGCCGCTATGTCCCGGTCAAAGCCGAAGTCGTAAACGTCCAGGCGTTCTCGGTGCATGCCGATCAGGCGGAGCTTGTCGGATGGCTGCGTGCGGCTCCGCGCCCGCCCAAGACGGTGTACGTGGTGCACGGCGACCCGGTTGCGGCCGAGGCACTGCGCGCGGCTATAGTCAGGGAGTTGGGATGGAACGCCAGTGTGGCGAAGCACCTTCAAACAGTGCGGCTGTGATGCAGTAGCCAGTGCGGCTCTGATTCGGGGGCCGATGCGACTTCAATGAAAGACGGGATGTTCCGGCTGAGGCACCTGCACATCGAAACGCTGCGCGAGCGGATCATCGTCATCCATGGTAGCGCGGTGGCCAAGGGCAACCTCGGTTTCAATCCGATGGATCGCGCGCGCGTCATCGGCGCGGATCCGCAAACCGGCCAGACGCGCGAGGTCTCCGGAGTGCTGGGTTTCTGTTCCGACACGCTCATCGCGGAGGACGAGATCGGGCTCACCGAGGACGCCTTTCGCGACCTCGGTCTGCCGGAGGGCGCGCCGGTCAGCGCTACGCTGGCGTTCGCGCCGCCGAGCGTCGATCTGGTGCGCGAGAAGTTGCGCGGCGGACGGCTGGATCGCGCAGCCTTCGACACCATCCTGGCCGACGTCACTCACCATCGTTACTCGCGGGTCGAGCTCGCGATGTTCGTGATGGCGTGTGCGATGCGCACGCTCGACCTTGATGAACTGGTCGACTTCACGCGAGCGATGGTCGCGACGGGCTCGCAACTGCAGTTCGGCCCCGGTCCGATCGTCGACAAACACTGCATCGGCGGTATCCCGGGCAACCGGACTACGATGATCGTAGTGCCGATCCTGGCCGCGCTCGGCTTGACGGTGCCCAAGACTTCCTCGCGTGCGATTACGAGCCCGGCCGGCACCGCCGACACGATGGGTATGCTGGCCGATGTCGCGTTGGGTGCGGAGCGAATGCGCAAGGTCGTGGAACGCACGGGCGCCTGTATCGCATGGGGCGGCGCGCTCGAACTGGCGCCCGCCGACGACATCCTGATTACCGTCGAGCGGCCGATGGAGATGGACACCGAAGCGCAAATGGTCGCCTCCATCCTGGCCAAGAAAAAGAGCGTCGGCGCAACCCACGTGCTCATCGACATCCCACTCGGCCCCAGCGCCAAAGTGCGCACGCTGGCCGAAGCCGAACGGCTGGGAGCGCTGTTCCACTCGGTCTCCGAGCGCATTGAGCTGCGTGTCGACATTGAAATCACCGACGCGCGCGCGCCCATCGGACGCGGTATCGGCCCGCGGCTGGAGGCGCTCGACGTACTGGCAGTCCTCGGAAAAGATCCGCACGCGCCCGCCGACCTGCGCGAGAAATCGCTGTTCCTCGCGGCGCGGCTGCTCGAGATAAGCGGCAAGGTCGCGCCCGCCGGCGGCTACCACGCGGCGCAGGCGACGCTGGAGTCGGGCGCAGCGCTGCGCAAGTTCGACGAGATCGTGCGGGCGCAGGGCGCGCGCGCGATGCCGCCGGCGGCCCTGTTTCAGACCATCGTTGGCGCACCCGGCGACGGCCGCATCCGCGAGATCGATAACTGGCAGATCGGGCGCGTCGCCAAGCTCGCCGGCGCGCCCGCCAACGTCGCCGCCGGTGTGCGACTGCTCAAGACCGTCGGCGACGTGGTCGCGCGCGCCGAGCCGCTACTCGAGATCCACGCCGAGAGCGCGGCGCAGCTCGAATTCGCACGGAGTTACGCCGCCAGCAGGACAGACATCGTGCAGTATGGCTTCTAGTCCGCGGGAGCGTAGTGAAACTCCGCGTGCGGCTGCGCTATTCCGCTGAGCATCGCACCACCGCGAAACCCACCAGGGCGTTTCAGTACCGGACTAGTTGGTGAAAGGCTCCACGCGGTGTGCGAGGCGCATCAGCCCGTCGTAGGCGGCGTACTTGTACGCCTCGCTCCGCGTAGGGACGGCGAAGGTTGCGTCGATGAAGCGATCGATCGTGCCGCCCGCCTGAATGACGAACTGTCCAATGTGGATCAGCTCACTGGCAAGCTCTCCGACTATGTGTACGCCCAGCAGCACTTTGTCGGACACTCGAAACACTAACTTGACCAGACCGTCGGGAAATCCCGAGATTCGGGCCTTTGCGTTCGTACCAAAAGAGCATCGGCCCACTTCGTAGTCGATGCCGCCAGTGCGGACCTGCTCTTCGGTGAGCCCCACCCACGCGACTTCGGGGATCGAGAAGATGTAGGACGGCCGAAAGTGATCGACCTCACTCTTGAACTCGAATCCGAACGCGTGGCAAATCGCAACCCGGGCCTGCTCCATCGACACCGCCGAGAGGCCCGGAGGGCCGATCACGTCGCCCGCCGCGAAGACTCCCGCGGCGCCGGTCGCGTAGCGGCCGTCCACCTGGACCCAGCCCCCCGAATCGAACTCAACTCCGATTTTCGAGAGTCCTAAACTCTCGACCTGCGGGCGTCGCCCCGCTGCCACCAGGATCTTATCGGCCTGTAGCGTGCGGCCGTCGGCTAACCTCGCTTCGAGGGCGCCGCTAACCCGCCTGACCTCCGCCACGGAGGCACCCGGGATCACACGGATCCCCATCGCCTTGAAGCATTCGGCGAGCACCTCTGCCATTTCGGCGTCGAGTGCCGGGAGCAGATGGCTGCCGCCGACGATGGTCACGCGGGTTCCGAGCGCCGCAAAGATCGATGCATATTCGCAACCGGCCGCGCCGCTGCCAATGACGAGCAGCGACTGGGGCACCCGCTCGATTTCCAGGATGTTCTCCGAGTCGCACACGTCCGGGTCGTCCATGGGTATGTTGGCCGGATGATGAGGTTTCGATCCGGAAGCGAGCAGCACGACGTCAGCCTCGAGCACCTCGAGTCCGCCCTCTACCTTCTCGACCTCCACCTGTCGGGGTGAAACGAAGCGGGCGCGGCCTTGAATGCGTTCTACGCCGTGACGCTCGAGGTTTCGCTCGACCGCAACGGTCATCAGCTCGGAGATCTCGAACTTTCGAGCCATTAGAAGGCGCCACAGGTCCTGGCCGCTCGCCGAAGGCAGGCTGCTGGCGCGCTGGCCGAGTCCGGACAGGTAAATTGCCCCCTCGCGCACACTCTTGGTCGGGATTCCGCCGGTGCTCACGGCTATCCCGCCCGGCCGCGGGCTGGGATCGACGACGCAAACCCGCTTGCCATAGTACGCCGCCTGGGCCGCTCCCTTTTCGCCGGCCGGGCCGGCACCGATTACAATCAGGTCATATTTCATGGCCGCCGCGACGCTGCTAGCGGGGCTGACGCACGCGCTTCGGTTGATAGCCGGTCATTTTCTTGTAGATGTGCATCACGATGCGATAGAAGCGCTCGCCAGTCGCCTCGGGATACTGATGACGCGCGGCCAGCTTCGCGCGCTCCCACGCTTCTTCTTCGGCTGCGGTGCGCACCACGTTTACGGGCGCCATCGATGCCACTCCCTGCGCCGCATCGAAGGTTTTGTGTCAGACGGAGTATCAGATCACTTGAGACTTGGCCACTCGCTCGTGAGCGCCGAGCCAGAGCTTCTTAAGATCCTTGGGCAACTGGCTCATCACATGCCAGGCCTCACCTTCCATCCCAGTGGGGCTGCCGAGCAGCTCTTGCAGCGTCGCGAAGACCGCATCCACCGCACGCTCGGCTTCGAATTGATCAGGCAGCGATGCGATGAGTCGGACTTCACCACCGAATTGCGGCTCGTGAACCTTGCGCACGTGTCGGCCCGGACGGTCGAGAAACTCCCACAGCGGCTTCAGTGCGGCCGGCAATTGCGCATCAACATCGGCCACCTCGCCCGGCGTGAGACGGTCACGAAGTTCCTAGAAGACGGCGAAGGTGAGTGATTCGGCCCGGCGCTCGTCGCATCCCACACGTTGCGCCACTTTTTTAATAAAAGTCTTCTTGTCCATTTTGATGCCTCGCTGAAACCCCGGATTGCCCTCGCTGACAATATGTGGAGCATCGAACGTGCCAAAAGTCAGCCACGCTCGTTGTCGGGCTAATGTAGGAGAACCAATCAGGGCCGCGCGTGCGATGTCTCTATCGGACACATCGCGCTGGCGCCAATGGGCTACGGATGCGCGTCAGCCGGTGGTTCCAACCATCAGGCAGAATGCGTTCCGGCCACGCGCCACAGGACCGGGACCACGGCGAGTGCAGCGGCGATCGCCCAGTCGCGCGCCGCGATCGGGACGATCTGCAAAAGCGCGGCAATCGGGTCAAAAACCATGAAGATTGGCAGGCTCGCGGCGACCAGCATGGAAACAATCCAGAAGCTGGCTCGCGTGGGCAACGGAGTCCTCCACCAGGGGCGATCGCCCGCGAGTTCCGCCCACATCAGGAACAGACTGCCCAGAATTACCACCACCATCGCGGCCGCGCGTGCGTACGGTTCGCCGCGGTCGAGCCGGGTCGCGTACTCGGCCAGCGCGGCGACCATCAGCAACGCGCCCGAGAACGCCGAGCGCATGACCTGCGCGCGGCCGATCAACGGAGCGTGCGGATCGCGCGGCGGCCGCTTCATCAAGTCGGACGGCCCCGGTTCGCCTTCGAAAGCCAGCGCGGACACCGGATGCACGACCATCTCAAGCCACACCAGGACGACCGGCAGAAGAAGAATCGGCAGCCCTAGCGCTGGCGCGAGCAGCGCCAGGCCCACCAGCGCGAATTTGAATCCGGTCAGGTAGCGCAGCGAGTGCTGGATATTGCCGAACACGCGGCGTCCCTCGCGCACGGTGTGCACCAGGGCGGCGAAATCATCCTCGAGCAGGACAACATCGGCGGCTGCGCGTGCGACCTCGGAGCCGCGCCGCCCCATGCTCACGCCGATATGGGCGCGGCGCAGCGCGGGCGCGTCGTTGATGCCGTCGCCGATCATCGCCACGATTTCACCGGCG
>Ga0209415_10020831_pt1 | contig 10154 bp, 7 predicted proteins | sample PeaSoiSIISIP2007_FD_187696 | JGI IMG/M metagenome (GOLD analysis project Ga0209415, IMG submission 187696) | Peat soil microbial communities from Weissenstadt, Germany - SII-SIP-2007 (SPAdes) (version 2) | ecosystem: Environmental > Terrestrial > Soil > Wetlands > Peat | place: Germany...
CCGGGCGTGGCGCGCCAGGCCCGGGACCGGCGCCCGGCACGCCCTCCGCACGCGTGGGCCACGCCGACAAGGGCAACATCGTGCCGTCGTGGAATTCGTCGCATTCGACTAACGGCTGCAGCCAGATGAATTTCAACCAGGTCGGCGGCGCTGGCCGTCTTTATTGCTTCGCGGTGAACTGAACGATTCGTCTTGCTGTTCGTTAAGCTTCTCCCCGATTAGAAGCACCTGAAGAACACCTTCGGCATGGATCGCGATGACATCGTCGTTATCCCGAAACGGACGTTCCGGCGGCGCATCGCCGGCAACGACGACGTGGGACAGAGTTCAGCTGTCGGTGCGTGAAACCGTGTCGTCAGAGAAGGCGCAGCAGGATATTTACCAACTGATGTCCCGCCATAGCACGGCGCGCTGTCCAGCTGCATCACGGCACGTGGTCGGTCGAGAAAGCCCGCTGGGTCTCCGGGTCACGATGACACCACCAGCGCCTCGAGTAGCCGCGTGACGGACGTTATCTTTCTTAACAATAACCTTCCTCTGAGTCCGTCTCTCGTATGGTTGAGAGACAGGCCCCGGGCGCCGCCCGGCCATCTGGCACCCCAAGAGCATCTTTACAAAACTTAACGTGACCGACCGAGCTGCAGCTGTCAACGTCGCGTTGTGCCGCGGCATCATCCATGTACGTTAATCGTCGTAGCTACGCTTGGCCCGGAGAGGGATTGAGCCGGCCCTTCAACTGCATTGTTGTGCGCGCCTGAGTTCGTCACAGGTTGGCGCGAAGTTGTGGACGGGAGATTAGTCGGATGAACAGCTTCAAACTATTCTGCGTCGGTCTTGGATTGACGTTGGTCTTCGGTGCAGGCGCTGCTCTGGCTCAGCAGGCGCCGCCCAGCCCGCAGCAACAGGGCTTCGAGGCCACCGGTCAGCTCCCGGCGAAATACACGTCGGAAGAAGCCGCGGCGGTAGCGGTGGTGAAGAACTGGATCGACACCACAAATACCAAAGACCTTGCCGCCCACATGGCGCTGATTGACGACAATGTCATTCACCGCGGCGACCCGGCGGAGGCTCTCGCGCACGGCGCCCGAAGCTATTGTGCTGCCTACGGCTTCGTTCGGAGCAATGCCTGGGTCAGACTTGACGAGTTGTACGTCGTCGGCGGCCCGTCAGAGACGCTGGTGCTGCTCAAGCGCACGGACATCAATAACCCAGCCGGCCTCGAGGGCACCTTGGGCGGTTACCCCGTCGAAGTGGCGGTCCTCCTGCGCGTCAAGAACGGCAAGATCATCGAGTGGTTCGACGCGCCCACCATCAGGATCGGGCCCCTCGTCAATCGAGCGGCGAACACGCTGCCGCCCGGTGGGGCCAGGGTTCCGGAGGTCTGCATGAAGTATCCGGGACCGGCATCGGCACCGGTCCAGGGCCCGGCGCCGGCCGGGGGTCCCCCGCAGACTGGGGCCCCGCAGCCGCATCCCGTGGCACCACAGTTGGGCTCTGGGATGTTGAGCTATGGCGTAACGAAGCTGGAAAGCCGGTTCAATGCGGAAGAGGAGTCGGCGGCGCAGACCGTCCGCGCCTGGTTCGCCGCTTGGCAAGCCGGCAACCCGCTGCTGCTCGGGGCCTTCGTGGACCAGAAGGTGGACTTCCGCACGAGTCCGGCGAGCGAACTCGTGAAGGGCCGCGACGCGCTGCTCAAGACGGTCTGCGGAACCATCGGCGGCCCGCTCAATCTGACCGACATCTACGTGATCGGCGCCTACTGGAACACGATGGCGATTGCCCGCTGGAACAAGGTCGACGCGGCTGGCAACCGCACACGGATGGCCAGCTTCTTCCGCGTCCAGAATGGTCTGATCACCGAGTGGATGAACTCCCAGCTCGAGGGCGCCGCTCCCGCTGCGGCGGCGAACCAGAGTTCGCCGGTCTGCCAGACGGTGACCACCACGCTCGCGGCCTTTGCTCCTGCGCCGGCTGCTGGCGCGCCTCGCTGATCGGCCGATGTCGTCCTTTCATTACGGTAAAGACCTCGAGGATCTCGGCGAGAACCCCGCTGTTTCGCGGCGCGACATGCCGGTACGAAGTGCGGCTGCTGTCGTTGGCGGGCGCCGCGGTCCTGGGGCGCCCAGCACTTCTCGCACAGCTGCCACCGCAAAACCCTGCGGTGGCCGCGGCGGCCGAGGCCGAGCGGCAGGGGCCGGGAAAGACCACTGGTGTAAAAGGCCGCGCGCTCGTGCGCTACGCGAATCAGTTGTCGATGGAAACGCTGACGCTGCTGCCGATTCATCCGCAGCACGTCGTGATTCGCAACCAGGCCTTCCAGTGTTGTTACAGCACGACCAGCGCGCTCAATGCAACCAACACCGCGATGACCGCACAGGTCGCCGGACACGGGAGCGTCGGGATCGTCGAGGAGGTTGGCTCGGCCGTCAAGCGCGTGAAGGTGGGCGATCAGGTGATCGTCGCGATCACGACAAACTGTGGGACCTGCGCGAACTGCCTCAGTGGCCGCGGCGACCTCTGCTTCCAGCTCGCCACGCGTCCGCGAATTCCCTCAGCCACGATGGCCGACGGTACGCCGGTCGATATCGCTTTTCTCCCGAGCGCGATGAGCGAATACGTCGTGACCTGGGAGGATTTTATCGTGCCGGTGTTCACCAAGGTACCACCGGTCGAGTTGTCGGTCCTTGCGTGCGTGGGCTCGACCGGCCTCGGTCTGGCGATGTGCCGAGTTCCGATCGAAGCCGGATCGGATGTGGCGATGTTCGGCCTCGGCCCGATCGGCATCAGCGCAGTCCAGGGTGCGCGCATTCAGGGCGCCAGAACGGTTCTCGGCATCGATCCGATCAGATATCGCCGCGAACTCGCATTGAAGCTTGGGGCCACAGATGTCCTCGATCCCAATGTCGAGAGGGGCAACGATTTGATCGCGAAGGTCCAATCGCTCACGGCCGGTGCCGTGCCGCCGGGACGGCACTGTGCAGGCGAGCGGACGGCGGGACCGACCTACGTCATAGAAGCGGTCGGCGGCACCCGCTTCCCCCTGCCGCCTGGCGTCGAATCCCCGCTGGACATGACCGGCGTCGAAGCACTGCAGCAAGCGTGGACAGTGGTCTGCGATGGCGGCTACGTGCGAACGTGCAGCATCGGTCACCCGATGGGCGCAAATGTGAGCTTCCCGGCGAGCCAGTGGGCGAACGCCGGCAAGACGCACCTTCCGGGCAATTACGCGGGCGTGCAGGCGCTGCGTGATCTCCCGAGGTTCATACGGCTCGTGGAGAAAGGGTTGTACGACGCGAAATCGATGGTCGGCAAGATCTTCCCGCCCGCTCAAATGAAGGAGGCGTTGCAGGCGTCGGCAGATCGTGTGGCGATCACGGCGGTCATCGATTTCACATAGAGAGAGCCACCCTCCACCGCGGGAGGCAACGCGCCAGAGAGGACTTTCGATGAGAGCTCGAGCAGTACGGAGGGTCACGCTCGTCGTCGTATGTGTGGAGAGCCAGGCGTACGCGACCTTCCGCCAGCCCCAGCAAATTATGCTGGCGAGATTCGCGAAAATTGGCTTCAACATCGACTTCTAACCTGAAGGAGATCGTGGCCGAGATGTCACACAGGGGCTCAGGAGCAGCGATGAAACGATTGATCACCGTGCAGCGTCCTCGGACCATTGCGGTTCTCCTCAGTTCATGCGTCATGGCACTGGCGTTCCGAGGCGCGCCTCGCGCACAGAGCGGGGGATCGACGAATGAGATGTCTCCGAGCGAGCAGGCGGCGCTCGACGTGGCGAAGGGGTGGATCTCGGGTTGGCTGGCGAAGGACCCCGAGAAGGTCGCGTCCTACATGGACGAGGACGCCTTCTGGTCGGGCGGATTTCCGGACAATCCACTGTTCGGAATCTGGCGCGGACGCGATCGCTTCATCCAACAGGACGGCGGGGCAACGAGAACCGGCGTGAAGTTCACGATGGCCGAGGTGCTCGCGGTCGGCGGGTCGAGAGGCACGGCCATCCTGAACCGCCGCATCGACGAAGGCGGCATCGAGGGCTACAACTTTGGTGCGGCGCGTGGAACCGGCGGCCAAGGGATGTGGTTCACCAATGCCGTCTTCTACTGGGTGACCGACGGCAAGATCAAGATCTGGCTCGACGGCCCGGCGTCGCCGAACACGACGCGCGATCAGGCCCCGCCGCTCAGCTCGTTCGCGGTGCAGGAACAGCCGGCGCTGGAGCTCGTGAAGAACTGGGTGGCCGCGTGGAACGCGAAGGACGCTGAGAAGGTCGCGTCGTACATGGCCGACGATGTGCAGTTCAGCGCGTACTATCCGCAGTACATCACGGAGATTGGCAAGGCGCACTTCGTCGAGACGCATGGGCCGAACATCAGAACGGGCGTCGACATGCGCATTGCGCAGAGCCTGGCGGTTGGGGGCCCGCGCGGCGTCGGCGTGCTCCTGCGGCGCATCGATCGATTCACCGTTGGTGGCCGTCAGGCGGCAGTGCCGACCGCGGCGTTTTTCTGGGTCGTCAACGGGAAGATCAACACCTGGCTCGATCTGCCGCTCGAGCCGCCTCCTGCGATGGCGAACGGCGCGGTGGTGGTGCGATGAACGCTCCAAGGATCAAGGTGCTCGTCGCTGGCGTGCTCGTCCTCGCCGGCGGCATGTTGGCGTCCGCGCAGGATGCGCGCTCGGTTCTTGAAGCGGCTCAGACCGCGATGGGCATTTCCACGTTGACGTCGCTCTACTTCGACGCCCGCGGCACGCTCGCGGACACCGGCGAAGCCGGCGGCGGCAACGCGCCGCGGCCAGTGGTGAAGAGCTATACGGCGGACGTCACGTTCGCGACGCCGGCGATGCGGCTGCTTATTCATCGCACGAACCCGGACGGCACGCCGCTCCGATACGGGGCGATCGAGATCCTGTTCGTGAGCGGGTCGTATGCGTGGGACATGTTCAACGCCGAGGATTCGCCGCCCCCTGCTCGTGGCGGAGGACCTGGTGGACCGCCTCCGGGCGGCGTGGGAGGACCGGGAGGTCCGCCGCCAGCGGGCGCGGCGCTCCCGCCTGGTGGTGGACCCGCACAGCCAGGAGGCGCTGGGCCGGCCGGACCGCCAGGCGGCGGCGCCGCCGCCGCGCGTGGCGGAGCGGGCGCGCCCGGGGCTGCGGGACCTGGCCGGGGAGGACCGCCCGTTCTGGCGCCGGGCCGGGGTGGACCGATCGCCCGCCGGGCGAACATCGCGGCCGTCCGCCGCATGCAGATCCTGCTGACGCCGCCCGGATTCATCAAAGCGGCGCTTCAGAACAATGCAACGGTCTCGTCTGCTGGCGGCAATACGCTGATTACGTTCACGACGCCCGACGGTCAGAAGGTCACGGGTACGCTCAACGCGATGAGGCTGGTGTCGAAGGTCGCGACGACGAACCCGGTCACGAACGCACCGGTGGAGGCGAATTTCTCCAACTACCGGACATTCGACGGCATGAGGTTCCCATCCCACATCGTGCAACTCGAGGGCGGGACAATGGTTGCTGATTTGACTGTCACGGCCGTGCGGCCGAACCAGGGCGTCGGATTCAGCGTCCCCGATCCAGTCCGCCAACTGGCGCAGCCGGCTGGCCGCGGTAATTAATCGGCGCGGATCCGTTCATTGGAGGAGCGTTATGTGTTCGTGCGACGACGATCATGATGTGGTGATGAGCGGCCGTCATATCTACGCGGGCGGCGAGCAGGTGACGGTGTCGCGACGCGACATCCTCAAGGGCGGCGCCGCCGCAGTGATGGCGGGCGGGGCGGCCGCGCTGTTCGCGCAGGCGCCGGCAGCCGCGCAAGCGCCGGCCGGTGCTCCGCCGGCGGCGGCGCCCGGTCTGGCCACCGCCAGCCGTGGCGTGATCTTCTGGGGAAACAACCCCGGCAATGTGGATCCGGACGCGCTCCTCGCCGAGCGGCAAGGCCCGACGAAGACGACCGGGACGAAGTTCAAGGCGCTCGTCCGGTACGAAAACACGTTGTCGAACGAGACGCTCACGCTCCTGCCGATCCACCCGCTGCACGTCGTGATCCGCATGCAGGCGTCGCAGACGTGCTACTCGTCGACCAATCAGCTCAACCTGACCAACCGGGCGCAGTTCGCCGCTGTCGCCGGGCACGGCGGCGTCGGCGTCGTGGAGGAAGTTGGCAGGCTGGTCAAGCGCGTGAAAGTCGGCGATCAGGTGATGGTGGCGACGACGCCGAACTGTGGCGTGTGCTGGAACTGCCTGTCAGGGCGTGGCGACCTGTGCAACACACGGCTCCCCGCGATTCCAAACGCGACGATGTCCGGCAACACGCCGGTCTACATGACCGCGCCGCCGATGGGACCCGCCGGCTACTCGGAGATCATCGTCTCGGACGAGGACTGGGTCGTGCCGCTGTTCACGAACGTGCCGCCAGTCGAGTCCTCGGTGCTCGCCTGCGTCGGCGGGACCGGACTCGGGCTGGCGATGTGCCGCTTCCCGATCGAAGCGGGCGCCGATGTCGCGGTGTTCGGCCTCGGCCCGATCGGGATGAGCGCGGTGCAGGGCGCGCGCATTCAAGGCGCGAAGACGATCATCGGGATCGATCCGATCAAGTACCGCCGCGACCTCGCGCTCAAGCTTGGCGCCACGCACGTGCTCGATCCGAACGCGGACAAGGGCAACGATCTGATCAACAAGATCCGTTCGCTGACACCGGATGTCGTGCCTGCGGGGCGTCGGTACATGGGCGAGCGCCAGGCGGGTCCGACCTACGTGCTCGAGGCGGTCGGCGGTACGCGCTTCCCGCTCCCGGCCAACATCGAATCGCCCTCCGACATGACGGGCATCGAGCCGCTGCAACAGGCGTGGACCGTCGTGAGGAACGGCGGCTACGTCCGCACCTGCAGCATCGGTCATCCCATGGGCGCAAACGTCGTCTTCCCGGGCGGCCAATGGGCGAACGCCGGGAAGACGCACGTCCCCGGCAACTATGCTGGTGTCCAGGCCCTGCGCGACCTTCCCAGATTCGTCCGGCTGATCGAAAGGGGACTCTTCGATGCGAAGTCGATGGTCGGTCAGGTGTTCAGCGTCGACAAGATGAGGGACGCCGTGCAGGTGGCCGCGGATCGATCGGCGATCACGTCCGTCATTCTGTTCTCGTAGGGCAGGACAACATGTGCTTGATGTGCGACGAACCCAACGCCAAACACGCGGCATACGTTCACGAGGGCGTCTCGCGACGCGATCTCTTCAAGCAGAGCGCGGCGACGGTCGTCGGCGCCGGTGCTGCCGCGCTCTTCGCGCAGGTCGGTGCCGGTGCCCAAGCGCCGGGGGCTCCCCCAGCGGGCGCTCCGCCGGCAGGCGGGGGTCTTCCACAGGCACCGCCTGGAGCCATCGCGCTCTTCTGGGGTGGACAACCCTACGACGCCACGCTTGCCGCTCAGGTGGAAGCGGAGAGACAGGCCACCAGCCGGACCGCCGGCACAAAGTTCAAGGCCATGGTCAGGCATGGAACCAGCCTGACGATGGAGACGCTCACGCTGAAGCCGCTTCACCCGATGCAGGTCGCCATCCGCAATCAGGCCGTGCAGAACTGCTACTCGGGCGTCTTCCAGCTGAACACGATGCAGATGCAGAACAACGCCATGGTCACCGGCCACGGGGGCGTCGGCATCATCATCGACGTCGGCTCGGCCGTGAAACGCGTGAAGGTCGGTGATCAGGTGATCCTCTCAGCGACGCCGAACTGCGGCGTCTGCGGCAACTGTCTCGCCGGCCGCGGCGACTCGTGCTCGACGCGGCTGCCGGCGCTCGTCTCCGCGACGATGGCGGACAACACGCCGGTCTTCATGACGGCGGCGCCGATGGGACCGGCTGGACACTCGGAAATCCTCATTTCGGATGAAGCCTGGGTCGTGCCCGTCTTCACCAAAGTGGCGCCGGCGGAAGTTTCGATCCTCGGGTGCCCAGGAGCCGTGGGCCTCGGCATGGCAACGTGCCGATTCCCGGTCGAGGCCGGCAGCGACGTGTCGGTGTGGGGACTCGGTCCCATGGGCATCGGCGTCGTCCAGGGCGCGCGCATTCAGGGGGCGAAGACGATCATCGGGATCGATCCGATTCGCTACCGCCGCGAGCTGGCGCTGAAGCTCGGCGCCACACAGGTGCTCGATCCCAACGAATTCAAGGGCAACGATCTCGTCGCGAAGGTCCGCGAGCTCACGCCTGACATCGCGCCGGCAGGGAGACGGTACGTCGGCGAGCATCCTGCCGGGCCGCTGTACGGCTTCGAAGCGACCGCGCCCACGAACTATCCACTGGCGGCGGGAATCGAAGCGCCGCCGCAAGGCGCCGACGTGTTCCAGCAGCTCTATACCTCGGTCAGGAACGGCGGGTATATCCACATGGCCGGGGTCGTCCGCAGTTCCGCAGGAGCGTTGGTGGGCAACAAGGTTGTCGTCGCCGGGAACTTCCCCGGCATCAACGTGCTGCGCGATCTGCCGCGGTTCGTGAACATGATCGAACGTGGGCAATTCGACGCGAAGTCGATGATCGGCAAGATGTTCAAGCCGGACCAGATCAAGGAGTCGGTCGAAGCGGCCGGCGGCCGCTCCGTGATCACCGCGGTGGTCGACTTTACGTAGCGAGGAATCATGGGGTACCCACCCAATATGAAACGCATTGCATTCCTTGGCCTGACGTTAGCGATTGGATTGACGCTGCGGCCGCAGGCGGCTCAGCAGCCCCCCGCACCTTCGGGCGTGAATCCGGGCGCGGCTCGAGGGGCCGGCCCAGGGCGCGGCCGCGGTCCGATCGAAATCTCTGTCACTGACGTCGGCAACGGCGTGACTTTGTTCAGCGCAGGCTCGAATTCGGTTCTGGTCGTCGGGACCGATGCCGCCATTCTCGTGGATACGCTGCTGCCCAATGCGGAAGGGTTCCCAGCCAAGGTCGCGGCTGTCACGAACCGCCCAATCAAATACGTCCTCAACACACACGACCACGCCGATCACACTGGCAACAACGAGGCATTCGCCAAGATGGGTGCGATTGTCGTGTCGACGGAGCGGGCGGCCGCCATCATGGCCAATCCGCCAGCGCCGGGACCGAACGGTCCGAGCTTTCAGCCGCTGGCGCCCGCCGCGAGACCAACCGAGATGTTTACCGGCACGAAGACGGTCACGGCTGGCGGTGTCCGGGCGGTGATGACCCAGGTAGCGCCTGCTCACACCGAAGGCGATGCGTTCGTTTACTTCCCCGACAAGAACGTGCTCGCGATGGGCGATCTGCATCACTCGAACGAGTATCCAGTGTGGACGAGTTCATTCGAGGGCAACCTCCAGGCGTACGACGCCATGCTGAAGATCGTGAACGATCAGACGAAGATCGTGCCGGGCCATGGACCCGTGACGAACAGACGCGACGTGAGCGCGTACATCGCGATGCTGCGGCGGGTTCGGGATCAAATAGACGCGCTGGTCAAGCAGGGCAAGACAGTCGACGAGGTTGCCGCGATGCAGTTGCTGGCGAACGACAGCACACCGTATCCGGGCGGCCCGGACAACAAGGATCGGTTCATCCAGACGCTATACAACGCGGAAAAGACGGGCCAAGGCAAGTAGTCGCGATTGCGACGCGAATCAGTTGACGTGGTTCGAGCGGGCAGGTCGTGTCCTCGACACGACCAAACCCGAGGAGACTCGCATATGTTGAAGACTGAACGAAAAGCCGGTCGAAGGCTCGCCCATCTGCTTGCCACAGGCGCGTTGATACTGGCGGTCGGCCCCGGCGGGAGCGCCCAGGCGCCGGCACCGGCCCCCGGGCGGGGTCAGGGGGGGCTCCGCTTGCCGCGGCAGGGGTTCGAGGCCACCGGGCAGAACCCGGCCAACTACACACCGGACGAAGCGGCGGCCGTCGCCGTGGTGACGAAATGGGTCGAGACCTCGACGAGGCACGACCTCGCCGCCCACATGGCCCTGATCGACGACAACGTCGTTTTCCGGCCCGACCCGACGTCGGCGCTACGGCACGGCGCGCGCGCCTACTGTGGGGCGTACGGCTTCGTCAGGAGCATGACCTCCGTCCTCAAAATCGACGAGCTGTTCGTTGTCGGCGGCCCGGCGGACACGCTGGTGATCATCAAACGCACGGACATCAACTCCCCG
>Ga0209415_10020833_pt1 | contig 10154 bp, 11 predicted proteins | sample PeaSoiSIISIP2007_FD_187696 | JGI IMG/M metagenome (GOLD analysis project Ga0209415, IMG submission 187696) | Peat soil microbial communities from Weissenstadt, Germany - SII-SIP-2007 (SPAdes) (version 2) | ecosystem: Environmental > Terrestrial > Soil > Wetlands > Peat | place: Germany...
TGAGTGACAGAGGACGCGGCTCTGCTCTGGCCTAACCAGCTGACGTGTTCAGGCACCCGGTCCGACATCAGCCCGGTCTCATCGACAATCCGCTGAACGCTGTCCTCCAGCGTGCTTTCGGTTCCGATGATGTTCTCGATGGTGTCTGGCAGCAGGTCCCTCGGCCTGTACCACTGCTCCATCTCGGCCTCGCCGAACTCATTAGCGTTGGGTTTGGTTGCGTGCCTGTTCAGGGTTTCGGCGAGCGGCAGATCGAGATAGTAGAAAAAAGACCCGCCGAAGTGGTCCCGGCGCAGGCCGAGCAGCATGTCCGAGTACCGGTCCGCATACAGGATTCCTTCGACGATCACGTGGAACCCGTGATCGAGAGCGTAACGGGCAGTAAGCCCGATCAGCCCGATATTGGCAGCTCCAGGGCGGTCTCGATCTCGCAGTACGACACGCCGCAGATTGTCCTGGCTCACGATCGCGATGCCGCGGCCATAGTGTTCGCGAAGCCCGGCGGCGATCGCGCTCTTGCCGCTGCCGGAATTCCCCCGGATCACGATGATCTTGGTTCGCGCAGATCCCACGTGCACCGTAGCCTCCGGCCCCGCTATCCGAGACCTTCCGGAGCCTACCGGCGCCTGCGGTCCCGGTGCAGGCGACACCCCGGGCTGTGTCACTCAGGCCGCCGCCGTCCCGCCGGCTACCGCTCGCGGTCCAGGAGCATGTGCGGGTAGCCGCATCTGTGGCGCGTTCCGAGTTCTACGCCGATCTTGTCCAGGGATGCTTCCAGGGCCTGAGCTGCGTCGTGCACGGTCAGGGCGTCGCCTGCGTATTCGAGTTCTATGAAGGAACCGAGGCTAGCTATTGTGTCCACCGCGACTATGACGTCGCCGAGCCGCCATTCGCGCCTGGTCTTGTCCACGATGATCATTTCGGTGCAGCCGAGGGCTTCGAGTAGCTTTCGCACGGCGTCGACATCGCTTACCGCGGACTCGAATTCGTCGCAGTGCGTCGGTTCTGGGGAACCGAGCGGGAGCCAGCGCTTGAAGTTGACGGATGTACGTGAGGGAGTGCCGTGTCCGGTCTCGGTACGTATCCGCAGCCACTCTGAGACGATCTCTGCCGCGAGGAAGTCGCGACCGGGTGCGTTGAAGTAGGTGTCGACCTGCCGGTGTTCCCCAAGTGGTATGGCATCGAGTTCGGTCAGGCGCTGGACCAGGACTGCCGGATCGGGCAGTGAGTACTTGACTTCCACCTCGATATGTTTCACGCCGGATCCCCATCTGCTCTCTGCGATCAGGCTGTGGCGTTCGCTAGGCAACTACCTTGTCGGATTCGGGAGTGTCGGCTTCTCCGGCAGGTTGATAGCGGCGAACTTGCGACGGCCATCCGTCGAGGATGAAGTGCTGGCCCCGGCGGATCGCTGCGATGGCGGCGGCGGTGTAGTCGACCGTGTCCACGGGGAGGGCGGCAGGATCGGCCCAGATAAGTTCAGAGTGTTTGCCGGGCTCACGGTTGGCGGGTATCCCGGACCAGCGGCGTGGCTGAAGAAGAAGCCGAATCTGGTGTGGCCATCGGGGTTGCGGCGGTGGACGGTCAGGACCATGTCGAGGCCGGATGGGTCGAGTGAGATCCCGGTTTCCTCGTGGGTCTCACGGATGGCTGTGCCGACGATGCTTTCGTCTTTTTCCAGGTGGCCAGATGGCAGGCAGAGCTTGCCGGTAGCGAATACATTGCCTGCGCGGCGCAAGAGCAAGAGCCTGCTGTCGCGCCAGAGCAGGACGTGGGCGTCGATGATACTGGTGTACCGGTCAGGCACAGAGGGCTCCGCAGAGGGAGCCGCCCGGTTCGGCAAGGCAGAACATGACCAGCTGCGCGGCGCGTTGCGGGGTGACCGTGGTCGCGCGGATGACGAGGTGGGCGGTGGCTTTCACGGCTGGCAGCTCGCTTTCGACTGGGTGGCTCGCGGCCTGTCGCCATGCTGGGTCTGCTAGCTGGTCCCGGCGTGCAGCGCGGTCCAGCCCGAGCCCGGGCGGGATGTCCAGGTAGATCACATATGTATGCCAGGGCCTGACGGCGGCCTTGAGCGCTGCGGCAGCTCCCGGATGCCGCAGCCCGTCGACGATGAGGCCTTGCCCGGGTGCCGGTGTGGCTTGCTGGACGAGATTGGCGGTGAAGGCTTCCCATCCGCCAGCGATCATTTCCATGGCAAGCTGCTGCAGATTAAACCGGTTTGCAGGCAGTCCCCTGGATGCGGCGGTGCTCCGGAGCACGTCGCCGTATGCGGTGCGAGGCCATCCGAGTTGGGTGGACAGCAGTGCGGTGAGTGTGGTCTTGCCGGCGCCGATCGGGCCGGCGATCGCGATGGCCGCTGGGGCGAGGCCGGTCACAGCAGGGCCTGCTGGACGGATGGGCGAGTGAGCTGGACCCAGCCGCGCCGGTCTTTCTTGGGGAAGGCAAGGCCGGGGAGTGGCTGGATGTGGGTGACGTCGACGAGGGTGGCGTAGGTGCAGTCGGCGCGCTGCTGCCAGAACTCGTTGTCGTTGGCGCAGATCTGGTCGGCGTATTTGTCCCGTAGCTGGGCGATCCGCTGGGGGGTGAGCTGGTAGCTGCGGACGTGCCCGGCCTGGAACGCGCCGGTCACTGTGCCTCCGGTCTTCTTCACCGCTATGACGTCGCCTTCGGCGAGGGTTCCGTAGGGTGCGCACCGGACCCGGGAGAACCGCGATTCTATCGTCTTGGTGCCGTCCAGCAGCCAGGAGTAGAAGGGCTCGGTCAGGATCGCCAGGTGCAGGCAAGCCGTTCCGGCCCTGAGGCGGTTCAAGGCCGCTGTCCACGCAGGGCTGGTGAGGTTGCTGGCCATGCGCTCGATGAGCTGCTCGGCCGGGCTGACGACTTGACTGGTCAACATCAACTCCTGGTTCTGGTTAGCCGCACAGTACTGTGGCGGTCTTGGTCGGTAAGACGGCGATATCGAGGCGGTCGCGTGCGCTGTCGCGGTGTTCGGCTTGGATGAGGTCGCGCAGTTGTGCCGCGGCGGCCCGGATCTTGACGAGTTCGTCCGCGTGCAGCGGCCGTCCAGTGTCGGCCTGCGCAGGGCGGTCGGCTGGGGTTCCGGCGGCGATGCTGGCGGCGATCATCTTGAGCAGCGCCGGTGCTGCGCAGCCGAATACCCGGTTGCCGGCCGTCCAGACTCGTACGTGCGCACGGATCGGGTTGCGGCGGCTGACTGAGCCGAGGATGTCCCCTGGGACTAGCGGGATCAGCCGCGGATCCGCGCCGTGCTGTCCGGGCTCCTCGGTATCGAGGCGGAACCGGATCCTGGCCCGGCCGGCTGTGATCTCGTCCCACCTCTCGTGGCTGGGCTGGCGTGGTCTGGGTCCTGGCGGTGCTGTGGTCCGGCGCAGCTCGATGAGGTCGCCGCGGCGCCAGTCGCTGGGCACGGAGGCCGACAGCCCGGTGGCTGCCAGGGCGCGCTGCTCGAAGGGGGGGCAGGTGTAGGCCAGCGTGCTGGGACAGATCGCGGCCAGCTCCAGCCCGATGCCGTGCGCGTAGGCCAGCAGCCCGGCACGCTCGTCCAGGATGCCTGGCCGGGTGGCGAGTGCGGGCTGGGCGAGCAGGATGGTCGCGCCTGGAATGCTGAGGTGTGCAGCGGCCCACAGGAACGCCCTTGTGTGCTCGGGGTACCAGGGCGGGTCAGCCACGACCACGCGGGCGCTCAGGTGGGGCAGCTGGCCGGTGGCCAGGTCGCACCGTTGCACGTGCTCTGGCCACCGCGCGGCCAGGACACTGGTGGTCGCGGTGCTCGCTTCGAGCAGGAGCCAGTGCCGCCGGTGCGGGGCATCGACGGCGAGTGGCAGGAGTGTGGGCGTTCCGAGCAGTGCGATCGTGTCGCCTGGTCCCGTGGTGCCGGTGCAGCGGGTGACCAGGCCGGTCGCGGTCTGGGCCGTCCACCGCCAGTCGAAATCCAGTGGGTGAGGGTCGGGTAGTTCAATACCCGGCGCATTTGCTTGCCGGGGTGGAGTGGCCAGCTGAGCGGGCGGGACGCCGCTGGCCTGTAGTCTCCTGCTGGTGAGCTCGTCGATCAGGTGACGGCTGGCGAGGCTGCTGAGCACGTCAGCGGCCTCTGCTGGATAGGCGCCTGGGAGGTAGCCAAGTAGTTCGGCTAGGTTCTGGCAGCGTGGCGCGGCGGCTGCTACCAGTACTTCGAGCAGGTGCCGGTGCTGCTGCTCGTGGCCGGTGCCTGCGGTAGTCACCGGGGTCGCCGCGCGTACGGGATGGTGGTGATGGGTTCTGCCAGGTCGGCTGGGGTGAACCGGCGGGCCAGCTCGGTGGTCCACGCCGTGATGGCGTCCTGCTGCAGCGCCAGTGACTGGTGGTGGACCTCGCGCATGCGGGGACCGACCGGTCCCCACTCCTGGATTTCCAGCGGCACCACGCGCAGCGGCAGGTACTCGTCGATGGACTGGAGACGGTCGACGAACGTGGTCATCTTCGCCGGGATGTGGCCAGGGCTGGGCGTGGTGAAGGTGGCGTAGCCGTATAGGTCCATCCCGGTAGCCGCCAGGCGGGAGAACAACGTGAACTGCCGCGCGAACAGCTCCGGTGATGCCCTCGTGTTGAACGCGAACGACTCGGCGTCGAACCCTTTGAAGCACGCCACTCGCCCGTAGCGCGGATGCGCGGCTAGGAGTTGCTGTTCTGCGTCGGTGAGGTAGGTGAAGAAGTAGTCGGTGGATAGGTTGTCATCCGACCAGACGTAGACGTCGCTGACGCTGCGTTCGTCCAGCGCCTGCAGCATCCACGGCACCCACTCGGGGACCAGGTCGGGCTGGCCTCCCGACAGGTCAAGTACCGGTGGCCGGTCCGGAAGCGCAAGATATGCATCGACCAGATCGCTGGCGCTGCGCATGGCCGACCGGGCGGTGTTAGCCGAGAGCAGCTCGAACGGCACGAAGCACCACCAGCACCGCCACTGGCAGGCGGCGTTCTGGAAGACCTGCGCGGTCAGCGACTCCAGTCCCGCGGGCAGGCCCAGCGCGCGGGCGGCCGGGTCGATCGGCAGCGGGTTCGGCGGCCACCCGCTGCTGGCTGCGCGGCGGAAGTGGCGGATACGTCCGTACCCGCCGCAGTTGACTGGCTCGCTCAGGTCGTCTTCCTGGGCGGTGCCGCGCAGGTCAGCGATCATCAACGCGCGGGCGGCCACGTCGACGGCCCTGCCGCGGAGTTGCCGCGAGTACGCGTCGGTGTCGATAGCGTTCATCGGGTCGTGCTCACTTCCGTTCAGCCGCAAGCCCGTCCGGGCACATGCCGGCTGCCCGGCTCAGGGCCAGTTCGGCATGCAGCTCATCAGGGTCCGGCGTAACGACCGTGTGAACGCCCTCGGCGCCGTCCAGGCGGACTGCCACGATGCTGACCCCGCTCCAGGTGGTCTGGGTGGCGAACGTGAACTCGGGGAAGTCGCGGCTGAACTTCGCGATGACCAGTGACTGCGCAGCCTGACAATCCGCTGCGGCTGCTCGCTGACCGGCGTCCTGCAAGAACATCAGGATTCCTGCCGGGCCGTGTCCAGGACGGCGGGTTTCGTGGCCGCCGCGCGCATGTCCATGAGCACCGAGTCCGCGACGGCATACATGTGGTCCGGCAGTGTCCACTCCGGATGAGCGGCCACAGCGTCGGCGGGTGTCCCGCACGGGTGGTCAGCGAACCAACTCCCGAGCTGTTCGCGACGCTCGTCCATCTCGCCGCTCGCTTCGAGACGGGCGATGATCTTCTTGTGGGTCAGGCCCGGCATGGCCGGGTCTCCTGGTTCTCGCAGTCCGGGCGGATCAGTATGACCAGCTCCGCAGCGGTCACGCCGGCGAGTTCGCTTTCTCCCATACCAATACCGTGCCAGCCGCATAGTCGGCCGGGCACCTGCGACGCGAAGCGCAGTCAGACGGGTTCGCGGGCGACCACGATCCGGACGGCGGGCGAGAAGCCTGACGTTTGCCCATCGGAATGGGTAACATCGGACTGACAGCTTGTGATCACGGCGCGGGCTTGTGGAGCCCGGTCGCCGCCGCGCGGGAGGTAGCCGTGAATGCTGGCGGCCCGGAGAGCAGCAGCCCCCAGGCGCGTGGGCGTGAGCTCGCCCGTCAGGGCAGGTCGCTGTGGCTGGTGCACGGCACGGTCAAAGCTGCCGCCGCCCAGCTGATGAGCGCGCACCAGAACCTGCCGTGCCTGCAGGCTTTCCGGTATGCGGCAGGCTTGTCCCAGGACCAGGCCGCAGAGCGGTATAACGAGGTGACGGGCCGGCAGACGTGCCTGGGCGGCACGACGGTCAACGCCTGGGAGTCGTGGGCACGCAAGACCGGCGGGTCACCACCACCATTCTCCAGCCTGCTGGTTCTCGCGGCCGGGTATGGCCGCGGTCCGCTGGGAGCGGCTGAGGAGCCGCTCACGCCTGCTGATCTGGTTGCCGACTGCTACGAGCGGCTGCCTCCCGAGGACCAGATCGCGCTGCGGGCTTTCAGCGATGCGCACCGGGGGCAGCCGCTTGCCGCGCCGCCGCCAGCTCCGGCCTCGCCGCAGGCAGGGAGCGACTTCACCCTGATCGTGCCGACGGCCGAGTTCGGGAACCCGCAGATCCCGGTATTCACGCTGCCCAGCACCCAGCCCGGGCAGCTGCTCGACCTTGGCTGGGACGTATTCGGGCACGGGATCGAGCGGCTCATCCGGCAGATCAAGGACCTGGGCTTCCGGCTGGAGGCGGACATCTGCTTCGGTATCAACGAGGCCGGGCTGGTGATGGCGACGTTCCTGGCGTCGGCGCAGTTTGGTCGCTGCCCGATCGGCTACCTGCGGTGCGTGAAAACAAGCCAGGAGATCACCCTGGACCCGGTCTCGTTCTACCCGCAGGCTCAAGTCAGGGCGCCGGTGATCGTGGTCTGCGACTTCGAGGTCAAGCAGGCGGATGTGGCCGGGTTCATCGCCCGCCAACTGCGGGACCGCTACCCTGGCGCTGAGCTGTACTTCGCGGTGTTCGGCGCTATGACCAAGAACACGGACCTTGAGGTCGGCAGCTTCGATGACCTCACCGGGGCCGGCATCATGCGCGATGCCGGGTTCGCCGCCGTGTTCATCGCCGCCACGATGAACCCGCCGGGAATCGAGCCTCCCCTGGAACTGCGCTGACCAAGCGGAAGGGCACCAGCAGTGAGCACTGCCGTCTCAGAGCCCGGGCCGGGCGCGACCGCGGCTGAGGTCGCCGGGATCGTGTCCGCGGTGATGGCTGAATCACGGCCGCTGCTGCTGGACGCCGCACTGTCCGGCCGCAGCGGGGAGCAGGAGAACCTGCGGCATAGCGACAACTTCCTCTCTGCCCACGACCTGCGGATGCACCAGCGGTACCGGGACCTGTTCACGCAGGTGCTCGGCTCGTTCGTGTACGCGTCCGAGGAAGACGACCCGGCCGTGATCGGGCCAGATCCCGATCCTGACCTGGTAGTGCTGGTCGACCCGCTGGACACCAGCGAGCTGGCTGTCCGCGCGCTGCACGGCTATACCCACGTGATGCTGTATTCCCGTTCGCTGGCACGGCCAGTGGTCGCGGTGATCGGCGACATCTACCACCAGCTGCAGATGTATGTGGCCTGCCGGCAAGATGACGGCGCCGATCAGGCTTTCCTCCTGACCGCAGCCGGGCGCACCTACCCGCTGCGCACCAGGGAGCCGGTGCCGCTGAACCGTGCCCTGGTCACCAACTACCTGATGCGGCCCGCTGACCGGCTGGTGCCCTTGGCCAGCCAGCGGCGCCTCATCCAGGCGCTGACCGCGCCGGCCGCGGACGGCACTGCGGCGCAGGGCCGCATCGGGGTTGACTTCGGGTCGGTGAGCTTGTGCCATGTCGCGGCCGGGCAGACTGACGCCACCATCGAGTTCCAGAAAGGCTTCGCCATCTGGGACCTGGCCCCCGGCCACTACGTCCTGGACGCAGCCGGCGGCACGGTGATCGACCTGCACGGGAATAACCTGCCGCTGGATTACGGGCTGGACACGCTCGCCGGCATCAACGCGGCCATGGACGCCAGGCGGATGTTCATCGCCGCAGGAGGGCCTGCCCTCGCCCACGAGATCCTCGCCGCCCTCGATGTCTGACCAGCCGCTGTCCGGCGCGCAAGCCCTCGCCGAGATCCTGAGTCGGCACGGCATCCAGGCGGCCTTCGCCTATCCCGGCACCAGCGAGCTGGCCCTGTGCACCGCGCTCCACGGGGCCGGGATCCGGGTCATCAACTCCCGCGGCGACAAGGAAGCAGTCTTCATGGCCGCTGGCCGCAACAGCATCAAGCCCCGCACTGCGATCGCCGTCCTGCACGGGGCCAGGGGCCTGACCAGTGCGCTCGGGGCCATCGCGGACACCCGCCGAAGCGAGCGCCCTGTCCTGTGCCTTACCGGCATGGCATCCCGCGCCTCAGGCCCCTACCTGCCTCCCCACGCCGAACCCGGCCTCATCGCGGACGCCGGCCGCTTCGCCTGCGCCGCAGTTGATGCCAGCACCTTGACCGGCTGGAACGCCGGTGATTTTCTCGACCTGGTGCACGCGGCGCTCGCGCCAGCTCCAGGCCCGGTCCTGCTCGGCGTGCCGCATGATGTGGCCGCCACGTCGTTCGTCCCGCGGCAGGCCCTGAACCGGTCCTGGGCCATCTCCAGCGAGCCGGTGCAGCTGCCTGACCTTGCTCTTGCGGTCGCCATGATCGGGCGGGCACGCCGGCCGCTGATCCTGATCGACGACTACCTGCTTGACCATGGCCCGGCCGCGGAAGCCGCCCTCGGCCGCTTCGCTGCTGCCATCGCCGCTCCCGTGCTGCAGCTCGCCTACCGGCGCGGTCCCATGCTGTTCCAGCAGGCCCAGCCGCACCTGGTGCCGACATTAACCGGCCCCTACGACCCAGCCAGCCCCGGACATACCAGCCTCATGGCGCAGGCCGATCTGTTGATCACCGTCGAAGACCGGAACATGTACCCACGCGTGGCGGGCCCGCTGCCGCCGTGCCGGATCATCGCGATCACCAGCAGGCCGGACATCACCAGGAAGAACGGCTACCTGACCGGGCATGACCTGCTGCTCGCCGCGGACCCTGGATCTGTTCTGCGCGCCCTGGCCGCCGCCGTTACTCCTGCCGCCCGCCCATGGACGCCGGGGGCAACCGCATCTGCCCCCGCCACGAGCAGATCGGCTGAAACACTGGCTGCCGCGATCGCCAGCGCGCTCGGCACTGTGATGCATCCGCTGCTGGTCGATGACAGCCAGATGCTCGGCGGCCTGATCGCGCGCCACTACAAGCTGCTCCCGGCATCGACACGGGTCCTGGCCAGCCACGGGGGGTTCATCGGCAGCGGCCTGGCCACCGCGGTCGGCGTCGCCAGCGCCGGCTCCCCGGTGCTGTGCCTGCTGGGAGATCAGGGCTTCACCAATGGAGTCGGCGCTCTCGCCGTCGCAGCCGAACTAGCCGTCCCCCTCGTCGCGATCGCCTGCGACAACGGCGGCTCGGTATCGCTGCGCGACCAGGCTGCAGCGGACGATTTTCACCTTGGCCCTCTGCCCGCGTCCTTGCTGGGCAACTGCGAGCAGATGGACTACGCGGCGATCGCCGCCGGATACGGGATCACCGCGACGACCGTACCCTGGCCAGACGGGCCGGAACGCGCCGGCCAGGCCGGACGCGACGTCCGGGACGCCCTCAGCCACGCCCTGACGTCCCAGCGCCCGTCCCTGCTGCACCTAATCACCCCAAGGACTCCGCGCTTCTGGTCAGGCATCTGGAACACAGCCGGCTTCGAGCCGCACGACGGCGTTGCTATACCAGACCGCATCTAACGCAGGCCGCCACGATCCCGCCGTAGCGGCCTCCGCTATGTCCAAGGGGAGCCGCTGGATGTGCCCGGTGTTGATCGTGACGCCCGGGCGGCCGGGCAGATCGCCGCCTTCGCGGCGCGTCGTATCGATGAACTTCACCAGGCGTTCGTGCCGGGTCAGCCCGGCGTACTCTCGCGAGCAGCGACGTCGTTGAAGCCGACCGCGACATAGCTGGGGAGGATGCCCGGCCGTCGGCTGCTGGTGGGTTAACGAGACTCGTTCCGTAACGTCTTCTTCTGCGTCGTTTGGTCGCGTCCCGTTGAGGGTT
>Ga0209415_10020834_pt1 | contig 10154 bp, 8 predicted proteins | sample PeaSoiSIISIP2007_FD_187696 | JGI IMG/M metagenome (GOLD analysis project Ga0209415, IMG submission 187696) | Peat soil microbial communities from Weissenstadt, Germany - SII-SIP-2007 (SPAdes) (version 2) | ecosystem: Environmental > Terrestrial > Soil > Wetlands > Peat | place: Germany...
AGCCTCGACACCGTCGAGCTCGTCATGGCGTTCGAGGAAGAGTTCGGCTGCGAGATTCCCGACGACGCCGCCGAAACCATCCTGACCGTGGGCGACGCGGTGAAGTTCCTGGAAAAGAACGCCAAGAGCTGATCGTCGCGCTGCCCGTCTCGCCTGTCGTCGCGATCCGTGGACGCTGCGGGAGGGGGCGGTGTCGGGATTTCCGGCTTGCGGCCGATCGGCGGGGCAAGTGGCGTTCCAATCGGCGTTCCAATCGGCGTTGCGAACGGCGATCCAATTGGCGCTATCCAAGTGGCGTTTCAAGTGGCGTTTCAAGTGGCGCCGGTTTGCGGGCCGGCCTTGCCAGAACGTAGCCGCGGCGTAGAACCGGCTTCGCGAACGGTTGCGGGCCATGCAGGCCAGACAATGAGACGGGTCGTCGTTACCGGCATGGGAATGGTCACGCCGCTGGGCTGCGGCGTTGCGGCGACCTGGCGCCGGCTGGTTGCCGGCGCCAGCGGCGCCCGCAAGGTCGACACCTTCGAGGTGTCCGATCTGCCGAGCCGGATCGCCTGCATGATTCCCCGCGGCGACGGTTCCGGCGGCACCTACGATCCCGACCGCTGGATGGAGCCGAAGGAACAGCGCAAGGTCGACGATTTCATCATCTATGCGATGTGCGCGGCGCGCCAGGCGATCGAGGATGCCGGTTGCGCGCCCAGGACCTATGAGGAAGAGATCGCCATCGGGGTCATGATCGGCTCCGGCATCGGCGGCGTCGCCGGCATCGCCGAGACCGCGCTGGTGCTCAAGGAAAAAGGCCCGCGCCGGGTGTCGCCGTTTTTCATTCCGGGCCGCCTCATCAACCTCGCCTCCGGCTATGTGTCGATCGCCCATCGCCTCAAGGGACCCAACCACGCGGTCGTCACGGCGTGCTCCACCGGCGCCCATGCGATCGGCGACGCCGGCCGCATGATCGCGCTCGGCGATGCCGATTTGATGGTGGCGGGCGGGGCGGAATCCCCGCTCAACCGGATTTCCATGGCGGGGTTTGCCGCCTGCCGCGCGCTGTCCACCGGCTTCAACGAGGAGCCGACCCGGGCGTCGCGGCCCTATGACCGCGACCGCGACGGTTTTGTCATGGGCGAGGGCGCCGGCGTCGTGGTGCTGGAAGAACTCGACCACGCCCGCGCGCGCGGCGCCAACATCTATGCCGAGCTGATCGGGTACGGTCTGTCGGGCGACGCGCACCATATTACCGCGCCCGCCGAGGACGGCGACGGCGCCTTCCGCTGCATGAATGCGGCGATCCGACGCGCCGGCATCACGCCCGCCGAGATCGATTACATCAACGCCCACGGCACCTCGACGCCGCTCGGCGACGAGATCGAGCTCCAGGCCGTGCAGCGGCTGGTCGGCAATGCGGGCGGCCGCATCTCGATGTCGTCGACCAAATCCGCGATCGGCCACCTGTTGGGCGCGGCGGGGGCGGTCGAGGCGATCTTCTCGATCCTCGCCATGCGCGACAACGTGGCGCCGCCGACCCTCAACCTCGAAAATCCGTCGGTCGAAACCGCGATCGATCTCGTCCCGCGGAAGGCGAGACCGCGCAAGATCGACGTGGTGATGTCGAACTCGTTCGGGTTCGGCGGCACCAATGCGTCGCTGGTGTTTCGGCGCTTTCCAGGTTGACGCACCGCCCGGCCAGAAACTACGGTGAGCCGCGCGCCGCCGCCGCCATCGCCAAAAGGACACAATGATGCGGTGTCTTCAATGGGATATCTTTGCGCCATACTGGCTGGGCCGGGGCTTTGGTTGAATTCACCGGATTTTCAACGAGTTGGATGAATGGCCGATAGCAGTGACGCAACCTCGGCGGTGATGCCGCCGTCAAGCGTGGCGCCGGCGCCGCAATCGCTGTCCGGCGCGGCACTGGTCGCCGCCGCAACCGCGGCGCCGGATTGGCGCAACCCGACCGTGGTGGCGCCGTCGCGGGCCGATGCCGGCGCGGCGGCGGGCCGCCGGGGCACCGCCGAGGCTTTCGGCGAATCCAGGCGGATCATCCCGCGCAGTCCGCGCGCCGCGCTCGAGCCCGAGCGGGTTGCGGTGCCGACGCGGTGGTCGAAAGGCGCGCGCCATCCCCTGGTGATCGCCGGCAATGCGGTGTTCACCGTGCTGATCCTCCTGGCCATCGTGGGTGGCGTCATTTTCGCGGTCGCCAAGCATCGCTACGAGGCGCCGGGCCCGTTGGAGGCCGACAAGATCGTCAACATTCCGCCCCGCCTCGGCGTCCGCGACATCGCCGACCTCCTGGTCAAGGAAGGCGTCATCGAGCATCCGCTCACCTTCATCGTGACCGCGCTGCTGGCAAAGACGCGGGAGGAATTGCGGTTCGGCGAATACCAGTTCCCCAAGCAGGCGAGCCTGCACGATGTCATCAACACCATCGTGGAAAACAAGGTGGTGCTGCATCAGATCACCGTCGCGGAGGGGCTTAGCTCCGAGCAAATCGTGCAGCGCCTGCTCGAAGCCGACATCCTGTCCGGCAACATCAAGGAGATCCCGCGCGAGGGATCGATGCTGCCGGAAAGCTATCGCTTTACCCGCGGCACGCCGCGTGACCAGGTGATCCAGCGGATGCAGCAGACCCAGCGCCGCATCGTCCAGGAGGTGTGGGACCGCCGGGTGGCGGACCTGCCGCTGCGCTCGCCGGAGCAACTGGTGACGCTCGCCTCGATGGTCGAGAAGGAAACCGGCCGCGCCGACGAGCGCTCCCGCGTCGCCGCGGTGTTCGTCAACCGGCTCAAGCAGAAGATGCGGCTGCAGTCCGACCCCACCATCATCTACGGTCTGGTGGGCGGCAAGGGCACGCTCGGCCGTCCGATCCTGCGCAGTGAGATCGAGCAGCCGACGCCCTACAACACCTATGTCATCGACGGGCTGCCGCCGGGACCGATCGCCAATCCGGGCCGCGCGGCGCTCGAAGCGGTCGCTAATCCGGCGCGCACCAAGGAGCTCTATTTCGTCGCCGACGGCACCGGCGGCCACGCCTTCTCGGAAACCCTCGACCAGCACCAGAAGAACGTCGCCCGCCTGCGCGCCCTCGAGCAGGCGCAGCGCGACGGCACATCGGCCGCCGCGGTCCCGGCGGCGGCTCCCGCCGCCATCCCGGCGCCCGCGCCCGCCGCCGTTCGGCGGCAGCCGGCGCCGGTCCGTCCGCCGCAGCAAAAGCCGGCCGCCGCCCAGCCGTAGGTGCGAGGAGCGTATAGGTGGGCAAAGGCGCTCTTCGCGCCGTGCCTACGGTTCCGGGCACCGCGGAGGCACGCTTCGCTTTGCCCGCCCTACGCGCTAATCTCGCCGCGATTCCATTGCCACCGCCAACCGAAAGCCTTCCGCCATGGCGCTGTCGAGCATGACCGGGTTTGCCCGCGGCCACGGCGCATCCGGCGGATACGCGTGGGCGTGGGAGATCAGGTCCGTCAACGCCAAGGGGCTCGACCTGCGGCTGCGGCTGCCGCCCGGATGGGATGCGGTGGAGCCGGTGGTGCGGGCCAAGGCCGCCGCGGCGCTGTCGCGCGGCACCGTCTATGGGACGTTGACGGTCGAGCGCCAGGGCAAATCGCCGGTGGTGCGCGTCAACGAGGATGTGCTTGCCGCCGTGCTCGGCACCATCAGGGCGCTCGCCGGCCGCGTCGATGCGGAACGTCCGCGCCTCGACGGCATTCTGGCCGTCAAGGGCGTCATCGAGGTGATCGATGCCGAGGAGGCGGAGGACGAGCGGCGCGCCGTGGAGGCGGCGGTGACGGCGGGCTTTGCCGACGTTGTGGCGAGCCTGGTCGAGATGCGGCGGCGCGAAGGCGATGCGCTCGGGCGCATCCTGTCGGCGCGGCTCGACGAGATCGCGGCGCTCAACGCCCGCGCCGAGGCGAGCGCCGCGCGCCGGCCCGACGCGGTCAAGCGGCGCATCGCCGAGCAGGTCGCGGCGCTGTTGGAGGCATCCGACCGCTTCGATCCCGACCGTCTGCACCAGGAGGCGGTGCTGATCGCCGCCAAGGCCGATGTGCGCGAGGAACTCGACCGCCTTGCCGCCCATGTGGAGCAGGCCCAGGCCATGCTCGCCAAGGGCGGCGCGGTCGGCCGGCGGCTCGATTTCCTGTCCCAGGAATTCAATCGCGAATCGAATACGCTGTGCTCCAAGGCGAACGACCTGGAGCTGACCAATATCGGGCTCGAGCTCAAGTCGGTGGTCGAGCAGTTCCGCGAGCAGGTGCAGAACCTCGAATAGGTCCGGAGCGGACGATGGCGGAGCAGGATATGCTGGAGACGGGCGCGCAGGCTCGGCCGGACGGCGCCGAGGTTGCCCGCCGCGGCATCATGCTGGTGCTGTCCTCGCCGTCCGGCGCCGGCAAGACGACGCTGTCGCGGATGCTGCTCGAGCGCGATGCGAGCATCGAGCTGTCGGTCTCGGTGACGACGCGCACGCCGCGTCCGGGCGAGATCGACGGCAAGGACTATCACTTCATCGACCGCGCCCGGTTCGACCAGATGGTGGCGCGCGGCGAGCTGCTCGAATGGGCCGAGGTGTTTGGCAACCGCTATGGCACGCCGCGCGTGGCGGTCGAGCGGGTGCTCGCCGCCGGCCGCGACGTGCTGTTCGACATCGACTGGCAGGGCACCCAGCAGCTGCGTGAGAAGGGGCGCGACGATCTCGTCAGCGTGTTCGTGCTGCCGCCCTCGATCCCGGCCCTTGAAGCGCGCCTGCGCACCCGCGCCCAGGATTCCGACGCGGTGATCCACGCCCGCATGTCCAAGGCCGCCGGCGAGATGAGCCACTGGGCGGAATACGACTACGTCGTCATCAATCGCGACGCGATGCGCGCCTTCGAGGACGTCTGCGCGATCCTCGCCGCCGAGCGCCTCAAGCGCGAGCGCCAGACCGGGCTGTCGGCCTTCGTGCGCGCGCTGCAGGCGGGGCTGTAGTGACCGGTGGCCGCGATCGGTCAACGCCGCCCACACCGGCCGTGCCCTCGCGGCTGACGAGCGCATAGAGCGTCGCGGCGTTCGGCCGATGCAGCCGGATGCAGCCGTGGCAGGCCGCGCCGCCGAGGCGGCCGATCTCATCGCTGCCGTGGATTGCGTAGCCGCCGTGGAAGAAGATCGAATGCGGCACCGGCGAGTTGCAATACTCCCGCTCACATGGTCAGCACCACGCGCCCGACCACGCGGCCGGCGCGCAGGTCGTCGAGCGCCGCCTGCGCCTCGCCGAGGTCGCGTTCGGCGATCGGCACCGACGGCGCCCGGCCGGCCCGCGCCAGCGCCATCAACTCCTCCGCCTCGGCGAGCGTGCCGGTCAGCGCGCCTTCGATCGTCATCGCGCGCAAGGCGAACATCGCGGCGGCGTTCGCATAGCTGCCGCCGAGGAGCCCGGTGACCACCACCTTGCCGCCCTTGGCGAGCACGCCGGTCGAAAAGACCAGCGAGGATTCCGAGCCGACGAAATCGCACACCCCGTGGACACCGCCGGTTGCCGCCAGCACGGCCTTGCGGGCGCCGGGATCGGCGGGATCGAACGCCGCGCCGGCGCCGGCGCCGAGCGCCGCAGCGCGCTTGCCGGGGTCGATGTCGGCGACGAGGGGCGCCGTCGCGAACAGGGTGCGCGCCAGCGCAAGGCCCATCAGGCCGACGCCGCCGAGGCCGACCAGGAGCACCGGCCCGCGCGTGGCGCGATCCTTGACGCGCTTGAGCGCCGCATAGGCGGTGAGCCCCGAGCACATCAGCGCGCCGGCGAGCCCCGGCGCCAGCGGCGCGTAGTCGAGCAGATAGCGCGGATGCGGGACCAGGACATGGGTCGCATAGCCGCCGTCGACCGCGATGCCGAGATAGCGCGGCGCGGCGCACAGATTCTCCTCGCCGTGCCGGCATGCCGGGCAGGCGCCGCAACCGATCCACGGATAGACCGCGACCTTGCGGCCGGGCGCGGCTCTCGGGTCCGCCGCAACGTCGGGTCCGGCGCTGTCGACGGTGCCGGCGATCTCGTGGCCGAGCGTGAAGGGCAGCGCGCGCCCCGACGTTATGTCGAGCTTGTTGTCGCCGGCGAGCCTGAAATAGCCGTCCTGCATGTGCAGGTCGGAATGGCATACGCCGCACCGCGCGATGCGCACCAGGACTTCGCTGCCCCGGGGCTGCGGGCAATCGACGATGGTTTCGACGAGCGGCGCCCCGTAGGCGACGAGCGATTGGCGGCGCAGGCTGGTCATCTTCATATGCCCTCTTTTCGTGCGTGGTGGCCTTGCGGCGCTGCGTCGAGCGCGTTGGCGAGCGCGACGAAGCCCGCGACCGGGATTTCTTCCGCGCGTGCCGCGGGATCGATGCCGGCCGCGGCGATGAGCGGCTGCGGGTCGGTGCCGAGCGAACGCAGGCTCGCGCGCAGCATCTTGCGGCGCTGCCCGAAGGCCGCGGCGGTGACGCGCTCGAGGCTCGCGCGGGAGCAGGGCAGGGGGCTGGCGCGCGGCACCAGGCGGACCACCGACGATATTACTTTGGGCGGCGGCACGAAGGCCGTCGGCGCCACGTCGAACATGATCCTCGCCGCGGTCCGCCACCCGGCGAGCACCGCAAGGCGGCCGTACGGCTTCGAGCCCGGCGCCGCCACGATGCGTTCGGCGACCTCGCGCTGGAACATCAGCACGAGGGAATCGTACCATGGCGGCCACGGCTCGACCGCAAGCCAGCGGACCAGCAGCGCGGTCGCGATGTTGTAGGGCAGGTTGGCGACGATGCGCGCCGCATTTTCCTTCCCGCCCTCCCCCAGCCGAAACCGCGTATACGCGGGTTTCGGCCCATAAATAGAGTGATCGAAATCGGCAACAGCCGATTTCGATTGGGGGGAGGGAGACGGGACGGCGTTCCAATCGATTTCCAGCGCGTCGCTCTCGATCACGCAAAGCCGCCCGGGATAGCGCGCCGCGATCTCGCCGAGCGCCGCGATGGCGCGGCGGTCGCGCTCGATCGCGATCACCCGCCGCGCACCTTCGGCGAGGAGCGCGCGGGTGAGCCCGCCGGGGCCCGCGCCGACCTCGACCACGGTGACGCCGCTAAGCGCGCCGCCGGCGCGGGCGATGCGCGCGGTCAGGTTGAGGTCGAGGAGGAAATTCTGGCCCAGCGATTTCTTCGCCGACAAGCCGTGCCGCCTGATGGTCTCGCGCAGCGGCGGCAGGTCGTCGATCGCGCTCATGAGGCGGCCGTTGGGGCGACCGCGGCGTCCTCGCGGGCGGCGAGCCGCGCGGCGAGGCGGATCGCCGCGATCAGGCTCGACGGATCGGCGCCGCCGGTGCCGGCGATGTCGAAGGCGGTGCCGTGGTCCGGCGAGGTGCGTACGAACGGGAGGCCGAGGGTGACGTTGACGGCGTGGTCGAAGGCGAGCGTCTTGATCGGGATCAGCGCCTGGTCGTGATACATGCACAGCGCCGCGTCGTAGGTCGCCCGCGCCGCGGGATGGAACAGCGTGTCGGCGGGAAGCGGGCCCCGCGCGGCGATGCCGAGCGCCTTGAGCCGCTCTACCGCCGGGCGCACGATCGCGATGTCTTCACCCCCCATGGCGCCGTCCTCGCCGGCATGGGGATTGAGGCCCGCGATCGCGAGCCGCGGATCGGCGATGCGGAACCGGGCGGCGAGGTCGTGAGCGGTGATGCGCCCGGTCTCGACGATGAGATCGGCATTAAGCGCGCCCGGCACCTGCGCCAGCGGCAGGTGGATCGTCACCGGCACCACCGCAAGCTCCGGCGACCACAGCATCATCACCGGCCGCACCGGCGTGCCGGTCGCCTCGGTCGCGAGGCGGGCGAGATATTCGGTGTGGCCCGGCTCGGAAAAGCCGGAGCGGTAGAGCACGTTCTTGGCGACCGGGTTGGTGACGATGGCGCCGGCGTCGCCGGCCAGCACGTGGCGCACGCCGAGCCTGATCGAGGCAAGTGCGGCGGGCGCGCTCGTCGCATCGGGACGGCCGGGCGCGGCGGTGGCCGCGACGCCGCTCGCGACCACCGGCAGCGCCGAGGCGAACGCCGCTGCGGCCGCGCGCGGCTCGACCGTGGCGAGCCGGACCGGCGTGCCGATGTGCGCCGCACGGCGCGCCAGAAAATCGCGGTCGCCGATCACGTAGAACGCCGGCAGGTCGAGCTCGGCGCGGCGCCGCCACAGCGCAATCGTGAGGTCAGGGCCGATCCCCGCCGGCTCGCCGAGCGTCAGCGCAAGCGGTCGCGGCATCGCTATTTGCGTTCGATCATCGCCTGGCGGCGCAGTTCCTGCAGATAGTGCCTGGCCTTGCTCTGGAACTGCTCGCCGAAAATCTTGTCGCGGGCTTCCCGCTTCTCGGGCGTCTCGAACTTGGTTTCCTTCTTCTCGCACAGCGCGAACATCTCGACGCCCTGCGGCGTCGTCTCCGGCGGGGTCAGGTGCCCGACCTCGGTCTTGTCGATGATCTCGCGCAGCGCCGGGGCCAGATCGGAGGAGTTCTTGCTGATCGGCTCGCGGATGGCGACGTCGCGCAACGCGCGGGCGAAGGACAGGCCGGTGTCGCAGGCGGTGAAGCGAAGGCGCAGCGCCTCGGCGTCCTTGCGGCGCAATTCAGCCGCTTCGGCGTTGCCGCGCGGCACCACGAACAGGATCGGCCGCAGCGTGTAGTCGTAGCCGATAGCCTCGGCGTCGTCCTTCTTGCGGGTCTCCATTTCGGCAAGTACGCTCTTCTCGCTGACCTGCAGGCTCGACTGGAACTTGCCGCGGATGATGAACTGCCAGGTGAGGTCGGCCCGGATGCGCGCCTTGAGGGTCGCGGCGTTGACGCCGCCCTGGGTGAGTGCCTGGGTGAGTTGATCGGCGGACAAGCGCATGTGCTTGCCCATGTCGGCGTAGCTCGAGTCGACGTCGTTGTCGGAGATCTCGATCTTGTATTTCTTGCCGACCTGGATCTTCAGCTTCTCGTCGATCAGATCCTCGATCACCTCCGGCGTTGACGGTGTCTTGTGGGTCGAGAGGACGATGAACTTCATGCGCTGGTCGATGTCGTAGTCGGTGATGACGTCGCCGTTGACGATCAGCACGACCTGCTGGGCGAGCGCGGGGGCAGGCGCCGCCATCACGGCCGCCATGCCCGCCACCGCCAGGCCCGCCGCCGCCACGGCGATGCGGGCGCGTCCGCCTGTCGTTCCGCGCCGGCTCCGGATCAAGCTCCTGCCTCCATTTCGCCCGTACGCCGTAAACGTCATCGACGGTCCTAAATACGATCCTGATTACGGCTCTGAATCATGTGCGATCATACTCCTATTCCGCCCCATTGCGGCAACCGCATGTCCGGGCGGTACGCCGGCCCGCGGCCTATTGGAATCCGGTGCCGCCGATCGTGCGCAGGCTGATCTGCAGCATGAATGTCTGGCTGGTCGATACATTACCGCTGTAGGTGAAGTCCGTGAAGTAGTTGAACGACATGATGAAGCAGTCGTCGATATAGCCGATTCCGAGCCGGGTCTGATCCAGTTTTCCGGCTTCGATGTCATAGCGCACGCCGCCATTGACGACCCAATTCTGGCTCACCTTGTAGGCGCCGCTGGTGAGAATGCCGTTGCGCCGCGCCACGAAGCCAATCTCGGGCTGCGGCGCATAATCGCCGTACAGGATCGATGCGGACCAGCGGTCGAAACTCGCCCGGGCTTCGAGCTCCATGCGCTGCAGGCTGAAGTCGGTTTCGCCGAACCGGAAGCGCGACGTGAAGTTGAAGATCTTGTTGGGCTGGAACGACAGTCGCGCCACATAGTCCGACAGGGTCTTGTCGAGGCCGCTGCCGAGGCCGGTATTGGTGATGTCGCCGGCGGCGAAGGAATTGACGCCGAACAGCTGGTAGGACTGGCCGAACATCGCATTGACGTAGCCGCCGCGGTTGAACTGGGCGGTGTATTGCACGCCCGCATTGGCGCGGCCGCCGCCCTCGACCCGGTCCCAGCCGGAGAACTTGTCGACCTTGAACAGGTTGGTGTCGTCGAACACGAGGCTCTGGGCGTCCTCGTTCGGCAGCTTGCCGATGTTGGGCTCGTTCGGGCGCACGATGAGCTGGCCGATCGGCTCGATCGTCTGGGTGCCCCAACTCGCAACCCCGATGAACGGATAGTGGTATTCGAGGCCGGCCG
>Ga0209415_10020837_pt1 | contig 10153 bp, 4 predicted proteins | sample PeaSoiSIISIP2007_FD_187696 | JGI IMG/M metagenome (GOLD analysis project Ga0209415, IMG submission 187696) | Peat soil microbial communities from Weissenstadt, Germany - SII-SIP-2007 (SPAdes) (version 2) | ecosystem: Environmental > Terrestrial > Soil > Wetlands > Peat | place: Germany...
CAAGATAGCTCAGTTGGTAGAGCAGAGGACTGAAAATCCTTGTGTCGCCGGTTCGATTCCGGCTCTTGCCACCACTCTCAAAACTACTCGACTGCAACACTTGTACAGCACTTTTACCGGTATTTGAGATCCTGACAGGGCCAATCCGCAGGATGTTCTGTGAGATACCCGGCGCTAGGGCAACTGCTGCTGGCCCCCTGAGGAGCCTCTTTGCCAGTAGCGCTGTTCCATTCAGCATAGCGTCTGGTCGTACCTCGACCGCTCGCCGTGATTGCCGTCACGAGTATAGCCCCGACGACTGCCTTAAGGGAACAGCAGGAACTTTCCCTGCTCGTCAACCACCGCTGCCGCGCCTTTACCAGCACTCGGAATGGTGCCGAGCATGCCTTCGGGGCGGCCTGCGGCGTCATAAAGCTGCCATCCCAGTTGGTTTTGATGCTTCCAGGCAACCAGCGTATCTCCATCAGGCGCGGCCAAGGCTACCACGCCCGATCGCATCTCCGAACGGCCCAGTGTCTTGACTTCGCCCGGTGGCATCACTTTGCCGTCTTGGTCCAACCGTGCAAAATAGATGCCCCCTTTGGTGGGCCAGGCAGCTACATATCCGTTTCCCGCGGGTGAAAGGTCGTAATAGGTCATGGGGCATGCGCTTATCTTCCACGGAGTGCCGCTCACGCGGGTGCGCCGCTTACTGCCGTCCTTGCTCAGCAGCACCAAGTACATGTCGCGATTGTTGTTTGTCTTCTCACGATACAGCACGGCCAAAGTTCCATCGACGCTGTAAATCGCGCTCGTAGTACAGCAGTTGCACGGATCGTAGCTGGGATCAATCTCGGCATTGGCCGTGAACGTCCGACCGCCATCATGCGAGAAGTTGGCGAAAAGCTTGTCGGCTAGCCAGGTGGCCGTCACGTTGCCGCTTTCATCGGCTGCCAGCGAAAAGCCTTCGCTCGGTCGGCGGTTCAGACTGCGCACTGGCTCGAAAGCCGAAGCACCCGGGGCCAGAGCCGTGTAGAGAAGGCCCTCTGGCACGTCGGTGAGCTTGGTTTGCCAGTTGTTGGTGAACAACGCCACATGCACTGCCCCGCCCTGACCCACCGCCATTCCCATGACGGTGAACACTAGACCCGGCCGCCGCGACTCCTGGTCCACCACCGCCATGGGCGTGCTGAAATGTGCACCGCGGTCTGAGGACTTGACGTAGTACGGAATGCCGTCGCGGTGATACAACACATGGATAACGCCATCGCCCGTCAGTCGAGCCTCAACAGTCTCGCCGCCATTCGGTATGTGAACGATTTCCACCCGAGTGGCAGCGTGGATTTCAGCCGCGATCAAACAGGCTGTTAACAACCACGACAACCACCGCATCATCTTGAAGGAGACCACAGAAATTGATTCTAATGATTCAGGGTTTTGACTCGGAATCGGACGGTCAACGGGATTCGGGCAGCTGATGATGAGGCGTTGGCTTGCCACGCCAGCGAGCAGAGAAAGGTGCAGGTGCTAAGAGTTGTTCGTGGGCGGCAAAAACAGGACACCTTAACCTACTTCCTTAACGTTATTCATCCAGCGGATGTTAGCAGGCTCTTGTCGGACCTGTACGCTTATGGTGTTGAAACTTGGACGACGTTGGCTGGATGCGCTGGACGAAATGTGTGGGGGCAGCGCCAAAATCTCTGCGATCGCATTGTAGCGGTTTAACCTGGCACCTGTGCGGTGTCTCATGGGATAGCAGGCTCGTCTTCAGAGGTTCGATTCCGGCTCTTGCCACCACTTTAGAGTCTGCCCGATTGCAACAATTGAGAATCGCTCTTGCCGCTATTAGAGCCTTAACGGCGCCATTCGCAGAATGATTTAAGCTCCAGGCAAGGTTAACCGGGTCTAGGGCGACCGCGGCTGCGCAGCTGCGGCCGGGGCGGGTAGGCTCACAGTCGTCGACCGGGGCGGAATTTCATACTCCGCCTCGGCGCCCGACGGCCAGCGGACACGAATCTTCCTTGGCGGAATGGATTCCGGGTAACCGAAGAAGCACGCGGCCGTGGACTGGCTGTAGTAGCCCGAGCCGGCATAAACCTCGCTCGTTTGCGCCGAGCCGTCTGCGAGCTCCACGCTGATGCGCGCCCCGACCGCCGTCGGATTGCCGGCGGGCCCTCGCAGGGCTACGCGCAGCGACTTGCGGCCGTCCGCGCCGCCGTTGCGGAACGCCAACGTGGTGGCGTTGTTGCGGGTGACGAGGAAATCGGGCCGCCCGTCCTGGTCGAGGTCGAGGATGGCGAGGGCCTTGGCATCGCCGGGCACGACCAGGCCGCTCTCAGCGGGAGGCACCGGCGCAAAATGTCCGCGGCCGTCGCCTCGCAGGAGCTGACTAAGGCCGCCGTCGAAGCGGCCGACCGAGGGGATCGGCGCATACAGGTTCTGAACGGCATAGATGCCGGCGTGGCCATTTCCTTCAAAATCGCCGGCGGCGATGCCCTGCAGCGGCGAGATCTGCGCGATGCGGGGCAGCGGCTCGAATCGGTAGGTGCCATCGGGCTGGCTCAGGAAAACGCCGCTGCGAAGCTCGGTCGCCGCAAAGCGCCGGGCCCTGGCAAGGTTGGCCTCCCCGAGCATCTCGCCCAGCGTGGCGCGGCCGTAATAGTCGTTGCGCGGATAGCGCTTCAGGATCGATGGGATCGCTGCGCCGAGGTCCCTGCGGCTGCGCCTGGGATAGAGGCGGTCCCCCTCGTAGTAGGCCTCGATGAGCTGTGTCGTGCCGTCGCCCTTGAAGTCCCCCGAGAAAAGCAGCGCGGGATGCCCGGGGTCGCCGTTGTAGTGGGTGTTGAGCCCGACGTTGCCGACCGCGTAATCGATCCGTCCGTCGCCGTTGAAGTCGGCCGCGGCGATCGAGGTCCACCATCCGGTGCCGGCCGAGGCAAAGCCCGCCCTCTCGGTCCAGTCCTCGAATCCCTTGCCCAGGTTGTTGTGGAAGCATTTGACGTTGCCCCATTCAAGCGTGAGCAGGAGGTCGGGCCAGCCGTCGCCGTCCACGTCGCTCCAGAGGGCCGAGGTCACCATTCCGACCTCGCGCAGGCCCGGCGCGACGGTGTCGGTCACGTCCTCGAACCTTCCGCGGCGGTTGGCAAGGAGAGCGCTCCGCGGGGCCAGGGGGTACTGACCGGGCAGGACGCGTCCGCCGATGAAGAGGCCGAGCCGGCCGTCGCGATTGAAGTCGGCCGCCGCCACGGCGCCGGCGCTCACCGGCAGGGGAGGCAGGGCGCCATCCGGGGCGGGCCGGAAGCCGCCCAGGCCGTCGTTCAGAAACAGGCGCGGCTGATAGTCGGGCGCGCCGGCCGGCAGGGTGGTCCCGCTCTTGGTCACGAGCAGGTCCTCACGCCCGCTGCCCGTGGCATCGAACAGGAGCAGCGGCCCGTCGTCGACCGTGGCACCGGTCGCGAGCGCCGAGGAGTCCGTGGCGATGAACTGCCCTGAATCCGCGCAGCGCAGGATGCGCAGCGAATCCAGGGTGGTGCCGCCGATGACCACATCGTCGCGGCCGCTCCCAAAGATATCCCCCACCGCGAGACCGGGGCCCCGACGATTGAGGCGCATCGGAAGCAGCCGCTGCTGGTAGGTCTCGTCCAGATTCTCCTCCCGCGAGATTGCCGAAAGGCCGACGGCCCGGCTCACCTCTTCAAACTGCCCTGCCGGCCGGGGCGCCTCCTTTGGGATCGGTATGGGCTGGGAGGGCTCGGTCACCGTGAAGCGCCGGTCGACGGGCAGGTTTTCAAAAACCTGAATGTGCCCGCTCGGCCAGGTGACCGTCATGCGCCTGATCGCCATGTCCGCGCCCATGCCAAAATGCACCATGGGCTCGCTGCTGGACATGTACCCGCGGCCCAGAGTCAGCTGGCGCACCTGTACGCCGAGGCCGCTCTCGACCCTGATCGTGGCTCCTACGCCGAAACGGTTCGAGACGGTCCCGCGCAGGTCGACGTTCACCACGTGGCCCGTGTCGCAGTCGTTTCGCAGGATGGTGACGCCGGCTTGATAGTTGGAATAGACGAGGTCGAGGTTGCCGTCCCCGCTAAAGTCGCCAAAGGCGGCGCCGAAGCTCACGCCCTTCTGGTCGAGCCCCCAGGCCGCGCTGACGTTCTCGAATCTCAGTTCCCCCAGGTTGCGGTACGCGAGATGGGTCTGGGCCAGGACGGGGCTTTCGCGCATGATCCGGATGCGCTCGACGGCGCTCTCGGCGTTCATGAGGCGCTCGTTCACGTCGGCGCTCGGATCCCGGATGAATCCGTTGGTGACGAACAGGTCGAGGCGCCCGTCGTTGTCCAGGTCCTCGAGGCGCGCCGACCATGTCCAGTCAGTGGCGGCGATGCCGGCCATGTTCGCCGCCTCCAGACAGTGGCCTGTGCCGGTGTTCAGGAGGAGCGCGTTGCGGTGGTACTTGGGCGCCGCGGTTAAGTTGCCCGTGGGCTCCAGCGTCCTCCCGCGCGCGTCGGCAATCGTGTGCTGGTCCTTTTGGTGGGTTGTGCCGGCCATGTCCGCGACCAAGAAATCGATGAAGCCGTCATTGTTCACGTCGCCTAGGTCCGCGCCCATTGACGAAAAGGACGTGTGCGGCAGCACGCTGCCGAGCGTGTCCGTGAAGGTGCCGTCCCGGTTGTTGTGGTAGAGCCTGTCGGGGATGCCGTAGTCGTTGGCGACGTAAAGGTCGGGCCAGCCGTCGTTATCGTAGTCCCACCACGTGGCGGAATGGCTCTGGGTTTCACCGCTGATGCCGGCCCGGTCGGTCACGTTCGTGAAGGTGCCGTCGCGGTTGTTGTGGAAGAGATAGCCGCGCTGCCCATTGGGGTGCGCTATGTTGTCCAGCATATTGGTCGTGATGTAGACGTCGAGCCAGCCGTCGCGGTCGTAGTCGCTGAAGGACGCCATGACGCTCGAATCGTTGACGTCGAGCCCGTAGGCGTGGGCCATTTCCTTGAAGGTTCCGTCGCCCTGGTTTTCATAGAGCAGATTCGGGGCGTTGAACCTGCAGACATAGATGTCCAGGCGCCCGTCGTTGTTCACGTCCGCGAACGTCGCGCCGAGGTTCCATGCGCCGGGCTCGCCGCGGACCCCCGCCTTGTCGGTGACGTCGTCGAACTTGTAGCCCCCCAGGTTGCGGAACAGGCGGAAACCGTCGGTCTTTGTCACGACGAAGAGGTCGGGCCGGCCGTCGCCGTCATAGTCCCCGATGGCCACTCCGGTGCCGACCGAGCCCATGAGGAATTCCTGATAGAATTCCTTCCACATCCTGGGGTCGTCATAGCGGTTGTCGCTGCGCACGCCGGTCTCCTCAGGCGAAAGCACATTGAACATCGTCGGCCCCCGCCTGCCCAAGCGCGGGGCCAGGGGCCGTTCGGCAATCGCGCCCGCGAAGCCCGGCGTTCCCGCTCCAGCCGACGCGCCGGACGAATCCGGCGCCGGACTACCGACGAGGGAAAGGGGCCGGCCCATGAGCACGGCTCCGCCGGTCGCCAGGATCTCTATGAATCTCTTGCGATTCACGGCGGCTCAAAGACTGCCAGGCGTCTCAGCGGCAAGCATCAGGGGCAATAGAAGGACAATTGTCGTTTGGGGGAGTCAAGTAAGGTTTGGCCAGTCAGCGGATTCCGAACTTTGCTTGCCCCATCCTCCTTTGTCCGATTGCGTTCGTGATCCCTAGGCGGCGGCAAAATCAATGACCCCGGTTAGCTACCGAGCCCGGATTTTCTCCCGCGCATGGGTGGCGATCCCGCTCTGCGCCTGTGTGTACCTCGGCTGGATCGACAGCGTGCGGACCGGGCGAGTCGAATACGTTTCGGGACGCGCCGGGTGGTCGGTTTCGGAGCCGGCGCCGGGCTCGAGTGCCCGCGGCGGATGGCGCCCGCGGCTGATCGTGCCCGAGCACGACAACGTCAGCTATGAGTGGCTCGACCAGACCCGGCAGATGTTCGCCCGCGGGGAGTGGCGCGTGCGCCGCGTCGACTACGAGAACGCGCCATATGGACGGGAGGTCTTCTCGACATCACCCTACAGATGGTGGCTGGGGCTGGTTGCCTGGTGCGACCACGCGCTTTCGGGCCGGCCATCCGGCCAGTCCCTGGAACGGGCCGCGCTCCTGGCCGACCCGCTCCTCCACTTGCTGCTCCTGGTGGGAACAACGATCTTTGTCGCATGGCGGCTCGGCGCCTTCCCGGCGGCGCTCGTATCCGTCGGCGTAGCGGCGCTCTTCCCGCTGGCCGGCGACTTCATCCCGGGGGCGCCCGACGACCATGGACTTGCGCAGGCGTTCGCCCTTTGGAGCATGCTCCCGCTTCTGGCGGGGGTCAGGGCGTTGCATTCGGACGCGGCGGACGCCGGCAGGCGAGCCCGCCGCTGGTTCTTCGCCGCGGGCGTCACGGGCGCCGTCGGGATGTGGGTCAGCGCGGTCACCCTGGTCCCGGTCCTCGTCGGAGTCGCGATTGGCGCCCTGGTTGCGGCATGGGTTTCACAAGGCAATGCGGCGAAAGGCCCGGCCCAGACGCCGGGGATCGCGCCGTGGCGGGACTGGGCGCTCGGGGGCGCGGCGGCTAGCCTTGCTGCCTGCCTGGTCGAATTCTTCCCCGCGCACCTGGCGTACTGGGAGCTGAGGGTCATCCACCCCCTTTACGGGCTCGCTTGGCTTGGCGGGGGAGAGGCCCTCGCGCGAACGGCGGCCTGGATCCAGGGGAAACCCTCCGGGCGGCGACCGCGCGACATCGCAGTCTGGGTCCTTTCGGCCGCCGCTGTCGCCGCGGTGCCATTTGCCATGTGGCGGACGCGCAGCCTCGGGATTCTGGCGGTGGACCTGCCCGCCTTGCGCCTGGTGAGGCTGCCGGACTCCCCGATAGCGTCGGATTCTATGGCGTGGATCGAAAAAGACGGGCCTACCCTGGCGGCCCTGGCGACGCTCCTGCCCCTTGTACTCGTCCTGCCGGCGATCTGGATCCTTGCGCGCCGGGGGAGCGGCACTGTGTCCCGAGCGTCGATCTCGATAGCGCTGGGCCCGGTCCTGGTGGCGCTCGGGCTTGCATGCCGGCAGCTCAGCTGGTGGAGCGGGTTCGACGGACTCCTGCTCGCCCTGCTTGTGGCGGCGACGGGCACGGCCACCCACCGCCTCTCCGTATGGGCATGGTCGGCGCTCGTTGGGCTGGCTCTGCTGCCGGGCGCATTCCAGGTATTTCCTCGGGATGATTCCGGAAAGGAGAATGCGCTCAACCAGACCCAGGTGGTGGGGCTGATCGAGCGGGATCTCGCCCGCTGGGTGGCGATTCACGCTGGAAGCGGAGGGGCGGTGGTCCTGGCGCCGCCCGACGAGACCACCACCATGTACTACTACGGCGGCGCGCGCGGGCTGGCGACGCTTGGATGGGAGAACCGGGATGGGCTCGGGGCGGCGATCCGCATTGTCAGCGCAGCAACCCCCGAGGAGGCGCAAGGCCTTGTTCTCCGGCGCGGAGTCACCCACATCGTGATTCCGCAGTGGGATCCCTACCTCGACGTATACGCGCGCATGGGGAGCGGGCGCCTCGAAGGTTCCTTCATAGACCGGCTGCACCACTGGGAACTGCCGCCCTGGCTTCGGCCGGTGCCCTACGTCCTCCCGTCTATCGGCGGCTTGGAGGGCCAGACAGTCACGGTTCTTGAGGTGGTGGACGACCAGGACCCTGCTGCCGCCGCGGGCCGCCTTGCGGAATATTTCGTCGAGATGGACCAGCTCGACCTCGCCGCGTCCGCGGCGCAGGCCCTGCGGCGCTTCCCTGCCGATTTTGGGGCCCTTGTCGCCCGCGCGCAGGTCGAGAACGCCCGGGGCGACATGGACGGCTTCGCCCGCACGGTCGACCTGCTGCTGCCGCGGCTTTCCAATGGGGCGGATCGCACCCTTCCCTGGGACCGCCGGGTCAGCCTGGCTGTCGTGCTGGCGCTCGGGCAGCACATGGACCTGGCCCGGGCGCAGCTGGGCCGGTGCCTCGCCGAGGTGGACGACGCAAAGCTGCGCTCGCTCTCCGCAGAATCGCTCTATCATCTGGACGTGCTGAGCAAGATTGCCGGGCAGGGGATCGCCGACCCGCGCCTTCGCGCTCTCGCCCTGGACCTGCTGCCACAGATTTCTCGCGATCGCCTCGAGCAATAGCGGTATCCGATTGGCGACGTGTTGGTTCAACTGGGGATCGTGAGTCCTGACATGCTTTCGCACGGGGCGCCAATGGACTGAGCGCGGTCATGGGGTTGGTCATGACGTGGCCATGGCGGCGGTCGTGACCTGCCCCGTTTGACTGGAAGGGCCGGCTTTACGTGACTCCGGAAGGGGACCCGACGCTTCAGCGAACTCTCGGGCATCAAGGTCGGTGAGCAGCACGGGAAGGGGCAGGGCGGCGAACGCCGCGAGGACCAGCCGTGCCCGATCGAAAAGGCCCCATGGCCGAATGTGTAGGTTTCAGCTACACCTAAGACCTTGGTTCGGGTGACCGTCTGCGGCTCATTGGGGCTGGCGCCTCATTTCGCAGGAGCTTCGACCTCGCCGAGCGACTTCGGCTCGCCGACATCAACACGTCCCTCCGGCACTCGGGTCCTCAACAACCCCTTGCTGTCCTGACCGAAATACTTTGAGGCATATTGCGCTATGACCGGCAGGGCCTTGTCGAAGGCATTGTGGCGCTCGTTGATGCTGAAGCGTGTTTCCCAAAGGAGCTTGTGCTTCTTCTCCTTCCACACGAGCTGGAAATCGTAGGCCATAAGGACCACGAAATAACGGTTCTCCTCGATCTCGGCGTATAAGTCGTCGCGGTCCACGCCGAATGCGGTTCCCCTGACATAGTTTGCCCTTTCGGTTCCAATCAGGTCGGAGGAGTCGTAGCCGAGCAACTGAGCGTTCGCAAAATCAATGCGGTCATTTTGTCGGTTCTGCATGGTGAGCATTATCATCGCAGAAGACCATTGTGACAGCGCGGCATCCGCCATCGGACCACTGCCGACTACCGTTTGCCCACCGACTCCAGCATGCACGTACTGACTTATGTTGTTTGCCGCCGATTGGAATTGATCGACTGCAACCGAGTTGAATGACGGCGCAGGAACCGCTGTTGTCCCCCAGTAAACCATTATCAGTAGTTTTGTCGTATTTGGATCCCTGCTCGGAAGGTAGTTCTGGGTCCCGAGAGGGTACGCGATCGCATGCGCCACGTCCAAGAACTTCAATCTGTCGATCGTGATGTCGCTGATTTCACCAGCCCATTTTCCCCCTTCTCCGAATGCATAGGATTCAGGCTGGAAGGAACCATCGGGAAGTCTTGCGCGGACATAGTCTCTGCTAACCTTGGAAGCCACGGCGGTAACGCCTTCGACTTCATCCGCAGCGCGGGCATCCGAATGCACGAGCAATCCGAATACAACTGCAAGGACACACGGGATCGCGGGGTGTGTTTTCACGGCCAATCAGCGCTTCAAAATAGTACTACGGGGTTTAGCCGTCAAGGGTGTGCTCCGGTGGGCTGCGGCTGGTGATGACCCACGGCGCTCATCCGAGCCCGGTGGCCGTGCCACCGTCTGCCCGGAGCCGCGCTTCATGCCCGACAGTTTCCCTCCCGGGACCCCCAAGGGGCGGTCTTCCTCAGCTACGCCTCGCAGGACGCCGGGCAGCCAGGCGAATCTGCAAGGCCCTTCGCGGGACCGGGACCGAGGTCTGGTTCGATCAGAGGCAGCTCCCGGGCGAGGATTCGTGGGACCAAAAAGCCTGCCGTAGTCAGTGCTTCACCGCCACCGCCGCGGCGGCGATCCCGTCCAAATCCGCCAAGGTTTGCGGCGGCAGCGTCAACGACCCGGCGGCCAGGTTCTCGCGGAGGTGGGCGACCGACGACGTGCCGGGGATCAACAGGATATTGGGCGACCGGTGCAGCAGCCACGCCAGCGCGACCTGCATCGGCTTGGCCCCGAGTCGGTCCGCGACCGCCGAAAGGGTGGACGACTGCAACGGCGTGAACCCGCCGAGCGGGAAGAACGGGACGTACGCGATGCGCTGCCGGGCCAAGTCGTCGATCAGGGCGTCGTCGTGGCGGTAGGCCAGGTTGTAGTTGTTCTGCACGCACACGATGTCGGTGATCGCCTGCGCCTCGGCCACCTGTGCGGC
>Ga0209415_10020838_pt1 | contig 10152 bp, 7 predicted proteins | sample PeaSoiSIISIP2007_FD_187696 | JGI IMG/M metagenome (GOLD analysis project Ga0209415, IMG submission 187696) | Peat soil microbial communities from Weissenstadt, Germany - SII-SIP-2007 (SPAdes) (version 2) | ecosystem: Environmental > Terrestrial > Soil > Wetlands > Peat | place: Germany...
TGAGGGTGGTGACGCTGAGGGGCGCCTCGGGCGCGCTGGGGGCGGCGGGCGCCGGCTGAGGCATGGCCGAGGCGATGGCGCTGGCGGGGGGCGCGGCGCGCGTCTCGGTGGAAACCGGCTCTGGCGCGGGGGGCTCCGTCAGGGCGGTGCAGGCGACAAGCGCGAGGGCGAAGGCCGGAAGAGCGTGGTAGAACGCTGCGCGCATCACAGCGCGGCAATACCCAGGGCCCAACCGAAAGTCAAAGGGCCCGAGGTCTCGCGCAGGCAAGCCAGCGAGCCGACGGTCCGAAGGACACATCCCATGTCGAGGGTTCTGCACATCGAGGACGATCCTCGAAACCGGCTGCTCGTCCGCAAGCTGCTCGCGGCCGAGGGGCACGAGGTCATCGACGCGACCGACGGGCTCGAGGGGGTCCGCAGCGCGCTGACCCAGAGGCCGGACCTGGTGCTCGTGGATCTGAACATCCCGGGGCTCGACGGCTACGAGGTGACGCTGCGCCTGCGCGGCGAGCCCTCGCTCAGCGGGGTGCCCATCGTCGCGATCACCGCAGAGGGCGACCGCGACACGAGCTTCGCCGTCGGCTGCGACGGGTTCATCCAGAAGCCCATCGACGCGCGCAGCTTCGCGGCGCTCGTGCGCCGGTACCTGTCCGGGCACCGCGAGCCGTACACGTCGAGCGCCGACGCGACCGGCGAGCGCCTCCGCCTGCAGAGCCACCGCATCGTGGGTCACCTCGAGCAGAGGCTGGCCGAGCTCAGCTCGGCGAACGAGCGCCTGCGCGAGGTCGAGAAGCTCCGCACCGAGTTCTACCGGAACATCAGCCACGAGCTGGCGACGCCGCTGACGCCCATCGTCGGCTACCTGCGCATGCTGCTCGACGAGGAGCTCGGGTCGGTCAATAAGCCACAGGCCAAGGCCATGCGCGCCATGGACGACTGCGTGCGCCGCCTTCGCTCGACGCTCGACAACCTCATCGACGTCACCGGCCTCGAGACCGGCAAGATGCGGTTCTTCCACCGCGAGTACGACTTCCTCGACACCGTGCGGCGCGGGCTGGCGGCCTACGCCGACGCGTTCGCCGAGCGGCAGCTGACGATCCTCGAGGAGATGCCGCGCGGCCCCCTGCCGGCCTACGGCGACGCCGACCGCCTGGCCCGCGCGGCGAGCCAGCTGCTCGACAACGCGTGCAAGTTCGCGCCGCCCCGGGGGATCGTGGGGGTGCGCGTGCGCGTGCTCGAGGCACACTACGAGCTGCTCGTGGCCGACAGCGGGCCGGGCGTACCTCCGGAGCGAGTCGAGCGCGTGTTCGACCCGTTCTACCAGGTCGATGGCTCCCCGACGCGCGCGCACGGGGGAGTGGGCGTCGGGCTCGCGATCGCGAGGCGAGTGGCCAGGGGCCTGGGCGGGGACATCCTGCTCGCCAGCGGGGCGACGGTCGAGGGGATGTACCTGACGGGCGCCGCGTTCTCGCTGACGGTCGCGAAGCGGGCGCCGACGGTCGTGGTGGACTCGTCGAACTAGTGAGCGATGCGACGGGTCTACCTCGACCATAACGCCACGACGCCTCCGCTGCCGGAGGTCGTCGACGCCATGGTCTCCGCAGCACGCGAGGCGTGGGGGAACCCTTCGAGCGTGCACGCGTTCGGGCGGGCGGCCAGGGCCCGCGTCGAGGACGCGCGCGAAGCCGTGGCGAAGCTCGCGAAGTGCGACGCGCGCGACGTGGTGCTCACGTCGGGGGGCACCGAGGCGAACAACCTGGCGCTGCGGGCGGCGTTCGCGGGGGAGACGGGCGTGCTGGTCACCAGCCGGCTCGAGCATCCGTCGGTGGCGAAGGTCGCCGAGGCGCTGGAGCGCGAGGGCCGGGCGCGCGTGCGATGGCTGCGCGTGCTGCCCTCGGGGACCACCGATCTCGAGGACCTCGAGCGCGCGCTGGGCGAGGGGAACGTGCGGCTCGTGGCCCTGATGGCGGTGAACGCCGAGACGGGCGTCATCCAGCCTGCGCGCGAGGCCATCGCGATGGCCCAGAGGGCCGGCGTGCGCGTGCACGTCGACGCGGTGCAGGTGTTCGGTCGCCTCGACGACGTCCTCGAGCAGGCCGACACCCGCAGCCTCGCAGCCCACAAGATGCGCGGGCCCAAGTCCGTCGGCGCGCTGCTCACGCGCCCTGGCCTCGCGATCCCGCCCGTGCTGCTGGGCGGCAGCCAGGAGCGGGGGATCCGTCCCGGCACGGTCGACCCGGTCGCCGCCGCGGGCCTCGGGGCAGCGGCCCGGCACGCGCTCACGTCACCTGCGAGGTGGCTCACTGCTGCCCCGCTGCGCGACTCCCTCGAAGCGGGCCTGCTGCGCCTCGCGCCGCGTGCCCGGGTGAACGGCGCCCTTGCCACCCGCGCCCCCCACGTCACCAGCGTCGCCTTCCCCGGCTGGAGCAGCCCCGAGCTCGTGGCGGCCCTCGACCTCGAGGGAATCGCCGCGTCCGGTGGCAGCGCGTGCAGCGCCGGCACCGCCGAACCGTCGACCGTGCTGTCGGCCATGGGCGACGCCGAGGCCGCCCTGTCGAGTGCCCGCTTCTCCCTGGGGGAGGACACCACTGCCCGGGACGTGGATGACGCCCTCGCGGCAGCGGCGCGCGTGCTGGCTCGGGTGCGTGGCTGACCCGCCCGGGGGGTCCGATGTCATGGGAGGGACATCCGACGTCACCGTGGCGACGTCCGACGTCATCGCCTAGACGTCCCACGTCACGACGGACACGTCCGAGGTCGCCGACGAGACGTCCGACGTCTGGGGTGGGGTCAGCGCTCCGCCGCCTGCTGCGGCTGTTGCCCCCCGTTGAACGGGATCCAGAACACGCGCGTCTGCGTCGCCGCGCCGTGCCTCGAGTACCCCGCGAGGCCGAACATGACGTTCCAGAAGTACCCGTTGGGGTCCTCGCCGTACGAGAACAGCGGCGCTACGTGGAAGCTCCAGTCGGTGCCGCCCGCGACGCGCTTCTGCAGGTACACCGTGTTCGCCGCGACCTGGGTGATCGTGTCGTCCTGGCCGTCGGCGAAGCGCCAGTAGAGGGGGAAGGCGACCGTCGTGCGGCCCTTGGGGTTCGCGAAATCCCAGAACACCGGCGCGACGACCGTGTGCGACGACTCGTCGTTGCGTCCCAGGTACAGCAGCGGGTGCAGATCGTTCTCCCAGCCGTGCGTGTTCGAGCTCAGCGTGAAGCTGGGGAAGACGTACCAGGTGCTCGACAGCCCGTAGTTGACGAAGTGCCCGATCGCCGGCGTCAGCCAGTCGTGCCCCGCCGGGCTGTCGGACGTGTAGAAGAACGGCGCCGCCGCCCACGCGTGCACGCCCAGGTCCGTGTCGCGGTAGTTCCACCAGAGCGGCACGATGGGGCCGACCGCGGTGAGCGAGGTCGCGCCGTTGCGCGTCTGGGCGTTGGAGTAGAGGAGTGACAGCATCGTGTCGCTCGTCTTGGTCACGCGGCGCATGTACCCCGGGATGACGAAGAGCGACTGGTCGGGGTCCCGCCCGTAGTGGAACAGCGGGAAGACGGTCGTGTGCTCCTCGGGCACGCCGCCGGTCTCGGGCTTGCCCTGGATGTGGAAGAAGAACGGCGCGACGTCGAAGATGCTGCGCTTCTCGTTGGTCTGCGAGATGACCGGGCCCACCACGGTGGTCTGGCTCGAGTCGACCTCGTGCGACGAGTGGTAGAAGAGAAGCTCCGGGATGAGCGTGTACGTGCGCCGGTTGCCGTCGATGCTGCCGTTGTCGCCGTGGAAGAACAAGGGGGCCACGCCCATGTCCACGTCGGTGCCGGTGCGGTCCCAGAAGAAGGGGCCCGTCAGGTGGAAGGCCTTCTCGGCGCTCCAGTGCGACGTCGTGAGCAGGAGAGGCGAGTGGAAGTAGCCCCCGGTGGGCCGCCCGCCGGCGAAGAAGAGCGGGGCGAGCCAGTTGTCGTTCTCGCCGGGCGCCTCGCGGTGCACGACGGGACCGGCGACGGTGACGTAGGCCGCCTGGTCGCGCACGTGCCAGAACAGCGGGAACAGCGTGTCCACGTCCATCTGGAGCGAACGGCGCCGGTAGTAGAGCAGCCCGTAGAGCCCCTCGGTGTCCTCCTGCTGCGGGACGCCGTAGAGCTTCTGCGACGGGTCCTGCAGGCCGCGCGTGTGCTCGAGCATGAACGGCGGCGCGAGGCGCAGGCGGTAGTCGCCGCGGGTCTCCTCGTAGGGGAAGCCCCAGGTGCGGTGCAGGGACCCCTCGGGAGACGGCGGCCCCGACGAGAAGTCCGAGCCGATCTGCGCCTTGATCTCCGGCGAGACCAGGAGCGGGTCCTTCGGGGGCGCGATCTCGGGCTCCGAGGCGCGCTGGTAGGCGTTGTGCAGCTCCTCTTCTTCCTCGGGCGTGGGCGCGTGCGGCTCCTGCGACCCTCCCCCCGATGGGGGACGCCTGCCGGCGCCACGCTGGGCGGCGGCCGGGACGGCGAAGGTCAGCAGCACGCCTGCGACGCACGCTGCAAGCGCCCCTGCGGGGATCGCGAAGCGCGTGGCGCCGCTCACGTGCGCTCCTTGCTCGCGTGCGGCGGACGGGAGTCGACGCTGCGCGACGCGGCCACGAGGCGGTCGACGACCACTCGCAGCGCCTGTTCGATGGGCAGCGTCTCCTGCGAGTGCGCGTCCAGATCCTTCACCTGCACCGTCTTGTCGCCCAGCTCCTGGTCGCCCAGGATGAGCACGACGCGCGCGCCAAGCGCGTTGGCGCGCCGCAGCTGGCTCTTGAGCGACGTGCCGCGGGTGTCGACCTCGCACCGGATGCTGCTGCGGCGCAGGCTGCGCGCGATGCCCAGGGCAATGCCGACGGCGGCGGCTCCCAGCGGCGCGACCAGGGCGTCGACCACGTTGGGCGCCACCTCGATCTCGCTCGCGATGAGCAATCGCTCCAGCCCCGCGGCGTATCCGATGGCAGGGACCTGCGGGCCGCCCAGGTCGGCGACCATCCCGTCGTAACGACCGCCTCCCACGAGCGTGCTGCCCGCGCCGAGCTTGTCGTGCGCGCCTTTGATCTCGAAGAGCGTACGCGTGTAGTAGTCGAGGCCCCGCACGAGGCGCGGCTCGACCGTGTACGGCGTACCCAGGGCGTCGAGGTGGCGGCGAAGGCCGTCGAAGTGGGCGTGGTCCTCGGCGTCGAGGAAGTCGTGCAGGGTGGGGGCGTCGCGGACGGCCTCCTGGTCGGCCTCGCCCTTGGAGTCGAGGATGCGCAGCGGGTTGGTCTGCAGGCGCCGCTGCGACTCGGCAGACAGGGAGGCGAGCTTGGGCGTCAGGTGCTTCACGAGGGCGTCCCGGTAGAGCGTCCTGGTGTTCGGACCGCCCAGGGAATTCACGAGGACCTGCACCCCGGGCACGCGCAGGTCGCCCAGGAAGCCCACGAGCATGTCGATCATCTCGGCGTCGCACCCGGGACCGGCGTCGCCGAAGATCTCGGCGCCGAGCTGCGAGAACTGCCGGTACCTCCCGCGCTGCGGCCGCTCGGCGCGGAACATCGGGCCGCCATACCACCAGCGCGTCGTCGGCTCCTTGGCCTGCACGCCGTGCTCGATGTACGCCCGCGCGGCCCCGGCGGTGCCCTCGGGGCGCATGGTGAGGTCCTCGTCGTGGTGACGGAAGGAGTACATCTCCTTCTCGACCACGTCGGTCGCCTCGCCGATGGCCCGCACGAAGAGGCCCGTGGGCTCGACGTAGGGGGTGCGCACCTCGCGGTAGCCGTGCAGGCTCATCGTCCGCGCGTACGCGGACTCCACGCGCTGCCACCGCCCGATCTCCTCGGGGAGCACGTCGTTCATCCCTTTGACGGCTCGAAGCGGGGTCATGGCAAGCGAGGAGGGGACTTATGGCCCGCGGCGCACCCGGGGGTCAAGGCGAGAGAAGGAGCGGCTTTGCGGCTTGGCGGCTCTCCCTCTCCTTGGTATCGACCGTCCGGTGGCTGCCGGTCGGACCTGTGCGCTCGACCTCGGGCGGGCGCGCGTGGGCGTGGCCATCGACGACGACCTCGGGATGATGGCGCATCCCCGGGGCACGCTGAGCGGGCGCGACCGCAAGGCGCTCCTGGCCGAGCTCGTGCGCCTCGCGAAGGAGGAGCACGTCACGCGCTTCGTCGTGGGGCTGCCCCTGCACATGAACGGCCAGGAAGGGCCCGAGGCGCGCGAGGCCAGGGTCATCGCGCAGCAGATCGCCGACGCCACCGGACGCGCCGTCGAGATGTGGGACGAGCGGCTGACCACCATGCAGGCGCAACGCTCCCTGAGCGCCAGCGAGGTGCGCGGCAAGAAGGCCCGGGCCCGCATCGACGAGGCCGCGGCGTGCGCGATCCTGCAGTCGTGGCTCGACGCGCGCCGGGGCGGGGCATGACCAAGGCCAAGGGCAAGCGCCGGAAGCGAAAGGCGAGGGCCGAGCCCGGCGCCGCGGACGCAACGCCGGCGGGGCAGGGCGCCTCGCGGGTCCGGCTCGCGCTCCTGGTTCTCGCGATGGTCGCTGTCGCGGCGTCGGCGTGGCTCTTCGTCATCTATCCGGCCGAGCACGGACCCGGGACCGGCAAGCCCGTCGAGGTCGACGTCCCGCACGGGGCGACGGCCTCGCAGGTGGCGTCATTGCTGGCGTCCTCGGGCCTGATTGCGAGCCCGCGGCTGTTCGCCGTCTGGCTGCGCGCGAGCGGCGGGGCCGGCGCCATCGTCGAGGGCAAGCACCTGCTCACCGACGACGCGAGCCCACGGCAGCTCGTGGCCCGTCTCGAGCGGCGCCCCGGCGGTGGCAACGTGCGCGTCACGTTCCCCGAGGGCTGGACCCGCTTCGACATGGCCAGGCGCCTTCAGGACAAGCAGGTCTGCTCCTTGCGCGACTTCCTCGACGCGACGACCGACCCCGCCCTGCTCCACGAGCTCGGCCTCGAGGGCGAGAGCGCCGAGGGGTTCCTGTTCCCGGCGACCTACGACGTCTCGCTCGACAGCGATCCGCACGACGTCGTGCGGCGCATGAAGCGCGAGTTCGACCGGCGCTGGGACATCCTCTCGCGCGCACACTCCTCGAGCCTGAACGACGTGATGATCTCGACCGGCTTCGCCATCCGCGACGTCGTGATCCTGGCGTCGATCGTCGAGAAGGAGGCCGCCGTGGACGAGGAGCGGGCCCTCATCGCGAGCGTCTTCCTGAACCGCCTGCGCGATCCCGCCTTTCATCCGAGGCGCCTCGAGTCCGACCCGACGGCCAGCTACGGCTGCATCCTGATGCCCGAGCGCGCCGCGTCGTGCGCGGGCTTCACCGGCAAGGCCACGGCGGCCATCGAGCACGACCCCGACAACCCATACTCGACCTACACCCACGAGGGTCTGCCCCCCGGGCCCATCGCGAACCCCGGCGCCCGCGCGCTCGAAGCAGCGATGAACCCGGCCTCGACGCACTACCTGTACTTCGTCGCCAAGGGCGACGGCCACTCGACCTTCTCCGAGACCTACGAGGCGCACGCCGGCGCAGTGAGAGACGCAGGCCACCACTGAGCCAGCGCTCCCCCCGCCTTGCTTGCGAGGCGGGGGGCTGGGGGGGGGTGGAGTCGGCACATCGGTTGCTGAAGGGCCTCCCGGATCCGGGAATCGCGAGGGAGCGGCTTCCGGGAGCCACGGCGGCGGGTGACATCGATGCCGTGGCGACAGTGACCTGGAGTTCACGTGGGAGGTCTTTCATGAAGTCGCGATTCTCTTGCCTTGCGTGGGGTGTGGCGGCCGTCGCGGGTGTGGCGGGGCTGCTGGTCGATGCTCCCGAAGCGCGCGCGTGCGGCGGGTGCTTCCACGAGCCGCCGCCGCCGTCGAACCCTACGCAGAGCGTCTCGGTCATCACCGATCACCGGATGGTGTTCTCGATCTCGACGACGCAGACGGTCCTTTGGGACCAGGTCCGCTACAGCGGCACGCCCAGCGGCTTCGCGTGGGTGCTTCCCGTCAAGCCGGGAGCCACCATCGAGCTCTCGCAGGACGCATGGATCGCCTCGCTCGACGCGGCGACGCAGACGGTCATCCAGGGACCGAGCGAGACCTGCGGAGGTGGACCGAGCACCGAGGACGTGGGCAGCGGCGGAGGCTGCGGGTCGAGCTCTGCGGGTGCCGGTGGCGCCGCCTTCGGGGGCGGGAGTGGCTCGGGAGGCCCCTCCGGCGGGGGCGTCCAGAACGTCACCGTCGTCTCGCAGCAGGTCGTCGGCCCCTACGACGCCGTGACCGTGCGCTCCTCGCAGGGCGAGGCTCTCGGCACCTGGCTGCGCCAGAACGGGTACGCGATCCCGCAGGGCATCCAGCTCACGATCGACGCCTTCGCGAGCTCGGGCTTCGACTTCATCGCCCTCAAGCTCGCCCCGGGCGAGGGCGTGCAGGCGATGCAGCCGGTGCGCGTGATCACGCCGGGCGCCGACCTGTACCTGCCGCTGCGCATGGTGGCCGCGGGCGTGGGCGCCAACGTCGGGCTCGAGCTGTTCATCCTGAGCGAGGGCCGCTACCACACCCAGAACTTCCCCGACGCGACGATCGACTTCAGCAAGCTCGCGTGGGATCCGACCAACGACATCTCGAACTACAGCATCCTGGCCCAGCAGGCCCTGTCCGCGAACGGCTCGCGCGGATGGCTCACCGAGATGGCCGGTCCCGCCAACCTCGGCCAGCAGACGGGGCCCAACCCGCCGCTGGACCAGGCGTACGAGAGCACGTGCTCTCCGCAGACGCTCATCCCGCCCTCGTCGTGCGACGCGGGCGCGGGCGGCGAGGCCGGTGACGGCGACGGCGGAGCGAGCTCCGGCGACGACGGGGGCGTCACCGCGTGCCAGCCCCAGGTCATCCAGTGCGACGACCTGTCGCTCGCGATGACCGGCATCCCGACCGGCGACCTGTGGATCACGCGCCTGCGCGCGAACCTGCCCGCCGGCGCGCTCACCGCCGACCTGATCCTCGAGGCGAGCCCCTCGCAGGACCAGGTGCCGAGCTTCCACTCGACCAGCCGGTACACGATCGCCAACTACAACCCTTGCGGCAACAGCGGCTCGAACGGCGCGTCCTCGTCGTCGTCGAACGACCTCGGCTGCATGTGCCGCACCGCGAAGCCATCGACCCGTTACGCGGACGCCATCGGGGTCATGCTCGGGATCTTCGTACTGGGCGGCGTGGTGCGCCGCAGACGGCGAGCTTGACCTTGGGGTACAACCGCGGGCGTGCTGCTCGTCGGTGACATCGGGGGAACGCACGCGCGACTGAGTCTGCTCTCGCCCGCGGGGCGCCTGGAGCGCCGCGAGGTGTACGAGAGCCACACGTTCCGGTCGCTCGAGGCGGTCGTCGCGGCGTTCCTCGGGGCGAGACCTCCGCGCGTCACGGCGGCGGCGTTCGGCGTCGCCGGTCCCGTCGTCAACGGCAGGTGCGTCGCGACCAACCTGCCCTGGGTCATCGACGCGCGCGTGCTCTCGCGCAAGGTCGGCATCCGCAAGGTCACGCTGCTCAACGACCTCGTGGCCCTCGCGCTGGGCGCGATCGACGTCCCCGCGTCCAAGCGGCGCCTGCTCGGCACCGCCGGCGCGCCCCGCAGGCGCGGGGCCAACGTCGCGGTCATCGCCGCCGGCACCGGCCTGGGCGAAGCGCTGCTCGTGTGGGACGGCGAGCGCATGGTCCCGAGCGCCACCGAGGGCGGGCACGTCGAGTTCGGTCCGCGCAACGACCTCGAGGTCGAGCTGCTGCGCTTCTCGCGCGCTCGCTTCGGCCACGTGAGCTACGAGCGGCTCGTGTCGGGCGCGGGCCTGGGGCACCTGTACGACTTCTTCCGCGAAGGGCAGGGGATGACCGAGTCCCCCGACGTCGAGGGCGCCCTCGCCGCCGCGCCCGATCGCAACGCCGCCATCTCCAAGCTCGCCGCCGACGGCAAGAGCGAGGCAGCGGCGCGCGCCCTGGACCTGTTCGCGTCGATCTACGGCGCCGAGGCGGGCAACCTCGCCCTCAAGACGCTGAGCCTGGGCGGCGTGCTCGTGTGCGGCAACATCGCCGCGCGCATGTTGCCGGTGCTCGAGCAGGGCGGCTTCATGTCCGCCTTCGTCGACAAGGGTCGGTTCAAGGGGATGATGGAGAAGATCCCGGTCGCCGTGGTGACCGA
>Ga0209415_10020839_pt1 | contig 10152 bp, 6 predicted proteins | sample PeaSoiSIISIP2007_FD_187696 | JGI IMG/M metagenome (GOLD analysis project Ga0209415, IMG submission 187696) | Peat soil microbial communities from Weissenstadt, Germany - SII-SIP-2007 (SPAdes) (version 2) | ecosystem: Environmental > Terrestrial > Soil > Wetlands > Peat | place: Germany...
GAGGTCGGGTGTCTCACCAGGTGGAATGTTGGAACCGCAGTCGACAGGGGAGTGGTCCGGGCAGGATCCGTAGAACGCGTCGGGGTCGCCGGCTCGCCGCCCGCGTCCTGCGCAATACGTCGGACGGGCCGAGGAACGGGATCGCCCTGCCGAGGTCGCCCTTGTCGTGCCGATTCGCGCCTTGCAGATACGCAGCCGGTGGCAAACGGGATCCCCGGCGAAACCGATCCGGTCGGGGGACCGGGCCGCTGGGTGCCACGATCGTCGGGACGAGGAGGGAGAGCGCCAAACTCGTGGCGTAGGATGCGAGGTGGTGCGTCCTGAAAGCTGGACCAGACCAGTGGGTGCGAGTCCAAGCTCATGGTCACTATCCGATACCCGAAGGCAGCGTAACCATGTCCAGAAGACCGTCGGTGAGCTGTATGCCGGAAAACGGCTCGTACCGTTCGAAAGGACGATGGGGAACCGGGCTTGCTTCTCAAGCACCGCGTCCCTGACTACCAATGCACGGCAGCGAACGTGATGCCCCGGCGCGTATGACCCCGTAGCTGGGCGACGATGCAAGTGCAGAAATCGACGGCTCCTTTCGCTCCCGGTTCGGTCTCGATCCGCCTGTACCCGCACAACGAGCTCGACCCAGATGCAATCGTGCGCGAACTGTGCACGCAGGCGGCCCTTGCTCTTCGTCTCGGTTTCGACGGGGTGATGACGAGCGAGCACCACGGCGGCTTCGCAGGTTACCTGGCGCAACCACTCCAAATGGCGACCTTTGTCTTGGAGGAAAACCGCTCCGGCTGGGCGGCTGCCTCGCCGTTGCTCCTCCCGCTCCGGCCGACGACACTCGTCGCCGAAGAGGTTGCCTGGCTCAACGCCCGCCATCGTGGTCGCGTCGGTCTCGGGGTGGCCGCAGGTGCGCTCCCGCTCGACTTCGAGGCTGCAGGCACGGATATGGCGGATGCGGTTCATCTCTTCAAGTCGGAGCTCCCTTGGCTCGTGGCCATGCTCCGCGGCGAGGATCTGCGTCACGTAGCCGGCGATCCCGCGCTCAGCGCGTGTCGCGGGGATCCGGTGCCTGTCCTCAGTGCTGCAATGTCGGTGGCCGCCGCGCAACGGGCGGCGAGATGTGGTGCGGGAATCTTGATGGAAGGCATGTCGAGCGTCGATCGGGTGGCTCATCTGACCGAGGCCTTCGACACGGCCGGTGGAACCGGTTCGAAGGTCCTGATCCGGCGCGTCTGGCTGGGCGACACGCCGGCAGATCTCGTACGCCACCAGCGAGCGGTCTACGACAGCTATTCGGGCCCCCAGACCTCATTCGGGGACGACCAGACGATCGCCTCGGCCGATCCGCCCGAGGTCGTGGCCCGTCTCCGCGAACTCGTGGAAGCCACCGGCGTGGACGCACTCAACCTGCGGGTGCAACTCCCTGGGATGGCCCCAGGGGCGGTCCGTGAGCAGATCGAGATTCTCGGGGTCGAGGTCGTCGGACCGCTCAAGGACAACTGGCCCGCCGGCTGACAGTGCCCCGTAGGTGCGTTACCGGATCGGTGACCAGCCCCCACCGGCGAGGTGATTCCCCCCGTCGACGTCCAAGGTAATCCCCGTGATCTGACGAGCGTCACTCGACAACAAGAAGGTCACCGCACCGGCGACATCGTCGGCTTCGGTCAGCCGACCGATTGGTAGCGCCGACCCGGCTGCCCGCCCGCCGTCGGCCTCCCACCGTGACCGCGTCGCCGTGGTCCGAACCAACCCCGGGCTGACCGCATTGACCCGGACGCCCTTCGGGGCCAGATCGGCCGCCATGGTGCGGGTCATCGCGTTCAACGCTGCCTTGGATGCTGCGTAGGCGACCATCGACGAAGTCGTCTTGCGAGGCGAACCACTGGAGATGGTGACGACCGAGCCACCTCCGTCTGCGAGCCCTCGACCGAGGGCAGCGCGAATCAACACGAGTGCCGGCCAGGTGTTGAGCTTCAACGTGTCGAGCAGCTGAGTCTCACTGATGGTGTCAAAGGACAGGGGAAAGGGGGCACCGCCGAGGGTGCTGACGACCAGGTCGATGCCGCCGAATGCCTCGACTGCCCGATCCGCGAGTTCCTCTACGGCCGACTCGGTCTCCATGGAGCCGACCACGCCTGCAGTCCTGAGTCCTTCGCCTCGCATCGCCGTTTCCATCGAAGCGAGGCGCGATGGGTCACGGCCGTTGATGACCACCGATGCACCCTCTCTCGCCAAGCGGAGGGCACAGGAGCGTCCGATGCTCGGGTCGGCGGTCGAGCCGGTGACGATAGCCACCTTTCCCGAGAACCGCTGGATGGAGTTATCGGCGGCCACGGCACTCCCTCTTGATCGGTTCGCGGCATTGCGATGTCACTCACGTGACCGACTGATGACCCGTCGCGTCACGCAAAGTGGATGCTACTTGTCATGCCCGAGAGGTAACACGAACTCCACGCCTTTCCGATTCGGCCCGGACGACGTTGGGGCTCCGAGCGAGAGGTGATCCGGTGCATCACGCGCTCTGTGGTCCGGGAGCCCTGCCCGCTACTGGGCTCCCACCCTTGACATGAACTGACTCGGGCGGGCTGATCACTGCGCCCCGCCTGTGCCGATCGCCAACGCTGTGACCCCGGGGTGACCCGGCCGACGCGACGAGCGTTTGGGGTTTCGCTCAGCAACGGACGACGGCAAAGACTGCATCGTCGGTGACGGTTGTCGAATGCCCCGGTGGAGCGGTGTCCTCCACGAGGAAGACGTCGCCTGGTCCCCACGATCTGGTCTCACCTCCGGCTGTGGTCTCGCCCCGTCCGGACAGCACGAACATCCACTGCCGGGCTGGTGCTGGATGCGCCGGATCGGTCCAACCGCCATGAAATCGGATGAACAGCAACTCCCTCACCAGGGTTCCTGGCGAGACACCAAGGGGAGGCGCAGGTGTTGCGAAGACGGCATCGGCGAACAAGACCTCCTCGTCTTTGAACCGTGCCGTGCCAGCTTCGTCGTTGTAGAGACGGATGTAGCGCATTGCCCGAGTCTGCCACCGCACCGGACGTCGGGCTCATTGTGGCGTCTTCGACCAGCTCACTCCCGGACTCCGCACGGACGAAAGCATCGTCAACCGACGAACGAAGCCGGACTCCCGCCCAAATGGCCACGGCGGCACTGCCGACAACTCGAACGGCAGAGCTCTCTGGGATTCGCCCGGCCGTCCGCTTGCAAACATGCCGTGACCACACCGCGTGGTGGCCGTCGATGAGAAGGAGGATGCGCTCGATGAGCCCACGGTCCCGTATGCCCCGGCTACGACAAGGGCGATGACGACCGGCTCACTGCGCCATAAGGAGTTGCCCGGCGGTCTTCGATCGCGCGGCGGCGAGTGCCGGTGCGATCGCCAGCAGGTTGGCCACCACGAGGACGCCCGCACCGAGGGCGGCAATCAGCCATACCGGCACCGTGACCACGGGCACTGCGCCCAGGTTGGTGGCGAAAGCCCGCCACACCAGCTGCCCGACAGCGACACCCAACGGTATGCCGACGACGATGCCCACCAGGGCGACGGTCGTCGCCTGCCAGCACACGGCCGCCCCGACTTGGCCATTCACCAGCCCCAGGGCCTTCAGGAGGCCCATCTCGCGCCGGCGACGGGCCACGCTGACCACCAGCAGGTGCAGCAGCGTCGCCGCACCGAACAGCGCCAACATCAACCCCAAGATGAGGGGGAAGTTCACCGCCTCACCGAAGTTGACCAGTGAGATGGGGGTCGTTGGCCGTCCGGCGGTGTTCGGGAAGGCGCTGAGGATGTGGTCGACGGCGACCTGCCCCTTCGGCCCGGGGATCGCTTCGGCCAAGACGGCGCCCTGCCGTACCGTGTGGAACTTGCGCTGACATTCGGCCTGCGTGGGACCGCTCGGGCACAAGGCGTTCAGGTACCCGGCGATCGTGAACGCCGCCCCGGTTCCGAGGCCTCCGAGCCCGAACTGGCCGGGGAACGACACCGTGCCCACAACGCGAAATCCCCCAGTACGCGTGCCACCGGTGGGCACCTGCACGGTCACGTGGACCGTCGACCCTATGCCGGCACCCACCTGGTGCATCGTCGTCGTCCCGAGCGCGATGTCGTGCGCTGCGACGGGAAGCCGGCCGCTGACCTTCGACAGCAGCAGCGCGCCACGCACGGCCTTTCCGGCGAGAGCGAAGACGCTCACCCCGTTGATCGAGACCTCGGCCCTGGTGCCGAACATGATCCCGGTGATGGCGGGGTCACGCTCCAAGACGGCCTCTTCGGCGGCGGGGTTGCCCCCGGTCTCCGCGTTGTTGGCGAACAGGACCTGGTAGTCCTCGCCGTAGAGCGCGGGCGTGGCCGTCAAGTGCGACAAGCTGGCGCCGAAGACTGCGGTAGCGCACAGCGACAGGACGGCCAAGACCGTGCCGAACAGCGCGGTTCCCACCGGGACCGATGCTGCACCACGACCGCGCTCGAGCGCGTGGTGAATGCCGATCACCGCACTCGGAGGAGCGCCGGCGGAGGCCACGTGGGCGGCGATCAGCGACTGGTGACCGTCGAATGCACGCTCGTCACCGATATGCACCCGCGAAGCGCGCACCGACGGCCAGATCCCCAGCACCACCACCACCACCATCGTGGCGAGGGCCCCCAGCAGGAGAACCAGGGGGTCGAAGGCGAAGCCGGTGGAGGGCTCGGCCAAGCGGGCCTCGCCCACCGGGGTGAGCGGCGACAGGGCGAAGGCGATCAGGACGGCGCCCACGGCCCCCACGAGCGCCACCAGCAGATTCCGTGCCATGCCGAGGAGCACGAGCTGGCGGCGAGGCAGGCCCAGGGCAGCCAACGTGGGGTATTCCTCGCTCTCCACCACACTCTGGCGACCGAGCGCCTGGCCAATGACCGCCAGGCCTGCCAGTCCGGCCAGCAGGGCCAGCACCCACCACCCCACGGCCTGGGGGTGGATCGACGTCGTGACCGCTGTGGCGATGTTGTCCTGGTTCTGCGAATAGAAGACCTGTTCGGCGCTCACGGCGGCCGCGAACCGGGGGAGGTCGGCCGCGCCGTGGCGTAGGCGCACGAAGTACTCCGGTGCGCCCGCTGCACGTCGGCCCACTGTGCGGGCGAATGCCTGTGTGGTGTAGATGTCGTATGCAGGTGCCTGTCCCGCGGGGAACTCGAGTTCGGCCGTCTCGATCCCCACGACGTGGAAGGCGAATGTGGGCCCCGCCGGGGTCACGTTGGCGCCCCCCACGACTGCCTGCTCCTGTGACGCCACGTAGAACCGGGTGCGGATCACCGTCCCGATGTGGACCCCGTAATCCTGCTCGAGGTTCACGGAAGCCAGCACCTCGTCGGTCGACGACTGGTCGGGCATCCTCCCGGCGACCAGCTTCGTGACCCGGCCGAGGTCGTGCGCCGAGAAGTCGAGGATCGACAAGTTTGCGTCGTTGACGCCGGGGCGGCAGGCGCAGACCACGTTGCCGTTCAAAGGCGAGTTGGCAGTCGTGACGGAGGCGACTCCGGGAAGCTCGGCCAACCCGGGCACGGGCTGGAGATTGAAGACGAGAAAGTCGTAGCCGTGGGCGGCGACGAATCGGGGAAAGGCGGTGGCCGTCCGCCGGCCGGCGGCGGCGGCACCGATGACCAATCCACCCACGACGGCGATCAGGACGACCAGGATCAGCCACGATCGCCAGCGCCGACGGAACTCAGCACGAAACACCAGCGAGACGGCTCCCAAGACGACCTCCTGGCACCAGTGTTACCGGTCGAGCCGCCACGCCCCAAGGAGGCCAGCCCGTCTTTCGGGCACGTGGTAGCACCCAAAGGTCGGGGCCCCGGGACGGTGGCCCTCCGTGAGATCCTGGGAGAGCCTCGGGTCCTGCCGGGTTGCCCCGAGGACGACGGCAGACGGTCAGTGCACCCGCGAGGGCCCGGGGAGGGGCCAAATCGCCCTGGGGTGCCTCCGAGCCCATGGCGCTGGCCCAGGCGCCACCCGGTTGCTCAATCGCCGGCGCCGTCGGGTCGCGTGGGTTCCAGCACGGGCGCCGGTACCTGTATCGACGGCGCCTCGGTGCCGCCGTCGATCTCGAAGACCTTGCCCGTGACCCACGACGAGGCGTCGGACACGAGATAGAGAACGGCGCAGGCGATGTCCTCGGGCTCACCGGGGCGGCGCATCGGGGTGCCGTCGACGAACTGCCGGCGCAGCTCATCGTCGGTGAGGACGATCTCGAGCGACCGAGTGGCCACGCCCCCCACGTCGATGGCGTTCACCCGGACCCGCGGGGCCAGTTCGGGAGCGATGTTGCGCGTCAAGCGGTCGAGCGCGGCCTTGGCGGAGCCGTAGGCGACGAACATGGTCTGCGTCATGCTGGCCGATCGCGACGAGATGTTGACCACCGCCCCCTGGCCGGCGGTCTCGACCATCTGGCGGGCGGCCAGCTTGGTGAGCGTCAACGGGGCGGTGACGTTGAACGCGAACGTGCGGGCCATGAAGCCTTCGCTCGTGTCCATGGCCGCCCGGGGCATCGCCCCGCCGGCGTTGTTGACCAGGATGTCGAGCCGGCCGAGCTCCTCGACCGTCTGCGTGACGAGGAACTCGCAGGCAGTGGCGTCGGTGACGTCCGTGGGCACGACCAACGCCCGCCGTCCGAGGGAGCGGATGTGCCGGGCCACCTCGTCCAGGTCAGTCTCGGTGCGCGCCGCCAGGGCCACATCGGCCCCGGCTTCGGCCAGTCCGATGGCGATGCCGCGGCCGATTCCCAGCCCTGCCCCGGTGACGATCGCCACCCGCCCCGCCACGGCGAACCGGTCGAGGATCATGGCCGGCCCGGACGCTCGATCCCGTGCCTGCTGCGGTGGAGCCCGGGCGCCGCCCGCCCCGCCACCAGGGGCAGGTCGAGATAGGTGAGCAGGCCGGGCTGGGCCCGGCACACGTAGGGGATGGCATTGACGCAGTGCAGGGCGGTGGCCACGATTCCCGGGTTGCGGACGAGGCCCGCCTCGACCGTCTCGGGGTGCAGCTTCTTGAAGGTGGTGAGGCAGCTCGGATCACCGGTGATCTCGACTTCGAAGCGCTCGCCTCCGTCGCCGAACGCCCAGGCAGGGTCGAGGTGCTCCTCGCCCATGAGCCAATTGACGGCGGCGGTGACGACCGGTTCGCCGTCGACCAGGCCCTCCCATTGGAAGCGTTGGGCCGCCACCGTCCCCGGCTGGATGGGGCCGATGGGCGAGGCGATGGGCGCGGTGGCCACGGCCATCTCGTGGGTGGTGCGCAACTGGGGCTCGATGTCGAAGCTCAGCTCATCGGCGACCATGAAGACCGACTGGCGGAATCCGGCGCCCAGTGCGTCGACCATGATGCTGGCGCCAGCCTGCTCCGGTGTCTGGCCGAACAGCATCCAATCGCGCACCACATCCGGCGCGCCGTAGGTGCGGATGTCGGAGAACTCCTCGGCACGCACGCGGGTGACCGACCCTGACAGGGCGGAGATCATGAGCGGGAACCGCTCGGTGATGCCCCCGGGATGGATGCCCGTGCCGTGCAGCGTCACGCCGGCGCCCTTGGCGATGCCGTCCATGCGCGCTCGTTCCTCCTGCGGCGGGTAGAACCAGCCGAGCGGGGTCACGACGTTCTTGCCCGACTCCAATATGGCGGTCACCACCCTGGGGTCCGCCATGAACGGGCTGTAGAGGACGCAGTCGGCCTCGAGGGCCAACAAGGTGGGGACATCGTTCGTGGCCGTGACCCCGAGGGGCTCGCGGCCCACGAGCGTGCCGAGGTCGACGCCCTCCTTGGCCGGGCTGTGGACCCACGCGCCCGCCAGCTCGAGGTCGGGATGCTCGAGCACCCCTCGCATGGCGGCACGCCCCACCCCTCCGGTGGCCCACTGGATCACTCGAAAGCTCATGACACGTCGTCCTTTGCCGGTGGGAGTGGGCTGCGGTGGGTCACTCGAATGATGCCATGGAGACCGGGTCCGCCCAGGTGCCGTCACACGGCGGGATCCTCCGCGAAGGACACTGCTCCGCAGGTCGGCTCGTGCGTGGCCAGGAGGCCGTCATCGGGAACGGACCGTCATGGGACGGACGAGGAGCTTCGCCACGCGAGCCGCTCCGCGTGATTGACGGGGGATGGTCGAGGGTGTAGGAACCGTGCGGCGAGCAACGGAGGGGTGCGACATGAGAAGCATGACGTTCGGCAACTGGCGCCGCGTGACGAGGAACGCCGGGCTCGGCCTTGTCATCCTGGTAGGAGCCTCGGCGGGAGCGGCGATCGTGTCGTCGCCCGCCGGTGCGGCACCGGACCCCACCTGGTACGTGGCACCCAGCCCCGTCGGAAGTGGCTCCAGCGGTGGCAGCTGCTCGACGCCCGGTTTCAACACGATCATGGGGGCGGTCAACGCCGCCGCCACGGGAGACAGCGTCGAGGTGTGCCCGGGCACCTACGACGAGGGCGTCACGGTGTCGGGCAAGGCGATCACCCTCAACGGGTCGCCGGGCGGCACGCCGGCGACCATCGACGCCGCGGGCCAGACCGAGGGCGTGATCGTCGAAGGAGCCGGAGCGGCCGGCTCGTTCGTCGAGGGCTTCGCCATCCAGAATGCCAAGCAGGAAGGGATCCTCGTCCAGGGGACGTCGAATGTCACGGTGCGGGACAACCAGGTGAGCGGGAACGACCTCTCGTGCATTCCCGAGACGGGCCCCAACGACTGCGGTGAGGGCATTCACCTCGAGGCCGTCACCGGCTCGACCGTGAGCCGCAACACCAGCGAGGACAACAGCGGCGGCATCCTGCTCGACGACGGGGTCCCGCCCGGCAGCATCGGCGTGAGTGCCTTCGGCGGGCCGACCACGTACTACGGGCCGACCTCGGGCAACATGGTCCTGAACAACATCGTCGTCAACAACGTCTGGGACTGCGGCATCACCATGCCGTCGCACAACTCGCTCGCCGCCCCCGGCGGGACCCCGGCTCCGGGCGCCGGCGGTGTGTTCAACAACACGGTCGAGGGCAATGTGTCCGAGAACAACGGCACGGAGGGCGGTGGAGGCTCCGGGATCCTCATGGCCGCACCCTTCCCCGGGACCGCCTCCTACGACAACGTCATCGAGGGCAATACCGTGTCGGGGAACGGCCAGGCCGGTATCACCATCCACAGCCACGCTCCGGCGCAGGACGTGAACGGCAACCAGATCATGGACAACACCGTCGGCCAGAACGCCGTGGGCGAGACCTCACCGGGCGCCGGGGTCTTCTCCTCGGGCAGCAGCAGTGCCGGGGACGTGGACGCCGGCGATCCCGCCACGACGGGGATCCTCGTGTTCAGCGCCGTGGACCACGTCACCGGGACGACCATCCAGGGGAACGCCATCTCCGACAACTACTACGGGATCTGGACGGCGAACGTCGATACCAGCGCCATCAGCGCCAACACGTTCACCACCGTCAACATCGACACGTACGCGGTCCCGGCGCCGGGGACGGGATACCTGCTCGCCGGGGCCGACGGGGGAACCTTCACGTTCGGCAGCGCCCCCTTCTGGGGATCGGCGGCCGGTTCGACCACCGTGGGGAGCTCGTCGGTTGTCGGGATCGCGGAGACCCCGGACGGCGGTGGGTACTGGATGGCCACGAGCAGCGGTGCCGTCGCCAACTTCGGCGACGCCGCCGCCCTCGGCTCGATGAGCGGGCAGAAGCTCAACGCCCCCGTCGTGGGCATCGTCGCCACGCCTGACGGTCACGGCTACTGGCTGGTCGCCGCCGACGGCGGGGTGTTCGGCTTCGGCGACGCCGCGTACTTCGGCTCCATGGGAGGAAAGCCCCTCAACAAGCCGGTCGTGGGCCTGGCCACCACCACCGATGGCGGTGGCTACTGGCTGGTCGGCGCCGACGGCGGGGTGTTCAACTTCGGCGACGCCGCGTACCACGGGTCCATGGGAGGAAAGCCCCTCAACAAGGCGGTCGTGGGCCTGGCCGCCACCACCGATGGCGGTGGCTACTGGCTGGTCGCCGCCGACGGCGGGGTGTTCAACTTCGGCGACGCCGCGTACCACGGGTCCATGGGCGGAAAGCCCCTCAACAAGCCGGTCGTGGGCCTGGCCGCCACCACCGATGGCGGTGGCTACTGGCTGGTCGCCGC
>Ga0209415_10020840_pt1 | contig 10151 bp, 8 predicted proteins | sample PeaSoiSIISIP2007_FD_187696 | JGI IMG/M metagenome (GOLD analysis project Ga0209415, IMG submission 187696) | Peat soil microbial communities from Weissenstadt, Germany - SII-SIP-2007 (SPAdes) (version 2) | ecosystem: Environmental > Terrestrial > Soil > Wetlands > Peat | place: Germany...
GCGCGGTGAACTACGCGCAGGCGCATGGTATTTCAGTACATCTTGCGGCGGCGTTTGCCATCGCAAGGCGAGGTTTAAGACTGTCTGAATCCCCGACCGTGTCGCAGGCCATCGTGCCTGTTGGCAACGGCGGCCATGTCACCTTTGCGCTACCCGCGAGGAATCGCGCAAAGCATGTATGGTCGCACTGGTCGAAGATTTGGACATGTCTTAAAGCGGAACGTGTAGTTCATCTGCGGTCGGCGCCAGTCGCTCCTTTGTCGCTTGCGGCATTGGGATCAATCTGCGGATCTTCGGTGCGATTCCGAAGCGCGAATCGCCGGCAAAACTGTTCGGCCGGCGTCTTGGAAAATATTCCATGGTGAAATTGTCGAAAGCTTCCTATGGTCGGCTTTGGACAGGTTTATAGGAACGGCTTGGAGCAACCGGCCATCGGGCACCCGTTGATTCTCGTCACTCGACCGCAGGGGCCCGGCCAGATCCTGGCGGCCCAGCTGCGTGGCGCAGGGCTCGATGCGCTCTGGTGGCCGGCCTTTGACCTGGTGCCGCCCGCCGATCCGGCGCCGCTGCGTTCCTGTGTGGCGCGGCTGGCGCAGTTCGATCTGGTGGTGTTTGTCAGTCCGGCGGCGGTGCGCGCCTTTGCGCCGGCGTTGAGCGACCCCTGGCCCGGACATACCGCGATCGGGGCGGTGGGCGCGGCCACCGCCAGCGCCGCGCGCGCGCTGCTGCCCGGTGCCGAGCGCGCTCGCATCATCTGTCCGGACGGCGATGCAGTCGCCGACGCGGGATCCGAATCGTTGTGGCAGGCCCTGCAGGCCCTGGTGCCGGCGCCCCGGCGCATCTTGATCGTCCGCGCCCAAGGGGGGCGGCAGTGGCTGATCGATCGCCTGCGCTCGGCCGGCGCGCCGGTCGAGCAGGCCGTGGCGTACCGGCGGCTGGCGCACGTTCCGAGCCCGGCCCAGTGGGCGGCGCTGCGGGCGAGCCAGGCCGGCCGCCCGCGCCTTGCGCCGCTCTACAGCAGTACCGAGGCGATACCGGTGGTCGCGCAGCAGCTCAGTGGCGACGAGGCGCTGGCCGGCGCGCTTGCCGCGGGCATAGCGCTGTGTGTTCACCAGCGCATCGAGCAGGCGCTGCGCGCCGCTGGCCTGGCCGATGTGCGCCGCTGCGAACCCGACGTCGAGTCGATCCGCTCGGCACTGCGCGCCGCCGCCGCGCCCGCCGCGAGCCTCGAACTGGCGCAAACCGAGGCGCCGCGGATTCCGTAACATTGGGCTCATCATGACCGAGGCGAAGTCTGCGTCCCCCCCCGCGGCTGCCCCGGCGCCGATCGCCGCTGGCGAGGCGCTGGGCCAAGGCCGGCGCCTCGCCGTGCTTGGCCTGTTCGCCGGCGCGCTGGCGCTGGCGCTCGCCTTGTATCTTGCGTGGCACGCGCAGGAGCTCGAGCGGCGTCTGGGCCAGGAGCACGAGCAAGCCCTGGCGCGCGATCAGCGCAGTGCCGAGCTGGAGCGGCGCATCGGGGAACTCGAGCGCCAGTGGGCGCAAGTCCAGGGCGACGCCGACACCGGAGCGGGCCTGCTCAGCGATGCCGACCTGCGCCGGCGCCGGGAAGCACTGGCGCTGATCGACGTCGAGCGGCTGGTGGAGCAGACGCAGCTGCAGCTTCGCCTGGGAGCCGCAACGAGCGTGGCGATCGATGCGCTGACCGCGGCCGATGCGCGCCTGGGCCGGCTGGCGAGCGCGACGGCATTGCGCGTGCAGTTGGCACTGCGCCATGACCTGGCGCGGCTCAAGGCCGCGCCCGACGTGGACCGCGGCGCCTTGGCGGCAGGGCTCGATCCGTTGCTCGCGGCCGTCAATGGCTGGCCGCTGATTGCCGACGCCTCGCACTCCGCGTTGCGCCCGCCGGCCGCGCCGGCGCCAGCGGCCGCGGGCGTGGCGGCGGCGCACGCCGCCGACAGCTTTGGTGGGCGGGTGCGCGCCTGGATCGAGAGCGAGTTTGGCGACCTGCTGCGAATCCGCGAGGTCGATACGCCGCAGGCGCTGCTGCTGGGCCCCATGCAGCAGCAGCTGCTGCGCGACCGGTTCCGCCTGGGCGTGCTCGACCTGCGCCAGGCGATCCTGGCGCGCGACGAGCGCATGGTGCGAGGCGAGCAAGCGGCCCTGGAGACGCTGCTGCTGCGCTACTTCGATCCCCGCCAGGCCGAGGTTGCCGCCGCCATCGCGCAGCTGCGGGCCACGGCCGCGGCCTCGGCCGCGGGCGCGCCGCCGTCGCTCGACGAGTCGATCAGCGCACTGCGCGCGGCGCGCAACGCCAACGGCGGCAGCGGTAACGGATGAGGCCTTGAAGACCCTTTTCTGGGCGCTCTGGCTGGCCGTGATCGCGGCGGCAATTGCCATCGGACTCCAGGCCAACCAGGGGACGATCGTTGCGCTGGCGCCGCCGTGGCGGGTCGATTTCTCGCTCAACTTCTTCCTGCTGCTGCTGGTGCTGGCCTTGTGGCTGATGTATCGCTTTGGCCGCCTGGCGCAGCGGGTCAAGGATTTTCCGGAGCGCGTTCGTGCCTATCGCGAGCGGCGCTCCGAGCTGGGCGCGCTGCGCGGCCTGCGCGAGGCGCTCAAGGCGCTGTTCGAGGGCCGCTTTGCGCGCGCCGAGCGCGCTGCGCAGCGGGCGCAGTCGGTGCCTCCGGTGGCGGCGCTGGCGGCGCTCGTGGCGGCGCGCGCGGCGCACCGGATGCAGGAGTACGAGCGGCGCGAGCAATGGCTCGAGCGGGCCGAAGCCGATCCCGAGCTGGCAATGGCGCGCCTGGTGCTGAGCGCCGAGATGTGGTCCGAGCAGCGCGACAATGTGCGCGCGTTGCAGGTCATCGAGCAGTTGCACGGCGCCGGTGCCCGGCACATCCATGCCATGCGCATCGCACTGGTTGCGCACCTGCAGTCCCATCACTGGCACGAGGCACTTCGCATCGTGCGCGCGCTCGACAAGCATCGCGGCCTGGCGGCGCCGGCCTCGACGGCATACAAGGTGCTGGCCTACCGCGGCCTGCTGCGCGAGAGTTCCGATGACCCCCAGGCACTGGCGCGCGTCTGGGCCTCGGTGCCCAGCGTTGATCGGCTCGCTCCCGAGCTTGCACTGGAGGCGGCGGTTTGCTTCAACAAGCTCGGCCGCGGCGAGGACGCTGCGCGGGCCCTAGAGCATTGCCTGCGGGAGAACTGGAACGAGCGGCTGCTGGAGGAGTATTGCCGCTGCGCGGACCGCAATGTCGCGGCGGCGATTGCCCGGGTGGAGGAATGGATCCAGCGGCACGGCCGCAGCGCGACGGCGCTGCGCTGCCTGGGCCGGATCTGTCTGCGGGCGCAGCTCTGGGGCAAGGCCCGCTCCTACCTGGAGGAGAGCCAGCGGCTGGAGGCCAATCCCGACACGGCCCTGGCGCTGGCCGAGCTGGCCGAGGCCGTTGGCGACGCCGAGCGCGCCGCGCAATGCTTTCGCGAGGCGGCAGTGGGCTTGGCCGCGCGCAACGCCACGCCGGTGCGCACGAGGTCGCGCTGGTTCCGGCGCGAGCCCAGCCTGTAGCCGGCCGGCAGGCCGCCGCCGACCAGTGGCTACAATGCAGGGGCAGCCTCGGCGATCTTCGCAGTTCCCTTTTCATGAGAGCAACCCATGGGCTTGAGCAAAGTTGGCGCCGGACACGCGTTGCCGGACGAATTCAACGTCGTGATCGAGATTCCGATGAATGCCGACCCGGTCAAGTACGAAGTGGACAAGGAGACCGGTGCCCTGTTCGTCGATCGCTTCATCGGCACGGCGATGCACTACCCGTGCAACTATGGCTATATTCCCCACACGCTGGGCGATGACGGTGATCCCATCGATGTGCTCGTCATCACGCCGTTTGCCCTGCACCAGGGGGTGGTGGTTCGTTGCCGCGCGCTGGGCGTGCTTGCCATGCAGGACGAAGGCGGCGGCGACGCCAAGTTGCTCGCGGTGCCGATCGACAAGGTCTTGCCCTGGTACAAGCACTGGCGCTCGCCCCAGGACCTGGCCCCGGAACGACTTGCCCAGATCCAGCACTTCTTCGAGCACTACAAGGACCTGGAACCCGGCAAGTGGGTCAAAGTCGTCGGTTGGACGGGGGCCGATGCGGCGCGCGCGGAAATCATGGCGGCGGTTGCGCGCTACGAGGCGGCCGTCGTCAAGCCGGCCTTTTGATGCGCGCGACCAGGAGCATCGCGCCGGCACGCTGAACCGTGCCCCAGGGCGGGCCCGGGTATACGCCACCACAATTCCAGACACGACCCCATGAGCCCACCCGTGCGCGTTGCCGTGGCGCAGATCAACTGCACCGTCGGCGATTTTCCGGGCAATGCGCGCCGCATCGTCGAGGCCGCCGCTGCCGCCGCGCGCGCGGGCGCCGAACTGCTGCTGACCCCGGAGCTGTCGCTGTCAGGCTATCCGCCCGAGGACCTGCTGCTGCGGGGAACGTTCTTCCGCGCCTCGGACGCCGCCCTGGCGGCCCTGGTGGCCGAACTGGCGCAGTTCCCCAACCTGCGGGTCATCGTCGGCCATCCACTGGCGCGCGAGGGGCAGCGTTTCAACGCCGCCTCGGTACTGGCGCGCGGCGTGGTCGCGGGAACGTACTGCAAGCACGACCTGCCCAACTACGATGTATTCGACGAGCAGCGCTACTTCCGGCCCGATAACCGTCCGCTCGTGTTCGAGATTCGCGGAACGCGTTTTGGCATCAACATCTGCGAGGACACCTGGTTTCCGTACGCGCCGCAGTGCGCGGCCGCTGCCGGGGCCCAAGTGCTGCTCGTGCCCAACGGTTCGCCGTTTCACCTGGGCAAGCAATCGCAGCGGCTCGACGTCATGCGCGCCAATGTCTGCCGCCAAGGCCTGGCGCTGGTGTACGCCAATCTGGTCGGTGGCCAGGACGAGCTGGTGTTCGACGGCGGATCGTTCGCCCTGGACGCCCATGGGCGACTCGTGGCAATGGCGCCGGAGTTCGTCGAGCACCTGCTGCTGGTCGATGTTCTCGATGGCGTGGCGCTGCCGGGAGCCTGCGTGGCGCCGGCCCCGATCGAGGCGCAGGCCTATCAGGCCCTGCAGCTGGGCCTGGGCGACTACGTGCGCAAGAACGGCTTCCCCGGCGCGATCATCGGCCTCTCCGGCGGCGTCGACTCCGCCTTGACGCTGGCGTTGGCGCACGATGCGCTCGGTGCCGACCGGCTGCGCGCGGTCATGATGCCCTCGCAATTTACCGCCGACATCTCGTTGGCCGACGCGCGCGACATGGCCGCGCGGCTGGGCGTGCGCTACGACGAGCTGCCGATCATCCAGGCATTCGACGCCTTTCTGGGGACCCTGGCGCAGCAATTCGCTGGCCGGCCATGGGATACGACCGAGGAAAACATCCAGGCGCGCGCGCGCGGCACCTTGCTGATGGCCCTGTCCAACAAGACCGGGGCGATCGTGCTCACCACGGGCAACAAGAGCGAGATGGCGGTGGGCTACTGCACGCTCTACGGCGACATGGCCGGTGGCTTTGCAGTCATCAAGGATCTGACCAAGACCCTGGTGTACCGGCTGTCACGGTACCGCAACGGCATCTCCGAGGTGATTCCCCAGCGGATCCTGGAGCGCGCACCCAGCGCCGAGCTGCGCGCCAACCAGACGGACCAGGACTCCTTGCCGCCCTATGAGCTGCTCGATGCCGTGATCGAGCGCTACATGGAGCAGGACGCGAGCCTGGAGCAGATTGTGGCCGCGGGCTACCCGGAGACCGAGGTCCGGCGGATCGTGCGGATGATTCGCTTGAGCGAATACAAGCGCCGGCAGGCGCCGGTCGGCATCCGCGTCACCCACCGCGCCTTTGGCCGCGACTGGCGATACCCCATAACCAACCGCTTTCACGACGATGAAATTTCCTTCGACGGCGGCCCCCTGTCTATATCTAAGCGCGGCATGGTTGGGTAATATGTCACCGTTCGCTGGGAGGGGGCCGTGAAGCTAATTACCGCAATAATCAAGCCGTTCAAGCTCGACGAGGTGCGTGAGGCGCTGGCCGAGGTCGGCGTCACCGGCCTCACCGTCACCGACGTCAAGGGATTCGGGCGCCAGAAGGGACACACCGAGCTCTATCGGGGCGCCGAATACGTCGTCGACTTCCTGCCCAAGATCAAGGTGGAGGCCGTGGTCTCGGACCACTTGATCGAGCGCGCCATTGACGCCATCACGCGCGCGGCGCGCACCGGCAAGATTGGCGACGGCAAGATCTTTGTGCGCGCCGTCGAGCAGGTCATCCGCATCCGCACCGGGGAAACCGGCGACGCTGCGGTCTAGGCGCTGGCGCACTTGGACAAATTGCCCAAGGGCTGATCACAGGGGCCGCGTCCCGGGCGCTGCGCGCAACAAGATGAGCAGTGCCCCGCTGCCGCCCAGGCCAGGCGGGGCTTCGCAGTAGGCCGCGACCGCGTCCTGGTGCGTCAGCCAGGCGCGCATTCTTCCCTTGAGTACCGGTGCGCCATCAGCCGAACCCAGACCTTTGCCGTGAATCAGCAGCACGCATCGCAGCCCTCGCGCGCATGCCCGGTCCAGGAACTCCCCGGTGGCGCGGTACGCCGTCTCCAGGTGCAGGCCATGCAGGTCGAACTTGCCGTCGATCGGCCAGTGGCCGCGGCGCAGCTTGCGCAGCACGTCCGGCCCGACACCGGGCCGGCGGTACGACGTTGGTTCGCCGGTTTCGACGCTGCCTGCAGCAGCAGGGCGCTCCCGCTGCGCTGGTGCAACGCGCGGCTTGGCGACTAGCGCCGAGCCGCGGCCGGGGGCGGCGAGCCTGGGAGCGGCCGCCGCGCCCGCGGCCCGGCGCTGGCCAGTTTGGGCAAGCGCAGTCGTGCCGCCAACGGCGCGAGCAAATTCGGTCGCGGCCTGCTGCGCGCGCCGCTCATCGGCAGCGCGCTGACGCTGCGCCGCGCGTTCGACTTCGCCCGCGCTGGCCAGCTGATCGCGTAGCGCCGCCAGATCCGACAGTCGCCGGATGCGCTGCTGCTTCACGGCCGCCGTCCCCGGACCGTGGCCGGCCGCTCATCCGGCGGCCAGTACCGTCGTGCCATGGGCGGCGGGCTCCAGCCGCGTGTCCAGCCAGCGCTGGGCGTCGAGCGCGGCCATGCAGCCGCTCCCGGCCGAGGTGATCGCCTGGCGGTAGATGTGGTCCTGGACATCGCCGGCCGCAAAGACCCCGGCAACGCTCGTCATCGTGGCCAAGCCGTCGCTGCCGCCGCGCGTCAGGAGGTAGCCGTTCTTCATCTCTAGCTGAGCGGCGAAGATCTCGGTGTTGGGCCGATGGCCGATGGCGATGAAGCAGCCCTGCAGGGCCAGCTCCTGGGTGGCCCCGTCGCGCACGTCCGCGATGCGCACGCCCTTGACCCCGCCCCCGTCGCCCAGCACTTCCTCCAGCCGGTGCCACAGATGCAGCCGGATCTTGCCTTCGCCGACACGGGCCATCAGGTGATCGACCAGGATAGGCTCGGCGCGAAAGCGGTCGCGCCGGTGGATCAGGTGCACGAGCTTGGCAATCTTCGACAGGTACAGGGCCTCCTCCACGGCGGTGTTGCCCCCGCCCACCACGCACACGTCCTGGTTGCGGAAGAAGAAGCCATCGCAGGTTGCGCAACCCGATACGCCGCGGCCCATGAAGGCCTGTTCGGAGGGCAGGCCCAGATACTGGGCCGAGGCGCCGGTGGCGATGATCAGCGCATCGCAGCTGTACTGTCCCGAGTCCCCGGCGAGCCGTAACGGCCGGACGCGAAGATCGACGCTCTGGATCTGGTCGAAGATGATCTCGGTCTCGAAGCGCTGCGCGTGCTCGAGGAAGCGCTGCATCAGGTCCGGGCCCTGGACGCCGTGCACATCTGCCGGCCAGTTGTCGACGTCGGTGGTGGTCATGAGCTGACCGCCCTGCGCCATGCCGGTGATGAGCACCGGTGCGAGGTTGGCGCGCGCCGCGTAGACCGCAGCGGTGTAGCCCGCCGGCCCGGAACCGAGGATCAGGACCCGGCAGTGCCTGGGCGTGGACATGGCATTTCCTTTCCGGAACACGCGCACGGAATGCGAAACTTGCGATTATAGGAGCGTGCGGCAGACCCTCCATGGACGCCGTGCGCCAATCCTATAATCCCCCCATGGCTGTCGGACCAGGGCTGCAGGGTTTGGAGGATGTTCGCGCTCAGCGGCGCGAGGCGTCGGGGCGGGCCCGCCGGGGGCGTCCGGCGCCGGCCGGCCCCGAAGCGATGGACCGCGGCGCGCGCCTGCTGGCCGAAGCGCGCTGGATTGCCCTTGCGATGATCGCGGTGGCACTGGCGGCGGTGCTGCTGTCCTATCATCGCGAGGACCCCGGTTTCACCAACGCCTCGAGCACGGCGCACATCCGCAACTGGGGCGGCAGCGCGGGGGCGTGGCTATCGGACCTGCTGCTCTTTCTCTTTGGCTTTTCCGCCTCCCTGTGGGTTGCCTTCGTCGCTGCCTGGGTGGCGCGCGAATTTGTCCGGCTGCATCGGCACGCCGATGCGTCGGCAAGGCTGTCCCGGTGGTTGCGAGGCGCCGGGTTTGTCCTGCTGCTGCTGGCGGCATCGGCGCTCGAATCGCTGCGCCTGCAGTCGCTGGCCGGCGCGCTGCCGGGCGCGGCCGGCGGGCTGCTGGGCGCAAGTCTTGCGCCGTGGGTTCTGAGCGCGCTGGGCGCCACCGGTGCCACCGTGATCTTGCTCGTCGCCTGCGCCGTGGGCGCGAGCCTGGCCTTCGGCTTCTCCTGGCTGGCGGTCGCCGAGGGCCTGGGCTACGCCCTCGAGGCCATGGTGGGCTGGGCGCGGGCGCTGCGCGATGCCAAGCAGGACCGCACCATCGGTGAAGCGGCGTCGGAGGAGCGCGCCGCGACGCTGGCCGCACAGCGCGAGCGCCTGGACGAACACGAGCCGGTGCACATCGAGCGTCAGGCCGCCCGGGTCGCAGCCTCCGAGCGCAAGCAGCGCGAGCGCCAGGTTCCGCTGTTTGCCGAGGCCAGCGCCAGCGGTCTGCCGGCGCTGGAGCTGCTCGATGAACCCGACGTCGGTCCCGAGGCGGTATCGACCGACACGCTCGAATTTACTTCGCGCCTGATCGAGAAGAAGCTCAAGGACTTCGGCGTCGAAGTTGCGGTGGTCGCGGCCTATCCCGGGCCCGTGATCACGCGCTACGAGATCGAACCGGCGACCGGGGTCAAGGGCGCGCAGATCGTCAACCTTGCCAAGGACCTGGCGCGCGCGCTCTCGCTGGTGTCGATCCGCGTGGTCGAAACGATCCCCGGCAAGAATCTCATGGGACTGGAGCTGCCCAACGCGCGGCGCCAGGTGGTCCGCCTGTCGGAGATCCTGGGCTCGGCGGTGTACGGGGAAAGCCACTCCGCGGTGACGCTGGGCCTGGGCAAGGACATCGCGGGCAAGCCGGTGGTCGTGGACCTGGCCCGCATGCCGCACCTGCTGGTTGCGGGAACGACCGGATCGGGCAAGTCGGTCGGGATCAACGCCATGATCCTGTCGATCCTGTACAAGTCCGATCCCTCGCAGGTGCGCCTGCTGATGATCGATCCCAAGATGCTCGAGCTCTCCGCCTACGAGGGCATCCCGCACCTGATCGCGCCCGTGGTCACGGACATGCGCGAAGCCGGCCACGCGCTCAACTGGTGCGTGGCGGAGATGGATCGGCGCTATCGCGTGATGAGCAAGCTCGGTGTGCGCAGCCTGCACGGCTACAACCAGAGAATCGCCGAGGCGACCGAGCGGGGCGAGCCGCTCGTGAACCCGTTCGCGCCCGACCAAGAGCAGGCCGCGCCGCTCGAGGCCCTGCCGGTGATCGTCGTGGTGATCGACGAGCTTGCCGACATGATGATGGTTACCGGCAAGAAGGTCGAAGAGCTGATCGCGCGCATCGCGCAAAAGGCCCGTGCCGCCGGCATGCATCTGATCCTGGCCACCCAGCGCCCATCGGTGGACGTCATCACGGGACTCATCAAGGCCAATATCCCGACGCGCATCGCCTTCCAGGTGTCGAGCCGGGTCGATTCGCGCACGATTCTCGACCAGATGGGGGCCGAGTCGCTGCTGGGCCAGGGGGACATGCTCTA
>Ga0209415_10020841_pt1 | contig 10151 bp, 5 predicted proteins | sample PeaSoiSIISIP2007_FD_187696 | JGI IMG/M metagenome (GOLD analysis project Ga0209415, IMG submission 187696) | Peat soil microbial communities from Weissenstadt, Germany - SII-SIP-2007 (SPAdes) (version 2) | ecosystem: Environmental > Terrestrial > Soil > Wetlands > Peat | place: Germany...
GGATTCAACTCGATGGCCTTTTGGAATTGGGCTTCGGCCGCCGGGAAGTTCCAGTCGAAATACATGTTGACGTATCCGAGCGAGGCGTGCGGCTCGGGGGCTTCCGGGTCTACCGCCAGTGCTTTCTCCGCGGCGTTTCGCGCTTTGAGGAAGGCTTCGGAAGGCCCGAGATAGTTGCCGTAGCCGAGAGCCGTGTAGGCGTCGGCGAGTCCGGCGAACGCGGCCGCATAAGAGGGAGTGATCGCCAACGCGCTCTCGAATTTCCCGATCGATCGCCGCATGCTGTCTTCGGTACGGCGGTTCCACAACTCGCGCCCCTGCAAATAGAGTTGATAGGCCCCGGGGTCGAGGGTGTTGGCCTGGGCAACGCGATTCGGCCGATCCGGGGTTACGCGTCCGGTGACTTCCCGAACGATGGCTGCCGCCACATCGCTCTCGATCCCCAGAATCGTATGGGATTCCCGGTCGTAGGACTGGGCCCAGATGTGACTCTGGTCGCGAACGCGGATGAGCTGCGCGGTGATTCGTAACTTCTCCGCCTCGCTCCGCACGCTTCCCTCAACAATATAATCGACCCCCAGTTCCTTCCCGATGTCCTGGATCGATCGTGTGGTTTCTGTGTAGCGCAGCACCGACGTGCGAGCGATTACCCCCAGATGCCGCGTGTCGAGGCGGCCGAGATCGGTGATGATTTCCTCCGTCAGGCCATCGCTGAAATAGCGCTGGCCTGGGTCGCCAGTCAGGTTGGAGAAGGGAAGCACCGCCAGCATGGAGCGTCGGTTACCCAGGGACCACCGCGGCGTCCATAGCCACCATGCGACGAACGCAATCGCCAGCAAGCCAACCGCCAGGGCCACGCGTTGGCGCCACGGCCGCGTCGATTCAGCCTCAGGCGCGGGCCCGGCCTCAGGAGGCGCCGGTGGAGCGGCTTCCGCCGGTTCCGCGCTAATGGGCGCAATGAAACGGTAGCCCCGGCCCACCACGGTCTGCAGGTATCGCGGCTGTTGCGGGTCGTCCCGCAGTGCCATCCGGAGTTTGCGGATAGCGGTGTTGATCCCCTGTTCCGTGTCGCGATAGACGCCGGCGCCCCACAGTTTCTCGATAATCGTCTCGCGCGTGACCAGACTCCCGCCGGCTTCGGCCAGAAGCAGCAACAGATCGAACGGGATGTTCTCGATCTTGACGGGACGGCCGGCTCGCCGCAGTTCATGACGCTCGGGATCCAGCTCGAACTCCAGGAAGCGATACCGGCGTTGACTCATGGTGGCCGTACAACCTCCTCAAAAGCGCAAAGGCCGCGGCGCGGCACCGTACGGCACAGGAACTGATCGCGCCGCGGCCGTTTTGCGCAAGTTCCTCAAAAGCAGCAGCTTACTACTTGAGACAAACTTGATGCGTTCTTGATCCCCGATCCATGGACGCGCTGCCCCGCGCGTGCCATGATTTCAATCCACGGGAGCCGGCTGAGGCCGCCCCGAAATCAGAACCGGAGGAAAATCATGTTCCACAAGACATTCAGACCCCTGTGGGCCGCGTTCGCACTGGCAAGCGCCTTAGCCGTGCCATCCAGCGCACAAACACCTGTTGTTATTCAAATCGACATCGAGAACTACGCGTACTACTACGCCGACAATCCAGACTACAGTAAACTCGCGGGCACCGGACAAGCGGCGCCGCCGGTCTCCACCAAGACTTTCTCCAGTTTCATTGGCTTGGCGGACATCGTACGAGTCAATGGAAAACCCGTCAAAGGCACCTGGTCGATTCGGGCCACCACCACAAACTATACCCCAAACCCGCAGCCCGGACAGGCCATCGCGGATACCACCCGCAACTTTTTCGTCGACTGGGTATGGGAGATTCAGCAGGCGGACGGTACTCCGATCGGCACCATCATGGCTACGGGCATGGGATTCGGTCCGCCTCCGCCAGGTTCACCCTCTGGACTATCCCCTACCGCCGCCAGCACCATGGCCATAACCGGCGGGACGGGAGCATTCCTGGGAATGCGGGGACAAGCCGGTTTCTCACAGATCACGACGACCGGCCGCGCCGCATCGGTGGCAGAGGATCCTTCGCTCCGAAGGACGCTGGGGGGAGGGACACGCAGCTTTCTGCTCACTCTGATCCCCCTCACGCCACCGGCCGTTTTGAGCAACAGCTCGGGTCCACTGGTCCTGCATTCGGCCGACTTTTCTCAGGTATCGGCAGCCAGGCCGGCGCTCCCAGGAGAGATACTCACGGTTTTCGCGACGGGCTTGGGACCGACAAACGCGGCGTCGGACCCCGGCCAGCCATTCATGGCCAGTCCCCTTGCATTGGTCAATTCGCCGTTGCAGGCGACGCTCAACGGGAGCCCGGCGGACGTACTATATGCAGGGGGATATCCGGGCACCAGCAATACCTATCAGGTCAATCTCCGGCTGCCGGCCGATGCGCAATCGGGCGCCGCGGCGCTGCAGATCACCTGCGCGTGGCAGCCCGCAGCGCTAGTGACGATCCCGGTTGGCAGCGCCGGGAAATGAGCGGGTGGATACTGCGATGATCGAACACCAGCCGGCTCGGGCATACCGCGCGGAAACCCAGCGCCACCGCCTTGCACGGTTGGCGATGGTGTTGGCTGTCGTCGCTCTTCCCATAAAATCGTGGGCCCAGGGCTGAATGCCCGTTCGATTCTTATCCCCCAGTTTGGGCGGATCGGGCGGGCCCCTGAAAGCGCACGGGTGGGAGGTGGGGGTCGCGTTCCGGCATCTCGGCGCCGACCAATGGTTCGTCGGTACCGATGTGCGGGAGTCCGCTGCTCCCTTCGGGCAGCCCCTGTTCCTCAACATCGACTCGCTGGACGTCAACGTGAGCTACGGAGTCTCCGACCGGATCAGCGTGACGCTCACCGTGCCGTTCTCGCGCGGCACTCACTCGCGTTTCTACGCCGATGGCGTACGTCACAAAGTCAGCGCGGCGGGATTGGGCGACGTCAGCCTGGTGGGCAACGTATGGCTGCGGAACCCCGCCAAACACCCTAACGGGAATGTCGCCCTCGGGGTGGGTCTGAAGACGCCGAGCGGGAACAACGCCGTAGTGGACGACTTCTTCCAAGCCAACGGCTCGGCCATCCAGAGCCCGGTCGATCAGTCCATCCAACTGGGCGATGGCGGCCTGGGTATCGTGTTACAGGCTCAAGCATTCCAGAAGTTGTTCAATCGGGCCTCAGCGTATTTCTACGGCTGGTACCTGATGACGCCGCGCGAGCAGACGGCGGTGCCTTCGCCTAGCGCGGGGGTGCCCTTGTCCGTCCCCGACGTATATTCCCTCCGGTCCGGAGTGACTTATGCGCTACGGCCGAAGCAGGGCATTTCCGCGAGCCTGGGAACGCGGATCGACGGCATCCCGGTGCGGGACATCGTGGGTGGCAGCAATGGCTTCCGCAGACCGGGCTACAGTCTGTATCTCGACCCGGGGCTCGGCATTGTCCGAGGCCGCGGCACATGGACGGTGAATGTTCCGCTACGCGTTCATCAGAACTTCAAAAGAAGCCTGGTCGATGTCGAGATGGGCGCCTCCGGGGGTGGAGATCTTGCAAATTACCTGATTATCGTGGGCTACAGCCGGCGATTCTGAAGGTCTTTTTAGCCGTTTCCGAACAACTGCGGCCACATCCCAGGTTGGTGCTGCTGCAGGGGCGTCGGTTTTCCGCGGCCGATGCCGCCGGAACCAGGCCCGTGGCCGGTGTTTACCTGCCGTTCCGCGAGAACCGTTCGGCGGTCCCCCACTGGCCGTCACCCTGGTGGTGCGGACCGGCGGGACGAAGCCGCTCTCGCTCCAGCCCTCCGGGCGGCGCTCTCTTCCCTGGATCGAGCCTTGCCTATCTCCGGCGTACGATGGAGGCCTACGTCGACGATTCGGTGGCGCCGCACCGCTTCAACCTGATGCTGCTGGGAATCTTCGCCGCCGTGGCAATCGTGCTGGCGGCCGCGGGCGTTTACGGTGTGATGGCCAGGTGGCTCATGTGGCGCGTTTCCGCCAGGGCCGCCGCGAGACCGATCACAACACCGCCCAAAGCCAAAGCCATCCCACGCTGTTCGGGGTCGAGCCGCACGATCCCCTCGTGTTCGCCGCCGCCCCTGTCGTACTGCTGCGGCCGGAGGACATTCCGGCCCGTAGGGCTTCTCGCGTCGGCCCCCTGGCCGCGCTGCGCAACGATTAGTTAACGGCTTTCAGCAGACACATCCGCCGGGCGGCGCGACGCGCCTTCAGACGCTCATTGGCTTTCTTCTGCTTCTCCGCGGAGACGACGGTTTGGCAAACGTCGCACCTTTTCCGGATGCGCGACCTGGTGATGAACTCCGCGCCGCAGCGGCGGCACTTCTTCATCATCGTCTCCTCCAACGGGAGAATGCCCGGCTTCTTGGGCAACAGATGAGAGTAATGGAAATCGCAATGATTCACGTCCGGCACCTTTCTGCGGCCATTCCATTCCGGGACCCCAACAGCCCAAGGCGCTTATAGGGGCACTTTGGGTGTTATGGCGCATGGGTCTCTCCGGGTGCATAAAAACCCCACACCGGCAGGGCGGGAGCACTTCCGGCAGCATCCCGGACGACACCCGTATCTGGTTCTGAAATAGGGAGTTCCACGGCTTGAGCGGCAGAGGCAGAGATTTGCGTAACGAAGCCCTTCCGGGAACTGTCATGGTTCTGACAAATCCTTGCACGCGACCAGCCGAAATTCAGGCCGCGCTCGGGGAGGCCGGGCGGAACACCTCGGTAGCGCTCAGCAACTCCCATCGTAAATGGTTGATATAAAAGGCGAGAATCGCGTCCGGATATACTCCGTGGAACTTCTCCATGACGCGGTTTTCCCAGCCCTCGGTAAAGTACGGCTTCGGGTCCATGTCCTTGGCAAAGAACCCGTTTTCGTGCGGCACCCCGAGCAGATCGAGCACCGCCGTAATCATGTCGAGATGCGACACCAACACTGCCTGCGCCAGATCCTTCGCGAAATCCTCTTCCCGTTCGGAGATCCGGACCCAAAACCTGGGAATCGATTTGCGCAAGGACTCGGTATTCACTTTGTGCAGGTGCGCCCTTACTTTGAAACCTTCGTAGATCTGGTACGTCCTCAGTTTGCCGATCGAAATGCTGCGGATGAGTTGGGCAAACACCTCTTCGCCCAGGCCCACGTAAACATCCGAAATCTGCATAACCGTCCAGCGTATCATTTCCGGAGGCTCTGCGGAGGAGGGGGTCCGGTTATCCGCTCCTTCCCTCCCCGCCCAAAACCAATCCCCGGCACAGGACAGCGATACTGAAATCATGCGGCAATGGATGGCGCGCTCCCACATCCCCGCGGTGTTCCTGCTGACGGCGCTGAACCTGGCCGTCTGCTGGCGCCTCTTCCAGGTCGAGTATATGGACGAGTTCGGTTCCATCGAAGGCTCGTTCATTGCGATTGCCCGCTACGTCTCCAGGCACTGGGGAGACTTTTCCTGGTTTCCGCTGTGGCACTGCGGAATGCCGTTCCAGGACACCTACGTTCCGGTGCTCCACATGATGGTCGCGATCGCCGCTTCGCTCGGGAAGATCTCCGCCGCGCGGGCCTATCACGGCGTCACCGGCGTGACCTACGCTTTAGGCCCGGCGACCGTCTACTGGATGGCCGTGCGGATGGGGGCGCATCGCGGCGCGGCCTTCCTTTCGGCGCTCTTCTATTCGCTGTTCTCGCCCTCGGCGCTGCTGATGCCGGATGTGGCGCAGGATCTCGGCGGCTTCTGGTCCGCACGCCGACTGCAGGTGCTGACGGTCTATGGCGAAGGCCCGCACATCACCGCCATGACCATCCTGCCGGTAGCGATTCTGGCGCTGGAGAACGCGCTCGCGCGTAGAACCGGACGGGCGCTCGCTCCCGCCGCGCTGGCTATCGCTCTCGTGCTTCTCACCAACGTTCCGGGAACGGGGGCGCTCGGGCTGGCAGTTTTCTGCTGGATCTCGGTGCAGCCGGCGGGCCGGCGCGCGGCCGCCTGGGTGGTGGCGGCGAGCGCGGCCGTCTTCGCGTATGGCCTGGCCTGCTACGGGGTGCCCCCTTCGGCCTTGGCCACCATCGGAGCCAACATGGGCTCCATGCACCCGGACTACGCAGGCAGCCTGAAGTATGAATCGCTGCTGCTGTTGCTGGCGCTCGCCGCGGTCGCGGCTGGCGGCCACCTGCTGGCCCGCACGCGCCTGCCGCTTTGGCTTCGTTTCGCCATCCTCTATTTCGGGTTGATCACCGCGGTGGTCCTGGCCGCGGATTTCCGCAAGCTCGAACTGGTGCCGCAGCCGCTGCGCATGCAACTGGAGATGGAGATGGGCGCCTGCCTCCTGCTGGGCGGCGCCGCCTGGGCGATCTACGGCCGCATTCCGCGCTGGATCCGGCCGGTGGTGTGGGCGGCCTGTCTGGCGCCCATCGCAGTTCAGTTCAGCAACTACCGCACCGAGGCGCAAATCGACACCCAGCCCGTGGACCTCGCCAGCCGCTCGGAGTATTCGACGGCGCAATGGCTGGACGCCAACCTGCACGGGCAACGAGTCTATGCCGCCGGTTCCTTTTCCTTCTGGCTGAATGCATTTTCGGAGACTCCCCAGATGATGGGATGCTGCCTGCAGGGCCAGTCTTTGCCCGTGCTCGACTGGGTCCATTACCTGGTAAATCACATGACCGATCCCAAGGATACGGAAGCCACCAAGGCCTGGCTGCAGGCTCTCGGCGTGGACGCCCTGGTGGTGAGCGGCCCTTCGAGCACCGACAAGTACCAGGACATCCTGCAGCCGAGCCGCTTTGAGGGGCTCTATCCGGTGCTGCACCGGGAACACGGCGATACCATATATGCAGTTCCGCGGGGACGTCCGTCGCTGGCCCACGTGGTGCGGACGGAAGATCTGGTGCCACGGCGCCCCGGCGGCCGAATGGACTATTCCGAAGTGGTGAAATTCGCCCAAGCCCTCGGGGACAGTTCGCGACCCTTCGCCAGTTTCGAGTGGCTGCGCGGCGATACGGCGCGCATCCGGACGAACGCGCGGCCGGGCGACCTGGTGTCGGTGCAGGTGGCGTGGTTCCGCGGGTGGAAGGCCTGGGTCCGCGAGCGGCAAGTGCCCGTCTCCGCGGACGGCCTGGGCCTGATAGCGATCCAACCGGAGTGCGAAGGCGACTGCGAGATCCTGCTTCATTTCGCCGGCCGCCCGGATGGGCCGTTTGCAGCCGTGGTTTCGGTTGCCTCGTTCGCCTTGATGGTGGCGCTCTTTTGCAGGAGTGCAATAATAATGAATCGAATGCAATGATCAAACTCTCCCGCCGCCAGGAAATCCTGCTGGATTTCTTCCTTCTGTTCGTGTTTGCCGTGGCGCTGATCCGGCCTTTTCTCAAAGCCAAGTACCTGGACAAATGGGCCTCGATTGAAAGCACGTTCATCGGCGATGCGCGCTTCCTGATTGCGCACTGGCCGCATCCCCAGTGGCAGCCCTTGTGGTACGGGGGCACGCGCTTCGATTACGTTTATCCGCCGGGACTGCGGTACGGGACCGCGGTAATCTCGATGGTCACCGGTTATTGGCCGGTGAAGGCTTACCACTTTTACACCGGAATTTTCTACTGTATCGGGATCGCGGGCGTGTACCTGCTGGTGCGGGTGGCCAGCGGGTCGCGCGGCATGGCGTGGTTGTGCGGATTGGCCTCGGCGTTGATGTCGCCTTCGTTCCTGTTCATGACCAACATGCGGAACGACGCATGGAAACGGCTGCCCGTGCGGCTGGGGGTGCTGGCCAAGTACGGGGAAGGTCCGCACATGACGGCGTTCGCGCTGATCCCCATCGCGCTGGCGTTCACCTGGATCGCGATGGAGAAGCGCAGCCTGGCGGCGGTCGCGTGGGCAGGCGTGTTTTGTGCCGCGGTGGCTTCCAACAACTTTTACGGCGCCACGGCGCTGGCGGTTTTCTACCCGATTTTGGTGTGGAGCTTTTGGATCACCCGGCAGGACAAGCGCATCGTGCTGCCGGCGGTGGCGATCCCGGTGCTGGCTTACGGCCTGACGGCCAGTTGGCTGGTGCCGTCGTATTTCAAGGTGACGGCGGAAAACATGAAGTACGTTTCCGAGCACGGCACTACGTGGTCCATCTGGGTGGCGGTGGTGGTGGCGGTGGCGTACGCGGTGATGTGCGACCGGTTCGCGCGCGGCAGGAAGGAGCGCACGTGGGCGGTGTTCGCGGCCGGGTGCGCGGTCTTCTTTTCGCTCAACGTGCTGGGCAACTACTACTTCAATTTCCGGGTGACCGGCGAGCCCGGGCGGCTGGTCCCGGAATTGGACTTCGTGCTGATCCTTTTGGTGGGGACTTTCCTGCGCTGGCTGTGGAACCGCCCGGGACTGGCGCCGCGCATCGCCGCGGCCGTGGTAGTGGTGGCGGCATTCGCCACCACCGCGGGCTACATCCGCCATGCCTGGCACATGTTCGCGCTGTGGCCGAATTACCAGGACCGCATCGAATACAAGGTCTCCGAGTTTCTCTGGCAGAACATGCCGGACAGCCGCGCGCTGCCCACCGGATCGGTGCGCTTCTGGTTCGATACGTGGCACGACCTGCCGCAGATCGGCGGCGGCAGCGACCAGGGTGTTTTGAACGGCGAGGCCGAGCAGGCCCAATGGGAGATCAACCTGGGGCCCAAGCCCGAGCCGGCCATTCTGTGGATGCAGTGCATGGGGGTGGACACGGTCTACGTGTCGGACAAAAAGTCGCAGGAGATATTCAAGGACTTCGTGTTTCCCAAGAAATTCGAAGGCGCGCTGCCGGTGATCTATGACGACCACGAAGACAACAAGATCTACCGCGTGCCGCGGCGCTATCCGGCGCGGGTGCGGGTGGTGGAGACGGCGCGCCTGAACGCGTGCCAGCGCCCGCGATTCAACGATGACGTGGAATATCTTCAGGCGTACGCCGACGTCATCGAAAAGGGCCCGGATTCGCCGGGCACCTTAACCCGGGACAGCACCGATGCCATGCGGGTGCGGGCGAGGCTGGATGCGGGCCAATCGGTGGTGGTGCAGGAGAGCTACGATCCGGCGTGGCATGCGTGGTCGGGCGGAACTCCGCTGGCGGTGCGCAAGGATGCCATGGGCTTCATGGCGATCGATCCACCGCCAGGGGATCAGGAGATCCGGCTGGCCTTCGTGACGCCGCTCGAAAACCAGGTGGGGTTCGCGGTTGCGGCACTCTCGCTGATAGTAGTGGTGGGCCTGATCGTGTTGGGGATTCGGCGGGAGCGGCGCGCGTGAAGCAGTGGGCCAAGTGGCCGATGGCCCTGGCGATTTTCCTGTTGAACGTGTGGCTGAACGGGCCACTCTTCATGACGGGCGAACTGCCGTTCCGCGGATCGATCGAAGGCGGGTACGTGGGGATGGCCCGCTTCCTCTCCGAACACCCGAACCCTTGGGGGTGGAATCCGTTTCCGTACTGCGGGCTGCCCACGCAATTCATGTATGTTCCCGCGCTGCCGTATCTGACGGCGTTGTGGATACACCTGCTGCCGCACGCGACGCCCGATGCCATCTACCGCACGATCGTTTCGCTGACGACCTGCCTGGGGCCGGTGGCGCTGTTCTTCTTCGCGCTCTACTTCACGGGGAGCCGGCGATGGTCGTTCGCCATGGCGCTGGCGTACAGCTTCCTTTCGCCATCGTATGCGCTGTTCCCGGCAGTGGAGAAGGACCGCGGCATCGTACAGCTTCCGTGGCGAATCCAGGTGCTGGCGAAGTATGGCGAAGGTCCGCATAACACCGGTCTCACGCTGCTGCCGGTGGCGCTGCTGGCGGTGTGGCGGGCGGCAAAGGGCCGCGGGTATCCGCGGATTTTCGCGGCGGCGGTGGTGCTGGCGGCGATTCCACTGACCAATTGGGTGTCCGGTTTTGCCCTGGGGATCTCTTCGGTCCTGCTGCTGCTGGCCGGCTGGGGCGAGCCCGAATTCCGCGCGTGGCGCGCGCTGGCCGCGGCGGCGCTGGCGTGGCTGCTGGCCTGTTTCTGGCTGACCTTCAGCTTCGTGAAGATCATCGCGTTCAACTGGCCGGCCGATTCCTTCGCCTACCAACTGCACGAAAAACAGGCGTGGCTGCTGGCTGGAATGGTGGCGGG
>Ga0209415_10020843_pt1 | contig 10149 bp, 5 predicted proteins | sample PeaSoiSIISIP2007_FD_187696 | JGI IMG/M metagenome (GOLD analysis project Ga0209415, IMG submission 187696) | Peat soil microbial communities from Weissenstadt, Germany - SII-SIP-2007 (SPAdes) (version 2) | ecosystem: Environmental > Terrestrial > Soil > Wetlands > Peat | place: Germany...
GCGCTGTGCGCGGCTTACTTCGGTCCATTCGGTCCCAGCGGCCAACCCGATCCGACCATTATTCAGACCGTTCCGAAGCCCGACTACTTCTTCCTGTGGCTCTACGCTTTGCTGGCGCTGCTGCCGCCGTCTATGGAAACGCCGGTGCTTCTCGTCGGCCCAGTGCTGGTGATCGGCGCTCTTCTCCTGCTCCCGTTTCTTTTCGGCGAAGGAGAAAAAAGCTGGCGCCGCCGACCTATCGCCGTTCTCGTAATTCTCTTCATTGCAGTCGCGCTCCGGTCCTTTACGCATCTCGCCGGATACAGTCCATGGAGTCCGGAGATGACCGCATGGAGCGGTGAGCCCGTCCCGCAGAAGGCCTTGGCCGGCAGGACGGCACTCGAACGTCAGGGAGCGCTCGTGTTCCAGGGCAAACAATGTCGCAACTGCCACGCGCTCGGAGAGAAAGGCGGCCAGCGTGGTCCGGCCCTTGATACAGTAGCCGCGCGGCTCACTGAAGAGCAACTGATTCGCCAGGTGTTGCAAGGTGGCGGCAACATGCCGGCCTACGGAAATAGTCTGAATCCGGCCGAAACTACTGCTCTGGTTGCCTTCCTCGAGACGTTGCATCCGGCCGGCCAAGCGCCGGCGCAAGACGCCTCGCGAGGCGCCGCCACGGGATCGCGGCCGTAAGAACACCGATGCTAGCGACATTCCCGGTCACTCTCATCTTGGTTCTCACGGCATTGCTTTACTTGCGGGGCTGGAATCATCTTCGACGTGCCGTCCCGAACGTCGTCCCGGTTTGGCGCGCTGTGGCGTTTCTGGGAGGACTTCTGGCAATATGGATCGCCGCCGTTTCGCCCTTCGCGATGTTGGATGAGGAACTACTCACGGTCCACATGGTGCAGCACCTGCTGCTGATGACTGCGGCCGCGCCCCTGATTTTGGTAGGCTTTCCAATACTTCCGCTTCTGCACGGCCTGCCGAAACTTGTGACACTCGGCGCAGGCGGAACCTTAAGGCGCGTTCGACTGTTGCAGCGGGTGGAATGCGGTCTTGCCAATCCGGTGTTTTGCTGGCTCGCAAGCGCGGCGATTCTGATCGGATGGCATGTTCCTTGGGCGTTCGCGCTGGGCTTCAGCTCCGAGTGGTGGCACCGGGTCGAGCACGCAAGCTTTCTCGTGGCTGGTCTGCTGTTCTGGCGGCCTGTGATTCCGTCCGGGCCAAGTGGGCCGCATCCTCGATGGTCAATGGTCCTATATCTCTTCTTAGCAACCTTACCGTGCGACGCTCTTTCTGCTTTTCTCGCGTTTTGCGATCGCGTTGTCTATCCGTCCTATCTGGTCGAGCCGCGGCACTTCGACATCTCAGCTCTTCATGACCAGGAGTGCGCCGGCGCCCTGATGTGGATTTGGGTCACATTTACTTACCTGATTCCAGCTGTGGCGATCACGATAAGGCTGCTCTCCGGCCCCGAACTTAACGAAGAGGCGTTAGGCCCTGCAACTCCTGCCAAGTTGCGAGCCGGCGCATGAAATCGCCCCTCGCGCGTTGCCTTCGAGTAAGTGGTGCCCGGGACTGGTCGCGTCAGTAGAGAGAGCGCGCCCGCGCCCTGCTCGGCGGCCGAAAAGCTCGCTGTGAAGACGGCGGATGGTACCGAGGAGACCTTAAACTGTCGGATCATGCCGCCGAACGAGTGTCCAACGTACGTTATGCGTGCAAGACGCTACGGCTTCTGCGCGGGCTGGAATACCCGGCCGTCCTTCAGGACCTCGACGATCTTCCGCACGTTGCGGACGTGCGTTGTGGGATCGGCGCTCAGCACCACCAAGTCCGCAGCCATGCCAGGCGCGATCGTCCCTCTCTCGGAACCCTGCCCTACAGCCATCGCACTCACCTGAGTTGCCGCCTGTATCGCCGCCTCTGGAGTGAAGCCGCACTGTTCCACCAGCAGAGTCATCTCATCGACGACGGCCGGCCCGGCATCCGGCTGTTTGGCAGAAACCAGACCTTGGCTGTCGGTCCCGGCATCCACCAGCACGCCCGCATCGTGCGCGGCGCGCGTCACCGAATACATCCAAGGCAAGATGCCTTTGCCGATCGCATCGGGCGCATGCTCCGCCTCCTGCTCAAACACCCGCAACGTGGCATCGAGGATGGTGCCTTGCTCCTTCATCTGGGCAAGCAACGCCACAATCTTGGAGTCGTCCGGCCGGATGTGGGTGAAGTCGCCAAAGGCCCGCGAATGGTAATCCGCCGGCACATGGGGCGCAGCCTCCCACACCAGATACGCGGTGTGCGAGATCGTCGTAGCGCCCGCGGCTACCGCGTCGCTGGGCTTCGCCGGGAACACCGTGGCGTGGGTCCACACCAACAGGCCCTGGCGGTGAGCCTCCGCCGCGATTGCCTTGACCAGCCCGGCCGGCATATTTGCGTACAACTTCACGCCCGTGGCGCCCGTTCCTTTCGCCTCCGCAACTGCCAAGCGGATGTCGGTCGTTTCATCCACGGCCCGCATCCAAGGTGCGCCGCCGAGCATGACGCCTCGCGACGCTCCCGGCACGCGCGTGTCTTCGAAGAAAAACGTCGGCCCGGCCATGAGAGCGCTGTAATAAATGTCCGGCCAGCCCGGCGCATCGAGGCGCGCTTCCCGCGCGAGATACGCCAGTATTCGCGCGTCGCCCGCCATGTCGCGCAATCCAGTGACGCCGTCCAGCAGCAGCCGGCCCAGCAGTTCGCGATATCGCGTCAGGTCCCCGCCCCCATTCGCGATATGCACATGCGCATCGATCAGCCCAGGGATGAGCCATTTCCCAGCCAGGTCCTCGACTCGTGCGCCGTCGGGTACCGGCCGGCTGCCGGAGCGATAGACCGCAGCGATCCGGCTGCCCCGGATCAGCACCGTAGAGTCCGGCATCGGAGCCGAGCCTGTGCCGTCGATCACGGTGGCGTGCGTCAGCGCCAATGTTTCCACCGCCGGCTGTGCTCTCGCCGCAACCGCCAGAATCAGGACCATCATCGCCAGTCGCATGTTTCCTCCGCGCTTCCAAGCATAAAGCCATTCACCGTGGATTTTGCCGGTCAAACCAGGACACACTCTATCATCGTGGCGTGCACGGAATCTCATTTGTCCGCGCGGGTGACGTCGGTGTCAAATGGCCTCGATAACGCCCGTTATCGGTATCCAGGTCCTCGCTCACAGCTCCCCAGGGCGCGCTCCAGTGATTCCAAAATGGTCTCGGTTGAATCGCATACAACCGATTTCGGCACGCTTATTGCTTCTTGCGTTGATCCCAGTAGTCAGTCGGCCGGTCGTCTGTGCGGAGCGCATCGCGATTGATCCAGTAGTTTTCACCAAACGGCTTCTTTTGAGGCCAGATTTCATCAAGCGTGTCGCCGTCCCACAGAGTTCCGCCTTTCATCACATACAGAATGTCAGTGGTGTGATGAATGTCATCTAATGGATTCGAGTTGAGGATTATCAGGTCGGCGATCTTGGACCGCTCGATCGTGCCAAGGTCTTTTTCGACGCCAAGGAAATGTGCACCGTGCACGCTGGCCATCTCCAACGCCCCCATCGCGCCCATTGCGGAGGCGGCCATCCAGACGTCCCAGTGTGAGCCGATCCCGTGCTGCTGGCCGTGGGCCCCCACCGCTCCGTAACCTCCCTCGGCCGTGACATCGGCGATCGATTGCGCGATCAGCGGAAAACTATAGTCGGTGGGCGGCCGGTAAGTGAACCGGCGTGTGTGCGGGATTACCTGCCGCCACGGCATGAAGCGGAGTAGCTTTTCATCGTTCCAGAGATTGTTCTGCTGGAAGAAGTATTCTTCGTTCCAAGGGCCAGGGCCGCCGACTGCGAACGTCGGTGAGTAGACGATCTTTGCAAGCCCGAAGAATTTGGTCACGTCCCCGTAAAGAGGCACGATGCCCATAGGATGCTCAAATCCGGTCTGACCGTCCATAATCATGGACAGGTTATATTCAAGACCACCCCCCTCTCCGGTGACCATCAAGCCGCCTTTCTTGCGTGCGATGTCGGACACCCACTGGCGCTGGTCGCGGCGGGGTTGCTGGTACTGCTTCAAAGACACCGCGCCCCAGGACACCAGGCGGTTGATGTTCTGTTCGGTTACTTCATAGCTGCTGAGATCGTTCTGGCGTGGCCCATCTCCGCGGTAGAGCGGATCGCCGGTGCTGAAGCTGCGAGGCCCGACGAGCATGCCGGCCTCGGTCAGCTCATCCACCGGAAACACGTTCTGTGACCACATCGAAGGGTTCATCGTGGTCGTGACTCCATAGGCGAGATAAATCGCAGCCTCGAAATCGTGAGGCGGGATGATGCCTTGATGTTCGCGATGATAGTGAGCGTGCATGTCGATGAACCCGGGGATGATGGTCTTCCCGGAAACGTCGATCACGCGGTCCACGCCGGAGGTGTTGCACTCGCCCACGCATGTTATGCGGCTTCCGTTAACCACCACGGTGCCCCTCTCGATAACTTTGCGATTTTGCAAGGTAATGATACGCGCGCCACTTAGGGCGATGCTGCCCCGGGGAATGTCGCGCGGAACCGTAAGTTTTATTTCGCCGGTGGTGGTTTCGCCGGTGTCGGTGTGGTAAGCGAAGTAGCGAGTTCCACTTCCAAATTCAACGGTGGTCGCGTTTCGCCAGCGGGGGAAGTCGCCGCCTTCGAGACTAAGTTGTTTAATAGCGAGCCCGGGTCTCTTCTTGTCGACCCGAATCGGTTCCCCGCCGCCAATCCAGGGAAGCGGCATTAAGTAGACGTTGTCACCCTCCTGGAACGCCACCCACTTGCCGTCCGGCGAGGGGACCACTTCATCCGCAAAGGGAAACTTCAGATGCACGCGCCGGTCGGTGCCGTCCATCTTTAAGGAGATCAGGTCCGTGACCTGTTGCTCCCGGCCGTTGATCTTCTCGGTCTTTGTTTCGGGATAGAAGATGCGTGCCTCCGGCCCAAAGGAAGGCGGTACGATGGGACGCCGCGAGCTGGATTCGAATCCACGGCCAAAGGGTTTATCCACCTTAACGACGAAGTCGGGGGCGCCGCCGGACGCGGGTACGCGCACCAGCTCGTACCACAGATTGAACCCGAGCGTGCGCCCGCGCGCGGTCTCGCCTGACCCGTGTGCAACTATGATTTGTTTACCATCGGGACTCCAAACCGGGTTCACGTACTCGCCCGATTGCGGGACGAGCTGGTCCGGATCGCCTCCACTCGCCCTTACCTTCCAAAGAAACCCGCGTTCCCGCTCGTCTCTGGTCGTGAACGCGATCCACTGGCCATCGGGAGACCAGGCCGGAGTGTACTCGAAAGGCGTGAAGGACGCGGACGTGAGACGGCGCGGCGTGCCATTCGGAAGATCCATTGTGTAGATCTTTCCAACGGCCTGGAAGACCAACTTGCGCCCGTCGGGTGAGGCGGTATGCCAGCGCGCAAACTTGACCTCCAATGGACCATCCGATATACGGAACGGTGCATAGGCCATCTCTGAGATGGTGCGATGGACGCGCGCTGAAAACGGAATGGTGTCCACATGACCGTCGTCCAGATACACCCGGCGAAGCTTGCCACCTTCCGAAATCACGATGGATTTGGCATCGTGCGCCCAACTATAGCCAGGGAGAACGCGCAGCGAATAACTGCCTTCGGAACCGTCCGTCTCGACCGGATCCATGAGCACTCGCTCGGTGCCGTGTTGAAGATCGCGGAGCCAAAGTGCGTTGCGTGGACCGTACTTGTGCCCCTTATAAGAAATCGTCGCGTTCGGGATGCGCCGAGTGAAAGCCAGCCAGCGGCCGTCCGGGGAGATCTCCGGCGCCAGCGCTCCGCCACTTGAGCCGCGAATGAGCCGGTCCGCCATGTCATCGGTAATCTCCAAAATCTCGCCGGTCGTGCGGTCCAATCGCCTCAATTGGAATGAGCCCTTGATGAGGTCTGGCAGAGCCGGCGCCTCCGGTCCGAGAAGCATGTGGTAATAAACGTATCTTCCGTCCGGTGAGACGGAAGGATTTCCGGGACGTTTGACCTCCGGCCCGAGTAGCTGAATGCCGTCCCCGCCCTGGTAAGAATACATCCAGATTCCCGTTTGCCCTTGTCTGCCGCTGTCGGAGGGCCGCATGTCCTGCCGGTAGACGATGATGTACTGCCCATCCGGGGTCCACACCGGTTCCGATACGCGGATGTCTCGATTCACAAACACCGGTGTGGCGTTCGACCCGTCGAGGTCCATGAGCCATAGATTGTTTTGACCCTTGCGGTCGGAGATGAAAGCGATGCGCTTCCCATCGGGCGAGAAACGTGGATGGTAGTTCACAGCGACGCCACTATTTTGCGTCAAGCATTCAGCCTGACCGCCGTGGCTCGGAACGCGATAGACCTGTCCGAGCAGGTCGAAGGCAATCCACTGCCCGTCGCGTGAAATGTCGACGGACATCCACGTGCCTTCAGTGGTCGTGAAGTCGATCTCGCGCGTCTGGCCACGCGCTTTGGTGACATCCCACGTTTCCGATGGTTGCGCAAGGCAGAAACAGGAAAACAGCGTCACCGCAGAACAAAAGTGGGTTAGCATAGAGAACTCCTTCATTGGAAACTGGCAGGATCGATTTTGTAGGGACTCCGTTGAGGCTTAGCCGGAATTTCCATTTTGGCCTCGAAATTGGTAAAAAGTATAACACTGATCGCTTCGACTGCGACCATGCACTGATCGGCGAAGGCAGGATCGCGACAGTGACCGGGCTTAGCCCGCTTCACAATGGATGTCGCCAGAGTGGGGACAGGTTCCACGCGAAGGCTTACCGTCCTCCTGCGCGAGCGCTCGGTCGTGGCCCGTCCGCTCCACAGAACGGCGTTCCCCTCGATTTCCCGCGCATTTGGCGCATTCCAATCACAAACACCTTGTGATCGAGGATGATGCTCCAGTTCCGAGAGAATTGATCCAAATGCTTATTCGCGGGATCACGTAGTCAGCCGATGCCCATCTCGCCAAATGCGTGGAGATCGCTTGTTCGCCCTCTAACCCAACGTTGTGGGTTACGCGTCGCGAAAGTGAAAGCGTACTGGGCGAAGCGGAGAAAGACGGCAAAGGGCTAGTCTCTGTATCAGTATTCACGGGAAACCCGACTGTTGCGGGACATTAACGACAGGCGGTGCCCGCGTGCTGATCGCAATGTCTCGATCGTCTTGGCTGCGGTCAAGTTCCGCGACTGGGCGACATCCTGCGTGGACCGTTGGGCAGCTGTTATCATCAGCTACACCAATGAAGAGACTCTTACTTTTCTGCCTTCTCACCATCGCTCCATGGGGCTCAGCGAAGAACTTTGAGCTCAAGGTCGGTCCTAGCACAGTAGTCTGGGGGTATTACTCGGCGTCCGCCAAGCCAGCGCTCCGGATTCATTCGGGCGACACAGTTCGGATGGAAACAGTATCCGGCAGTCCCGCGCTTTTCGAAGCGCTCGGCGTGCCGGCCAGCCAGATTCCGGCATCTGTCCGCGCCATGGATAGCATCGATAGGGAGGTTACCGACCGGGGGCCGGGCCCACACATTCTGACCGGCCCTGTGTACATCGAAGAGGCCGAGCCGGGCGATGTGCTGGAGGTACGAATCCGCAAGATCGAAGTGGCGTCGCCGTTTGCTATAAACGCATTCTTTCCTGGGGCAGGCTCCTTACCGGACGATTTCCCGTATCAGCGTATGAAACTTATCCCGCTGGACCGGGCTCGCCGAGTGGCGCATTTCGCCGATGGAGTCGAGATCCCGATGCGCCCCTTTTTCGGAAGCCTGGGCGTGGCGCCGCCCGAGACAAACGGGCGCATCAGCAGCCTGGCGCCGTGGTTTCATGGCGGCAATCTCGACAACAAGGAACTGGTGGAGGGAACCACGCTGTACATTCCCGTGCACGCCAAAGGAGCGCTTTTCGAGGCCGGCGACGGTCACGCCGGACAAGGGAATGGGGAGGTTGACGTCACCGCGCTCGAGACCGCGCTGACGGGCACGTTCGAGTTTGTGGTGCGCAAGGACATGCACCTGAAGTGGCCGCGCGCGGAAACCCCAACCCACTACATCGCCATGGGCGTGCACTCCGACCTGCGCGAAGCCACCAAGCTCGCCATCCGCGAGGCCATCGATTTCCTGGTAACCGAAAAGCGCGTGAGCCGCGACGATGCCTACCTGCTGGCGAGCGTGGCGGTCGATTTCGACATTACACAATTGGTGGATGGCAACAAGGGCGTCCACGCGATGATCCCGAAGAACATCTTCACCGAGCGCCGATAAGGATTTGACTCGATATCGCCGGTCTTGTCGCCGGCCTAAAGCGGCATGACACTTCGATTGATTCTACTTCCGCCGCGAACAACTGCGAGATAGCGTGGGAACCACCGTAGCCGCCCCCTGTTATTCATCGACGAAGTTCAGGACCATCACGATCTAATGCTCCCGCGGAGATCGCCACCCTGCTGATCAAACAAGTCGCCGCTCACGCGCAGCCTGGCTCTATGCCGCGTAGATTTTGCGCCATGCACCGGTGTGCCAGAAAACGCCGGTGAGGGTTCCGCCTACGATTCCAGCGACGCCTCCCACAACTGTGCCCGCGCCTTCGTCGAGTCCGCAAAACCATCCACCCTTGTTGCTGCAGTTGTTTGCTTGCGCGTGTCCGATGCCGTACCCGATGGCGAGTCCGGCCGCGGTTCCCACTCCCAGGCCGATCATTGCATTGCGCAAGCGGTGATCTTTCCCCTTGACGGAAACGCTCAGGATCTGCGCACGGCCAAATGACCTCGGACCACCGGCTTGCCGAAGCACCAGATCGCGATCCGTGACGCTTTCCAGCGAACCCTGAATCGGCTTCGCATTTGCCGACGCCACGCGGACTTCCGTTCCAGGCGTGAGCATCTTCAGGGTGTCCCACTTCGACTCCGAGGTCTGCGCCGCGGCGGCGAGAGAAAGAATCGGCAAGAGCATTGAGGCGCGCGTGAACATGCCGTCAGTCTAACACCGGCCGCTCCGGCTGTTTCCGCGACCAGCGCTGGGGGCTGGCACGATGATTTATATTATCGTCCGCTCGCTGTTTGCTGCCGCAACCGGACGAGCATCACCAGGTACGAGAGCCGGTGGCGGTCCAGCCGCCCAGCCAGCATACTTGCCAGTCCCCGAAGCGACAGCCCAGCGTGACCGGGATCCGAAGCCGTAGGAATTTTGTTTCGAGCCGCATCGTGCTGGCCGTGTCCGGTCATCACATTCATTGATCAGGCGAAACGGAACGTCAAGTTGCCCTTGGAATGCTCGGTGAATGCCACAGGTAATCGAAATTTCGCTTACATTCCCGCCGGAACCGAGTGATCGATGTCATGACGCGGTAATCACTGCCCAAAGGAGAAAACATGGCGCGGAAGCCCGGATGAAGAGAATCGCGCGGTTAGTTTGGCCTTTGCGATGACGCACTACCCGTGCCACGAGTCCGGCCGTTTGTAGCCTTGCCAACCGTTGTTCGGACACGCAGGCGTACAAGCTGCCGTCGGTACTGTAAGCGGGAATCGAGACATTCATCGTCTTGAACACACGTCGAGCACAAGGAAAACCTGCGGGAAGGAGATTCACGAGCGTCTCGGCGCTCTGGACAACTGCGGAGCGCTTCCCGAGCGTTCATCTTTTTGCTAGCACTACGCGGCTTCAGTCGTCAACAGAAAAGGCAGTCTCTCGCCGGCGACTCGTTTAAAAAGTGCGGAGGACGGGAGGAGTGGCGATGACTTACCGCTGCTTTTCGCGCTTATGGCGCACCTGCTGCCGCTTGCAGGCGCTCCACCGGATCGGTCTCGTGGCCCTGCTTCACGTCTCTTTATCCTGAGTGGGGGAATTGGGAGAGGCTGGCGCGGCGCTCGACAGGCGCCTCGTGGACTCCAGCGCCTGCTATCCGGTCCACGGTACGATCCTCGCCGGCATCCAAGGCAACACGGCCGCAAACGGGGACCAGACGATCACCGTCAACGACGCGACCCATTTCACTCTTAACGGTTCAAGCGGAAACGGGAATTACGTCAGCGGCACTGGAACGTGCAGCGGCGGCGGGATCGCCTACTACGCATACAGCGCGCAGGCCGCACGATCCGCACTGGGCCGATCGCTCGCCGTGTTCTACGCGCAGGAT
>Ga0209415_10020844_pt1 | contig 10149 bp, 10 predicted proteins | sample PeaSoiSIISIP2007_FD_187696 | JGI IMG/M metagenome (GOLD analysis project Ga0209415, IMG submission 187696) | Peat soil microbial communities from Weissenstadt, Germany - SII-SIP-2007 (SPAdes) (version 2) | ecosystem: Environmental > Terrestrial > Soil > Wetlands > Peat | place: Germany...
GCGCATCTGTCAGAGCAGAACAATCATCCGGAAATAGCCCGGAGAGAGGCAGAAAAGGCGCTGGCCACGCGGGGCGGGTTGTTTTCGAACCGCGTGCTTCTGGCATCGCAGACCGAGGCGCTGGAGCCGATTCGCCTGTAGGCGGGCTCGCTTTGGAGTGGTTGTCATTGCATATTTGTCTTACTCCATGAGTCAGCAGTGCATTGATCCAATCGTGGGCAAGATTCTGGCAGGCTGGCGGTATGACATTTCCGGCCTGGCGCCGGAGATGCGCTCCGACTACGAAAGCCATTTCGCAGGCTGTGAATACTGCCGCAGCCGCCAGCAAATCCATCGCATGATCGATGTGGGGCTGATTGCGCTGGCCTCGATTTCCGCGGGAGTGTTTTTGCTGGCCTTTGGCGTGATCTGGCACCTGGGGCCGCGGCATGCTTTCTGGCTGGAGATTGCCGCGCTTGCGGGATTCGGTTTATCCGCCTTGATCTGGTTGGGCGTAGCCGTGGCGACTCCTGCGCCGGTTACGGTTCTCGATGCGGCCAAGCAGGGCGCCCGTCGCGTCCATGACCGCTTGCCGGAGGAAATCCGGCAAAGGCTCCCCGAAGAACTCCGCATCCGCATTACCGGGACATAAACGCGAATGCAGCGAATCTGGCGCATGGTCGCCATCCGGTTGTCGCTCACAGTGGCGACGGCTTTATCCGGCGCGCAAGCGCTGCCGTTTCCTGCCCCACAATCGGGTCATCATCATCATAATCCAGCGGGATGTCACGAGCATGGGCCTGCGGCTCCGTCGCCTCCGTCGCCTGCGCCGACCAGCTACCAGTGCTGCGTGAACGGGCATCACGCGGTGATTCCAAGCGCAGCGTTTTCTACGCGGCCGCTGCCGGCGCAGTTCGCTAGATTAGATGGCGGCGAGGACTTTTCGCTGTCCTCCACTCTCTCCGCGCATTTTTCCTTGAACGTCGTTACTTCCAACAGTCCGCCCGGGATTGCTCCGTTGCGAATTTAGAGAGACCTTAAACCACGAAGGGCACGAAGGTGCACGAAGGCCTAATGGCGAGGTTTTTCTTCGTGTGACCTCGCGTCCTTCATGGCAGTGATTTCGGATTGAGCTGATGCGAAAGTTAAGGTGAAGACTCGCAATGAGGTTCTCGTGAAAATCAGGGTGCCTGGCGGACTGATTCTGTTAGTGCTGGCGGCGGTCTCGGCATCTACGCAGCAGAGTCCCACTTCCCCTCCGCACGAGCATCCGTCCCAGGAGCAGGACACATCGATGGCGGGCATGCAGATGCCCATGCCCGAGCAGAGCGTCTTTCAGCTGCCCTCTCCTCACGAAGGGTCAGGGACAGCCTGGCAACCGGCGTCGGTGCAGGGACCGGCGTGGATGGGGATGAGCCGGGGCTGGGAGTTCATGGCACACGGGGCCATCTTCGTGGACTACAACCAGCAGGGCGGTCCGCGCGGAGCGGGCAAAGCGGAGTCGGTGAACTGGGGCATGCTGATGGAACAGCACAGGCTGGGCGCGGGCACGATTCTTTTCCGGCAGATGTTTTCTGCCGAGTCGCTTACTTCGCCGCACCCGGGATTTCCCGAGATTTTTCAGACTGGGGAGACGTACCACGGAGAGCCGCTGGTCGATCATCAGCATCCGCACAATGTGTTTGCCGAGCTTTCGTTGCTCTATACGCTGCCGCTGACAAAAAAACTTTCATGGGAGCTCTACGGCGGGCCGGCGGCGGAGCCGGCAATCGGCCCGGTCACGTACATTCATCGCGCTTCAGCTTCTGAACTGCCGCTGGCTCCCTTGAGCCATCATTTGCAGGATTCCACGCATACCAGCTTCGGCGTCGTCACTACGGGATTCGTGATTGACCGCGTCAAGCTGGAGGCCTCCGCCTTCAATGGGCGCGAGCCCAACGAGGAGCGCTGGAGCATCCAGCTGGCGGCGCTCGATTCCTGGTCGGGGCGGGCGTTTGTGGCGCCAACGCGCGACTGGACTGCGCAATACAGTATTGGACGGCTGGAACATCCCGAGGCGCTCGAGCCGGGCAGCCAATGGCGGCAGACGGCTTCAGTCGAATACAACCGGCCGCTGGCCCGATCTGACAAAGATTGGGGAAACTGGGCGACCACGCTGATCTGGGGGCGCGTACATAAAATCACGACCGATACGAATCTGAACAGCTATCTGCTGGAATCTACGCTGAACTTTCGCCAACGCAACTATGCGTTCTCTCGGCTGGAACTGGTCGACAAGGACGAACTGTTACCGGCGGCGCCCGTCCACCCTGCCTACCGGATTGGGGCATACACGTTCGGTGGAGTGCGGGACTTGATCCAGAACCGCGCCTGGCAACTGGGGTTGGGCGCAGATGTGATTTTCTATTCCAAGCCAGCCGCGCTGGATTCGAGCTACGGCAACCGTCCCGTCTCGTTCCAGATATTCCTGCGGATGCGGCCCGGGCGAGCGGAACAACATCACTCCCATTGACAGCACAGAAAAACTGTATTGTTGGGAGGGTTTCCGCCGTAGAATGAAATTCTGAAATCCTTCCTAGTTCGCGCGAGAATATCACTTCGACGTCACTTCGATGACTAAGGCCCTGAAGACACTGCGGGCGGTGCAGTGGTCGATGTTGGCCAGCATCCTGCTCTACGGAGTTGTAGGTGAGGTGTTGGGGCCGAACGCGCGGGCGGTTGACCCGGCTCTCAGCTACCTGTTCTCGACGCTGGCGGTGGCGATCGTGGGAGTAATCTTCGTGGTGCGGCGCACGCTAGTTTTGCGGGCTGGGGAAAGCCTGGCAAGTCATCCCGAGGACAGCCTGAGTCTCAACCACTGGCGAACGGGCTACCTGGCGACTTACGCCCTGTGCGAGGCGCTGGCCTTGTTCGGGCTGGTGCAGCGCTTTCTGGGCTGCACCCTGCAACAGAGCGTGCTTTACTACCTGGGTGGATTTGTTCTGCTCTTCTTCTTCCGGCCGCGGCAGCCGGTTGCCAGCGTCTGAGTTCGTCGCGGGCTGCGGGAAAGAAGCTCAACCACGAAGGACACTAAGTATCACGAAGGACTTCATTTTTTGATTTCCTTTGTGTGACTTCGTGTCCTTCGTGGTGAAGATCTTCAGACCTACCGCCGCGCGGTATGATGCTGCTGAGGTGATCTCATGTCCATCAACGGGCCGGAGGAATTGGCGGGAATGCGGGCCGCGGGCAGGATCGTTCGTCTCATGCTGGAAGCGATGAAGAACGTCGTGCGCCCCGGAATTACGACGGCTGAACTGGACGACGTGGGTGGCGGGGTGATGCGGCAACATGGTGCACAGTCTGCGCCTGCATTGGTGTATGGGTTTCCGGGGGTGAACTGCATCAGCCTCAACGATGAGGCGGTGCACGGAGTTCCGGGCCCGCGCGCGCTGCAAGCCGGCGATCTCGTCAAGCTTGACGTGACCATTGAGAAGGATGGATTCATGGCAGACGCCGCTGAAACCGTGCCGGTTGGCGAAGTGTCGGAGGAGCGCCAGAACCTGGTTGCGTGCGCGGAGCGTGCTTTTGCCAAGGCCATGCTGGTCGCGCGAGCGGGATTTCGGGTGTGGGAGATCGGACGGGCGGTTGAGCGCGAAGTCCGGCGCAGTGGTTTCTCGGTGATTCGCGATCTGGGCGGACACGGCATCGGGCGCACGATCCACGAAGAACCCCGCATTCCTAACTTCCCCGATCCCGCAGCCAATCAGGTGCTCACCGAAGGCTTGGTGATTACGGTCGAGCCGATTATCGCAGCGGGTTCCGGCAGGGTGTTCGTTGGGCCGGACAAGTGGACGGTGATCACGGCGGATCGCAGGGCCTCGGCGCACTATGAGCATACGCTGGTGATCACCAAGGGCGCGCCCATGCTGCTGACGGCGGCGTAGAACTCCATTTTAGGGAACACTTTTTCTGAGCGTTGGTGAAGGTGACGGCATGGCTAAAGCCATGCCCTGATACGAACCGCTCCTACGAACCGCCGCATGATCGCAGCGCTGGAAGCGCTGCGCCACCCAAAATCGGCTGCGCCGTCTTCAGGCCGAAGCACAGGATCTTCGCCTTATGACCAGGCCTTAGGACCAGCCGTCTAACTGTTGATGTGACAGGTGGCCAGGCCGCGTTTTTCCAGATACTGCTGGTGGTAGTCTTCTGCCGGATAAAATGTCACCGCGGGAACGATCTGGGTCGCGATTGGCTTGGAGTAACGGTGGGCCTTCTCGAGCGCTTCCTTCGAGGCCTGAGCTTCTTTCGCCTGCTCGGGGGAATGAAAGAAAATCGCGGTGCGGTACTGCGTGCCCCAGTCCGGGCCCTGGCGGTTGACCTGCGTGGGATCGTGGTTCTCCCAGAAAACCTTGAGCAGATCGGCGTAGCGCACCTTGGCGGGATCGAACTCGACTTCCACGGCTTCGGCGTGGCCAGTGCGGTCGGTACAGACTTCTTTGTAAGTCGGGCTCTCGGTTTGGCCGCCGGTGTAGCCGACCCGGGTCGAGACAACCCCCGGAATCTGGCGGAAAGTGGCTTCGACTCCCCAGAAACATCCTGCTGCAAACGTGGCTTTGGCTTTCTCCATTGCGATGCTCCCCTGGTCCTGAGAATTTAGGTTCTTGATGATTGCGCGCTTGATTGATTACGTTCGTTTTCCAGATTGTCCTTCATTAGATGACGAAACGCCAAGAAAGTCACAGACTTGTAAATTCATGCGGATTGCCTGCATGAACAATTGACCGTCTCTGGGAATCACGATAAAGTCCGGGAGCAGGGTTTGCAGGGTTCTCCCAAGGGTTAAGTTCTGTGGTTTTCTCGACCAGCCGCTTCCAAACCGGACCAAGCAGGGTGCCGAAAGTTGCGCTCGTGGTTGTGCTCGTCTTGATCACGACGGCGGCGCTGGCAGCGCCTGAATTCACAGCGCAGAGGCGCCTCGGCTACCACACTGGCGATCAATGGGAGCCTGCCATTGCGGCTGACGGCCGCGGGCATCTCTACGTACTTTATCCGCAGTACGGTGACGTTCCCGATTGTCCAAGGTGTAGAGTTCCGAGCATCGCCCTGCTCGTCAGTAACGACAATGGACTCAACTGGCAACCCTCGAAAGCGCTTTCTCCTTTTGCAAGCGGGCAGTTTGATCCGCAGATCGCGGTGGACCCGGAGGACCGGCAAACAGTGTACGCTTCGTGGTTGCAGAACAACCGGCGCGATATTGTGGTCGCGCGGTCGCTCGACTTCGGGCGAAGCTGGTCGTTCTCGTGGGCGGAGCGTGGCCCGCAAGACGCCGACAAACCGGTGCTGACGGTTCGCGGAACTGACGTTTACGTGGGATTCAACCACGAAGAAAAATTCTTCATCGCCGCATCGCATGATGCCGGACAGACCTTCAGCACGGTACAAGTGAATCCCAACGCAGAGCCGGGATCGTCGCTGGCGGGCGGGGCCACGATCGATCCAGTGGGCAACGTTTATTTTGGCTGGACCGCCTACGCCCGCCACGAAATGCCATCACGCCCAGTGGGGGTCTACCTCAGCCACTCGGCTGATGGTGGACGAACGTGGAGTACGGTGCTGCTGGACGTATCCAGCGCGCCTCCAGAGTGTGAAGCGGAAAGCTGCGGACCCGGTTACCTGGGCGCGCAAATCGCGCTGGCATCGGACGCCGCGGGCGCGCTGTACGCGCTGTGGAACGCAGGAGCGGCGAACGGCGGACCGGAGCGCATCTACTTCTCGTCGTCGACCACGGGAGGGGCCAGCTGGTCGGAACGCGCGCTGGTGTCCAATGCGGCGGCAGGCGTGGAGCATGCCTTCCCGGCAATTGTAGCGGGCACGGCGGGCGATGTTCGCATTGCCTGGATGGATGCGAGGGCGACGGAGGGAGGGCATCCCAATCGGCCCTTGTGGAACACCTACTACCGCAGCTCGACGAACGGCGGCGCCACCTGGAGCGACGTAACCCGGCTGTCGGGGCCTGCCGGGGGCTACGACTACATTCTGTCCGAGGGTTTTCGCTTTCCTTTCGGAGACTACTTCGGCCTCGCGATCGACACCGAAGGAGCGACCCACGCGGTGTGGGGCGAAGGCCGCGACTACAAGTCTCCGGGCTCGATCTGGTACACTCACGGCCGATAGCGGTAAAGCCATTTCCGATCTGAATTCTTACAAGCAGCCTTTTCTTAACGGCATGGCGAACGTAGCCGTCTGGGCCTTAAACCATTCAGTTCAATCGCTTCAGTTCAGTCGCTGGACCATCAGTCGCTGAACCAACGGAGGATTCGATGCACGTGATGGGCGTGAATCTGTGGGCGGTGTTCGTGTGTGCTCTGGCCGACATGGTGGCTGGCTTCGTGTGGTATTCACCGGCGCTGTTTGCCAAACCGTGGACCATTTTGATGGGCTACGATCCGAACGACAAAGCCAAGATGGCAGAGATGCAGAAGAGCGCGGGACCGTCGTATGCCATGTCGTTGGTGGCGAGCATTCTGTCGGCGATCGTGCTGGGAAAGATTCTGGTGGTGGCGAACGTCAACTCGGCGCTCTATGGAATGGAGATCGGTCTCGCCGTGTGGCTGGGAATTGTGACTACCGTGCAATTGACCGGCGCGCTGTTCAGCCGGCAACCTTTCAAGCTTTACCTGATCAATACGGGATATCAGGCGGTGTGCTATCTGGCGATGGGAGCGATTCTGGGGGGCTGGCGTTGACGTGGTCAGCGAGAGAGACGTAGCAAGCTACATCTCTACGGAGATTATTCCAGCAGCATTCCGCCGGTGACGTCGGCGAGTCTGGTGACTTGGTGGTCAATGCACCACTGTTGTAACTCGTCCACGATCTGCTCGGTGGCGCAGGGATCCCAATAGCTGGCGGTGCCGATCTCGACCGCAGTGGCTCCGGCCAGCATGAACTCAATGACGTCGGCCGCGGTTGAGATGCCGCCCATGCCAATCACGGGAATCTGCACGGCGTGCGCGGCGTCGTAGACCATGCGCACCGCGATGGGCTTGATGGCTGGACCGGAGAGTCCGGCAGTGACGTTGGCGATGCGCGGCTTGCGCGTCTCGGGGTCAATGGCCATGGCCACGAACGTATTGACGAGCGAAAGTGCGTCGGCGCCCGCTTCCTGCGCCACATACGCCATTTGCGCAATGCTGGTGACGTTGGGCGAGAGCTTGACGATCAGGGGCCGCCGCGCCACACGCTTGGCCGTGGTGACGACTTCATCCAGCGAGCGTGGATCGCTGCCGAATTGCAATCCTCCGTGGGAGGTGTTGGGGCAGGAAACATTCAACTCGTAGGCCGCGATGCCTTCGCCCTGGTTGAGGATCTCGATGGTGCGTTCGTAGTCTTCGCGGGTGTAGCCAAAGACATTCGCCATCACAACCGTATTTTTGATTTCCCGCAGGTGCGGCAGCTTCTCGTCGAGAAATGCCTGCGCGCCGATGTTTTGCAGGCCGATGGCGTTCAGCATGCCGGCCGCCGTCTCCCAGAGGCGCGGCGGAGGGTTCCCGATCATCGGCTCCTTCGACAATCCCTTGACCACAAACGCGCCGAGCTTGCTCAGGTGGACCACATCCTCGAACTCGACTCCGTATCCGAACGTGCCGCTGGCGGCAATCACGGGATTCTTGAGCTGAATGCCGGCGACGCTGACGCTGAGATCGGGGGAAGCGGTCATGGCTGGCCTTCTCCTGCGGCCGTGCCGCGGCGCTGAGGCGCAAGAGCTTCGGTCAGCACGCGCCCGATGGAGTGGGTGGGAGCGTTGATGCCCAACAACGATGCCAGCGTGGGGGCCAGGTCGACGGGTTCGACATTTGTGCGGTAGGTTCCTGGCTGGAAAGGCAAGCCGTAAAAGGCGAGCGGCACGTGCGTGTCGTAATTGTAAGCCGATGTATGGTCGGTGCCCGTGGCCGGTCCCACAGTGTAAATGTCGGGGACGCCCATCACGTACCAACTTCCTTCCGGTGAATAACTGTTCAAGTATTTTCGTCCCTGCGCGGTGTTGGGAACTTCGCCTACGGCGAGTTGCGACTTGGTGTAGTAGTCGCGCACGCCGGCTAGTTTCATGGCTTCGCCGACGGCCGCTTCCGCATCGTGCTCGTGGACATGAGCGGCGGCGAAAGCATCCTGATCGAGCCAGGCCAGCGGATAGTCCAGCTTCACGTAGGCGGCGGGATGGCCGGAAGAGAACTTTGCGGTGATGGCAGCGTTGATCTGCGCTTCGAGTTTTGCGCCCCCTAGATTCGCCGCCGGGATGCGCAACTTTTTCACTGCATCGGGCAGCGAGGAAACGCCGTGGTCGGCCGAGAGCGCAATCCAGACGTTGGCCAGCCCGATCTGATGGCCGAGGAAATTGAAGAAGTCGGCCAGTTCTTTGTCGAGATCGAGGGCCATTTGCCGCATCTCGGGAGAATCCGGCCCGACCTGGTGACCGAGAATGTCGTTGGGCGAGAGGCTGATGGAGAGCAGGTCGGTCGCGGGACCGAGGCCCAGTTTTTCGTAAGCCACTAATTCCCTGGCGAACTCAAACTCATATTCGTTGCCGAGCGAGGTGGAACCGACGACTTCGAAGAAGGCGGCCTCTTCGCCGTTTTTTCTTTTGCTATGTGCGGTGGAGCGCAGAAGGGCCCCCTGCGCGTCCTTCCAGTCGCGATCCCAATACTTCGCGGGGCGAGAGGAGTTGAAATCCTGCACCCATTTTGGCAGGTCGTCGCGGTAGTAGGTAGATGTGATCCACGCGCCGCTCTTGGGCTCGATCCAGTAGGCCGTGTCTCCCGCGAAGCCGGCGGGGAGGACGGCGGCCCGGTCTTTTAAGGACACCCCAAAAACGCGGGATTTGCCTTGCGTGGCGAGTTTGAGTTCGTCTCCGAGAGTGTCGGCCAGCAGATTGTGAGGGGAGGCACCGGCCTTGTCCCCGGTAACGCCCACCAGTTTCGTGGCGTCGTCTTCGACGGAGGTCACCATGCGTTTCTTTTTATGGTCCCACCACTCGTTCGCGGCAATCCCGTGGCCGTTGCTGTACGAGCCGGTAAACAAGGTGGAGTGTCCGGGGGCGGTGCGGGTGTTGGCGTAGTCGTAATTACAGTTGGGGAAGTACGCGCCGTGGTCGAGAAGGAGGCGGAAGCCGGCGTCGCCGAACTGGTCGCGGTAGCGCTCCAGGTAGTCGCCGCGGAACTGGTCAATCACGATGACCACCACGAGTTTAGGATGGCCGTTATAAGCGGAGGCAGAACCGCAAACTGACAGCCCAAGCACAGCCGTCAGACGCGCCAGCAGGAAGCATAGACGGGCGGCGGCACATCTGGGGGACGATGTCATCGCGAAGGTAGTTTACACAGCCGAGGCGTATCCGCCAAAACTAGTTGGTTCGCGATCGTCATTACGGAGTGCTAATATTCTCGCGCTGTCCATCCCACCGGCACTACTGGAGTCTCTTTTCCATGAGAAAGTTGTTCTTCGCGTTGATCACGGTCGCATTACTGATGGTTCCGATGCTGGCGGGGCAGAAGCCAAAACCGCATGCAGCTTCGGCCGCGCGGATTGCCCGCGGCAAGTACTTGGTCGAGGACATTGGCTTGTGCGGCGACTGCCACACACCGCGCGGCGAGAAGGGCGAACCGATTAAAGACCAGTGGCTGAAGGGTGCGACTCTCGACTTCAAGCCCATCGCGCCCATGCCTGTGTGGGCGGACAAGGCTCCCGCCATCGCAGGGCTACCGGGCTGGGAGAACGACGCGGCCATCAAGTTTCTGATGACGGGCATTGCCTTCAACGGGCTGCCGGGACGTCCACCGATGCCGCGGTACCGCTTCAATGTGCAGGATGCGCAGGCTATCGTGGCTTATCTGAAGTCGCTGGCGCCGGCGAAATAAGAAAACCCACTTGTTTTTCTAAAGGTGTCATCCCGATACCCGGCGCAGTTCAGCCGGGTGAGGGATCTCGCGTGGGTGACCTCCCTGCTGAAGCGCGCAAGATCCTTCGCTTCGCCTGAAGAACGGCTCCGCTCAGGATGACGCCTGCCAGGAGTGCGCGCCGCGTGCAATGTCTACCACTTTTCCGATAGAGTATTGAGTTCCCATGCTTGATCTGAATTTCGTACGCGAAAACCTGCCCTTGGTGGAAGAAAAGCTGCGCCAGCGCGGCATGGAT
>Ga0209415_10020846_pt1 | contig 10148 bp, 11 predicted proteins | sample PeaSoiSIISIP2007_FD_187696 | JGI IMG/M metagenome (GOLD analysis project Ga0209415, IMG submission 187696) | Peat soil microbial communities from Weissenstadt, Germany - SII-SIP-2007 (SPAdes) (version 2) | ecosystem: Environmental > Terrestrial > Soil > Wetlands > Peat | place: Germany...
TGTTCGTGCTGATCTTCGCCGTCATTCTCTCGATGTACGGCGGCGGCTTCTCCACCGTGCCAGCTTACCTCTCCGACATGTTCGGCACGCTCTATGTCGGCGCCATCCACGGCGTGCTGCTGACAGCGTGGTCGGCCGCCGGCATCGTGGGACCGGTGATCGTCAACTACATCCGCGAATTCGAGATCGCGGCCGGCGTGCCGCGCGAGGCGGTCTACGACGTCACGCTCTACGTTCTGTCGGGCCTGCTGATCCTCGGATTCATCGCCAATTTTCTGATCCGACCCGTGAACCCGAAGCATTTCATGCGCGACGATGAGGTGATCGCCGCCACCGGCGGCTCGGCCACGAGTTCGATGGCCAAGGAATCCTTCGGCATCGGACGCGGCGGTCTCACGCTCGGCGCGCTTCCGGCCTGGCTCGCGGTCGGCATCCCGATCGCCTGGGGGGTCTACAAGACCGCGCAGACCGCCGTGACGCTGTTCAGCTGACCGGCGCAGCCCGCGGCCGAGCAGCGTTCAGACGGCCGCCTGGGCCGGTTCGTCATCGGCGCGCGCGGTCGGCGTCCCGGACACGATCAGTTCCAGCACCTCGCGTTCGGTGGTCTGCGCGATCGCGCGTTCGCCGACGTTGCGGCCGCGCTTCAGCACCATGATACGGTCGCCCACCTCGAAGATGTCGTTCATCCGGTGCGAGATGATGATCTGCGCCACCCCCTGGCGTCGCAGTTCCGTCATCGTCTCGAGCAGCCGGTTGGTCGCGGTCACCGACAGGTTGGCGGTCGGCTCGTCGAAGATCACCACGTTCGGGCCGAACGAAACGGCACGCGCGATCGCCACCGATTGCTGGCGCCCGCCCGACAGGCTTTCGACCTTCTGGAACACGGAGTTCACGTCGACCTTCAGCCGCTTGAGGTCGACGTTCGCCTCGCGATACATCCGCGCGCGGTCGACGAAGATGCCGAAGCGCAGCGGCCAGCGGCCGAGGAAGACGTTCTGTGCGACGTCGAGGTTTCCGCACAGCGCGAAATCCTGATAGATCATCTCGATGCCGAGATCGCGGCTCTCGTGCGGGCTGCGAAAATTCGTCGCGGCGCCGTTGATCAGCACCTCGCCCGAATCGCGGACATAGGCGCCGGTCAGGACTTTCATCAGGGTCGACTTGCCGGCCGAGTTGTCGCCGACGAGGCCGAGGATCTCGCCGGGCATCAGGGCGAGGCTGACGTCGACGAGCGCCTGCACCGGCCCGAAGCTCTTGCAGATGTCGCGCATCGCGACGAGCGGGGTGTCCGTCATTCTTCGACCCTTATGCCTATATCGACGCCGCCGGCATCTGGGATGACGCCGTCCCCCCTCTACCGCGCCGCCGCCGACCGCACCAGCGCGCTCACCGACAAGCGCTATCGTCGCACCGGCGACGAGATCACGCTCGACGACATGGAACGGATTACGATTTGGGATGATCAACTATCAGTGGGCCTCCCCGCCACGTCGATTTGCCGCTGCCGTCTCAGATCCCCGGAACGATCAGGGCGATCGGTTGGACTGGTCGGGTGCGCCTCTCCGCCGCGCGGGCAAGCTAAATGTGCACGAGCGGGCAGTTGCCCTCACCCATGGGCCGGAACGCCTGATCCGCCGGTGTGGTCGCGGAGAGCTTGTACAAATCCCAGTCGTGTTTGCTCTCGGCAGGCGTCTTCACTTGGAAGAGGTAGCTCGGATGAATTTTCCGCCCGTCCTCGCGAATGAAGCCCGTCCCGAAGCAATCGTCGTCCGTCGGCATCGCCTTCATACGTGCGACAACGGCGTGGCCGTCGGCCTTCGCCGCCGCGACGCCGATGTCTGCCGCAGCCTTCAAATAGTGCAATGTGGCGGCATAGTCGCCGACCTGAATCATGTTCGGCCAATTGCCAGGCGTCTTCGGCCGGATGCGGTCCATGAACGCTCGTGTGCGGTCATTCAGATCCCAATAGAAACTCTCGGTCAAATACAGCCCTTGTGCCGCATCGACACCGAGTGCGTGCACGGTGGTTAGGTAGAGCAACATGCCGGCGAGCTGCATGTTGCGATGAAGCCCGAACTCGTGCGCCTGCTTGACGCTGTTCACCGCGTCAACACCGGCGTTGCACAGGCCAAGGACCTTCGCGCCCGACGATTGCGCCTGCAGCATATAGGCGGAAAAGTCGGCTGTTTCCGGGAAGGGATAGAAGGCGCTTCCCAATACCTTGCCGCCGGCGTCAGTGACGAAGCGGGTCGTGTCCCGTGCCAGCTGATGGCCGAAGGCGTAGTCCGGTGCGACGAGGAACCAGGTATCCCCGCCCGCCTTCAGGGTGTTCGTCGCTGTCGATTTCGCCAGCATCCAGGTATCGTACGTCCAGTGGACGGTGTTTGGGCTGCACTGGCTTCCGGTGAGTTCCGAGGTAGCGGCACCGCTCACCAGGATCACCTTGTTCTTCTCACGTCCCGCGCTGGAAACCGCAAGTGCGACAGTGGAGCTTCCTAAATCAACGATCATATCAACGTCTTGCTGATCAAACCATTGCAGTGCGATCGTCGTAGCGATGTCAGGCTTGTTTTGGTGATCGGCCACCAGCACCTCGATGGGCATGTCCCTGCCGGCGGCGAACTCCTGCACGGCCTGACGAACGCAGGCCACGGAGGTGGGGCCCTGGGCATCGCGGTAGGTCCCGGACAAATCGACGAGCGCGCCTATTCGGATCGTCGGTTTTTTTCCGCTACCCTGCGCCCGAGCCAGCCTTTGCGGCAGCAGCGCAGCGCTTGCCGCGCTGCCGATCAAGGCACGCCGTGCGATCGTCATATGCCTCCTCCCTGTCCTTCGGTGACCCATGGACGCGCCTTGGCGGATCGGCGGCGAACTTTCATGCCCGGGGCGGTGAACGTCACGGGCTGACGAGCGAAAACCCGGCGTGCTCGGCGCAGCCGGCGAGGAAGCCGGCGAGCGTGCGATGAAAGTCCGGCTCGTCGAGCAGGAAGGCGTCGTGGCCTTTGTCCGACGGGATCTCGACAAAGCTGACGTTGGCGGCGACGCGGTTGAGCGCGCGCGCCAATACCCGGCTTTCGGCGGTCGGAAACAACCAGTCCGAGGTGAACGAGACGATGCAAAACCGGGTGCGCGTGTTGCGGAACGCCGCCGCCAGATCGCCGCCGTGCTCGGCGGCGAGGTCGAAATAGTCCATCGCGCGCGTGATCGTCAGGTAGGAGTTGGCGTCGAAGCGGTTGACGAAGGTGCTGCCCTGGTGGCGCAGGTAGCTTTCGACCTCGAACATGTCGCCGAACAGCGAGATCGACGGGCCGGAGCGCAGCCGGCGGCCGAACTTCCGGGTCAGCGCCTCCTCGCTCAGGTAGGTGATGTGCGCGGCCATCCGCGCGACCGCGAGGCCGCGGGCGGGGATCTTGCCGTGCTCGCCGTAGCGGCCACCGAGGAAATCCGGATCGGCGAAGATCGCCTGACGGCCGACCTCGTGAAAGGCGATGTTCTGCGCCGAGTGATAGGCCGCCGTCGCGACCGGAATGGCGGCGAACACGGATTGCGGATAGGTCGCCGCCCATTCGAGCGCCTGCATGCCGCCCATCGAACCGCCGATCACGGCGAACAGGCGCTCGATACCGAGGTGCTCGATCAGGCGCTTCTGCGCCCGCACGATATCGCGAATGGTGATCGGCGGAAAATCGATCCCCCAGGGACCGGCGTCCGCGCCGCCGCCCGCCCCGTCGTCGCGCGGGCTCAGCGGGCCGGTGCTGCCCATGCAGCCGCCGAGCACGTTGGCGCAGATGACGAACAGCCGTTCGGTATCGAGCGGCTTGCCCGGTCCGACGACCGCTTCCCACCAGCCCGGCTTGCCGGTGATCGGATGGCGCTCGGCCGCGTACTGATCGCCGGTCAGGGCATGGCAGACCAGAACGGCGTTGGTCCGTTCGGCGTTGAGCGATCCGTAGGTCCGATAGGCGACAACCAGCCGGCGCAGGGTGACGCCGCAGTCGAGCGGGAACGCCTCGTCGAAACGCGCGTGGCTGTGCGCGGCGTCGCTAAAGGTCGCGATCTGATCCATTGTCTGACCTGAATAAGCGCTCTCGGCCGCTCCCGGCAACCGGCCTTGCCGCCTGGGACGCCGAACGGGGACGCCGAAAGACGCCGCGCAGCACCTGTGCCGGCCCGGGTTTGCACGCCGCGCGCCATCCGCTATCAGTCTCGGCCGCTTGCGTATCCGCCACCACCGGGTTTTGACGCCGAAATGTTGGACGAGCCCCCGACCGCCGACTCCCGCGAGGCCCGCCGCGATATCTCCGACGATGCGGCGCGGTTCGCGGCCCTGCGGCGCGAGCTGGATGGCCTGGACGACGCCATACACGATTTGTTGATCCAGAGATCGACGATCGTTGCCGAGATCGGCCGCAATGCCGCCAAGGGACCGGTGAAGCTGCGGGCCGGCCGCGAGGCGACCATCCTGCGTCGCCTGCTCGAACGCCACAGCGGCCCGCTGCCGCGTCAGGCGGTGGTGCGTATCTGGCGCGAAATCTTCGCTGCGACGACGGCGATGCAGGGCCCGCACCTGATCGCGGTGTGCGAGGCAACGCCCGGCGGCGGATTCGAACAGTGCGCGCGCGAGCATTTCGGCGCGCTGACGCCGCTGCGGGTTCATCCGAGCCCGGCCCAGGCGCTGCGTGACGTGAGCCGGGGCAACGCCACCGCCGCCTTGCTGCCGATGCCGCTCGAAAGCGATGAGCCCGGCAAGGCCTGGTGGACGGCGCTGCTGCAGAACGACGAACCGCGCATCCATATTGTTGCGCGCTTGCCGTTCTGGGTGCCCCGGCCCGAGGGCGCGCCCCAGGTGGAGGCGTACGTCGCCGCCCGCGTGCGGCCTGACGGCACCGGCAACGACCGCTCGCTGATCGGTTTCGAGGTCGGGCTGGAGGTCAGCCGGGCGCGGATCGCCCAGGCGCTCGGCACCGCCGGGCTCGCGCCGGAAACGATCGTGCTGCGCCGCGACGCCGGCGCCCCGGCGGCAACGGCGCTCGCCGACGTCGCGGGATGCCTCGAGGATGACGATCCCCGGCTTGCGACGATCGGCGGCACGCTGCGCCGGCCAACCGTTCTCGGCGCCTATGCGGTGCCGTTCGACCCTGGAGCGTGACGCGCATGGTGAAGCCCCGCCCGGAGATCCTGGGCATTTCCCCGTATGTCGGCGGCGAATCGACCCTTGCCGGCGTCAACCGGGTGGTCAAGCTGTCGTCCAACGAGGGCGCCTTCGGCACCCCGCCGAGCGCGCAGGAGGCGTTTCGCCGCCTTGCCGGCGAGTTGCATCGCTATCCCGATGGCAGCGCGCTGGCGCTGCGGCGGGCGATCGGCCGACGGTTCGAACTCGACCCCGATCGCATCGTCTGCGGCTCCGGTTCCGACGATCTGATCTATCAGCTCTGTCTGGCCTATGGCGGCCACGGGCGCGATCTCATCATGAGCGAGCACGGGTTCTCGGTGTACGCGATCGCCGGCACGTACGCGGGCAGCAGGGTGATAAAGGCGCCCGACCGCGAGCTTGCGACCGACATCGATGCCATCCTGGCGGCCGTCTCGCCGTCGACGCGCCTGGTGTTCATCGCCAACCCGAACAATCCCACCGGGTCGATGGTCACGGCGAAGGAAATGGCCCGTTTGCGGCGTGCGCTGCCGCCCGAGGTGATGCTGGTGATCGACGCGGCCTATGCCGAATACGTCGACCGCCCCGATTACGATCCCGGCATCGCGCTCGTCGACGCCGGCGACAACACGGTCATGACCCGCACCTTCAGCAAGATCTTCGGGCTCGGCGGCATGCGCCTCGGCTGGGCGTACGCGCCGCCCGCCGTCGTCGACGTGCTGAACCGGGTGCGAATGCCCTTCAACGTCAACGTCGCGGTCCAGGCAGCGGGCATCGCCGCGCTCACCGAGCCGGGCTGGGTCGAGCGCGGCCGCCTCCACAACGCCGAGCAGCGCGCCCGCCTCACCGCCTCGCTCACCGCCGTCGGCATCAAGGTCTGGCCGAGCGAGGGCAACTTCGTTCTTGCCGACTTCGCGACTCCCGACCGCGCCGCCGCCGCGGATGCGTTCATGCGGCGCTGGGGCGTTATCGCGCGCGGCGTCGGCGGCTACGGCCTGCCGCATTGCCTGCGCATCACCATCGGCACGGCGGAGGAGGTATCGCTCGCGGCCGATGCGCTTTCGGCATTCATGGCGGACAGCCTGACGAATGCCTGAACCGTTGTTCCGCCGTCTTGCCCTGATCGGCGTCGGGCTGATCGGGAGTTCGCTGGCGCGGGTCGCACGCGAGCGGGGCGATATCGCCGCCGAGGTCGTGGCGACCGCACGCTCGGCCGAGACGCGGCAGCGCGTGATCGAACTCGACATCGTCGATCGTGTCGAACCGACAGCGGCGCTTGCCGTCGAGGGCGCGGACTGCATCATCATGTGCGCCCCGGTCGGCGCCTATGCCGCGATCGCCGCCGAAATCGCGCCGCATCTCGCCCCCGGATCGATCATCAGCGATGTCGGCTCGACCAAGCAATCGGTGATCCGCGACGTCGGCCCGCTGGTACCCGAGGGCGTGCATTTCGTCCCGGCCCATCCGCTCGCCGGCACCGAGCATTCCGGCCCCGACGCCGGTTTCGCGACGCTGTTCCGCGACCGCTGGTGCCTGCTCACCCCGCCGCCGGGCACCGACGAGGCCGCGGTGGAGAAGATCGCCGAGTTGTGGCGCCGGTGCGGTTCGGCGGTCGAGGTCATGGACCCGAACCACCATGATCGGGTGCTGGCCATCGTCAGCCATCTGCCGCACCTGATCGCCTTCACGATCTGCGGCACCGCCGACGACCTCGCCGGGGAGAGCCGACAGCAGGTGCTGAAATTCGCCGCCACCGGGTTTCGCGATTTCACCCGCATCGCGGCCTCGGACCCGGAAATGTGGCGCGACGTGTTTCTGAACAACCGCGAGGCGCTGCTGGAAATGCTGGCGCGCTTCACCGAGGACGCTCAGGCGATGGCGCGCGCGGTGCGCTGGGGCGACGCGGCCTATATCGAGGACAAGGTCGAACGGGGGCGCGCGATCCGGCGCAGCCTGATCGAGCTGCGGCAGGCGTAGCCGACAACCCCGCTTGCGCCCGATTGCCCGCTTACGCCCGATCGCCGGCTCACGATCGTGCTCCCTGGTGGCTCGATCAGCGAACGGGTTCCGGCGCGCGCGGTTCCGTTGTCATCCGCCGGCGGATGCCTCGCGACATCCGCCGGCGCCGCTCAAGGCAACCTGCCGCTCGGCTCAGTGCGCGCTCGGCCCCGTCGCGGGGCGCCCGCAGGTGTTGATGCCGAGAATCGAGTAGACTGGGCACATCCCCACGGCCGCCGTCACCAACGGGATCAGTCCGACCCAGCCCCAGGGCGTTTGCGGCCCGACGAACACCAGCGCGATCAGCACCACCCCGACCACGCCGCGCAGCACGCGATCGACTGTCCCGATATTCCTCAGCATGACCATGGCTCCCTTCCGATGATGTTGCGATCCGGCGGCGAAGGCCGGCGCGAACGACCCCTTCGGCGCCGTGTCCGGCGCATCGGGCGCGCGCCGACGTCGCCGCGGTCGACCAACCCGATTGAACGTTAGGGTTGCATCTTATATGCGTCAATCATCATGAACGAATATAACACAGCTCCCGCGCCTCAATCGACCGCCGCCATCGATTCTCGTGCGTTCGAACGTCGCGCTGCGCACGCCGAGGCGTTCCTGCGCTCGCTCGCCAGCCGCCACCGGCTGATGATTCTCTGCGTCCTGTTCGAGGGCGAGACGTCGGTGAGCGAACTCGTCGCACGACTTGGGCTGACGCAGTCGAATCTGTCGCGCCATCTGGCCACGCTGCGCGGCGAGGGGCTGGTGGCGACGCGGCGGGAGCGGACGACTATATATTACGCCATAGGATCAGAACGCGTGCGGCCGATACTGGCCGAGCTGGACCGGATGTTCTGTCAGCGCGACCCGCTCGAAGGCTCCGCCGCATAGGCGGGGCCGCCGGCCGGGTCCCTTAGCCGTCAGCGCCAGCCAGCCCAAAGCAACACCGCGAGCCGAACGTGGCGCGTTCGGCTGGCGTCGCTCACATATCTGGATTGAGAACTTGAGCTGCCGGGGCAGCGATGTTCAGAAGCCTTCGCGCTCCAGCCGCTTGCGCTCCATCTTGCGGGCGCGGCGAACGGCTTCGGCGGATTCGCGGGCGCGGCGCTCGGACGGCTTCTCGTAGTGCCGGCGGAGCTTCATCTCGCGGAAAATCCCCTCCCGCTGCATCTTTTTCTTGAGCGCCTTCAGCGCCTGATCGACATTGTTGTCACGTACCAGAACTTGCACTTGGCCGCCTTCTCCTCTTGCTCGAGTGTCGCCCACCGCAGGCGTACAAAAACGGTCCCGCTATCGGACCTCCGACGCGGGGATGGGCCGTATATCATGCACATCGGGACTCGCCAAACGACTTTCGCATCCGAATATGGAGTGACCGTGTCGATCCTGAAAATCGCCCGCATGGGACATCCCGTGCTCCTGCAACGCGCCGAACCGGTCCCCGATCCCGGCGCGCCGGAGATCCGCCGGCTCGTGCGCGACATGATCGAGACGATGGAGGACGCCTATGGCGCCGGCCTCGCCGCGCCGCAGGTCCACGCGCCGCTGCGCCTGTTCGTCTTCCGCGTGGCGAGCGAGCGCAGTTCGGCCGAGCCGGGCGACGAACCGGTCACCACCCGCGTCGTCATCAACCCGGAGCTGGAGCTGCTGACCGACGAGCGCGTGCTGCGCTGGGAGGGGTGCCTTTCCATCCCCGGCCTGCGCGCCGCCGTGCCGCGGGCACCGCGCATCCGCTATCGCGGCGTCGATTGCGACGGCGCCGAGGTCGGGGCCGAGGCGACCGGATTTCACGCCGGCGTCGTGCAGCACGAGTACGATCACCTCGACGGCGTGCTCTACCCGATGCGCGTCACGGATTTCGGCCTGTTCGGCTTCACCGAGGAACTCGCACGGGCGGCGACCGCCCGATCGGAGGAACAGCGATGATGACGTCTCCCGAGAGAAGCCCTGAGCGCGACGAGGCGATCGATCTGGTTCTGCCGCGCATCGCCGAATACGGCTGGTCGATGACGGCGCTTCGCCACGCGCTCCGCGACGCGGGCGGCAATCCCGACGACGCCGAGCGCCTGTTTCCAGTCGGCGCCGCCGACATGATCGAGACCTGGTGCGATCTTGCCGACCGCCGCATGGAGGGGGGCGCCGCCGGCCTCGGGCTGGAGACGCAGCGCCTCGGCGAACGGGTCCGCGCGCTGATCGCGTTGCGCCTGGCACAGAGCCGGCCGTTCAAGGACGCCGTGCGCCGCGCGCTCGCGGTCATGTCCCTTCCGACCAACGCACGCCTTGCCGCCGCGACCGCTTCCCGCACCGTCGATGCGATCTGGCGGACGGCCGGCGACAGATCGGCCGATTTCAGCTGGTACACGAAGCGCGCGACGCTTGCTGCCGTGTATGGCGCGACCCTGCTCGCGTGGCTGCGCGATCCGTCGGAGGACGACGCCGCGACGCTCGATTTCCTCGACCGCCGGCTTGCGGGCGTCGCGCGCATCGGACGGATGCGGCGCCGCATCGCCGATCCCTGCGGGCGACGTCGGCAGGAGGCCGCCTGACCGCGCGGCTGTGCGCTGGGAACGACCCCGTTCAGGCTGCGTGATCGGCGATCAGGCCAAGGTGATGGGCGCTGTCGCCGAACAGCTGCTCGATGACCATGAGACGACGAAGGTAGTGTCCGACCGCGTATTCCTCGGTCATGCCGATACCGCCGTGGAGCTGGATCGCCGCCTCGCCGATCTGGCGTGAGGAGGCGCCGATCTGCACCTTCACCATCGACAGCGCGCGGCTGCGTTCCACCGGATCGGGATCGTCGAGCATCATCGCCGCCAGCATCGCCATGCTGCGCGCCTGTTCGAGCGCGATCAGCATCTCGGCGGCGCGGTGCTGCAGGGCCTGATTCTGCCCGATCGGCCGGCCGAACTGTTGGCGGGTCTTGAGATAGTCGAGCGTCAGCCCGTGCACCGCCGTCATCGCCCCCACCGCCTCGGCTGCGACGGCGGCGATTCCCGCC
>Ga0209415_10020848_pt1 | contig 10148 bp, 6 predicted proteins | sample PeaSoiSIISIP2007_FD_187696 | JGI IMG/M metagenome (GOLD analysis project Ga0209415, IMG submission 187696) | Peat soil microbial communities from Weissenstadt, Germany - SII-SIP-2007 (SPAdes) (version 2) | ecosystem: Environmental > Terrestrial > Soil > Wetlands > Peat | place: Germany...
AAGGTGCGCTCCCAAGGGTGTTGAAGCCTCCTCGGGCTGCTTTATCCCCTCAAATGTGCGAAAGTCGGGCTAGGGCATCCTTTGATGAGGGATGTCCGCCGCCCGCGCTGTACACCGCCCGCGTCGTGCAGCACTCGCAAGGATCGTACGCCGGGTCGATCTCCGCGTTGGGAGTAAACCTCTTCCCGCCGTCGCGGGAGAAATTGACGTACAGTTTGCCCGAAAGCCAGGTCGCCGCGACGCCGCCGGCCCCATCCGCCGCCAGCGAAAACCCCTCGCTAGGCCGCAGATTCAAGCTCCGAACCGGAAGAAACGCCTTGGCCCCCGGCGCCAGCCTCGCATACACCAGCCCGTCCGGGACATCGGGGAGCTTCACTTTCCAGTTATTGGTCATCATCGCCACGTGAACCGCGCCGTCCACGGTCACCGCCATAGACCCGCCCGCAAACACCAGGCCCGGCCGCCTCGATGCCTGCTCCACCACCGCGATCGGCGAGCTGAACGTGGCGCCGCGATCGGAGGACTTCACGTAGTACGGGATGTCGCCGGAATCGTACAGCAGGTGAATGGTCCCGCCCGCTGTGATCTTCGCCTCCACCGCCTCCCCGCCATGCGGCACCCGAACCAGGACAACTTTGTCCCCCGGTCCGACCTCCGCCGCCAGCAGCGCCGTGGACACCATGGCGCCGCACAACATGAGCCGCGCGATGATACCCATATTCCCCCCTTTTCCAGCATAGCCAATCGGACGGCCTCGCGCCGCCCGGTGACCCGGTAATAGTACTTTCATATCCAAAGCAACAGCCCCGTCGCTAACCAAGAACGGTATTGATCGCGATCCGCCGAAGTCCTACTCTCTTTCCCAGATGGTGACCGGAGGACGTCACCGCCTGGCCCGAATCCAGCGATAGGGTCTCCTCTCTCTCAACCCCAGACTCCTCGGACCCGGGGACGACTTTCCTCGTCGCCCCCGGCGTCTGTACCATGTCCACCCCGGCCCCGCCATCGTTTCTCGCCGCGGCTTTTTCTGAGAATTGCGGTCCCATCCGAGTTGCTGCCAGCATCCACAACCTGCCTGTGGTGCGGTTTCTCCGGACACCACGCGCGCGTTTTGTCCCTGCAAGAGGACCCCATTGTTTGGCTGCTCGAGTGCCCGGTCTGCTACGCCGTTTGCGCCTCGCGTCTGCCACCGAAACCACGATCAACAGCCTATCGCTTATCCTTCTGCCAGTAATCGCCGCCCACCGCAAAAAAAATGGAACTTCGCCGGCTACGGCACGGAATCCATTTCAAGAGGCGCGGTCCGCCCCGCTCCATACCGCTTTCGTGTCTCAAACGCCGGGCAGGCCTCGCACTTAGTAAGTACGAGTGGATTGACTTGTAAGTGAAACGCGAGGAAGTTATACATCGTCGAACCTCACATGACTCTCGATTATGATGCCGAATTGATGCTTCGCGTCGGACAGGAAGACACCGCCAGTTTTGCCCTGTTGCTGGATAGGCATCGCCCGGCCATTCTCCGTTTCATCTATCGAAAGGTTCGCAATCAGGCCATGGCGGAAGAGTTATCCCAAGAAGTGTTCCTTCGCGTATACCGCTCCCGGCACTCTTACCAGGCGACCGCGAAGTTTCGAACATGGCTCTTTCGAATCGCCACGCACCTGGCGTTGAACGCCGTGCGCGATGGGCAGAAAGATGCATGGCACGAGAGCCTGAACGACTCGCCTTCGTCGAGGCCCGTTTACCAGATCTCCGACGGCCGCCCATCGGCCGAAGAGCGCCTGCTGCGCGAAGTGAAGCTCGACGAGGTGCGCCGCGCCATCGCCGAGTTGCCCGACATCCAGAGGGCCGCCGTGCGGATGCAACGCTACGAAGAGATGGAATACTCGGAAATCGCCCGCACGCTCCGTTGCTCGGAATCGGCGGTCAAGTCTCTGATGTTCCGCGCCCACGAAGCGCTACGGCATCGCCTTGCTTACATGGTCCCCGTAGATTACCCGCGCGACGCCGCGGCTTAGGCGGCTGCAACCCCAATCGGCCAACCGGGATCGTCAGAGGCGGCGCCGCCTCTGGGGAGCGTCAACCTGCCGCTGACCATCCATATACGAACGCAATACAGCATTCATCCGAGTCTGATAACACCTGCCGGTGGTCTTGAAAAAGGCCAGGACGTCGGCATCGATCCGTAAGGTGATTTGCCGCTTATTTTCCTCGGGAATCAACAAACCGGGGCGCTTCCAGGCAACGCCATGCGTAGCCGGGATGTCTGTGAGGTCGATGCGATCGTCGGGAAGGTCGGCGAGGCGTGCCTTTGCTTTCTTGGACAGCGTGGGGGGGCGTTTTGGATCCAGGGTGAACTTAACGATTCCAGTAGTCTTCACGCTCATGTCGCTCTGCCTTTCTAGCGGAAATGAGACGAATCGTGTCGCCGCGAACTGTGTATGCCACGACGATCTCGATGTCGTCGATCAGGCCGATGCTGATCCACCGGGGCTCTCCGTACTGTTGCCGAGTGTCGGCCCATTCCAGACGGTTTTCATCGAGGAAGACGCGCGTTGCGAAGGGAAACGGAACGTCATGCTTCCGTTCGTTCAGGACGGCCTTCTTTTCGTCCCACTCGAATTCCATTCCGGCTTAAAAGACCAGTATAGCAGAGATGTAGTTACGATTGGAGCTACGAGCCGTCGAGGCCGTCGAGGCGCGGGATCTACTCCCCGTAAAACGCATTGAAGAAAAACTTGTACCCCGCGTGCGACTGACCCCGCCACTGCGGCTTGAACCCCAGCAGGATCACCCGCCCCTTCCCGTAATCCACCGCCACCGCCGCCACTTTCCCCTGCAGACGGTCGGGCCCCGCCAGGTACCCGCTCCGCAGCGGCGACCGCTCCCGCAGATATCGCGCCAGCACCGTGCCCTTGAATCCCGTCTTCGTATCGAACGCCGGTCCGCGCTCGAACATCACCGTCGTATCCGAGGTCATTCCCGCCGTCAGCCGGTTCTTGGCGTCCTCGATGCGCACCGTCACCAGGCACCCCGAGCAGAAAAACTGGTCCGGCCGCAGCCCCGCCAGGGCGTTGTCGATCGGCAGCTTGAACTGGTTCACCGCGAACATCGACGCGTTGTTGAACGCGATCAACGTCCCGCCATCGGTCGCGAAATCGCGCAGTTCCTGCACTCCCTCCTCGCCCAACCCGCCCGCGTAGCGCTCCGGAATCGTTCCCGGCCGATGCCCGTCGATGATCTGGCGCTCCGCAATATCCGGAAGCACGATCACGTCGTACCGCTCGTGCAGGTGGCCCCCGCGGATGTCCGCATTATAGAGGTTGGTGAACGGAAACTTGTACTGCTCCAGAATCCACCGCGTCCAGCCCTCGTCGATGCTCGCCACCCACGGCCGGTACAAGCCCACCCGTAAAGCCTTCACGGGCTTGCCGGCGTCTTTGGAGGCGTCCTTCGTGGCGTCTTTCGATTCTGGGGCCACCGCCTTCAGCCGGTTCTCGCTCAGAATCGCATCCAGCTTGCCTTTGTCGATCCCCGACACGGCGATCTCGTCTCCCGTGAACGACACCGTCCCCTTGGCCGCCAGAATCTCGTTCACCGCGCGGAAGCTGGCGTTGCTGCCATGGTTGAACGGCGCGGCCAGACCGCTCACCTCCTTGATGGGCCGCAGCGAATCCCGAGCCTGCTTGCTCAGCGGCGTCGTCACCGCGTGAACCTCCACCCCCATCTGGTAGGGCAGCGTCCACCCCGTGACGTCGTACGGACGCTGCGTCAGCGCCGGGTAGACCTGCGGCTCGAACAACTCCTTCACCATTCCCGCGAACGGCTGATCCATCTGAATCACCCAGGCATCCGGCTTCACCGATTGGTGGACCTCGATGCCTTGCAGCATCAACTTCTCCAGCAGCACCGCCGCCGCCGGCGCATCGTGCTGCTCGCGCGGAATCTCGTAGGCGAAGGGAGGCTCCTTCTCGAATTTCTCGATGGTGTCGCGTGCCGCCCGGTACTTGTTGTAGGTCATCTGTTCGCGGTACTTCGACGCCAGGTTGAGCACCGCCAAATCCGCCTCGTACATGTAGCGGCAGGCATCCGCCAGGCGCCACCACCCGCCCTTCCACGGGCTCGAATACAGCATCTCGGTGCCCAGCCCCTGCCGCGCCGCCGGGAATTCGTCCACCGTGTAGAAATGCGGCGTGGCGTACCGGTAGAGCGCCGTCTCCGTGAAGAACGAAATGGTGTGGCGGAAGTTGCCGATATTGTCGATGTAGCCCGGATACCACACGTCGAACGTTTCCTGGTGCATCGAGCCCGTCATCCCGTGATCGTCCAGCCGCTGCGCGATGGTCATCCCGATCAGGGTCAGCCACCGCAGCATCAGCGGGTGCATGTTCCCCGAGATCGGATCGGCAAACGGCGGCAGGTAGATGCGTCCCGGGAACGGCGCAGTCTGGTGCTGCGTGTAGAACACAAGCGGCTCCGTCTCCAGCGTCGCCTTGGTGATCTCGCGCGATTCCAGCATATTGAGCATGTAGCCGTCGCGATTGTTGTCGTGCCCCACGTACTCCTGGTACAGCACCGGCAGCGGGCTCACTTCGTACGGCGTGCCCAGATTTTCCCGGTACCAGTTGGCCACGATCGACTGGCCGTCCGGGTTGATCGAAAACCACAGCTCCACGATCAGGTTCTGCCGGATCGCCTTGAACTCGTCCGCCTCGCTCGCCACCAGGTCGTAGCCCAGTTGGATGGTGTGCTGGTGGTTGGCGACTTCGCTGGCGTGCAGCCCGCCATCGATGTGGATGATGGGCTTCATGTCGCGGGCCAGCGTGCGCGCCTGCTCCTCGTTGATGCCGCGGGCCAGCGCGAGGCGCCGCGACACATCCTTATAATGGTCCAGTTGCGCCAGGTTTTCCGGGTTGGAGATGAACGCGATAAACCACTCCCGCCCCTGGGTCGTCTTACCGACGTCCACCAGCTTGATGCGCTTCGAAGCGGCCGCCAGCTTGCGGAAGTATCCCAGGGAGTCCTCGTAAGTTGCCAGGTAGAAATCGTCGCCCGGTTTGTGGCCGAGGACCGATTCCGGCGTCGGCGCCTGCTGCGCCGCGGCGGCTGCGGCCAGCACGAGAATCGCGGAGGCTCTCAGACGCCACGTACGGGGATGGTTCCTGGCAGCGTCTCTGGGGGCAAAAAGCTCGCGGGTCGAGGAGCGCCGGCTGAAAGCCGGCGGCAGCCAGGATTGGCTGCCCCACAAGGAGTTTCGTCTCATGGCACCACCGCCAACTTATACTGATCCAACAGATCCTCCAGTTTCGCCGCACTGAAATCCTTGGTCCGCAAATCCACCGCGAGTTTCTTCATTTGCGCCGAGTAACTCGCTTCACCGCGCGCCGCGGCGCCATCTTCCACCTGGGCGCGCAAATCGTCCAACATCGGCAGCCGGTCGCGCTGGAACGCATCCAGCGCCGCCTCGAGCAGCTTCCCCTGCTCCGCCGCGCTGGGTCCCCGCGCCGTGAAGTACGCGCGATTCAACCCCAGCAGCCTGGTCAGCTCGCCCTTCACCGCTTCCGCTTCCCGCCTCCACGCCGTCTGCTGCGGATTCCCGCGCCCGCCGCCGCGACCGCCCTCTCCGGCCGGACCAGCCGCCGGCGCCGGAGCCATTGAGGGATTGTAGTACAGCGCGTTGAACAGAAACTTATAGGTGCCATGCGACTGCCCGCGCCACTGCGGCCGGAAGCCCAGCAGAATCACGTGCCCGGTCCCGTAGTTCACATCCAGCGCCGCCGCCTTGCCCTGAATCAAATCGGCGCCCAGCAGGAAGCCGCTTAACAGCGGATTGCGGTCCTTGATATAACTCGCCAGAACCTTCCCGCGGAACCCCGTCTTGGTATCGAACACCGGATTCCGCTCGAACATCACCGCCGCGCTCAGCGGCAGCCCCGCCACCACCGGGTGCGCCGGCTCCTTGATCTCCACCCGCAGCAGCGAGCCCGAGCAGAAGAACTGCGTCTGCGGCAGCCCCGCCACCACGTTGGTCACCGGAAGGCTGAACTCTTCGATGCCGAACAGGCTGGCGTTCCCCAACGTGACCAGCGTCCCGCCCTCCGTGACAAAGTCGCGCAACGCCTGCGCGCCCTCTTCGCCGATGCCGCCCGCATATTGCCCGGGCACCGTCCCCGGCCGCATGCCGTCCATAATCTGCCGCGTCGCCATCTCGGCGATCACGATCGCGTCGTAGTGTTCGCGCAGGTGGCCGATCTGCACATCCGCATTGTGCAGCGGCGTAAACGGAAAATGAAACTGCTCCAGGATCCAGCGCGTCCAGCCCTCGTCGATATTGCCGCTCCACGGCTCATAGACGCCGATTCGCGGCGTCTTCACCGGCCACGCATCCGGCGCCTTCTCCACCGAAGTGGCGTTGACGCCGTTCTTCTGCAAAAGCGCCTCGTGGCCCTTGGCCGCATAGATGGTTCCGTCGGCCTTCGCGAAGCTCACCGTCCCGCCGGCCGCCAGAATCTCGTTCACCGCGCGCAGCGCCGCATTGGAATTGTGCGAGAAGGCGAACACCGGCCCCGAGCCCTCCACTTTTCCCTGCACCGCCTCCACGCGATCGATCTTGCGCAGCGTTTTGCGCGTGGCGTCGTCGACCGGCTCCGCCACCGCCACCACCTCGACCCCCATCTGCATCGGCAGCGTCCAGCCCGTCACGTCGTACGGCAACTGTGCCGGTGGCGTCTGCCCGCCGGCCGCAGCACCTGCGCCTGTAGCCGCAGCGCCACGCCCGCCACCACCGCCTCCACCGCCTGCCGCGCCACGGCCTCCGCCTCCCGCCGCGCCGCGCCCACCACCGCCCGCGGGAGCCACTGCTGCGGCAGTTGGAGCAGCAGCCGGAACGGCCGCCGCAGGAGCCGCCGCCTCACCCGCCGGAGCCGCCGCCTCACCCGACGGGGCCGCCTCTGCCGCCCCACGCCCACCGCCCGCACCTCGCCCGCCGCCACCCGGACCCGCAGCCGTCACCGGCGGCGGATGCGGCAGCTCCGGATACTTCTGCACATCGAACAGTTCCTTCACCAGCGCCGCAAACGGCTGGTCCATCAGCACCACCCAATCGCCTTCCTTGTACGTTTCACGGCCCACCGCAAACTCGTGCGTCGCCTGGTGCACCTCGATCCCGTCGATCATGAGCTTTTCCACCAGCAACGCGGCGGTCGGCCGGTCCCTCTGCTCGCGCGGGATGATGTAGGCGTACGGCGGATCTTTCGTGAACCGCGCCACCACGTCTCGCCCCGCTCGATACCGGTCGTACAGCAGCTCTTCCCGATTCTTGGCGGCCGTATCCAGCACCGCCATCGACGCCCCCAACATGTACCGCACCGCGTCGCCCAGCCGCCACCAGCCACCGGTCCAGGGGCTCGAATAGAACACCTCGGTCCGCAGATCCTGCTTGTCTCTCGGAAAATCGTCGGTGGTGTAAAAATGCGGCGTCGCGTACCGGTACAGCGCCGTCTCCGTCAGGAACGAAACCGTATTCCGGAAATTGTTCACGTGGTCCACAAAGCCCGGATACCAGTCGTCAAACCGCCCGCGATGCATCGCGCCCGGCATATTGTGCTCGTCCAACCACGCCGCCATCGCCGCCCCAAACACGTTCACCCACCGGTACATCAGCGGGTGCGGATTCAGCGAAACCGGGTCCCCGAACGGGGGAATCCAAATGCGCGCCGGAAAAGGCGCCGTCTGGTGGTGGTTGTAGAAGACCTCCGGATAATACTCCAGCTCCGTGCGCGTGATGACCTGCGACTCGATCATGTTGTTCATGTACCCGTCGCGGTTGTTGTCGTGCCCGATGTACTCCTGCCACAGCCCCGGCATGCTGCTCACTTCATACGGCGTGCCGACGTTGCCGCGGTACCAGTTGACCGTCATGTTCTGCCCGTCCGGGTTGATCGAGAACCACAGCAGCAGAATCACGTTGTCCAAGATGGCCGTGGTTGCCGGGTCCGTCGCGGTCACCAGGTTGTAGGCGAGCTGAATGGTGTGCTGCGCCCCCGCCACCTCGGTAGCGTGCAGCCCGCCATCGATGTGTACGATGACCTTGCCGTTGCGCGCCAGTTCGTGCGCCTGCGCATCCGTCAGGCCCTTGACCAGCGCCAGCCGCCGCGCCGTATCCTTATATTTATCCAGCCCCGCCAGGTTGGCCGCCGAGGAGATGACCGCGATGTACCAGTCGCGGCCCTCGGTGGTCTTTCCCACGCGCACCAGCTTCAGCTTGTTCGAGGTCTGCGCCAGCTTCTGCAGGTAGCCCAACGCATCGTCATAACTGGCGAGATAGAAATCGTCTCCCGGCTTGTGTCCCAGCACCGATTCCGGTGTCGGAACCTGGGCCAGCCCGGAAGCCAGGGGGATCAACAGCAACGCGGCAGCACACCTCATAAGAAACCCAGCCTAACACGCCCGGCGATGGGGAGGGTGCTTGGCTGCGTAGCAGGTTGGTAACCGGGCCGATTGACCGTCTGAATGGAAATCGGCCTGCGGGTTGAGAATCTGCCCCCACTGGGGGACGTGAAGATTTCGTGTGTGTGTATTTTTTTGTTAGGGTCTAAGTTTCTCTGTTTCTTTGGGTTGCGGAGGTGGCTCGAAATCGGGAGGCGCGTGGGGAGGGGTTTTTGGGCGCCACGCGCCTCCCGAGCTTGTGACGGTTGTGACGCGTTTTTGCCAGGGTGTGTGTGTATTATTTTGGGTGGCATTAGGTTGTTTCTTTCCTGAAGGTTACAGGAGAGGCGGGGAATTTCGTGACGCGTGGGGGAGGGTTTTTTCGCTCCACGCGTCACAAACTGGCGGTGACGGGGAGGCGCTGCGACACGGGTGGCAGTAGAGGCGGCGGTTGGACGTGTTTGAGGTCGATGCATAAAGGCGCCCATAAACGAACAGCTCCCCCGGGGGCGGGGAGCTTTCGCAAGTCTTACTCCTAATTTGAATGTAGCAAACGGACATCGCGGGATCGCGGGTTTGCGGGGTTGTTGCCGGTGGTTGGTTCTGGCAGTAAGTGATTTGGAATCAGTGTAATGGTGAGATCGAAAATATATTTCCAAAGTCGGTGACCCGTGATCCGGCCCAATCGACTGGACCTCTCCACTTGGCGCGTACGTCGAGTGTTGCGTTGACGTGAGGGAGACATACCGGGATCTCCCAGAAGGCCGTTTGGGGACCGCTTGTCCGCGGGTGGAGGGCTCGTTGGAGGGGCGGGCTCCAGCCGGACGGTGCCGGGCGACCGGGTGCCATTTCTAAACGCGGTAATGTATTTTACTGGCTCTCAGCAGCAAACTTTTCCGCTACCAGATTACCCAGGACTTCGAGGGATGGGAACCACGCATTGTCCCAATTCAAAATATCCTCCATCAACGCTGCCAATCCCGACAGAGTCAGAAATTCAAGGTGTGAAATGGTGAGATCAGTTTGCCGGGGTATTTCGCCGGCAATATAATTGCGTCCAACAAAGAAACTGCAACGGTTCACCTGCGCGGGGTCACTACTTCGTGTGCCGTTCGGACTAAAATCGACCCTCCAAAGTGTTTCATCCGGGACCAGCAAGATCGGCAGGACCAGCGAAACGAGGAGTTGGTTCTGCCTTTCGCCGGCTGCCGCAGCCTCGTCAGCCAGATCGTGTGCCGAGGCCAAGGCCTGGGACCATTTCTCGAAAACCTCGGCGTCACTAGCCACAGTGGTATTGTCCTGCTGTGCCTTGCCGACCTGAGCGGAGCTCTTCCCTACCGGATGGCCAATCCCATAGTCAGACGCCGGATGGCGGATAGCATGGCAATTCTTGCGGTAAAACTTAGGGAGATCGAAAGGAGTTCGCTGCCGCTTGTCCATCATGTCCGGATGATAGGAAAAAACAACTTCATGGAAGCTCTCATCGGCCGTGCGTGGAACACACATTATCAAAAGCGGGTAGGATCTAGAGAGGTGCTTGCACTCAACGGCACATAGTATCCGCAACCCATCATTTTCTCGTTGAGCTCGAATATCGAACTGCCGCGCTTTGTTTGTGACACGATCAGTATAGGAACCGCCGTGCTGACACTGAAATCCGAGCTCTGAGAGGCGCTCCAGGCAACGCAACTCGAACGCAAAATTAGACGAGGTGTCAAGGA
>Ga0209415_10020849_pt1 | contig 10147 bp, 2 predicted proteins | sample PeaSoiSIISIP2007_FD_187696 | JGI IMG/M metagenome (GOLD analysis project Ga0209415, IMG submission 187696) | Peat soil microbial communities from Weissenstadt, Germany - SII-SIP-2007 (SPAdes) (version 2) | ecosystem: Environmental > Terrestrial > Soil > Wetlands > Peat | place: Germany...
CCGCCCCGGACGGCCAGCTCGAGCAGCCGCCGCCACGTCGCGAGCTGCGCGGGCGTCCTGCCGTCGCTCCCGTACCAGGTGGCCAGCTCGCGGAGCGCCCCCGTGTCGCCCGCACCGGTCGCGTAGGCGTCGAGATCCATCTCGGCCTGCGCGTGCTTGCCCTGCGCCCAGAGGGCGTGGGCTCTCCCCGCGATGGCCCGGCGGAGGAACGGCACGCGCTGCAGCGCCGCGTCGTAGACGCGCTCGGCCTCCACGGGCTCCCCGAGCCGCAGGCGGAGGGCGCCCAGCCCGAGCCACGCGTCCTCCGCGGTCGCGTCGAGCTCCAGCGCCTCCATGTAACGGCGGACGGCGACGTCGTCCTCGTGTGCGGCCTCGTGGGCGCGCGCTTGCCGGATCAGCTCGTCGGAAGATGGCGTCGCATGGGCCGACGAGGCGACGAGGGACAGCGCGAGGGCCGCGACGGGCACGAGCGGCGAGCGGGAGCGCAAGGGGCCTCTCTCCGTATAGCGCCCGTGCGGCCCGAAGGCGAAGGGCCACCCTCAGACGCTCTGCGCGTCCTCGATGGCCTCGCTGCGCCGCGGCCGGAGGTTGATCTGGAGGATTTGCTTTCGCACGCGGATGGCCTCCGGCGTCACCTCGACCAGCTCGTCGGCGTCGATCCACTCCATCGCCGTCTCGATGTTGAGCACGCGGGCGGGGGCGAGCATCACGTTGTCGTCCTTGCCGTGGTTGCGGACGTTCGTGAGCTTCTTCTCCTTGATCGCGTTGACGTCGGTGTCGTTGGGCCGGTTGTGCTCGCCCACGATCATCCCCTCGTAGACCTCCGCGCCCGGGGAGATGAAGAAGCTTCCCCGCGCCTGCAGGTGGTTCAGCGCGTAGGGCGTGGCCACGCCCATGCGGTCCGACACGATCGCGCCCGTCTCGCGCTTCGCCATCGCCCCGCCCCACGGTTCCCAGCCGTCGAACACCGAGTTGAGCAGCGCCGTGCCGCGCGTCGCCGTCAGGATCTCCCCGCGGAAGCCGATCATCCCGCGGCTCGGCACGCGGTACTCGAGGCGCGCGCGGCCGAAGCCGGGGTTGGACATCTTGACCATGCGCCCGCGCCGCTCGCCGAGGCGCTCGGTGACGATGCCGATGAACTGCTCGGGCACGTCGACGACGAGGAGCTCCATCGGCTCGCAGAGCTGGCCGTCGACCTCCTGCGTCACGACCTCCGGGTTGCCCAGCTGGAGCTCGTACCCCTCGCGGCGCATCGTCTCGACGAGGATCGCGAGCTGCAGCTCCCCGCGGCCGAGGACCTGGAAGGTGTCCGCCGTCTCCGTCTCGTCGACCCGGATGGCGAGGTTCTTCTTCGTCTCGCGCATGAGCCGCTCGCGGAGGTGCCGGCTCGTCAGGTACTTCGTCAGCTTGCTCTTGCCGGCGAACGGGGACGTGTTCACGCCCACCCGCATCTTGATCGTCGGCTGCTCGACGTGGATGCGTCCGAGCGCGCGCGACTCCCAGCCGGGGTTCTGGTCCACGATGGTGTCGCCCACGTCGACGTCGTCGATGCCGGCGATGGCCACGATCTCACCCGCCGATGCCTCCGGGGCGACCGTGCGCTTCAGCCCCTCGAACGTCGAGAGGACCTTCACCGCGCTCTTGAGCGTCCGCCCGTCCTTGATGACGCCCACGAGCTGGTTCGCCGACACGGTGCCCGAGACGATGCGTCCGATGGCCAGCCGGCCGATGTAGTCGTCGTGGTCGACGTTGCTGACGAGGATCTGGAGCGGGCCATCGGGGTCGCCCGGGGCGACGGGGATCTTGGCGAGGATGGTCTCGAAGAGCGGCCCGAGGTCGGTCGACGGATCGTCGAGCTTGAGCTTGGCGATCCCCTGGCGGCCGATGGCGTAGACCAGCGGGAAGTCCTGCTGCGCGTCGGAGGCGTCGAGATCGCAGAATAGGTCGAAGATCTCCTCGTGCACCTCGTCGGGGCGCGCGTCGGAGCGGTCGAGCTTGTTGATGACGACGATGACCGGGAAGCCCAGCTCGATGCACTTGCGGAGCACGAAGCGCGTCTGCGGCAGGGGCCCCTCGGCCGCGTCGACCAGGAGCAGCGCCCCGTCGGCCATGAGCAGCGTGCGCTCGACCTCGCCGCCGAAGTCGGAGTGACCGGGCGTGTCGATGACGTTGATCTTGCTGACGGTCCCGTCGGCCGCGCGCCAGCGGACGCTGGTGTTCTTGGCGAGGATGGTGATCCCCCGCTCACGCTCCAGGTCGTTGGAGTCCATCACGCACTCGACGAGGACCTCGTTGGCGCGGAACGTCCCGGCCTGCCGGAGCATGTGATCGACGAGCGTCGTCTTGCCGTGGTCGACGTGGGCGACGATCGCGACGTTGCGGAGCTCGTAGGTGCGTGCGCTGCTCATCGGGGGCGCGCTCATCTAGCCTCCGGCGGTCACTTTCGCAAGGAAGTCGCGGAAGAGGCGGGCCACTCGGCGGCGTTCCGTGGTCGTCTCGCCACGCCACCGACACGCCTGCCCCGAGCCCATCCCATCCATGCACCGACCTCCTTTTTCCGCAGTTCTCCTCGGTCTTCTCGTCCTCCTCGTGGCCTGCCTGCCCGGCCAGCACGCCCCGAACGTGCCGCCAGGGCACACCCTCGAGCTCGGGGGGACTCCGCCCCCGGCCCCGCTCACGGGAGCCTTCGCGGTCGTCTTCGCGGCGCCCCAGGGGGACACGCGGAACCCGAGCGAGGTCACGGTGGTCTTCAACCGGCCGATGCGGCCTCTGGAAGCCGCGGGTGACGAGAGCGCCCCGCCGGCACGGCTGGTCGTTCGAGGCACCTCCGCGAGCCCGAATGGGAGCTGGCGCTGGATGGGGACCAACGCGCTCGTCTTCGTACCGGAGTCGCGGCTCCCCGACGCGACGGAGTACGTCGTCACCGTGCCCGTGGGGACGCGCTCGCTGGCGGGGGAGGCGCTCGCGGCGGCGTTCGAGTCGTCGTTCTCGACGCCGCGCCCGCACGTCGAGCGGCTCGACGTCGAACCCGAGGTTGCCACCGACCAGCTGGTGCCGGGGGAGACGTTCGTCGCGCGGTTCAACCAGCCGGTGGACCCGCGCGAGGTGGAGCGGGCAGCGTCGCTGATGGTGGGGGACGGCAAGGCCGCGCGTCGGGTCGCCTTCCACGCGTCGCGGCCGGATGCGAAGAACGCGAAGCTCGTGAAGATCGCGCCGGCGTCGCCGCTGCCGCTGGCCTCGAAGGTGAGCGTGGTGTTCGACGCGTCGTTTCACGGGGCCGACGGACCGCTGCCCATGAAGGAAGGGCACACGTTCGACATGGCCACGTACGGGCCGCTCGCGGTCAAGCAGGTGCACTGCTGGGATCCGGGTCGCCCGGGGCGCTGCCGGCCCGGCGTGTCCTTCGAGGTGGAGCTCTCGAACGGCGTCGCCTTCGGCGAGCTGCGGTCGCACGTGCGCATCACGCCGCCCGTCGCAGTCGCCTGGTCGAAGACCCGCGCCGACGAGACAAAGGAGAGCTCGTTCGCCGTGCCCGCCGCCCTGCGCGCCGGCACGTCGTACCGCGTGACCGTCACGGCCGGGATGCGCGACGAGCACGGGCAGACGCTGGCGCGCGACGTGGACGTGCCGCTCGAGGTGGACGACCTGGACCCCTCGGTGATCCTCGGCCTCAGCGGGACGGTGCTGGAGGCGACGACGATCAAGGGGCGGTCCGTCCCGGTGACGTCGGTGAACACCTCGTCGTATGCGCTGGCGAGCGGCGCGCTCGATCCGCGCGAGGTGGCGGATCTCGTCGCGCAGCGGGACGGGTCCGAGAGGCCGGCGCACCTCTTCGGGAGGCTGTCGGCGTGGCCGGGGGTGCGCGTGGAGCGTGTGGCCCCGGGTGCGGGGCGCAACGTGAGCACGGCCAGGCGCGTGCCGATCGAGCCTCTGCTGGCGGGGACGGGGGGGCGCGGGGCGTTCGTCCTCGCCACGGAGAACGACGTGCGCGTCGCGAACGTGACGGATCTGGCCATCACCGCCAAGATGAGCCGCTTCGGGAGCCTGGTGTGGGTCACGCGCCTGTCGGATGGGCAACCCGTGCCTGGGGCGACGGTGTCGATCGGCAACAAGGTCGACATGGTGTTCGAGACGCGGACCGACGGTGACGGCCTCGCCGTGATCCCCGCCGACAAGTACGAGCCGGCCAACGCAGAGGGATCGACGGACGGGCATCACCTGGTCTTCGCGCGCCTGGGCGATGACTGGACGTGGCGGCGGGTGGGGGACGTCTTCCGGTGGGGAGGCGACGGAGCGTGGGTCGACGCGTCGGGCGGGCTCGAGCCGCTGGGGATGCTCTTCACCGACCGCGGCGTCTATCGCCCTGGCGAGACCGTGGAGCTCGAGGCCATTTTCCGCCTGCCGCGGCCGAAGGGGACGGAGACCCCGGCCCTGCGGGTGCTGACGCTGAACGCGACCGACGCGCAGGGGGAACCCCTCTTCGACGGGAAGGCCACGCTCGACGACTTCGGCGCGGTCGCGGTGCACGTCCCGGTGCCCGCGACGGCCCACCTGGGCGAGGCGCGCATCGAGGCCAAGATGGACGGCGAACGCGGCAACGGCGTGAGCGCCACGGTGCAGCTCGCGGCGTACAAGGCGTCGGAGTTCAAGGTGGGCGTGGACGCGGGGGCGCCGTCGTGGATCCGCGGTGCCGACGGCTCCTTCGACGTGCACGGCGATTACCTGTTCGGCGCGCCGATGGCGGGCGCCAAGGTGCGCTGGAACGTGACCCGGGCGCGCTCGTCGTTCATGCCGCCGGGCGCCGACGCCTTCGTGGTGGACGACGAAGCGTACGAGCGCGAGCTGGAGTACCGGGCCGCGCGCGCCGGGCGTTTCCAGAGCGGCGACGGGGCGCTCGACGCGCACGGGGTCTTCTCGGCGCACGTGCCGCTCGCGCTGGAGGGGCAGCGTGGCACGGAGGTGGTCACGCTGGAGGCCGAGGTGGAGGACGTCTCGCGGCAGACGGCGGCGTCGCGCGCGAGCGCCATCGTGCACCCGGCGTCGTTCTACGTGGCGCTGCGGCGGCCGAGGGACTGGTTCGTCGCGAAGGGCGACGCGGTGCACGCGGAGGTGGCGGCCGTGGACCCTGCGGGCAAGCATCGCGCGGGGGTGCCCGTGCACGTCGACCTGGTGCGCCGCACGTGGAGCAACGTCCTCGAGTCGACGGGCGAGTCGGCGGGGCACTGGGACTCCAAGCCGGTCGATGCCACCGTGGCGTCGTGCGACGTGGTCTCGACGGCCGATACGGCGGCGTGCACGCTGACCGCGCCTCAGCCTGGTTACTACCTCGTGCACGCGCGGGCCCGGGACGAGAAGGCGCGGGACGTGCTCGCCAGCTACGACGTCTACGCGATCGGCGAGGGTGGTGAGGCCGGGTGGGCGACGAGCGACGCCAGCGAGGTGAAGCTCGTTCCGGACAAGAAGGCCTACGAGGTGGGCGACGTGGCCCGGGTCCTGGTCAAGAGCCCGTTCCGCGAGGCGGACGCACTCGTGACGGTGGAGCGCTCGGGGATCTACCGGCAGGAGCGCGTGCACCTGGTCGGCGCCACCCCGACGCTGCGGTTCCCCATCACCGAGGATCTCCGACCCAACGCCTTCGTCTCGGTGCACCTCGTGCGAGGGCGCACCAAGGCCGCGCCGGCGCGGGGGGCAGACGTGGGCGCGCCGGCGTTCAAATCGGGGTACGCGGCGCTGAACATCGACCCCGAGTCGCGGCGCCTGAAGGTGGCGCTGACGCCGGCGAGGAAGGAGCTCCGCCCCGGCGACATGGTGGAGGCGGACGTCGCCGTGACCGATCCGGCAGGCAAGGCGGTGGAAGGCGAGCTGACGCTCTGGGCGGTGGACGAAGGCGTGCTGATGCTGACCGGCTACGCGACGCCCGATCCCGTGCCGACGTTCACGGCGCCGCGCAGCCTGGCGGTGTTCGCCATGGAGAGCCGGGCCGACCTGGCGCGCATCTTCCGCGCCTCGTTCGCGCAGCTCGGGGTCGACAAGGGAGACGAGGGCGGTGGCGGTGGGACGGCGATGCGCGCGGACTTCCGCGCCACGGCCTGGTTCGAGCCGGCGGTGAGGACGGGCACCGACGGGCGCGCCCACGTGCGGTTCAAGCTCCCGGACAACCTGACGACGTTCCGAGTGATGGCCGTCGCTGTCGCTCGGGACGACCGCTTCGGCGACGGCGACGCGCAGGTGACGACGAGCCGCCCGCTGATGCTGCGGCCCGCGCTGCCGCGGTTCCTCCGGGCCGGGGACGCCATCGACGCAGGGGTCATCGTGAGCACGAAGGGAATGGGCGACAGCCAGGTCGAGGTCACGGCCGCGGGCGAGGGCGTGAGCGTCGGAGGCGAAGCCAGGCGCGTGGTCGCCGTGAAGAAGGGCGAGAGCGTCGAGGTCCGCTGGCCCATCGCGGCGTCGCACGCGGGGTCGGCGAAGCTCACGTTCCGCGCGCGTGCGGGGGGCGAGTCGGACGCGGTGCAGGTGACGAAGCGTGTGGACGCGCCCGCGACGATGGAGACGGTGGCGCTCGAGGGCGAGACGAAGACCGCGAGCGCCGAGAAGCTCGGTGACCTCGGTGCGCTCCGCGACGACGTGGGGGGCCTCGACGTCCGCGTCTCGTCGACGGCGCTGGTCGGAGTGGGCGACGGGATGGACCAGCTCCTCGAGTACCCGTACGGATGCACCGAGCAGCTCACCAGTCGCCTCGTGCCGCTCGTCGCCACCCGAGACCTGGCGACCGCGCTCGGCATCGCGCTCCCGAAGGACCCGGACGGGCTGGCGGACGTGGCCATCGCGAAGATCCTGGCCAACCAGCGGTCCGAGGGCGGCTTCGGCTGGTGGCCTGACTCGCGCGAGTCGGACCCGTGGGTGACGGCGTACGCGCTCTGGGGGCTGGACGCGGCGAAGAAGGAGGGGCGAGCGGTGCCGGAGACGGCGATCGATCGCGCCGTGCAGTGGTTGCGCGGGCGGCTCTCGAAGCTGGAGGGTGCGTCTCCCGTGGATCTGGCGGGGCGTGCGTTCGTCGTCGACGTGCTCGCCACCACCGGCAGGCCCGATCCGGGCTTCACCAACCGCCTCTACGAGCGACGCGCGGAGATGCCACTCTTCGCGCGCGCTCTGCTCGCCCACGCCATCGCCGTCGGCAAGATGGACCCTGCGCAGGCCCAGGAGCTGCTTCACGACCTGGAGCAGCACCTGCGCATCACGCCGGAGTCGGCCACGGTGGTCGACAACCTGAGCGACAACTACGCCGCGGTGCTCGACTCGCAGCCCCGGACGACGGCCATCGTGCTGCGGGCGCTGGTGGCGCTGGATCCCCGGCACGCGCTCGCGCCGCGCCTGGCCCGTGGGCTCCTCGGCGAGCGCAAGAACGGGCAGTGGTCGTCGACGCACGAGGCGGCGTGGTCGCTCCTGGCGCTCGACGACTACCGCCGCGCCTTCGAGAAGGAGGCGCCGAGCTTCGACGCGCGGGTCTGGGTCTCCGGCCAGCTGGCGCTCGACGCGCCGTTCCGCGAGAAGGGGGCGCTGCAGCGCGACGTCACCGTGCCCATGGCGAAGGTGCTGGGGCAGGATCCGACCGTGGCCTTCCAGATGGACGGCTCGGGGGCGCTCTTCTACGAGGCGCGCCTGCGGTACGCGCGCAAGGAGCCGCCGCACGACGCGATTGACCGCGGGTTCTTCGTACGGAAGTTGCTCCGCTCGGTCACCCCGGACGGGCTGCGGGACGCGCTGGGGACGCTCCCGTCCGCGACGCAGGCGCGGGTGCGCGCGGGGGACCTCGTCCTGGTGGACCTGGTGCTGGTGACGCCGACGCCGCGCGAGCAGGTGGTGCTCGACGATCCGATGGCCGCGGGGCTCGAGCCGGTCGACGCGTCACTGGCGACGACGGCGGAGTCGCTCGACGTGACGGAGTCCGGAGGGGCAGGGGACACCGACGACGAGGAGCGAACCGACGACGACGCGAGGGCCTCGGGGCGAGGGTGGGGCTCCGCCTGGTACCACCGCGAGATGCACGACGACCGGGTGCTCACGTTCGTCGAGCACATGCCGGCGGGCATGTACCACTACCGGTACCTCGCGCGCGCCACGACGGTGGGGAAGTTCCTCGTCCCGCCGACCAAGGCCGAGTGCATGTACGACCCGGGCGTGTTCGGCCGGACCGCGGCGTCGGAGCTTCAGGTGACCGCGCCGTGATCCCGTCGCTCGGTCGCATCGGTGCAGCGCTGACCTGGGGCAGGCGGACGGTGAGAGGGCTGGTCCTCCTCGTCGTCGTGCCGCTGCTGGCGCTCGTGGCCCGCGCGGCGACGCTGGGCCTCCCCGTGGAGCTCCGGGAGGGTGTGGGCTCGGAGTCCATCCGCTTCGTCGACCGGGACGGCCGCGTGCTGCGCGAGGTGCGCGCGGACGACGCGACCCGGGCGCGCGCGGTCGGGCTGGCCGAGGTGAGCGACGACCTCGTGCACGCGGTGCTCGCGGCCGAGGACCGGCGGTTCTTCGGTCACCCGGGGGTGGACGTCATCGCGGTCGCGCGGGCGGCGTGGTCCGACGCCACCCACGCCCGCGTCGTGTCCGGCGCGTCGACGCTGACCATGCAGCTCGCCCGCCTGGTGCGACCGCACCGTCGCACGCTGCTCGGGAAGTTCGACGAGGCGGCGCTCGCGCTGCGCATCGAGGCGACGCTGTCGAAGCGCGACATCCTCGAGCAGTACATGAACCGCGCTCCCTTCGGTGCGGGCGTCCGGGGAGTCGATGCGGCGAGCCGCTTCTGGTTCGACAAACCCCCGGCCGAGCTGTCGCTGGCCGAGGCAGCGACGCTGGCCGCCATCCCGCGCGGGCCGGCGGTCTACGCCGTGGACAGGCATCCCGGGCGCGTCATCCGGCGGCGCGACCGGATCCTGGACCGGATGGTCGCGGCGGAGTGGACCTCGCGCGACGCGGCCGAGCGGGCGAAGCGTGAGCCGCTGGTGGCGCGGGCGGGGAAGGGGAGCTCCGGGGCGCCTCACCTCGTGCAAGCGCTGGCGGAGGGCGCGGCGGACCTGTGGCCGGCCGAGCTGGGCGCCTCGCCTCGCGCGATGGGCGCGGAGCGGGTCGAGACGACCGTCGCGGGTGACCTCCAGCGGGAGGTCGAGCTGGCTGCGCGCGAGCAGATGGCGTCTCTGGCCGACCGGCACGCGAGCGCGGCGGCGGTCGTGGTGCTCGAGAACGACACGGGCGACGTGCTGGCGTACGTCGGCTCGCCGGACTTCGACGACGCCCGGGGCGGACAGAACGACGGAGTCCGCGCGCGCCGCCAGCCGGGGTCGACGCTCAAGCCGTTCGTGTACGGGCTCGCCATGGAGAAGCTCGGGTGGACCGCGGCGACGGTGCTGCCCGACGTGCCGCTCCGGGTGTCGGTGGCAGACGGAGTGTACGCTCCGATGAACTACGACGAGCGCTTCCACGGACCGGTCCGGCTGCGCGACGCGCTCGGGTCATCGCTCAACGTACCGGCGGTGTGGGCCACCGAGCAGCTCGGCGTGCCCGAAGTGATGGGGCGCCTGCGGGCGCTCGGGCTGAGGCTCGACCGGGCCGACGACTGGTACGGGCCGGCCGTCGCGCTCGGGGACGGGGAGGTCTCGCTCCTCGAGCTGGCGAACGCGTACGCGACGCTCGCGCGCGGCGGGACATGGCGGCCGGTGAGGTCCGTGCGCGGCGTGGTGCGCTCGGTGGGTCGCGACGACACGTCGCCGGGCGAGGAGCACCGGGTGATGCCCCGGGAGGTCGCCGAGGTGCTCGCGGACGTCCTGGCGGATCCGCGCGCGAGGGTCGCCGCGTTCGGCGCCGAGAGCGCGCTCGATCTGCCGTTCGAGGTCGCCGCGAAGACGGGGACGTCGAAGGGCTCGCGCGACAACTGGACGGTGGGGTTCACGCGCGAGGTGACCGTGGCCGTGTGGGTCGGCAACTTCGACGGCAGCGCGATGCGTGGAACGAGCGGCATCTCGGGGGCGGCGCCGCTCTTCCACGCGGCCATGGAGGCGGCGATGCGAGGCCGCGAGCCGCGGGCGCTCCGCCTGGCCGATCCGAGGGGGCACGACGAGGCGCTCGTCCCCGTGGAGGTGTGTCCGCTGTCGGGGGG
>Ga0209415_10020852_pt1 | contig 10147 bp, 10 predicted proteins | sample PeaSoiSIISIP2007_FD_187696 | JGI IMG/M metagenome (GOLD analysis project Ga0209415, IMG submission 187696) | Peat soil microbial communities from Weissenstadt, Germany - SII-SIP-2007 (SPAdes) (version 2) | ecosystem: Environmental > Terrestrial > Soil > Wetlands > Peat | place: Germany...
GAGCCGACCATCGAGGCGGTGCGCAGCGTGACCGACAAGCCGCTGCGGGTGGATGCCAACGAGGGCTGGAAGGATAAGGAAGAGGCGGTGCGCAAGATCAACTGGCTGGAGAAGCACGGCGTGGAGTTTATCGAGCAGCCGCTGCCGGCGGAGATGATCGAGGAGACGCGCTGGATCCGCAGCCGCGTCCATATCCCGATCATTGCCGACGAGGCCTGCCAGCGCGCTTCGGACATTCCCAAGCTGAAAGAGGCGTTCGACGGTGTGAACGTGAAGCTCGACAAGAGCGGCGGGGTGCTGGAGGCGTATCGCATGATCATGATTGCCAAGGCGCTGGGGATGCGGACCATGCTCGGGTGCATGGTGTCGAGCTCGTGCACGGTGACGGCGGCGGCGCACCTTTCGCCGCTGGTGGACTATGCGGATTTGGACGGCAATCTGCTGATCAGCAACGACCCGTTCCACGGGGTTCGCGTGGAGAAGGGGAAGCTGATTCTGCCGGGGAAGCCGGGGCTGGGATTGACGGCGGCTTAAGGTGAAAACCTCACCGCGGAGGCGCTGAGTCACGGAGATAAGCGCGGAGGAAGAAAAGTCACGCGGCGCCGCCCAACGGAATCTTTACCGCATTCCGATTCCGTGAACCATTGACCCTCAAAGCCCGGGAGTTTGGCGTATCTGTATGGAAGGGCTATATACTCGCTATATATGCCCCAGGTCCTCGTCCAGTTTGAAAAAGCAACCCTGGAGGCGATCGACCGCATTGCCCCGACGGCAAAACGCAAGCGCGCCGACTTCATTCGGAAGGCTGTTAAGGACGCGATTTTTCGATACGAGCAGGCGCGAATGCGCGAGCGATACCGGCGCCAGCCGGATTCGGCTGGTGACGCAGACGCTTGGGAGCTTCCCGAAGACTGGACTGAATGAAGCAGTTCGAAATCTGGTGGGCGGACCTCCCCAAGCCGGCTGGACGGCAGCCGGTCCTCTTACTGACTCGGAACAGCGGCTACGTTTACCTCACCAAGGTCATCGCCGCCGAAATCGCTTCGACTGTACGCGACATCGCGTCCGAGGTTCGTCTGGGGCCGGCCGAGGGCCTCCCGCGTGAGTGCGTTGCGAACTGCGACAGCCTGCGGATAGTGGCGAAGACGTCGCTTACGGGGCGTGCCGGGCGCTTGGATCCGAAGCGGTGGATTGAGGTGAAGCGGGCGGTAGGCGCCGCCCTGGGCTGGCGTGAGTTGACGGATCTGGACTGATTGGTTTTCCAGCGGAGCCGGGGAAAGCGTAAACACGAGCGGGGGGACCTGCGGGAGCGTCTCTGGCGGGAGGAACCGAAGAAGCCCGAAAGCGGGCGGCAGGCATGAGTGCCTGCGCCACGTCGCTTCAACGACTTCCGCGGTCACCGGCTGGAGCGTCTCTGGCGGCAGAAAACTTGGGGATCGAAGCGTGGCCGATTGAAAATCGGCCAGCAGGATGAAATCCTGCCCCACAGGCAGCTCAGAATCAGTGGGTTGTATAGGGGTTCCTAGTTTTTGCCGTCGCGACGGAAGGGGGTCACGGTCACTTTGCCGCGGGCTTCGACTTCGCCGGTATCCTCGTGGAAGACGGCCTCGTCGGCGTGGAGAATACTTTCTCCGATGCAGGACATCGCGCCATTCGCACGGAAGCAGATGGGCGTGCGGACTTCGACATTGCCCTTCAGCTCGATGACAGATGGGTACTGGGCGCCGCGCTCGATGCTGAGGGCCGAGAGATTCACCGGGCGGATGCCGTTTACCGTCGGGACCACCAGGTGTTTTACCTCTTGCGCCGCCAACGGAAGGCACGCCAAAGCACAGACCGCCACGAGCAGTTTCATAGCTGGATCTCCCTTACGGACGGATGACGCACGGACGAGCCGCCGCGTTTCGACTATTCGGACGCTTACCGCTTGCGCTGTCCTTGCGCTTGGTGACGGATCTTCTTCTTCTGCGAGCCGCGGGCCACACCCGCCGCGCGCTTCGCCTTAGGCGCCGCCTTCTTGCGCGCCGTGCGTTTCACCTTCTTACGTTCGAGTTTGTCTGTGAGGTTCTTGGTGTTCATCAGTTTCTTTTCAGCCCCGCGTATTTTTCAACCAGCTTCTTGAGACCGTAACGAGGGAAGTTCACAGTGATCTTAGCATCTTCTCCATCGCCTTCGCGGCGCACTACGGTCCCGGTTCCGTACTTGGGATGCTCCACCGTCATGCCGGCGCGCGCCCCTTTGCGGGGCGGCATGACCTGGGGCAGCGGCTTGGTGAGAGGCATCCCCTGACCCGGGCGGGGCAGAGGTTGGGGCGGCGACTTCTGCGGCGCGGGCGGCTTGGGCGAGTTGAACGGCAGGCCGCGCTCGCCGAAGAACTGGTTGATATTCTCGAGGGAATTGTAGGTCTTTCCGGTGAAGGTGCTGCGTTTGGCGGATTGCCGCACGTCGTAGCGCTCGGTCACCAGGTCGACCTCGCCGGGTGCGTCCTGGGGGCCGAGGTCGACGATCAGGTGCGGGGGCACCTCGCCCAGAAACCAGGAGGCCACCGAGCGCTCTTGCTCGCCCGCGCCAAAGCGCCGGCGGTACTTGGCCCAGGTGAGGATCAGGCGCTTGCGCGCGCGGGTCATGCCGACGTAGCAAAGGCGGCGCTCCTCTTCGAGCGCCTCCTCGGAATTCATGGAACGGCTGTGGGGGAAGAGGCCCTGCTCCATGCCGGAGAGGAAGACGACGGGGAATTCGAGGCCCTTGGCATTGTGCAGCGTCATCAGGGTGACGGGGGCGCGCTCATCGAACGCGTCGGCTTCCGCCACCAGCGCGGCGTGGTCCAGGAAGTCGGCAATGCTCTCGCCACGCTCGGCCGCTTCGGCGGCGGCGTTGATCAACTCGTCCAGGTTTTCGAGGCGGGTGTCGGAATCCGGAGTCTTCTCGTGTTCCAGCACGCGGCGGTAGCCGGTACGGTCGAGGATGAAGCGGAGCAGATCGGGCAGCGGGGAGGTGCTGGCCACCAGCGACAACTCCTGGATCAGGCTGCGAAACGTCACGAGCGAAGATTGGGACCGCGTGGAAAGCGCCTGGTTATCGATGATGCGGCCGATGGACTCCCACAGGCTCAAGCCGTTTTCGCGGGCGTAGCGCTCGATCTGCTCGACGGTGGTGCGGCCGATGCCGCGCGCGGGCGTGTTGATGATGCGCAGCAGGCTCACCGAATCGGTATTGGAGGCCGCCAGCTTGAGATAGGCTACGGTGTCCTTGATTTCGGCGCGCTGATAAAAACTGAAGCCTCCGACGATGTTGTATTTGCGGCCGTAGCGGCGCAGCGCTTCTTCGATCTGGCGGGACTGGAAATTGGTGCGGTAGAGGACCGCGGCGTGATCGCCGGGGTTCGCAGCCAGGTGCTTTTCGATGGTATCGGCGATGAACAGGGCTTCGTTCTGGTCGTCATAGCCGGCATACAGTCCGAGCGGCACGCCCGCCTCGGCCTCGGTCCACAGCTTCTTTCCCTTGCGCGCCTTGTTGTTTTCGACCACGGCACCGGCGGCGGCCAGTATGTTCTTGGTGGAACGATAATTCTGCTCCAGCCGGATGGTGCGGGCCTTGGGGAAATCGCGCTCGAAATCGAGAATGTTGCGAATGTCGGCGCCGCGCCAACTGTAGATGGACTGGTCTTCGTCGCCCACCACGCACACGTTGTGATGGGACTCGGAGAGCAGGCGGATGAGCTCGTATTGGCTGCGGTTGGTGTCCTGGTACTCGTCCACCATGACGTAGCTCAGGCGGCGGTTCCAGGCATCGCGGGTGGCATCGTCAGTGCGCAGCAGGCGCACGGCCTCGAGGAGCAGGTCGTCGAAATCCAAGGCGTTGGCGGTGCGCAAGGCCTTCTCGTATTCCTCGAAGACTTGGGCGAGCTTCTCAGTTTCGGAATTGACGGCCTCTTTGTAAATGTCGGGCGGGGTCTGCTTGCGGTTCTTGGCGGAGCTGATGCGGGAGAGCGCCACGCGGTACTGCATGAACTCCTTCTCGTCGAGGCCCAGGGCGCGGTAGGTAGCCTTGATAATGCCGAGCTGGTCCTCGTCGTCGTAGATGCTGAAGCGCCGGGTGAAGCCGGGCCGGATGCGTCCGAGCGGGTCGCCATCGCGGCGCAAGAGCCGCACGCAGAAGGAATGAAAGGTGGAGACGTTGGGCGATGAATCCAGGCGGACGTCCTCGAGCAGGGCCGCGACGCGCCCGCGCATTTCGTTGGCGGCCTTGTTGGTGAAGGTGACGGCCAAAACGGCGGACGGAGGCACCCGCCGCGAGGTGATAATGTGCGCGATACGGTGCGTGATGACTCGCGTCTTACCACTGCCCGCGCCAGCGAGGATCAGGAGCGGCCCCTCCGTATGACTGACCGCTTCCCGCTGCTGCGCATTCAAGCCCTTGAGGAAGTCCATGAAATGGGAACTATCAGTGAGTTTAGCACGTGGGGGCGTGTATTTGACGCGGAGTCGCGGAGTCGCGGAGTGGGGAACGCGGAGAAAAGGAAAAAGAGGGGGATTGGTGCGAATTTCGCGTTGGCAGGCGGGGTACCCTCTGGGTCCGCCTGCCCCACAAATTTTCGCCAGCCGCCTAAAGTCCCTTCTCGATGTTGCCGATCAACTTCAATGTCACGGAGAATTCGCACGCATGAAAGAGAAACTGGCGAATCTGAGAATCGGAAAGAAGCTGGGGCTGGTATTTGGCAGCGAACTGGGGCCGCTGATCTGCATCGCCGGCGTTACCTTTTGGGGGCTGAATGCCATCCAAAGCGCGGTGACCCAGGAGCACCTGGAAGCCGACAAGATGCTGACCGTCCAGCAGGCGGCGGGCGACATGGGGCGGGTTACCGAGATCGTCGGTCACATGGCCCTGGGCACACACTGCGAGACGTGCCACGGAGACCGGGCGGGCGGCGACCGGGCGAACCAGGGCCAACTGATCGAGCAGTACTTGCATTCCCTTGCCGATCTGAAAAACCGGGAGAATACCAAGGAGGGCCGCCAGTTGGTGGCCGACTTTGAGAAGGCCGGCACTGAGTGGCATGGGACCAACCAGCATGTTCTGCAGTTGATCGAGGCAGGCAAGCACACAGAGGCCATCGAGACGTACCGCGCCGAGAGCATACCGGGTTCGGCGCAGGTGGACAAGGCGCTGAAGGCCTACCTCGGTTGGGAACGGCCGCGCCTGGCGGACGTGGAACAGGGTACCGCCCGGTTAACCCAGCGCATATCGCTGATTCTGGGCGTGCTGGCGCTGGCGGGCCTGGCCCTGGCGCTGGTACTCGGGGCAGTCGTCACCCGCACCATCACGAGGCCGCTCAGCGCGACCGTGGACCAACTGGAAGCGGTTTCGGGCGGAGATGTATCGCGGGATGTGCCACGCGAGTACCTGGAGCGCGGCGACGAAATCGGGCTGCTGTCCAAAGCCATGCAGCGCATGTGCTTGAGCTTGCGGGAGGTGCTGAAAGAGATCACCCGCGGGATTCAAGTGCTGTCCGCATCCTCCGCGAAGTTGTCGACCAGCTCCGGCCACATGTCGGACGGATCGCAGAGCGCCTCGGAACGGGCGCACTCGGTGGCGGCGGCCGCGGAGCAGCTGAGCGTGAATACGGTATCGGTGGCCGCGTCGATGGAGCAGACTTCGACCAACCTGGGACACATTGCGTCTTCCACGGAGCAGATGACCGCCACCATCGGAGAGATTGCCGGGAATTCGGAAAAGGCTCGCCGGATCACCGAGGAGGCCACGCGGCAGGCGGCGCGGATTACCGAACAGATCCAGCAGCTTGGCCAGGCGGCCCAGGCCATCGGCAAGGTGACGGAGACGATCATGGCGATTTCTTCGCAGACCAACCTGCTGGCTCTCAACGCGACCATCGAAGCGGCGCGCGCCGGGGCGGCGGGCAAGGGTTTCGCCGTAGTGGCCAACGAGATCAAGGAACTCGCGCAGCAGACCGCGGCCGCCACGGAGGACATCAAGGCCAGGATCGCCGGCGTACAGTCCTCGACGTTGACCGGAATCACGGAGATCGAGCGGATCTCGCGGGTGATTCAAGAGGTGAGCGAGATCGTGACTTCGAGCGCGACGGCCATTGAGGAACAGGCGACGGTTACCAAGGACATTGCCCACAACATTGGTCAGGCGTCTTCCGGGGTGGGTGACGCGAACGGCCGGGTGGCGCAGGCATCCGAGGCGTCACAGGCCATCGCCAAGGACATCGCCGACGTGGATGGCGCAGCCCGGAAAATGGCGGATGGCAGCGAGCAGGTGCGCGCCAGCGCGACCGAGCTTTCGCGAGTTGCCGAGCAACTGCAGGCGTTGGTGGCGCGATTCCAGGTGGAGGCGGCCAGGCCGGACGCGGGTCCAAGCGCAGCCGGAGCCCGCCCAGGTGCAAAATCCGGCATGGCCGCGCGCACACCTGGCGCCGCTCATCCAGGTTCGAGCCCCGCACGGGTTTGAAGTTCGTACCAGGGTGCGCGATCCGGGGGCTAACGTGGCGCGGCGTTCAGCAGTCCGCGGTTGCGCAGCCAGTCGGCCAGGCGCGCGGGCCACGAGGAGAGCGCCTCGTCGGTTTGCGCCAGTCCTACTCCGTGCGGACCGCGTTCGTAGATGTGCATCTCGGCCGGGACCCCGGCTTTGCGCAGCGCCAGGTAGAAGAGCACGCTGTTCTCCGGAGGGACGGTGGTGTCGGTGGTGGTATGAAAGAGAAACGTGGGCGGAGTTTGCGCGGTGACCTGCAACTCGTTCGACAGGCTCTCCATAAGCTTGGGATCGGCGCCGTCACCCAGCAGGGCGCGCAGAGAGCCGCGGTGGGTATACGGGGTGGTGAAGGAGATCACGGGATAGACCAGCACCAGGAAGTCGGGCCGGCTGGCGACGCGGTCGATGGGGTCGGCGGGATTCGGGTTGACGGTGTCGAAATGCGTGCCGGCGGTGGACGCCAGGTGTCCGCCGGCCGAGAAGCCCATGATGCCGATGCGGTCGGGCAGCACGCGATAGTCGGCGGCCTTCTGGCGCACGATGCGGATGGCGCGTTGCGCGTCGCCCAACTCGACCGGGTGGCGATACTTGGGGCCGAGCCGGTATTTCAGCACGAACGCCGCGACCCCGAGGGAGTTCAGCCAGCGGGCGATCTGGTCGCCTTCCTTGTCCATGGAGAGGTTCACGTATCCGCCGCCCGGGCAGACGATCACGGCCGCGCCGGCGCCCCGTCCCTGCGGCACGAGGTAGGGCGCGAGGGTGGGCTTGTCCGCATCCTCGGCGCCGAGCGCACCGGGAGCGCCGTCCGGCCACAAGAGGTCAGGCTTGGGGATGCTGGGAGTCTGGGCGAGTAGGGCGCCCGAAAGAAGGATACCGATGGAAAAACGCTTCATCGGTTTCTAAGGGTAACATCTCGGTGAACGCGCCGTGAAAATGTCACGGACGATTCCGCAAAACGTTGCGGATGTTCCTTTCCGTGAAGAATCGCGACGACACGGAGAGGTTTCTCTTCTGGCAGGTAGACGATGATGTAGTTGGGGTAGCGTACCAGCGTCCAGAACCGGAGCGGGCGATTGGTGACGTCCTGGCGAACATGCGCGCTCCATGGGGCTTTTGCCAGAAGCGCGCAGGCATCGTAGATCGCCTGTTCCACGCGGTCGGCGGCTTCGACGCTGTCCCTCGCGATATAAGACCAGATTTCGAAAATGTCGGCTTTGGCAAGCGGAGTGAGTCCATAGCCGCTCAACGATGTGAGCGCTCTTCGAGCCAACGATCCTTCATGGCCTGAATTTCAATGCGGGCCTCCTCGCCGTCGATCAGCTCGCCGCGTTCGGCCTGCAGAAAGCCTTTTTCCACGTGGGCTGCCATGGCGCGGCGTTCTTCCCCGGTCAAACTCTCTTCGGCATCCTGGGCCTCGAGAGCTTGGCGGACCACATCCTCGGTACTGGTGAAGGCTCCGCTGGCCAGGCGCTTTTGCACCAACGCTTCCAGGTCTGGCGGCAAGGTGAGTTGCATCGGCATGGGGACTCTCTTCCTATTCTCAGCGTACCGGAGCGGCTGAGAATGTCAAGAGAGAGAAGAAGCTGTCGGGGTTCAGCCATCAGCGTTCAGCGGAGACCGCGTTGAGCTTAGAGCTGATCGCTGGTCGCTGAGGGCCTTCACTCGCACGTCGCCTTTGCCCCAGACGGTCTGCCGCCCCACGCCCACCCAGCGGGCCGCGCGCAGCCACGGCAGGAACTCGGCGAGGGGGCCCGCGTATTCGGCCTCGCCGGTAAAGCCGCCGATGGGATGCACCTGGCCCGTTCGCGCCGAGCGCCGCTCGACCCGCTCCCATTCCAACTCGCAGCGCTCGAGGCGGATGGAAGCGGCGCGTTCGCCCATCGCGCGGAAATCGATGTCCAGCGGCCCCGCCCCGTAGAGCGCCCGCAGCGTGCTGAGGCGGTCGCGCAGGCGGCCGAACAGGATCGGGAACTCCGGCCTTTCCGACAGGCCGCCGGCGGTCTTCAACTCCGTGGGAGTCAGGAAGCGCAGGCACACGCGGTCGTCGGGCTCAGGATCCGGATGTGGATCGAGAGAAATCAGGCACGGTGCCAGCGGAAGATCCGCCACGGCCTGCGGACAGTCGTCCAGGTCCAGTTGCGCAACGCTTTCCAGGATGGCGCGGCCGCGGCGGGGCCCGATGCCGGCCTCCGCCAAAGCCTCGAAGGCGGCGCGGAAATGCGGCAGCGCCGGCCGGGGGACGTCGAAAATGTGGACGTCGAGAAAGAAGCCGCGGCCGGGTGGGATGGTCTGTCCGTCCAGGTGCGCGGCGCGGAAGACGAAGGGCCGCGGCCAATCGGCCAGGCCGCTGGGGACGCGGCTGCCCGCGGCTGCCCGCGGTTCGAACAGGCGGGCGTATGCGGCGGGCGCCGCGGTGTCGCGAAGGAGCATACCGAAGGCGCCGCGCACGACGTTGGCGCTCTTGCCGGCGGGGAAATGCAGCGGGTCGAGGGCGCGAAAATAAAAGCGAAACCGGTGGAACTCGAAAGTGTTCACGGCTCTGTTGTATAATGGTATGGCATTTGACTCTTGATTTCCGCTTCGTGAAAAAGGGGGGTAGCGTGAGTCCATCCGCACCCCCTTTTTTCGCTTCCGCGCCAGGGTCGGGAGCCCAGTGCATTCCAGAACAGCATTTCAGCAAAGAAGGATTAAAGGCAGATGAAAGAAAAAGGTACAGTGAAGTGGTTTAACGCAGCCAAGGGCTACGGCTTTATTCAGCGTGAGAACGGGGAGGACGTCTTCGTTCATTTCTCGGCGATTCAGACGCAGGGATACCGCACCCTGGATGAAGGCGCGCGAGTGGAGTTTGAAGTGACGAAGGGCCCCAAGGGTCTGCAGGCGACCAACGTCACAGCGGCCTGAGACGAGTAAGGCGGGCCGGCCCGACATATCCGGTCCGCCACCCCATTCTGGAGGTTTATGAGCAAAGAGGACAGCATCGAGGTAACCGGCACGGTTTTGGAAAAGTTTCCGAGCGGGCTGTTCAGCGTGCAGCTCGAGCACGACCGCGTAGTCCTGGCCCACCTGGCCGGCAGGCTGCGGCGGAATCGCATCCGCGTCCTGGCAGGCGACAAGGTCACCTTAGAGCTATCTCCTTACGATCTGACCAAGGGTAGAATCACATTCCGGCACAGGTAGTAAAGCCCTCCTCCATTCCGGTATTTCGTCCTAAGGGCTGAATTTTACATTCGGTTCCATTTGGGTCATGATAAGAAACAAGGAGTGTGCCGGGGATTTCCGGGCAGGGCCTATCTTTTGCGTTTCCCCGCCGTTGCTGATAAATTGCTGTAATCGGCATCTATTGCCGCCTCGGCGCCAAGGGCCACTTTATGAAAGAACCGAACCGTCCCGAAGAGAGACGGCGCAACCGTGTCAAGAATCCCACTCCCGCTATAATCAAGTCGGAGGGAACGGTGGACAAGCCCAAGAATTCGCAGAGCAAGGCGAAGAAGCCGTCGGCCGATCCCATAGAAGACCTCACCAGCGTTTTGTCGCAGAAGGTGGTGGGCCAACCGACCGCGACGAAGGTCATCGTCCCCTACATTCAGATGTTTCAGGCGGGCCTGGCTCCGGAAGGCCGGCCAGTAGGCGTTTTCCTGTTGCTCGGGCCCAC
>Ga0209415_10020853_pt1 | contig 10147 bp, 6 predicted proteins | sample PeaSoiSIISIP2007_FD_187696 | JGI IMG/M metagenome (GOLD analysis project Ga0209415, IMG submission 187696) | Peat soil microbial communities from Weissenstadt, Germany - SII-SIP-2007 (SPAdes) (version 2) | ecosystem: Environmental > Terrestrial > Soil > Wetlands > Peat | place: Germany...
ATCGAGGACGAGCGTCGGGGTCTTGGACTTCTCGAACGAGAGGCAGTCGACGAGGGCGCCCAGGGTGGCCACGCTGCCGAGCTCAAGGCGCTCCGGGTAGATCCCCGCGTTGAGCAGCTTCTCCTGCGTCGAACTGATGTCGTCGTTCGGGGCGCCGCAAAAGATCACTTCCTTCTGGTTGGACTTGATCAGGTCGTAGTCGGCGCCGTCGTTGGAATTGATCATCGCGATCGTGAACTTGTCCTGTTCGACGCGAAGCTGTTGCGCGAAAACGTCGGCCATGTACCCCTGGTCCTTCATCTTCTTGAGCTCAAGGGTGTGCCTGCGCACGATGCGCCTCGGGGGGTAGGCCCCCACCACGGCGTGCATGTAGCCGCTGGGGGGCCTGCGCGGCTGGAGCTGCCTGAGCGTGTCGCTGACGACCGACTGCTCGGCCAGCGAACATTCCCTAAGCTCCTCAATCTCCATGGGTGCCGAGACCGAGCTTGTTCGGGCCAAAAGCACCGAATTCTCGTTCATCTCGACGTAGTATCCCTTGGTTTTCTTTGAAAAAAACATTAGGGCTTTGGAATAGAAGTAGGGTTAAGGGCAGTCATTCCCCGCAGTAATGCGACCGGTTTGCGGGGAAAGGGCGGTCACCTCAGCATATTCCAGAGGGACTTACAAGGGTAAACCGGCATTAATCACGCGAGCGTAAGTATTTACCCTTACTTCAAAGAAGAAACCCGCCGCGGGGTGCGGCGGGTTTGGTCATTTCTGCCACGTGCGCTTCTTGTGGCGATTAGATTTCAAGCGCTTTCGGCGCTTGTGCTTGTTCATCTTGAGGCGGCGCTTCTTCTTGAGATTTCCCATGGGGTATTCGGTGCCACGAAGTTGCAAACCACCCCGGGCACTGTCGAGTGCAATCTTCCCTCCCCCGGGCTCAGGCCGGGCCGTGCACCTCGGTCCACTCCCCGGCGACGGTTGCGTAAATCCAGAGGCGGACCCGGCAGCCCGGGAAGAATCCGGACGCGCCCTGGCCATATGCGGAAAGCTGGCCCGCGTATTCGGCGGCGAGCCTTCGCAGGAGCGCCGCGTCGTCCTCCGCGCCGTCCCGGCGGTTGGTCTTCCAGTCCACGATCCAGGCCTCCTGGGAATTCGGGTCGTGGAGCACGAGGTCGATGACCCCGTCGATCCAGGCGTCCGCGCCCAGTGGCGCCAGAATCCCGACCTCGGCCAGCCGCGTCCACCGCGGGTCGCGCATGAGGCGCCAGGGCTCGCTCTCGAGAAGGCGGCCCCATTCCTGCCTTGCCCGCGCCCCGAACCCCATTTCCGCGGCCTTGGACATCATTGCCTCGCCGTGCGCCCCGACGGCGTCGGCGCCCGCCTCCCACGGCATGGCCTCGAGTGCCTCGTGCCACCAGATGCCGTACTCCAGCGGGTCCAACCCATCCTTGGCGGGCATGGGCGCGCCTTCGGCCGCCTCGTGGCGCGCCGCCCGCGCACGGTCCGGCACGGCAGCAAGCTCGTGCGGGAGAACCCGCATGGGCAGGGCCGGTGCGCCGGTCCCCGCGACAGGGGCGGGTCCGGCCTGCGCCGCGGGCCTGGCGGCCCCGGCGGCAGCCTCCTTGTCCAAGGCGCCCGGCACAGGCCGGGGCAGCGGATCGAGCTGGCCCGGATCCAGCTCCCAGAGCGCCGCAAAGCTGCCCTCCGCCGGCACGGCGTTCGCCGGCCAGGGGACCACTAGCGCGCTTCGGCACCGCGTGAGCGTGACGTAGAGGAGTCGCACCAGTTCCCGCTGATGCTCGCGTTCCCTTGACTCGCGAGCGTCCGCGCCCAAGCCGTCGTTGTCGAAGACGACCTGGGGAGCGCCCCCCCTCCCGGGCACGACCCTGAGCCCGCTCGGCTCCCTGAAGCCGATCCGGCGCCACAGGCCAACCGGGATGACCACGGGCCATTCCAGCCCCTTTGCCGAATGCGACGTGATCAGGTTGATGGCGTCGCGCGCCGGCCTTCCGGCCGCGCGGTACCCGTCCGCCGACTCCAGCAGGTCGCGCAGCCAGGCACGCGGCCCGGCGCCCCCGCTCCCAAGCTCCTCTGCGCGAGCGAGGAGGCGCGAAAGCTCGTCCCCCAGGCCGCCCTCGGGGTCGGCGAGGCGGGCCATCTGGGCGAGGCCGCAGGCGGCGACAAGGTCGTGCGCGAATCGTCCCAGGGACTCCCCCTCCGAATCGGCGCGGTAGATGAAGGGCCGGAGCGCCTCGAGGGCGGCCCTGACCGGCTGCGCCTGCCCCTCTGGCTCGTCCCAGCGCAGGCCCCCTCCGCCACCGACGGCGACCGCAATTGCGGAATCGCTGACCGCGAAGACCTCCCTGAGGACGCCCGCCCACTCGAAGATGTTTTCAGGGTCGCAGATGACGGCGAGCAGGCCGCTGACCCAGGCGTAGACGGGGTTGTCCCCGTTGCGGTTGCGGCGCATCTGGAGCGCGACCCTTATGCCGACCGACTCGAATTCGTCCCTTATTATCGCCAGCCACGCCGTCCGCGGCGCCATGACGCAGATGTCGCCCCAGGCCTGTGCCCCGACCGCGCCGGGACCCGCCGACGCCATGAGGCTGGCGATCTGGCGGGCCTCGTCCGCGAGCCTCCGGTCGTCCACCCGGCGCGTGCCCTCGACCGGGCTGTCGTCGACTGGCAGCATCCATGCGCCTCCCGTGGCGTTTTCCGGCCCCGGGACAAGGGGCTCGTAGGCCACCTGCAGCAGGGGCGCGGGCGCATCCTCGGCGGCCGGGATGCCGAGGTTATGGCCACGGCCACGGCCGAACGCTCCCGCAAGAGTGCCGTTTAGGAGGCGAACGACGCGCTGTGGCGTCCGGAAGGTCACGTCGAAGGTGAGCCTCTCGCCCCCGTCTCCCTCCGAGAAAGCCGCGATGTGGCGCTGGAAGTTCCGTATGTCCGCCCGGTCCGAGTAAATCGCCTGCTGCGCGTCGCCCACCATGCAGAAGTGCCCGGGTCTCGGGCCGACACCGCCTCCGGGCCATGTCCCCGCGGGGGCTCCCCGCGGGCGCGCGATTTCCACGAGCACGGCGAACTGCTTCGGGTCGGCATCCTGAGCCTCGTCCAGGACCACCCTCCAGCCCTCGTCGCGAATTCGCTCGAGCATATCCGTGTCGTCGAGCAGCGCCGCCGCCGTCTCAATCTGGTCTGCGTAGGTCTGGAGCCCGCGGTCCAGCCGCCACGAGCGGTACCGCAGCGACAGCTCGGCCGCCAGGACCCCGCCCGCGTCGGCGAGCCAGCCCTTGAGCGGCGCAAAGAACCGCCGGTAAAGATCCACGATCCCCGCCGCCGTCCCCTCGGCCCTCGGGATCGGCAAGGGCTCCGACTCCTCCAGAAACCTGCGGAGCCACCGGCTCGCGGTCTCCTTGTTCCGCGCGAGCGGGCCCGCGCCCGGGCCCCTGCGCCCGGACGCGGCCAGTATCTCGTCGAGCACGGCCAGCGGCGGCGCGGGCGGCGCGGCGGCGACGCGGCGCTCGCCCAGCCGGCGCGCCGTCTTGGCGTCGAGCCCCCGCGAGAGCTCGAAAATCTCGTCGAGCGAGGCGTGGCGCAGGAACGCCGCGACCTGGGCGTCGCCTAGCGAGGAAAACGTCATCGGGTCCTGCTCCAGGAACTCCTGCCAGCAAACAATGTCCCCGTCCTCGACAAGCGCCGGGTTAAGGTGGATTCCGAGCGTGCTTCCGTGGCGCCGGGCGAGAACCAGGCAGAAGCTGTGGATGGTCCCGAAGAACGCCCTGTCCAGGCGCGCGAGCGGCGCCGGGTCCGAGGTGCCCGCGCCGGCCATGCGGCAGATCAGCACGGAGCGGGCGCGCTGCACGATCTGGGCCGCCGCCTTCTTAGTGTACGTGACCACGGCCGTCCGGGCCAGCAACTCGGCCCCCTCGGACGACAGGGCCATCGCGGCGAGACGCCTCGAGATGGCGGTCGTCTTGCCGGAGCCCGCGTTCGCCGCCACGGCCAGGTTCACGCGCCACTCGTTCGTGAATCGCTCCCGCGCAGCCTGGTCGGTCGGCAGCTCAGCCATCGTCGTCGCTCCCCGGTCCCCCGGCGGCCGGAAAGCCGAAGGTCCTGGCAAACTTGCCCTCCAGGACCGCCAGCCCTATGGGCGCGCACGCGAGCGGCCACTCGAATCCGCGGGTGTACTCGCCCCGGTCGGGGGTCAGCGCGCCGTAGATCCCCGTCGAGAGGTGCGCGCCGAGATTCCTCAGCTTCGCGCACGCAAGGTCCAGCTCCTCCGCGCCGATCCTCCTCGGCGGTTCCTCAGGCTTGAGCATCCAGACGCCTCCCGAGGCCCCCGCCGAGAGCGCCGCCTGCAGGTACACGCCGAGCTGGAGCGCGGCCCCAGTCGACGCCATACGCCTTGCCGAGAGCGCCGGCCCGGCCCCGGTCTTGTAATCGACAATCTCCACCCGCGCGCCCTCCCAGCCGGGCCGGTCCGAAAGCACCAGATCCACCCGTCCGGTCACTTCCACCGGGCCAGCGTCCCCCGCCGGAACCGTCGCGCCGCCGGGCAGCTGGGCCTCCGCCGCGCCGAATGGAGCCGCGGGAAGCTCGTACACTCGGCCCAGCAGCTCCCGGGCCGCCCGGCACACGTCCATGTGAAACGAATCCCAGTATCTGTCCGCCGGCCACGCCCCGCGAAGGGCGGACAATTCCGCGGAGAGCCTCTCCTCGGCGGCAGACCGGCCCGGCAGTCGGAAGAACGGGCCGTCCGCCGGTTCGCCGCGCAGCGCTGCAGCGAGGGCGCGGTGGACCGCGCTGCCGATCGCCTTGCCGCGCTGGCGCTCCAGGGGCCTCCACTCGACCCTGCGCACCCGCAGCACCGCATCGAACCACAGCCGGGCCGGGTCCATGATCCCGGCCTCGATCTCGCGCGCCGAGAGGGACCAGGGCCTGTGCGCCCCGGATGGTTCGGCAAGGAAGAACTCATCGAAGGGGCTCGCCGGGTCCCGGCGCCGGCTCCAGATCTCGAACCAGCGCCCCGGCGGCGCCGGCCCCTCTCGCGCCCCGGTCCGCGGGCGCGCCGCGACGGCCAGCCTCTCGAATGCCTCCTCGTCGCCGTCCGCGGACAGGAGGCCCTTGCTCCACATCACCCGCTCGAGCCATGCGTTGGGCCCCAGCCTCACCTCGGGCTCCTCCTCGCCGTAGAGCGCCGAGCTGAGGACGGCCGTGCGGCGGGTGTCACGCGCGATCGCGGAGATGAGCCTTCGCTCGAGCGCCGCGCGGTCGTCGCTCGTCGCGAGCCCCAGCGAGAACCGGCCCGAGGCGTTAAGCGCGCGCCTAGCCTCGTCGCCGAGCCAGCAGCTCGACTCGCACCTCCCGGGCCATATGCCCGCGTTGGCCTCCACGAAGATTGCATCCGACCAGGCGACGCCCGCGGCCCGCCGGCACGTGGTCAGCGTGACCCGGGCGAACCCGCCCCGCCCCGGCCCCTCGGCCGGGCCCTTCCCGGGGAGGAACGCGCGGATCGCCCCGAGGAGCGCCAGCGCCGGCATGGGATCGGCGACCCGCCTCGCGAACTCGCGAAGGGCGGGCCAGCCCGCCGGCTCGGCCAGGTTCAGCCGGTCCCTGACCGATTCGAATCGCTCCAAGGCCTCCACGGGAGAGAGGCGCTCCGGCCAGCCAGGCAGGAGGATCCGCGCCACGCGCCCCACCTCGCGCCAGCGAAGGTCGTCCGACCTCTCGAGGCGGCCCGCGTGGGGCTCGAGGCCGTGCGACTGCACCTCGGCAAAAAGCCCCTCGCAGGCGGCCCGGGCCTCCGCCTGCGTGAGCCGCGCGAGGTTGAGCGCGTGCAGGAGGGGCCAGGCAGCGAGCAGCTCTTCCATCCGGCAGCCGCGCTCGTAGAAATCGGCCATGGCGCGCTGGATGCGCGTGTCGATTGGCGGCGTCCCGGTGGTCCCGATGAGATCGGCAAAGGCGACGCCGCGCTCCTCGAGGAGGCGCACAAGGCGCGCGTGGGCCGCGCCGGGCCCGGGGAAGACGACCGCGACGTTGTCCGAGCCCCCGCCGAGAAGGCCCGCCACCGCGTCGGCGACAAGGTCCATCTCGTCCGACTTCGAGCGTCCGACGATCACCCGGGCCCGCTCGGCGGAGCCGGCGCCGGCGCTCCAGAGCTCGGCGACCGGCGCGCAGCTTTCCGCGGGCTCCGGCGCGTCCACGGCTCGGGCCTCGACTCCGAGGAGGGCCTGCCAGACCTCGACCCACTCCTCGCCGGGCCCACCGCCGCCGCCGAACTCGGGCTCGGCAAGCACGACGGTAACCGAGGGGCTGAGCCGCGCGAGCGCGGCCAGGCCGAAGAAGTCGCCCCATCCCTCCGCGCCGCCCGCCAGGATGAGGAGCCTGTCGCCAACGCTGGCAGCCCCCGGCGCCGGCGCCGCGAGGGCCGCAGCCTCGTCATCCGCGGGGCCGAGCGCGTAGCCGCTCCGCCGAATCCAGGCAGCCAGCTCCCCGAAGACCTCGCCCAGCTCGGCCCGCGGGAAGTCCTTCGGCCCGAAGCCCCCCCGGATCAGCCCGTCAAAGTCGTCGAGCGCCGAGTCGATGTCGCTGGCGAGGCTCTTCCAGAGGCCGCGCGCCGGGTCCGCGGGGCCGAGCGGTGCCAGGCGCGCCTCGATGAGGCTCCGCAGCATGAGGGCCTGGAGGCTCCGGCCGATTCCCCGGGACACCGCCCGCTTCCCGCGGGCGAGGCTCGGGGTCAGGAACTCGACGCCGAGCAAGGGCACTCCCTCCGCCACGCACCGCTGCTTGAGCGCGTGCGTCTGGCCCCGAGTAGGCGCCACGACGACCGCGCGCTCGAGCCTGCCGCGGCCCGCCTCCAGCCATGGGCGCACGATCCCGAGCCATTCGCCCTCGGCGAAGCGCGAAAGAAGCAGGTCGGCGCCCGGATTCGTGTTCAATTTGGGACGGCACGCAGCCATCCCAAAATCGCGGTCACTTCGCGAGCACGTACTTTGCCGCGTGGGACTTGGCGCGCGAGGCTGCGTTCCTGTGGACGACGCCCGATTTCACGGCCTTGTCCATATCGGACAGGTAGGCGATTCCCGCGGCCTTGGCCAACTTGGCGTCGCCAGCCTTCACTGCGGAGTCAAAACTCCTGTGCAGGGTTTTCAGGAGGGTCCTGGCCGACTTGTTGCGGAGGGCCAGGCGGACGGACTTTCGCGCTGCCTTGATAGCTGAGTGTGTGTTGGCCATGATCGTGGTTGCGTTCTGAACTGGCCAAGGACTCAAACGCCCCGGCGCGAGTCAAGGGTATTGTCGCGGGGGTGGTGGGCCAGTTTCGGATTCGACTAACCGGGTCTGCAGGCTCTGCGAACATCAGCGCCTTGCGGACGGTAGTTCTTTGGGCTACGATGCCTAGATGCGCACCCTCGCACGCCTGATCGCAGCAATGCAACTGGCGCTTATCCTTCCAGCCGCACTCTTCATGTCAGCGGTGCTCGTGGGAGCGGGCGATGCACCGCGATACGGCCTGGCCCGATTAGCTCAGCAGATCGTGATGTGGTATTCGGCGCGGATGTGGACGCTATGGCTGTTGCTGCTGGCTCTGCCATGTGCGGTGCTCGTCGCCGGGTGCGCCACGCTGCTGCGGAGTTGGAACCATGACACCGAACTGCGGCACCCCGCACGGCAGTCGCTCGCCTCGGTGCCGGCTCCCCTCGCGACGCTCTTCATCGCCGGGACGACGATGGCATCCGCAGGCATATTGGCCATTGTGGTGCTCCACATGCTCGCGAATTGATCGTAGGTTAGGCCGATAATCGCGCAGGCGTGCCCTTCGGACCGCGTCACGGATTTCCAAACTGACCCACCACCGTCGCGGGATCGGTCCGCCGGACTCACGGCCCGCCATGCGCGGTGCGAAGAAGGACGAACTCCTCGTTCTTGAATATGACGGTGCCGCTCTTGAGCTGCTCGGACAACCTGCGCTCGAACTCCTCCAGCGGGGCCGATCGCCCCCTGTTCACCGCCGGAAGCCTGCCCAGAAGGTACTGGGTGCGCGCCTTGAGGTCCGGGTATCCGCGGTACTCCCAGAGTATATAGTCGGCGGCGGGCGGGATGGCCCATGGGTTTGATATACCCGCCACTTCCGCGTCGAAGATCGTGTTTCGGGAGTAGTCCAGGAAATACGGCTCGTAGATCCAGGCGATCATCGAGGAGCCCCGCGGGACCCTGTCCTGCTGGCTGCGGACCTCCGCCTGCTTGGCGCTTCCCAGGGCATACTCCATCGCCCTCGCGAGTATGGGCTGGAGCGTCTTGTAGCTGATGGCTACCTCGTACCTGTCGGCCGCTCTCTCGCTGAAATATATGAACGGCACCAGGCCCAGCGTTACGGAAAGGCCAAGGCGGGCGGCGCGCGAAAGGGGCAGCGCGCACTCCTGAAACGATTGTGAGGCCACGCAGAGGGCGATGGGGAAGATGCCGAGGGCGAGCGGTATGAAATACCGAACCTCGGCCGCGTCGAAGTCCGCGTATGCTATGATGCGCGGAAAGGCGAAGAGCACAAAGGGATAGGCGCCAACAGCCACCGCCGCTCCGACGGCCGCACCCATGTACCTGGCTGTCCTCCACCGCCCCTGGGGCTGGAATCCCATGCACGCCGCGGCCAGCCCCGCGAGGACGAATACCAGGATCGTGTACGGGCGAAGCCGGGCAAATCCCATCTCCACGGGCTCCATGCCCATGAGGCTGACGGGATTGTGGAGAAGGGCGGGACGGGCGCCGCTGCCCGGAACCGTCGGGGCGAGGTAGTGGGGGAGATGGACAAGGACCCACGGGGCGAGGAAGCAGGCTGTGCAGGCGGCTGTGGCCGCGCCCCACCTCAGTCCCGCCCTTGGGCTGGCCTGTGCCAAGGCGGCCGCGCATGCGACCGCCACCAGGTGGGGCCCCACAAACAGCACGAAGGTGGGCTTAAGCGCGACAAGCGCCGCATAGACGAGGCCGACGGCCACCGGCCTCCCCCCGGTAAAGGCGGCGCCCGGCGCGTCGGTCCCGCTCGTCAGGAGGACGGCGGCCACGATCAGGGCGCTTCCGAGGAAAAGCGCCGACACGTTGACTATGTGGGGGTCGATGACGACGGTGCTGGCGATCGCCACCGCGGCGACCCAGCGCAGTCCGGGTTGGCGCAACCCGAACGCCAGCAGGGGAATGAGGCACAGGAGCAGCCCTAGAATGGCGTCGGCCCCGTCTATCGCCCTGATCGGCAGCCACAGCAAGACGCAGCTTTGGACAAATGCTATCCCCCCCAGGCTCTCGGCTCCGATCGCGCTCAGCGGCGATCCGAAGACCGTTCCCGTCTGGAGCATCCGCACGGGGTGGACGAAATACTTCTGCAAGTCGTCCTGCCAGTTGTAGACCTCCGGCGCGAGGTGCGCCGCCAGCGTGAGCATCATCACGCAGAACACGAGCCCGCCCAGGATCCAGGTCCCGGCATGCGCTCGAAGCTGGGGGCCCTTGGACCCGCCTGCCCCCAGCGGAACCGCCCCCTTCCAAGCCGCGCGGGCGAACGCAAGCAGCCCGGCCGCCAGGAGAATCCAGATCGCCACGGGAAATGCCAACCTCAGGAGGTTCAAGACGCCTCCAAAAACGGTGAATGCGGCCAACCCCAGCGCCGGCAGCAGCTCGGGCTCCACGCGGCCCATCCCCGGAATCCGCCGGGTGATCAGGCCCAGCCCCGCAAGGCAAACCGGCAGGGCGACAATAAACCAGACGGCCGCCGGGAGCATCCAGTTTGACCCTTCCGGCGGAGCCAGGTTGAAGCCCGCGAGGACCGCGCGAACGTGCATCGGTCGTTGGTACGCATTCGCTTGGGATCGGTCAAACCTGCGGTTCCGCGGGCCCGGCCCTCTGCGGCGCCGAGCGGTCCCGCCCGCGGGCGACGCGGGGCTGGTCCGCCGCCATCGCTGTGTGGAATCGGTGTCAAAGACTTAGCTTTGGGGCCGGTAAGCCGGATTCTGTTCCGCGCCTCTCGGCGCTTCGGCCGTCATTTCTCTCGCGCCCTTTCGGGCCCGCCCGGCCGCCCTCCGCGCGGCGAAGCCGCTCGGCGGCGGACGGATGCGACATACCCGAGACTATTGGACGGGCCGCCCAGTCTCCTATTTTGTCTTGCACCGGAAGGGGTTTT
>Ga0209415_10020854_pt1 | contig 10146 bp, 5 predicted proteins | sample PeaSoiSIISIP2007_FD_187696 | JGI IMG/M metagenome (GOLD analysis project Ga0209415, IMG submission 187696) | Peat soil microbial communities from Weissenstadt, Germany - SII-SIP-2007 (SPAdes) (version 2) | ecosystem: Environmental > Terrestrial > Soil > Wetlands > Peat | place: Germany...
CACACTCCTGCGAGCCACACCGGCCATCGCTCAGTTCGCGGCCGCTTCCACAACAACAGGAAACCGCCAAGGCAGGCGATTACCGCCGCAACGTGATGCGCCACCCACAGCACCGCGTGCGGGTACCCGGTTACCGGATTGTTCCACCACTCGGCCGACGCGTAGATCACTCCGCTGCCCGTGGTCCAGCGAACCAGCGCCGCCAGCGCGTTTGGAATCACGTCCAGCCCGGCTGCGGCCAGCAACAAGCAGGCCCACTTGCCGCTCTTGCCCAGAGCATCGCTGCCCTCGTGGAAGTATCGGAGACAAAGGAGGACTATTGCGATCAGTGCCCAGCCGCACCACACATCGCTTGCAATCAGAGCCTGCCTCGGGCCGATCAGCCCGCCGCTCATCTGCGACACCATGCTGCAGGGGATGAACCAGAAGTAGTGATAGCGAAGCGGGACGAAATGGCCCGGATAGAACAGCGGATTGATGGCCGGCAGACCCTGCCGCGAGATCCCGTCGATCAGCGCCGCGCGCACGTTGTAGTCGTAAATGAGAACCGACGGATAAAGCCGGGAGCCCCACTGCACGTCGACGCCGGAGAGGACTGCCACAACCATCCATCCAGCGCACGCCGCCAGCAGCCAGCGCGGCCAGCGCCCCAGCGGCGGCTTCGCCCGAGCTATGAGGATTGCCGCAGTTCCGGTCAGCGCCGCGTAGATGCCCCACAACATCCCCATGCCGAGGTACGAACCCGCCAGGAACCCGACGACCGGCATTACTCCAACCGACAGCGCCAGGCTCCACAACACGCGCCACACGCCGGGTTCGCGCCGGAAATCGCGCACATTGGTGAGCCAGCCGATGACATAGCCCGGTACGAACAGAAACGCCGTGAACAGAATGACGGCGATCGCGGAACCCACCAGATCGTCGCGCATGAAATGGTGCAGGCTCATTCCGCCACGACCTCAGCCGGTGCGATCAGGTTCTCGGCCAGTTCCGCGCGATCGAGGAACGGGAACATGTCCTCCAGGGGCGGTGATTCCATGCGGCCGTCGGGAAGCCTCCGCGAGGCCAGCCGCGGTTCGAAGCGCTGTGCCGGGTCCAGCATCACCTCGCACACGTGGGGGCCTTCGGATGCCAGGGCGTCCGCGATTCCCTGCGTTGTGTCGCAGGCGCACACCCGGCTCGCTGGAATTCCGTACGCCTGCGCCACTCTTACGTAATCGGGGAAGGACACGCCGCTCGCCGCGCTCTCGCCGATCATGTTCCCGAAGAACGATTCCTGCGTCCCTCGGATGGAGAGATAACCGCCATTATTCAGGACGAACAACTTTACTGGCAGCCGATGATGGACCAGCGTCTGCAGCTCCTGAATGTTCAACTGCAAGCTGCCGTCCCCGGCGAGGCAGATCACGCGCCCGCCTCCGCGGGCCACCGCTGCGCCGATGGCGGCCGGCAGATCGTACCCCATGGAGGCCGCGCCGGAATTGGAGATGAGGCGCTGCCCTCGTTTCAGCTCGGCGGTCTGAAACGGCACGATACACGCGGTCGCATTCCCGCACACCACCGCGTCGTCGTCTTCAAGTTGCCGGAACAGCTCGGCAACGAAAAGATAGGGGTTGAGCTTGCCCTCGGGCGACGTTTTGCCGGCGGTCGCCGGATATCGCCGCACCCGCTCCTTGCACCACCCAACCCATTCCTTGAACCTGCCACGCAGGGGCTCGTGGTCCAACTGCCGGCTCATCTCCTCAAGGAACAGACGCGCGTCGCAGTGGATTCGCCGGTCGGCATGCACGGTGGGTTTTTCCATTTCGGCCGCGTCGATGTCAACCTGCACCTTCCAGGCATTTCGCGCGAATGCAGCCCAGTTGTAGCTCACCTGGCGGATGTTCAGCCGGCTGCCGAGGACCAACAGCATGTCGGCATTCTGGACCGTGAAGTTGCCTGCCCGCGTGCCGATGGTCCCGGGCCGGCCGCAGTGAAGCGGATGATCGGACTCCAGCAGATCGTGCATCCAGCCGGTGGTGACCGGAATGCCCAGCTTCTCGATCACCGAGCGAAATACTCCCACCGCGCCGGCAATGCGGATCCCGGAACCGGCGAGGATTACCGGTCTTTCCGACCGGCGAATGCGATCGAGGACACTTCGGCACTCCTGCGCGATCCACCCGGCGTCCCAGGCGGGGCGATCCGGCGCCGGATCATAGTCTTCCAGGTCGCTCTCCTCGACCAGCGCCGACTGCACATCGGTGGGAATGTCGAGCCAGCAAGGCCCCGGCCGCCCAGCGCTCGCCAGGAACCAGGCTTTCTCAAGGTGGTAGCGAATGGAAGCCGGCTCGGTCACCAGGTGCGCGTACTTGGTTATGCCTGCGGCCATGCGGACGATGTCCACTTCCTGGTCGCCGAGCTGGCGCACCCCTGTGATGCCGCGCGCGGACATGAGCGTCTCGCGCTTCACCTGGCCGGACAGCACAAGCATCGGCACCGAATCCGTCCAGGCGCCGAACACCCCGTTGAGCGCATTGATTCCGCCCGGGCCGGTGGTGACATTGATCACACCCGTTTTCCCCGATACGCGTGCATAGCCCTCGGCGGCCATGGCACAAGCCTGCTCGTGGTGGTTGCAGATGGGCTGAATTCCAGACCGTGCCAGTGAATCGTTCAGGAACATAGCTCCGCCGCCGGTGAGCAGAAACACGTGCTCCACGCCCCATTCCGCCAGGCGGCGGAAGATGTAGTCGGACACCCGCACCATCTCTCATCCATCGGCGGCTGGGGCCAGGTTCTGCAGGTTAACGGCGATGCCAGGCGGCCGTTCTGCGGATCGCGTCGTCCAGCGTAATCCATTGCTGCAGGCCGAGTTCCGCGCGAGCCCGCGTCGTGGAGGGTACGTATCGCTCGGTTGGGGCGGAAGGGTCGCGTTGCCGGGCGATCTCGATCCCGATTTCCGGTGCGACAACCCGCCGGACGCGCTCCGCCAGTTCGGCTATGCTCACCGCATCCTCGGAACCCACGTTGTAGGCGCGGCCCGGAGCCCCCCGCGCGAGAATGGTCCACAGCCAGATCGCCAGATCGGCGGCGTGCAGATACGAGCGGTACGGCGATCCATCGCCGGCGATTCGGATTGTCCGGCCCGCCAGGGCGTCCCCCAAAAAATTGCCCATTGCGAAGTGCGCATCGAGCGGCAGGAAAGGCCCCACGAAGGCGAAGCCGCGGGCGATTTTTATGTCGATGCCGCTCGCTCGCGCCAGGAACTCGGCGGTGCGCTTTCCTTCCGCGTAAGCCGAGGCAGCGTCAAGTGGATTCGGCCCGCCCGTGTACTCCTCGAGGATTCGTTCCATCTCCGGCGGCTGTCGGCCGTAAACCGCTCCGGAGCTGCAAAGCAACACCGCGCCTGCGCCGCATGCGGATGCGAAATCGAGCACGCGGGTGGTGCCCTGCACGATGGTTTCAAACATCTCGCGCGGGTGGTCGCGATTGAACGCCGCGTCGGCCGGAGTTGCCGCGTGGATGATGTGGGTGAAGGAACCAGCGCGCGGCTTAAAATCGCGGACGTCGCCGTCGAGAAAGGCGATTGCCGGATCGCTCGACAGCTCTGGAAACGAAGTCGCAAAGGCGCGCGAGTTCCGGGTCAGAACCGTGGCCGAAACGCGTGAGCCGAGATCCACCCTGGCGGCCAGGAGCGAGGCCAGCAGCCATCGTCCGAAGAATCCTGTACCGCCGGTGATGAAGAGCCGGGCGCCTTCGAGATCCCGCCATACGTCTCGCGTGTGATCCAGTACGTGCGCCAGATCTGCTTCAAGGCCGAGTCTGGATTCCGCTTGCACCATCCCAGCTTCCCATCGGCGGTTCGAAGTGGAATCTTGAATCCCTTACCTATGCATCGCGTAGAGCGCCGTCCTCGCGGCGATGAAAAGCGTCCGCCGGTCCCTGCCGCCAAAGACCACCTGAAGCGGCCGCTCAGGGACTTCAATGGTCTCCAGCAACTTCCCGGCAGGGTTGTACACATACACCTGGCCGGCGGCAATGTACACGTTGCCCGCCGAATCCGCAGTCACACCCTCGCCGCCCTGCTCGGCAAACAGTTTCGGATCGCCGATGCTGCCATCCGCCGCGACCGCCGCCGACCAGGTGCGCATCTCGGATTCGTCGGTCAGATAGAACGGCTTTCCGGGCGCCGCCGGTGCCAGACCGAAGCCGCGCAGAAGATCGGCGCTCTTGATGCCCCAGCTCGTCGCGCCGTTTACGAAGTCGTCGGTTGCGGAGATGAATGTGCTCCCATCGGGCGAAACATACTGCCAGGCACGCACTCGCGAAGTAGTATTCAGGCGGTAGTCGCCGACGGCGAGCACGAGCGTTGCGCCTGGGCGCGCCGCCGCTTTCTCGGGCTTCAGCAGCGTGATGTCCCCCGGAGACGTGCCCGGCCGAAATGCGTATACAGTTCCCTTTCCGGCATACGAGACCACCAGCAGATTCCCGGATTTGTCGAAAGCCAGATTCACCGGGTCGAGTGGGCTGTCGGCGACGGTGGATAACCGATGCTCCGCCACCGACCAGCAATAGATGCGTTGCCAGTGCGCGTCAACGAAATAGAAATCGCCTGCAGGCGACACTGCTCCGCCGGAAATGTTGAAGAATCCTCCGGCCAGTTTCTCGACCCGCGGCCCGCTCGCAACCGGTCGTTTTGCGGGACTTGTGCCCAGGAGATCCAGCCAGGCAAACTCGCGCCGGCGAATCTCCACGTTGTGCGTCTGGTCGTACACCGCGTCGTCGAACGCAACCTTGCTGTTGCTCCAGCAGTGAATGTTGCGCAGGCGGATGTTCTTCGAACCGGCGATGCGAATCGCCCACGGAAACGGCTGATACGAGCTGATCACGCGATAAATATGGAAGTTCGCGACGGTGATGTTGCTGGAGCCGGTAATCTCCAGCGGCAGCGCAAAGCCGCTCTCCCCACGCTCCTCCTCGGTCTGCAGGGCGTAGATTCGCCAGTTGGACACATTGTGCAGTTGGATTTCGTGGCGCACGTGGTGTTCGCTGGACATCTCATACACTCGTCCTTCGGTGGAGGTGTTGGAGACAAGCATGCCCGCCTGCGCGAACGTGCTGGGGGTCCAGATATCGAAGAACGTTCCGCCGCCGCCGTCGGTCACCCACAGACTGGGATACTGGCTGTCCCAGCGGCGATTGGTGTCGGGATCTGCCGTGTGGGTGTTGTTGTACGGATTTTCGCGGCTGCCATCGGGCTTCATGGTGCCGTGGCCGCCCAGCATGCGCGCGTCGTTCATCATCGAATCCGCTCCGGCCATCCACTTTACGGCCACTGCGCGAGGATTGATGCCGTTGGTGTACACGCCGATGCCGGTCAGAATGTTCCGGCCTCCCCGTGGCGTCTCGATCATCGGGCGCGGCGATCCCAGGCCCTGAAAGCCTGGAGTCGAATCGAGCAGATCGATTTGCGTCGCGCTGGGATGGAGTCCAATCAGCGCCGTGTCAGGTCGAAGCAGAAGCGTGTCGCTGATGATGTATCGGCCCGAAGGCACGTAGATCGCCGTGTTTTCGGCGATGGCTTTCCGAAAGATGGCGGTGTCATCGGAAGCGCCGTCGCCTTTCGCCCCGAGAGATCGGATGTTCACCCACGTACTGCGATCGGGCAGGTCGGGAAGATCGGACTTCACCGGCTCAGGCATCCCGTCGAGTGCGCGGTTCTCGAAAATATCCCTGATCGTCGGCGTCGCGCCAATATCGTCGAAGTGGACGCCGTGTGAGAAAGTCTTCACTTCGTAAATGGCGGCTGGCGCCTTTACTGTCCTGGCGCTCTCGCGAAAGGCAGCGAAGACCGGCACGTGCCGGCAGACGATGCCCTCCATATTGATTTCCGTTCGCGCTCGGGTCTCCGCGCTGATGATCACGGCCGGCCCGGTGATGTCTTCCATGCGGCCATCACGAATCCAGAGCTCGTCGGGAAAATCGGGATCGATGGCGATGGCCGTCGGCACGCCGCGAAACTGCGGCCGGATGAGCGTCAGCCCGGCCTCACGTTCGCGGATGGCAGCTTCCCTCTGGCCGTCGAATGTGACGTCCACCATTGTGAACTGCCATCCCGGTGAAGGCATGCCCGTTCGGACGCCGTATCGTCCCCCGTGGAAGTGCACGTCTTCTGCCACGTTCCCGGCCTCATCAATGCCGGCGAATCCCGAGCCGATTCGAAAATCCATGTGCGCCAGGTAGCAATGCTGCGCGTAGTGCGCGCGGACGCCGGCTGCTCCGGGATTGCCGTCCCCAATCTCAATGTCGATATTGCTGATGGCCGAATAGAAAGTACCGGGGCTTGCATCACGAGGCGGGTTCCCGTGGCCCCCGCTGAAGAAGATCATGTACCTGACGTTGTCCGGGTCTCCGTAGCCCGGTGTGTTGGGCGGCAGCACGAAAACCGGCCGCCGTGCGCCATAGCCGATCAGGCGGATTCCAGGCCAGACATAGACCGTGTTTGTGAGTCGATAGCGGCCCTCGGGAATGAAGATGATCCCTTGCCGGGTGGTCTGTTCCACCTTGTCGATGGCCTGCTGTATTGCCGCGGTCTGGTCGGTGCTGCCGTCGCCGGGTTCCAGGTAAACAGCCTGGGGATCGTCGAGACGGACGGAATAGAAAGAGGCTCCCCAAAGCGAGCCCGTTGCCGTCAACACGGCGAGAGCTGCAATGAACTTCAGCATTCGGCCACCTCCTTCGCGATTTCCTCGCCGATGGCCAGCGAGGCCGTGGCGGCGGGACTGGGGGCGTTCAGCACGTGCACGGCGTCGGCGGTTCGCACGATGCGGAAATCCTGGATGAGTTCGCCCGTGGGCGCCAAAGCCTGGGCGCGCACCCCCGCGCCGCCGGTCTCGAGATCCTCCACCTGAATCTCCGGGACCAGCTTCTGCAGCGAACGGCAGAACAGTTCGCGGCTGAACGAACGGCGCAGTTCGTCGAAGCACATGCGCGGGTATCGCGCCAGAAATCGCCGGAATCCTGAGTAGCTGAAGATGTCGGCCATGTCGCGCAGGCTGATGTCGCGCTTGCGATAGCCTTCGCGGGCCAGCGCCAGAACCGCGTTCGGTCCGGCTTCGACGCCGCCGTGGATCAGACGCGTGAAGTGAACGCCGAGGAAGGGGAACTTCGGATCGGGTACCGGGTAGATCAGATTGCGCACCAGATACTGGCGCTCCGGCTTGATGCGGTAGTATTCGCCGCGGAACGGCACAATGCGCATCTCGCGGCGAACGCCGGCCATCGTGGCCACGCGGTCAGAATGCAGACCCGCGCAGTTCACCAGCAAATCGAATTCGAAATCGCCCGCGCTGGTGTGGGCGATCCAGGAATCGCCGGCTTTTCGGAGCCGCCTCACGCGCGCGCCGGTCACCACGCTTCCTCTGATCTTCCGGGCAAGTGTCGAACAAACCGCGGGATAGTCGGCAATCCCTTCCTGCGGCACTCGCACCGCGGCCAGTCCCGCGGCGTGCGGCTCAATCTCCTTCATCTGCTCGCGGCCCAGCCACTCCAGCCCTTCCAGCCCGTTCTGCCGCCCACGCGCCAGCAGATCCCGAAGGCGAGGCACTTCTTCCTCATTCGAGGCCACCACCAGCTTGCCGCACACCTCGTGAGGAATGCAGTTCTCCTGGCAGAACGCGACCATCTGCCGAATGCCGCAAACCGCCATGCGCGCCTTCGTCGAACCAGGCTTGTAGTAAAGACCCGCGTGCAGCACGCCACTGTTGTTGCCCGACTGGTGCTGCCCAACCTCCGGCTCTTTTTCCAGTACAGTGATCCGCGCGTCCGGGAATTTCTGCCCGATGCGATACGCCGCGGCCAGGCCGACAATGCCGCCGCCCACCACCGTGATCCTCGCCCGTGAGCTCATCTTTCCTTCAGGGTATGCCTCAACCGGCCCGAACCTGATATCTTTTTGACCAGTGCGCATCAATCTGCTGCTCGCTCTTGCCGCGGCCTCCATGGCCTGCGCTCAGACTCATTGGGTCGGCTCGTGGGGCGCGTCGCAGCAATTGCCTGAGCCCAACAACGCGCTGCCCGTCGACGATCTTCGCGACGCCACTCTCCGGCAGGTGGTCCATCTCTCCATCGGCGGGTCGGAGTTGCGTGTGCGCCTCTCGAACCGCTTCGGAACGGCCCCACTGCACCTTACTTCCGTTCATGTCGCCCAAAAGGACGCCGACAAGGCCCTGACGTTTGCCGGACGCCCCGATGTGACCATCCCCGCCGGAGCGGACTATCTGTCAGACCCGCTCGATGATCCGGTGGCGGCGCTCTCCGACCTCACCATCACGCTGCACATTGACGCTCCACCGCCGTCGCAGACCGGGCACCCCGGTTCCCGCGCCACCTCGTGGATAGCGCATGGCGATTTTGTTTTGGCCGCCGAGCTTCCCAACCCGAAGACAGTGGAACACTGGTATTTCATCGCCGGCGTGGATGTGGCCGCGCCCGCAGGGGCTTCCATCGTGACCCTGGGCGATTCCATTACCGACGGCCACGGCGCAACCACCGACGGGAACGACCGCTGGCCCGACATGCTCGCGCGCCGGCTGCAGGCCTCGCCCGTGACGCAATCGGTCGGCGTGCTCAACGAAGGGATCGGCGGGAATCGTGTCCTGCTGGACGGCCTGGGGCCGAACGCGCTGGCGCGCTTCGATCACGATGTGCTCGCGCAGGCCGGCGTCCGCTACCTGATTGTTCTCGAGGGCGTGAACGATATCGGCGTTCTGGGGCGCACGGGCGACGCTTCACATGAGGCCCACGAAACGCTGGTCCGAAACATTCTCGCCGCTTACGAGCAAATGATCGCGCGTGCTCACACGCACGGCATCGAGGTGATCGGCGCGACCATTATGCCGTTCACCGGGTCAGGATATTATCACCCGGGCGCCGAAACCGAAGCCGACCGCCAGACCATCAATCAGTGGATTCGAACGCCCGGCCACTTCGACGCTTTCGTCGATTTCGACAAGCTCGTGCGCGACCCGGAGCATCCCGAGCGGCTGCTTCCGGCCTACGACTGCGGCGATCACCTCCATCCCTCGCCCGCAGGCTATGCCGCCATGGCCGACTCCGTGCCGCTGTCGTTATTTGATTCGTCGTCGCGGATTGCCATCACATTCGACGATCTGCCCGTGCACGGCCCGCTGCCTCCCGGGGTTACGCCGGAACAGGTGGCATCGAAAGTCATCGCGGCGTTGCGTGACGCCCACCTGCCGCCGACGTATGGTTTCGTCAACGGCCAAAGCGTGGAGAGGCAGCCTGCTGACGAGGAAGTGCTGAAAGCGTGGCGTGCCGCCGGCTTCCCGCTGGGCAACCACGGCTGGTCGCACATGAACGCGAATCAGCATTCGCTGGCCGACTTTGAGACGGAGGTTACTAAGAACGAGCCTCTGCTGAGCCGCGAGATGCCGGATGGAGACTGGCGATGGTTCCGGTTTCCATTTCTTGCCGAGGGCGACACTCCGGAGAAGAGAGCTGAGATTCGGGGATTCCTGCAGGAACAAGGTTACAGAATCGCCGGCGTCACCATGAGCTTTGGGGACTACATGTGGAACGAGCCTTACGCCCGCTGCAAGGCGAAAGGCGACGACAAGGCGATTTCAATTCTCGAAACGAGCTATCTGGAGGCGGCGAAGGAGAACATCGATTTTTCCCGCGCCATGTCGCGCGCGCTGTACAATCGCGACATTCCGTATGTGCTGCTCATGCACATCGGGGCGTTCGACGCGGAGATGCTGCCGCGACTGCTGGATCTGTATCGCGCGAGCGGCTTTGAGTTCGTGACGCTGCCCGAAGCCGAGAGCGACGAGTTCTATCGCGAGGACACCGACCTCACGCTGCCGCCCGGTCCGGACATGCTCGAGGGCGTGATGGGAGAGCACCATCTGCCCCTGCCGCCTCGCGGCAACCCGGCGGCACAACTCGAGAGCCTCTGCCGCTGAGTTCCGCCGCGTGTCCCACTATCGAACCTGGCCTATCCAGCTCCCGTAGGGGGGCAGCATCAGCCGCCCCAGGTCTTCCGTCTGGCCTGCTTTGGCGAACGAGCTCAGCAGAGTGGACGCCTGCCCGGCGGCGTCAAAACGCACCGTCTGCGATCTGCCGCTGCAGTTGAGCGCCACC
>Ga0209415_10020855_pt1 | contig 10146 bp, 8 predicted proteins | sample PeaSoiSIISIP2007_FD_187696 | JGI IMG/M metagenome (GOLD analysis project Ga0209415, IMG submission 187696) | Peat soil microbial communities from Weissenstadt, Germany - SII-SIP-2007 (SPAdes) (version 2) | ecosystem: Environmental > Terrestrial > Soil > Wetlands > Peat | place: Germany...
GCCAGCTTGAGCTTGTCGACGAACCCGCCCTGGACCGCCTCGACCGCCTGCGCGATCGCGGCCTGGACCGCGGTGCGGTCCGACGCGCCGTGGGCCATCACCACGTTGCCGCGGACGCCCAAGAGCGGCAGGCTGCCGTGCCGGTCGATCGGGTTGGTCCATTCGATGAGCCGGTTCGTGACGCCGTCGAGGCGCGCGGGGTCCAGCGTGCCGGCGAGTTCGCCGCGCAGCCACGCCGCGACCTGACGCCCGAGCCCTTCGACGGTCTTCAGCACCGCGTTGCCGACGAACCCGTCGCACACGACGACGTTGACCTCGCCGGCCATCAGGTGGTGGCCCTCGACCAAGCCGACGAAGTTGAGCCCGCTGCGGGCGAGCAGCTCGGCGGCCTGCTTGACGACCCGGTTGCCCTTGCCCGGCTCGCGTCCGTTGCTCAGCAGCGCCACCGTCGGCTCCGCGATCCCGCCGAACACGCGCATGTAGGTGGTCCCCATCACCGCATACTCGACGAGGTGGTGGGCCTCGCTGTCGATCGTCGGGCCGAGATCGATCAGAAAGGTCTGCGGGTGGATGTCGAGGATCTGCCGCCCGACGCACGCCCGCCGGATCCCCTGCAGCATCCCGATCTCGCGGATCGCGGCCAAGAGCGTGGGCCCGGTGCTGCCGGCGCTGACCGCCGCGTCCGCCCGGCCCTGACGCACGAGGCGCATCGTCACCGCCATCGACGCGTCCGGCATCGCGCGCAGGGTCACGAGCGGCGGTGCGCCCTCGGGGACGGCGCGATCGCTCGGCACGAGCTCGATGCCCGGTTCCGCCGCGTCGCGCGGCAGCAGCGGCCGCACTTCGTCGGGGACGCCGACGAGCAGGATGCGGAGCGCGCCGTCGCGGGCCGCGGCGAGCGCCCCCGCGACAATCTCGTGCGGCGCGTGATCGCCGCCCATGCAGTCCACGGCGACCCGAATCGGCGGTGCCTCTGCCATGCCGCTCACCTCAGACCATCGTCAGCCCGCCCGAGATGCTGAGGACCTGGCCGGTGATGTAGCGGGACGCGTCGGTGCAGAAGAACGCCACCGCGTCGGCGATTTCCTCGGGCTGCGCCACCCGCCGGAGCGGGATCAGCTTGATCATCCGTTCGATCTTGCCGGCGTGCGCGGGGTCGCGCTGATTCTCGTGCAGCACCGCCGTGTCGGTCGGCCCCGGGCAGACGCAGTTGACCCGGATCTGGTGGCGGGCCATCTCCCGCGCGAGCGACCGCGTGAGCGCGATGACGCCGCCCTTCGCCGCCGAGTACACCGCCTCGCCGGCCGTCCCGACGCGGCCCGCGTCGCTCGCGACGTTCACGATCGCCCCGCCGCCGTGGCCGGCCATCCACTCGAGGGCGACGCGGGTGCAGAAGACGGCCGTCCACAGGTTCTCGTCCACGACGCGGCGCCAGTACGCCTCGTCTTCCTCGAGAAATCCGCTCGTGAGCGTCCACCCGGCGTTGTTGACCAGGATCTCCAGGCCGCCGAGGTCGCGCACCGCCCGCTCGAGCGCCGCGCGGCACGCGTCGAACGCGGTGAGATCGGCGCGCACGGCGAGCCCCCGCACGCCCAGCGCGGAGACCGCCGCGGCGACCTCGTCCAGTTCCGACTGGGTCCGGGCGATCACCGCGACGTCGGCCCCGAGTGCGGCGAGGCGCAGGGCCGTCGCGCGTCCGATCCCGCGGCCCCCGCCCGTGACGACGGCGCGGCGACCGGCGAGCGGGGCCGGGTCGCTCAATGCCGCCGCCGCGGCCAGGCCGCGTGCAGCGCCTGGCGCTCCTGCTCGTAGACGACGGCGAACTTCTCGGCGGCTTCCTTGCCCGACAAGAGCTCGAGCTTGCGCACCTCGAGCGGATCGGCCGCGTGGATGATCGCGATCTCCTCCGCGCTCGGCGGCGCGGTCCGCGCGACGCCGGCGGGGATCTCGATCGGAAACCCCGTGGCCTGGCGGACCTGGTCCGGGGTCACCCCGGGATGCAGCGAGCGGACGACCATCCGGCCGGTGTCCGGATTCCATCCGAACACGCCGAGGTTGGTGACGAGACACGTCGGCGCGCCGTGGGCCCCCAGCGTCTTCGCGCGCTCGGGATTGTAGCCGGCCCCGCTGATGAAGTCGACCCGCGCGACGACCGCGCGCGGCGAGTGCTGGGTCAGGTAGTACAGGCCCTGCGACAGGTGGCTCGTGTCCTCGGGGATGCCCCGCGACCCGACGAGCGCCACCTTCGGCCGGTCCCACGGGCCGATCGCCGAGATGTTCACGTTGCCCTGCTCGTCGATCTGCGCCGGGTTGATCCAGATCCGGAACCGGTCGGTGAAGATCGCGTCGAAGATGTCGTTCATCGTGAGCGGGATCGCCCGCTGGTTTTCCGTCAGGAACTGCCCGAGCGTCAGGGTGGGGAGGGGCACGGCGTCCATCCCCGACTCGGGGGTCGAGAGCACGGCGAGGTCGGGCGCGTGCGTGCTTCGGGCCAGATGCGCCGCGAGCGACCCGAACGCCGTCACCGAGCTGACCAGCAGCTCCCCGTGGAGCTCGCGCGCCATGCAGCTGATCACCAGTTCGTCGATGCTGTACTCCGCCATCGTCGTCTCCCCCCCGCGCCTAGACCCGCAGGCGCTCGCCGAGCGCGTGCTCGCCGCCGAGCGCGCGGACGTACTGCTCGTGCGTCACGTAGACGTAGCGTTCGAGGTACTCGCGCCACGCCGCCTCGTCGCGCGCGGCGGTCAGGTACTCCTGGACGTGCTGCAGATCCGCCCGGTACTCCGGCGCGCAGCCGGTGAGGTGCGCGCCCCACGGCGCTTCCACGACGCCGGTGACCATCGTCCGGAAGATGTGGACGTCGCGCCCGTAGGTTTGGAGCCGCTCCGGCAGGAGGATCTGCTCGGCCGACAGGAACGTCTTGCGCGCGGCCTTGGCGCACAGCGCGTCCATGTGGCCGTCGCCGAGTACGACGCCGTTGCCCTGCGGATCGGCGAGGTTGACGTGCAGCAGCGCCACGTCCGGCCGGAGCGCCGGGACCGCGACGAGCGTCTCGCCCCCGAACGGATCCTGGAACGTCCGAAACGCCGTGTTGACCTTGAGCACGTCCGTCGCCAGGGTGGAGTGCGTCGGCAGGAACGGCACGCGCTTGATCGCCGCGTCCAGGCCGGCCATCACCGTGTACTCCGTCCACTCCTGGAACTTGACGCTGCCCTCTTGGCGCGCCCGCCGGAAGTGGGGCGCGAGGCCCATCACCTCGAACCCGACGAACGCGAAGATGAGTTCGGCGATCTTGCCGGTGCCGAGCAGGAGGTCGACCTCGGGGCCGCCGACGTTCACGATGACGCGCAGGTCCCGCCGGTCGCTGCGCGCGAGCGCGCGGACGAGGGCCATCGGCTTCCGCGACAGCGACGAGCCGCCGATCGCGACGAGCGCCCCGTTCGGGATCTGGGCGACCACCTCGTCCGTGCTCATGACCTTGTTCATCCGCGTGCCTCCCCTCGCCGGAACAACTCGAACGGGGCGGACGTGAGCCCGAGCCCGCCGTCGACCACGATCGTCTGGCCCACGATGTAGCGCGCCCCGGGGCTGCACAGGAACGCGACGACGGCCGCGACGTCCTCGGGGGCGCCCATGCGGCCGCTCGGCGCGTGCGTCGAGACGAGCCGGTCGAACTCGGCGAACCGGTCGCCGCCGTAGAACCGCGCGGAGTCGGTCGCGATCACGCCGGGGCTGACGCAGTTCGCGGTGATCCCCCGCCCGGCGAGCTCGTACGCGAGATAGCGCGTCCACGTCTCCATCGCCGCCTTCGCCGACGCCAGGATCGCATACTGCGGCAGCATCTCGACGGTCCCCTGTCCGGTGATCGCGACGATCGCGCCCTCGCGCCCCTCCATCAGCGGGACGGCGCGCTGCGCGCACAGCACGAGCGACCGGACGATCAGGTCGAACGTGCGCTGGAGGTGGTGCGGCTTCGCGTCGAGGGTCGTCTTGAACGCCGTCGCGGCGTGGTTGGCGACGAAGTAGTCGAGTCCGCGGAACTCTGCGGTGGCCCGGTCAAACAGGCGGTCGATCTCCTCGGGCTTCTCGAGGTCGGCCCCGGCCGGGATCGCGCGCCGGCCGAGCGCGGCGATGTCCGTCGCGACCTGGACGGCGGCGGCCTCGTTCCGGTGATAGTGCACGATCACGTCCGCGCCGCCCCGCGCCAGCATCAGCGCCGTGGCCCGGCCGATGCCGCGCGAGGCCCCGGTGACGAGCGCGATCTTGCCCGTGAACGTGCCGTCAAACATGACGCTCCCTCCCCTGGGATGCCTCTCGCGGGCCCCGGCGGCGTTCGTCGATGCGCGCGTCCCGGGATGTCCGCGGGCCGCGCGCGGAAGAAAGTCCCCTTGCAGTTCGGTGGAGCGGGCGGGGGGTCCTACCGCTCGAGGGCGCGGACCGCGACGGCGCAGTTCTGGCCGCCGAACCCGAACGCGTTGCCCACGGCGAGGCGGACGCGGGCGCGCCGCGCCGTGCGCGGCACGTAGTCGAGGTCGCACAGGGGGTCGGCGTGCTCGAGGTTGATCGTGGGGGGAATCATCTCGTCGCGGATCGCGAGCACGCCGACGAGCGCCGCGAGCGCCCCGGCGGCCCCGATCAGGTGGCCGACCATGCTCTTCGGCGCGCTGACCGCGACCGACCGCGCGTGGGCCCCGAGCGCCTGCTTGATCGCGACCGTCTCCGCGATGTCGTTCATCGGCGTGCCGGTGCCGTGGGCGACGATCAGATCGACCTCGTCGGGCGCGGCGGCCGCCCCCCGCAGCGCGAGCCCGATCGCGCGCGCGGCCTGGTCGCCGTCGGGGCGCGGGGCGGTTTCATGGTAGGCGTCGCTGGTGAGCCCGGCGCCCGCGAGCTCGGCGTAGATGCGGGCCTCGCGCGCCCGCGCGAGCTCTTCGCGCTCCACGAGGAACACGACGGCGCCCTCGCCGTACACGAAGCCGTCGCGATCCCGGTCGAACGGGCGGCTCGCGCGCTCCGGTTCGTCGTTCCGCGCGCTGAGCGCGCCGACCGAGCACAGGGCCGCCCAGACGGACGGGGTGAGCGCCGACTCGGCGCCGCCGGCGAGCACGTAGTCGGCGTCGCCGTCGAGAATCCAGCGCCGGGCTTCCGCGAGTGCGATCGCGCCGCTGGCGCAGGCGCCGACCGAGGTGTTCGAGGGTCCGCGGATCCCGAACTGGATCGTGACCGCAGACGCCGCCATGTTGGCGATCAGCATCGGCAGGAGGAACGGCGTGACGCGCGCCGGGTTGTTCCCGTACAGGCGGGGCGCCTCGTCGTCGATCACGTCCATGCCGCCGAGCGCGGTCGCGACCGTCACGCCCACGCGGTCGAGGATGTCCTCGGTCAGGCTCAGGCCGCCGTCCTTGAGCGCCTCGTCGGCCGCGGCGATCGCGAGCTGCGCGAACCGGGCGGTCCGGCGCGCCCGCTTGCGGGTCTGCACCCGCGTCGGGTCGAAGTTGGGGATGTCGGCCGCGATCCTGACCGGATAGCGCGACGGGTCGAACCGGGTCAGCGGCCGGACGCCGCTGCGCCCCGCGAGCAGGTTCGCCCAGGTTTCCGGCGCCGACAGCCCGACGGGGGTGAGGGCGCCGATGCCGGTGATCACGGCGCGAGTAGTCACAAAATCATCGTATTCGCGCGAGGCGCCGCGCTCTCCTTGCGGCCAAGGGGATCGCAGTACCGAAAACACGAACATTCAGAATTAACTTGGCGCGCTCTTCCGGATATGGTACAGTTTCTTTGGATCGTCTCGCAGAATTCTCCGCAGCCGCTATCTGAAACACGAACAATCCTGCTCATTTCGACGGACCCGCCGCCGTGACGCGGCAGGGGAGCGCGATGAGAGTCCTGGTGGTGGGATCAGGGGGTCGGGAGCACGCGCTGGCGTGGGCCCTCAGCCGGCAGGGTCTCACTCTATTCGCGGCGCCCGGCAATCCCGGCATCGCGCAGTGCGCCACGTGCGTGCCGTGCGGCGTGCTCGACCTCGCCGGCCTCGCGCACGAAGCCGAACGCCTCCACATCGATGTCACAGTCGTGGGACCGGAAGCCCCGCTCGCCGCGGGGCTCGTCGACGCGTTCGCCGCGCGCGGCCTGTGCGCGTTCGGGCCGACCCGGGCGGCTGCCCAGCTCGAAGCCAGCAAGGTCTTCATGAAACGCCTGTGCGCGCGGTACGAGATTCCCACCGCCCCGTTCCGGATCTTCGACGACGCGACCGCGGCCGCGGACTACGTGCGCCGCGCCGGCCGGCCGCTCGTCATCAAAGCCGACGGCCTCGCCGCGGGCAAGGGGGTCGTGGTCGCGCAGTCGAACGAGGAAGCGTGCGCCGCGCTCGAGGCGATGATGGTGTCCCGGCGGTTCGGGGACGCCGGCGCGCGCGTCGTGGTCGAGGAGCTGCTCGAGGGCGACGAGGTCAGCGTGTTTGCGATCTGCGACGGCACCCACGTCGTGCCCCTGCTGCCCGCGCAGGATCACAAGCGCCTGCTCGAGGGCGACCGCGGGCCCAACACGGGCGGGATGGGTGCCGTGGCGCCGGTCCCGGGGGTGGGGGAGGCGGCGGTCGACCGCATCGTCGACGAGATCCTCGCCCCGACGCTGTGGGCGATGGCCCAGGAAGGATCCCCGTACCGGGGCGTGCTGTTCGCCGGGATCATGATGACGTCCGACGGCCCCCGCGTGCTGGAGTTCAACGTGCGGTTCGGCGATCCGGAGGCGCAGGTGCTGCTGCCGCTGCTCGAGTCGGGCCCGCTCGAGCTCGTCGAGGCCGCCGTCTGCGGGCGCGTGGACCGCGTGGCCCCGCGCTGGCGGCGCGGGTACGCGGTGTGCGCCGTGCTGTGCGCCCCGGGCTATCCGGACCAGCCCCGCACCGGCGCGGAGATTCACGGGCTCGATCGGATCGAGGGGGGCGACGCGCTCGTGTTTCACGCGGGCACGACCGTGCGGGACGGGCGGACGCTGACCGCGGGCGGGCGCGTCCTGAACGTGGTGGGCACCGGGGCGACGCTCTCGGACGCCCGCGCGCGCGCGTACCGCACGGCGGACGCCATCACCTATGACGGGAAGATCGTGCGCCGGGACATCGGCGCCCGCGCGCCCGTGCGGCCCGCCTCCGAGCGGCGCGCGGCGATGACGTCAGCCGACGAGGGTGGACGATGACCGGGAGCGGGGAACGCACAACGCGCGTGCTGATTCTGGTCGGCAGCGACTCGGACGTCCCGGTGATGCAGGAGGCCGGCCGGGTGCTCGCGGAGTTCGAGGTGCCGTACGAGCTGACGATCGCGTCGGCCCACCGGTCGCCCGACCGGGCCGACCGGTACGCGGCCGAGGCCGAGGGGCGCGGGGTGCAGGTCCTGATCTGCGCGGCCGGGGCCGCGGCGCACCTCGCGGGCGCGGTCGCGGCCCGCACGGTGCTGCCCGTGATCGGGGTGCCGCTCGCCGGCGGCGCGCTCGGCGGCATGGACGCGCTGCTCTCCACCGTGCAGATGCCCGGCGGCGTGCCGGTCGCGTCGGTGGCGATCGGCGGCGCGCGCAACGCGGCGCTGCTGGCCGTGCAGATCCTTGGGACCGCGGACCCGGAGCTGCGCGAGCGGTACCGGGCGCAGAAGGCGCGCCTCGCCGCGCAGGTCGACGAGAAGGCCGCGCGCCTCGGCGCGACGACCGAGGCCGGTATGGTCCCGCCGCGGGAGACGCGGTAGATGCCGGTCATCGCGGTCGTCGGCGCCCAGTGGGGCGATGAGGGGAAGGGGAAGGTCGTGGACACCCTCGCCGCCCACGCCGACGTCGTCGTCCGCTACAACGGCGGCAACAACGCCGGGCACACGATCCAAAACGAGCACGGGACGTTCGCGCTGCACCTGCTGCCGTCGGGGATCTTCCATCCCGCGGCGCAGTGCGTGATCGGCCCCGGCGTCGTCGTCAACCCCGAGGTGCTGCTCGCCGAGGTCGAGGAGGTCGAGCGCGTCGGGATGCCGACCGTCGGGCGGCTGTGGCTCGACGAGCGGGCGCACCTGATCTTCCCGCACCACATCGTGATGGACGAGCTGGAAGAGGCCGCCCGCGGCGGCGCGCCCCACGGGACGACGAAGCAGGGCATCTGGCCGGTGTACAGCGACAAGGCCGCGCGGATCGGCATCCGCCTCGGCGATCTGCTCGAGGAAGCGCACCTCGTCGAGCAGCTGACGTTTATCGCCGCGCGCAAGAGCGCCCTGTTCACCGGCGTCTACCGGCACGAGGCGCTCGACGCGCCGCGCCTGCTCGCGATGGCCGCGCGCTGGGCCGAGCGGCTGCGCCCGTACATCGCCGACACGCACCCGCTGATCCAGGAGGCGCTGCGCGCCGACCGGATGATCCTGCTCGAGGGGCAGCTCGGCGTGATGCGCGATCTCGACTGGGGCCTGTATCCCTACGTGACCTCGTCGACGACCCTGCCCGGCGGGGCGTCGTCGGGCGCGGGGATCCCGCCGTACCGGATCACGCGCGTGCTCGGCGTCGCGAAGGCGTACACGACCGCGGTCGGGTCCGGGCCGATGCCGACCGAGCTGGAGGACGACACCGGCGCGCGCATCCGGGAGCTCGGCGCGGAGTACGGCGCCACGACGCGGCGGCCGCGGCGGTGCGGCTGGTTCGACGGCGTCGCCGCGCGGTTCGCCGCGGAGGTCGCGGGGTTCACGCAGCTCGCGGTGATGAAGCTCGACATCTTCGACACGTTCGAGACGATCAAGATCGCCGCCGCCTACCGGCTCGGCGGGCGCACGATCCACTCGGTGCCGCACACCGCCGCGATGGCGCGGGTCGAGCCGGTGTACGAGGAGCTGGCCGGCTGGCGCGTGCCCACGCAGCGCGCGCGGCGCCTGACGGATCTCCCGGTCGAGGCGCGGCTGTTCCTGCGGCGGATCGAGGAGATCGTCGACGTCCCGATCGCGATGGTCGGGGTCGGTCCGGGCCGCCAAGACGTCATCTTCACCCAGGAGGGGTTCCCGTGATTCCCCGCTACACGTCGCCCGAGATGGCGGAGCTGTGGAGCCCGGAGGCCAAGTTCAACACGTGGCTCGAGATTGAGCTGCTCGCCGCCGAGGCGCAGGCGGAGCGCGGGGTCGTGCCCCGCGACGCCGCTCGGCGGCTGCGCGAGCGCGCCAGGGTGACGAGCGTCGCGCGCATCGACGAGATCGAGGAGAAGGAGACGCGGCACGACGTGGTCGCGTTCCTCCGGGTCGTCGGGGAGACGGTTGGGGACGACGCGCGGTACCTGCATCTCGGCTTGGGGTCCTCGGACGTCGTCGACACCGCGCTGTCGGTCCTGATGGTGCGCGCCGCCGATCTCCTGACGCGCCAGCTCGAGGCCCTGCACCGGGCGCTCGGGCGCCTGGCCGTGAGCCACCGGTACACCGTGATGGCCGGCCGCACGCACGGGATCCAGGCGGAGCCGATCACGTTCGGGCTCAAGGCCGCGCTGTGGTACGCAGAGGTCGGGCGCGGGCTCGAGCGCCTCGCGCGCGCCCGCGCGGTGATCGCCGTCGGGAAGCTCTCCGGCGAGGTCGGCACGTTCGCGCACAACCCGCCCGAGATCGAGGCCTACGTGTGCGCGCGCCTCGGGCTGGCGCCGGCGCCGGTGTCCTCGCAGGTGCTGCAGCGCGACCGCCACGCCGAGTACCTCACGCACCTCGCGGTGATCGCGGGCACGCTCGAGAAGATCGCGACGGAGATCCGCACGCTGCAGCGGACCGAGCTGCGCGAGGTCGAGGAGCCGTTCCGCGCGGGCCAGACGGGGTCGTCCGCGATGCCGCACAAGCGCAACCCGATCATCTCGGAGCGCGTCGCGGGACTCGCGCGCCTCGTGCGCGGCCACGCCCTGTCCGCGCTCGAGGACATCACGCTGTGGGGCGAGCGCGACATCACGCACTCGTCGGTGGAGCGGGTCATCGTGCCGGACGCGACGACGATCCTCGACTACATGATCCGGAAGCTCACGGGGGTCATCGAGGGCCTGCGCGTGTACCCCCAGCACATGACCGCGAACCTCGAGCGGACCGGGGGGCTCGTGTTCTCGCACCGCGTGCTGCTGGCGCTCCTGGCCGCGGGGTTGAGCCGCGAGGAGGCCTACCGCCTGGTGCA
>Ga0209415_10020856_pt1 | contig 10145 bp, 6 predicted proteins | sample PeaSoiSIISIP2007_FD_187696 | JGI IMG/M metagenome (GOLD analysis project Ga0209415, IMG submission 187696) | Peat soil microbial communities from Weissenstadt, Germany - SII-SIP-2007 (SPAdes) (version 2) | ecosystem: Environmental > Terrestrial > Soil > Wetlands > Peat | place: Germany...
TGGCTCCCAGGGAGGGATTCGAACCCCCGACCAAGCGGTTAACAGCCGCTTGCTCTACCACTGAGCTACCTGGGAATGGAGATCCGCCATGAAGGCTGACCGCCGAATTCCTTTATGTTTTTCACGACCGGATGACGCGTTGAGCATCGAACCAGCAGGGCCCGCCTTATAGCAAGGTCGGAAAGCTTGGTGCAAACTCTTTTTTCAAGATATTGCAACAACCTTCCCGCAAACGGCGGGGTTTGGAGGCCGAGGCCGGAATCGAACCGACGTACAAGGATTTGCAGTCCTCTGCATAGCCACTCTGCCACCCGGCCCCTGCCCGGAACGAAAAGCGCCGAAACGCCGCCATCCGATCGTGAGGGGGCGTTTATAGACATTCCCTCCGGTCCGGTCAAGGGGGGCAAATTGTCGCGTAAATTGTTGGAACTAATCGGGGGCGAGGCGAGGCGGCTTGTGCGGGATTGTCTTCACCCGGAGCGGTCGGTATAACTCGCCAGTCTACATGTTTCATCGCTGAAACATGGTGGGACGCGCGATTGAACAGGAGCGTTTGTCGCGCCATTGGAATGGAACGAGCCCTTAGCATGGCGTGGCTGGCCGCAATCAGGAGTGATCGATCGTGAATTATGCTGCGGCTCGACACAATATGGTTGAGAACCAGATCCGAACCAATCGGATCACGGACCATGCCGTTATCGACGCTTTGGGCCGTGTTCCACGAGAGGTTTTCGTGCCGAAGCAACTGCGCGGCGTGGCCTACCTCGACGGCGATATCGATCTGGGGGGGGGGCGCCATTTGATGGAGCCGCTGGTTTTTGCCGGATTGCTGCAGGCGGCCGAGATCAAGCCGGACGACGTCGTATTGGATATAGGCTGCGCCACCGGCTATTCCTCCGCCGTGTTGGCGCGCTTGGCCAGCACGGTCGTGGCGATGGAGAGCGACAACGAATGGGTGGTGCGGGCGGGTACTTTGCTGGCGGGGCAGGGTGTTGACAATGTCGCGGTGGTGAGTGGTTCGTTGCCCGAGGGCGATCCGGCGCACGGCCCTTATCAGGTCATTGTGATCGAAGGGGCGGTGGCCCGGGTTCCGCAGGCGCTCCTGGATCAACTGACGGATGGCGGGCGTTTGATCGCCGTTGTCGCGACGGAAACGGGAATCGGGCGCGTCACCGTGATGACGCGGATCGGAACTGTCTTTTCGTCCAGGGTGGTCTTCGATGCCACGGCGCATTCTTTGCCGGAGTTTCATCGGAAGCCGAGTTTCGTCTTTTAAAGGGGGGCGGATGCTTCGGAGGGCTTTAGTTTTTTCATCAAGACGACCAGCCTCCGTCTTAGAAAAACGTGCAAAGTGCTTGATATTTCTACATCCGCAGATATCGTATCCGTGGTGTTGTGTGGGGTGTGTCGAAAATTTACCGATACCCATCCCGCTCATTTAGGTGATTGATGCTGAAGAACAATTGGTTGAGCATTGGATTGATTGTCGCCGGCTGCGGCTTTTCTGGCGCCGCGAGAGCCGAGACGTTGCAGGAGGCGTTGGCCTTCGCTTACACGGGCAATCCGACGATTGAGGCCCAGCGGGCGCGCCTTCGCGCAAGCGACGAGCAGGTTCCACAGGCTTTGGCCAACTGGCGTCCGACGGTCAAGCTGTCGGGTGATGCGGCGCGGACCAACACCTACAGCAAGTCTCCCTCTTCGGCCTTCAATCCGGCGACGTTGACCAACAATCAGATCTTTGTCAGCCAGGGCGTCTTGGCCTCCGGCAAGGATGTCAGTCTGACCGTAAGCCAGCCGATCTACCGTGGCGGTCGAACCGTCGCGCAAACGAAGCGGGCGGAAGCTCAGGTCCTGGCGGATCGTGCGGCCTTGGCTGTGACCGAGCAGACGGTGCTGTTGAATGTCGTTACCGCCTATTTGAATGTGGTGCAGTATCAAGCCGTTCTGGACCTCAGCATCAACAACGAACAAGTGCTGCAACGCCAACTCGATGCAACCAACGATCGCTTTCGCGTTGGCGAGGTGACCCGAACCGACGTCGCACAGGCCGAATCGCGTCTGTCGGCGGCGCATGCCGATCGGACACAGGCGGCGGGAAATCTGCGTGCCGCGGAAGCCAATTACGTCAATGTGGTCGGCCATCCGCCGGAAAAATTGGAGGCGCCCGGCGTGGTGCCGGGGTTGCCTCGCTCGATCGAACAGGCGCGTGAGCTGGCGTTGGCGGAAAACCCCAATGTGGCGAACGCGGCTTCCAATTATGAGGTGGCCCAGCATGGCGTCGATCTGGTGGCCGGCGAACTGTTGCCGACGGTAACCTTGAATGGTCAGGCCCTGCGTAACTACGAGTATGAGGGACCGAAGACCTTTGAACGGATCTATCAGGCTTCCGTCAATTTGACTGTGCCGCTTTACCAGCAAGGGCAGGAATATTCTCGGTTGCGGGCGCAGAAACATACTGCGGGACAGATGCGGATCGACGTCGATGTCGCCAAGCGCGATATCGTCGAATCGGTCACCAAAGCCTGGGAATCGCTGGCGACGGCGCGCGCGCGAATCACCTCCTATACCGATCAGATCTCGGCGGCGCGAATCGCTCTGGAGGGCGTGCAGCGCGAATCGCAGGTTGGGTCGCGGACGGTGCTGGATGTTTTGAACGCCGAGCAGGAATTGCTGAATGCGCGGGTCAATCTGGTGCAGGCGCAACATGACGAAACTGTCGCGGCCTATCAGGTGAAGAGCACGGTGGGACAATTGACGGCGCAGGCATTGGCATTGCCGGTGCCAATCTACGATCCGACGAAGCATTATGACGAGGTGCGCGATCAGTGGATCGGCACCGAAGTGGCGCCGACCTATGGCGCTGAATAATTTGCATGGGGTGTCGGGATCGCGGGGGCGCACCCCGCTTCCCCCGGATAAAGCCCCGTTTGGGAATGGTTGAGCCATGAGCGACGACAAGGCGCAGCAAGAGCCATCAATGGAGGATATTCTCGCCTCCATTCGCCGGATTCTTTCGGAGGATGACGCCGAAGAGGCCGTGAAAGCCCCCCCGGCCGCGCCGCCGAAGGCCGCCGCGCCACCACCGGAGCCGGAACCTGAACCAGAGCCCGAGCCGGAACCTGAGCCCGAGCCAGAGCCGGAACCCGAGCCCGAACCAGAGCCCGAGCCGGAACCCGAGCCGGAGCTGGAGCCCGAACCGGATCTTATTCTGACCGACGATTCAGATGATGACGTGCTCGAATTGACCGATGAGATGGTGACCGAGCCGGAGTCGGAACCCGAACCAGAACCCGAACCGTTTCCCTTCCAATTCGCAGCCGATCCGGCGCCCCGCATGATGCCGATGCCGGAAGAAGAAGAGGAAGAAGACGAAAGCCTTTTGTCGCCGCCGGCTCAAGTGGCGTCGACGACGGCTTTCGCCGAATTGGCCCGCGCCGTGGCCCTGGAACGCGGTCTTGGCCTTGGCAATGGCGGATTGACGCTGGAAGACATCGTTCGTGAGATTTTGAAGGCTCTGATCAAGGATTGGCTCGACCAGAATCTGCCTTACATGATTGAGCGGATCGTAAAAAAAGAAATCGAGAAAATGGTCAATCGAGCCGAAAAGCTCTAAAACGACCATCAACAGGTTTCTCCGGCGCCCCGGTTAACCCGGGGGCCGGCCCTTTTCCATATCTTTCGACTCGGAGTGGCATCAGACGATGCTGGACAAAACTTATCGGCCCGGCGAGGTCGAGCCTAAGCATTATCAAAGTTGGGAATCTGCGGGTGCATTTGGCGCGCGCCCCGACTCGAACGGCCAGCCCTACACCATCATGATGCCGCCACCCAATGTGACCGGCAGTCTGCATATGGGCCATGCGCTGACCTTCACCTTGCAGGATATCCTGGTGCGCTATCAGCGTATGCGGGGGCGCGACGCTTTGTGGCAGCCGGGGACCGATCACGCGGGAATCGCCACCCAGATGGTGGTCGAACGCCAGATGGCCGCCGAAAATTTGACCAGGCACGATCTGGGGCGCGAAAAATTCGTCGAGCGGGTTTGGACCTGGAAGGCCGAGTCGGGCGGGACGATTACCCGGCAGTTGCGAAGGCTGGGGGCGTCACCCGACTGGTCGCGCGAACGGTTCACCATGGACGACGGCTTGAGCAAAGCCGTTCGCAAGGTGTTCGTCGATCTTTACAAGCAAGGTCTGATTTATCGCGACAAGCGTTTGGTCAATTGGGACCCCAAGCTGCACACCGCCATCTCCGACCTCGAGGTCGAGCAGCGCGAAGTGCAGGGACATATGTGGTATCTGAAATATCCGGTGGAGGGCGCGTCCGGCCGTTTCATCACCGTAGCCACCACACGTCCCGAGACCATGCTGGGGGATACCGGCGTCGCGGTTCATCCCGACGATGATCGCTACAAGGAGTTGGTCGGTAAATTCGTCCGTCTGCCCATCGCCGATCGCTTGATTCCGATTGTTGCCGATGAGCATTCGGATCCTGAAAAGGGTAGCGGCGCCGTCAAGATCACCCCGGCTCACGATTTTAACGACTTCGAGGTCGGCCGCCGGAACGATTTGGCGATGATCAATATTCTCGATGCCGACGCGCATATCAACGAAAACGCGCCGGCAGCCTATCAGGGACTCGATCGTTACGACGCCAGGAAGAAGATTGTCGCCGAATTCGAATCGCTTGGTTTGTTGGAAAAGATCGAGCCACATGTCCTGCAAATGCCCTATGGGGACCGCTCGGGCGTCGTCATCGAACCCTGGTTGACCGACCAGTGGTTCGTCGATGCCCAGACATTGGCCAAACCGGCCATTGAAGCCGTGGAATCGGGGCGCACCCGTTTCGTTCCCAAACATTGGGAAAACACCTATTTCGAATGGATGCGCAACATTCAGCCCTGGTGTATTTCACGCCAGATCTGGTGGGGGCATCAGGTGCCGGCGTGGTACGGCCCGGATGGCCACTATTTCGTCGAACTGAGCGAGGACGAGGCACAAGCGGCGGCGACGGCGCATTACGGGAAAACGGTCGTTTTGACCCGCGACTCCGATGTGTTGGATACGTGGTTCTCGTCGGCGCTTTGGCCGTTTTCGACTCTCGGCTGGCCGGATCCGACGGCCGCTTTGGAACGCTACTATCCGACCGACGTTCTGGTGACCGGCTTCGACATCATCTTCTTCTGGGTGGCCAGAATGATGATGATGGGGCTTCATTTCATGGGAGATGTGCCGTTCCGCGAAATTTACATCCATGCCCTGGTGCGCGACGAAAAAGGGCACAAGATGTCGAAATCCAAAGGCAATATCATCGATCCCTTGGTTCTGATCGACAAATATGGATGCGACGCGTTGCGCTTCACGCTTGCCGCCCTGGCGGCGCAGGGGCGCGATATCAAGCTGGCGGAAAGCCGCGTCGAGGGTTATCGCAACTTCGCGACCAAGCTTTGGAATGCCGCGCGTTTTTGTCAGATGAACGACTGCCGGCCGATATCGGGATTCGATCCGTCCTCGGCGAAAGAACAGATCAACCGATGGATCGCCGGCAAGCTCACCGATGCTGCCGCGCGCATCGCTCAGGCGATCGAAAGCTATCGCTTCAACGATGCCGCCAATGCGGCCTATCAATTCGTTTGGAACAGCTTCTGCGATTGGTATCTGGAATTCGCCAAGCCGACCCTGCAGGGTGAGGACGGCGAGGCGAAAACGGAGACGCGGGCCATGGCGGCCTGGGTTCTCGACCAGATCCTTCATCTGTTGCACCCCTTCATGCCCTTCATAACCGAAGAACTGTGGGAGCAACTGGCCGACGACCGTGGGCATTTCCTGATGGCCGCCCGTTGGCCGTCCGAAGGATTCCAAGACGCCGGCGTCGAGGCGGAACTGGATTGGCTGGTTCGCGTGATTTCCAGCATCCGTGCGGTCAGAGCCGAAATGAATGTGCCGCCGGGCGCCCGTGTGCCGCTGCTGATCAAAGGCGCCGGCGACGAGACCAAGAAACGGCTGGCGACGCATCGCGAGAGCATCTTGACGCTGGCGCGTGCCGCATCCGTCACTCTGACCGAGGATGCCACCAGCAAAGGCGCGGTGCAGGTGGTCGTCGACGAAGCGACGATTCTTCTGCCCCTGGCCGATGTTATCGATCTGGCACAAGAAAAAAACAGATTGGCCAAGGAAATCGCCAAGCTCTCCAACGATATCGAGAAAGTCGAGAAAAAGCTGGGTAACCGGGAGTTCCTTGCCAAGGCCCCGGCGGAGGTGGTGGAAGAACAGCGCGAACGCCTGAGCGATTGGGTCACCGCGCGATCAAAGTTGACGGAGGCTCTCCAGCGGTTTTCGTCGGTGTAACGCAAGGCAAAATTTCTTTGATCGAAATGATCGACCGCTTGGCGCCGATGGTGACCGGAGCGGTCGATTTTTTTCCTCCCATTGACCAGTATTGCGATAAAATACCCAGGAAGAGACATCCTCCGGATGTCTCCAATCCGCCTCTGGGGGCTCGCCATGACCCGAGTTGGTGACAAGCGCGAGGACGCGGTCGTCCGTGTTCTCGTTGTGGAGGACAATCCCGGTGACGCCCGGTTGGTTTCCTTGCTCTTGGCCGAAGACTCGGATGTGCTCTTTCATGTGACCGAGGTTGCCTCGCTCGCCCAAGCGGTTGCGCTTTCGCCTGTCCATGCTTTTGACGTCGTGCTGACGGATCTTGGTTTGCCCGATAGTTTCGGCACCGAGACCGTCGACGCGATCTTGGCGGCGTGGCCGGGAACGCCGGTGGTCGTTTTGACCGGACTGTCCGATCGGCGAACCGGCACCATGGCCGTTCAGCGCGGTTGCCAGGACTATCTGGTCAAAGGGTTCGCCGATGCGGCCTTGTTGCAGCGAACTCTGCGCTACGCCATCGAGCGCAGCACGTCCGCGCGCGCCCTTCGTGAAAGCGAGGAGCGATTCCGCATCTTGGTCGATCTGTCGCCCGATGCCATTTTGTTATGCGATGCGGACGAGGTCTTGTTCGCCAATGCGCGGGCGATATCGACCTTCCGGGGATCGCGCCGGGAAGATCTTTTGGGACTTCAACCGGCTTTGTTGTTCAGCCCGAGTGACCGGTTGCGTCTGCTGTCCGCGCTCAACGCGCAAAGAAGATTTGGTGATCTGCAGGATCCGCAACGCATCGAATGTCGATTGCAGCGTCTTGATGGCAGCAGTTTCGAAGGCGAGGTCAGTTTGGCGATGATCAGTCATCAGGAGCGGCCGGCCGCCGAAGTGATCATTCGCGATATTACCGAACGCAAATTGGCCGAACGTCACCACCATCTGGCGTCAATCGTCTTCGAGACGACCGACGAGGCGATGATGGTGACGGACGGATCGAATCATATCATTGCGGTTAACCCCGCCTTCGAAAGGGTGACGGGATATGACGCGCGTGATGTCATGGGGCGCAATCCGAAATTACTCGCGTCGGGACGGCATAACCAAGCGTTCTATCAGACGATGTGGCGAAAATTGGGAAAGACCGGTCACTGGCATGGCGAGGTTTGGAACCGCCGGAAAAATGGCGAAATCTATGTCCAGCGATTGACGCTGTCGCTGATCCGAGCCAAGGACGGCAAAGTCATTAACCATGTCGGCATTTTCAGCGACATCACCGATGAGAAACAGGAGGCCGAGCGTATCCGCTATCGAGCCAGCTACGATGCGCTGACCGGGTTGCCCAACCGGTCCTTGCTGCATGATCGGTTGCAGCAGGCCTTGGCCAAGACGGCACGGGAACATGGGTTGCTTGGAGTCTTGTTTCTCGATCTGGATGGGTTCAAGCCGGTCAACGATCGTTTCGGTCATCTGGCCGGCGATCATGTGCTGGTGGCTTTGTCCGAGAGACTTCAGGGGTGCATCCGGGAAAGCGATACGGTGGCGCGATTGGGGGGCGACGAATTTGTCATTGTGTTGCCGGACGTGGCTTCGCCCAACGACGCTCAGTTGGTGGCGATGAAAATACAAAGCGCCCTGTCGGTCCCCTTTGCCTTGGGGACCGATATCGCTTCGGCGCAGGTCGGCGTCAGTATCGGCATCGCCCTTTTTCCGACGCATGGCGGGACGGCCGAGGATTTGGTGAATGCCGCCGACCGGGCCATGTATGCCGCCAAACAAGCGGGCAAGGGGCGTTATCTGTTTGCCGAAGCGCTTGCGCTTTGAGCTGCAGTGCTGGCCGATAATTCGGAGAGAGCCTTGTCGGCGGCGAGGCGGTCTCTCGCCGCTTTCAGCCAAGGTGCCGCCGCTTCCGCCGGGCGTCCCGTCAGAGTGCCGATTTCTTGAACGGCTTTCGTCAAATCACCGTCTTTGATCCAGGTTTCCGCCCGGGCCACGACGGCGACGGCGCTTGTGCCCTGGCCGTCGACTTTACGGATATCGACCAGAGACATCACTTTGCGCAACGCGCGTTGCCACAGGTTATCGTCGGGCGGCAACAGGTCGGCTTGAACTGTGCTTTTTGCCACGGCGGGAAATTGACCCAGGAGCAATTCCCTGCGCGCGACGCCTTCTGCGGCGGAAACGGCAAGGCTATCGACTTGGGCCATGTCGTCGTGATTGGCGATCCGGCGGACGACCTGCAATTCGAACGCGTAGGGGTCACCTCGGTTGACCGCGTCGCGCAGCTGGCCGACGACCAGTAACAAGGCTTGCGCCGACGCATGTTGCTGGGCGATGCCGCGAACTTCCTTTTCCGCCGCCTCGGTGCGTTCGGCCAGGCGCAAAATGGTTCCTTCCGGGGGGATGGCGCCGCGCAGCGCCTGGATGTCGGCTGTCAATCTGGACATATCGGCGGAAAGCCGATCCGTTCGGTCGGACAAAGCACCGATGCGCGGATCGGCCAAAGGCGCATGGGCCTGTGCCTCCAGCGAGGAGACTTTCTGGGCAAGATTTTGCGCCATACCGGTGGCATCGGCAGCTCCGGCGCTGCGGTTCTGGTCGCGTTCGACGGCGACCAGACGCGGATTGAGGTCGTCGATGGCATGTTCAAGCAGTGAAAGGCGCCTTGTTTCGTCGCCCAGCAGGACATCGTGCAGGCTGGGCCATGCGGCGACCAATCCGCCACCAACGACCGCCGAGACGGCAATACCGCCGACCAGTCCACCGAAGAAACCCCGGGCAAGCGGGGGAATAGACGATTTCGGTGAGGCGTGGGTGGGTTCGTCCGGGCGCTCGACTGTCGTCTCTGACGAGACTGGTGCCGAGATGTCCTGCTTGCTGTCGGTCATTGCTTTTCCTTGAAGTGGGGCAGCATGTTCGTTTCTTGCCAAGACTATAGCAAAGCCTGTTGGTTAACAGGACAGGAAAGCTTTGCTCATGTCGTCAGCGCCTGTCTGATCAGCGCGAGAAAGCGCTCCGGTTGCTCGGCATGCGGCCAATGTCCGGTTTGGCCGATTTCGATCTGCGTTGCTTTTGGGAAAAGACGTTCGATCGTCTCTCGGTCGCGCGGACGGATATAGTTGGATCGTTCTCCGGCCAGAAATGTCGTGGGGCCGTCGAAATGGTCCTGGCTTTCGGGAAAGGCGATGATCGCCGGTAGATTGGGGGCGATGCCGGCCAGATTGATGCGCCAACGAAAGCGGCCTTGCTCGCTGACCAGATTTTGCATCAGAAAGGCGCGCAGGGACGGTTCGGGGATGGCCGACGCCAAGTCCGCGTCGATATCGGCCCGCCGATCGCTATGGTCGAGATCGACAGCTTGCATGGCGCGGAGATATTCGGGAAAGCTTTCCCGAATGTAGCTTACCGGCGCGATGTCGACGACGATCAGGTGATTGACCAGTTCCGGACGGGAGAGAGCCATCTGCATGGCGGCTTTTCCTCCCATCGAATGACCCATGACGTCTGTCGGCGCCAGCCCACGCCGCTCGATATAGTCAGCGACGTCCTCGGCCATCTGCTCATAGGTCATGCTTGGAGACCAGGGGGAGGATCCATGGTTGCGCAGATCCAGGGCGTGGACTTGGCGAATGTCGGCCAGACCACGGGCAATCGATCCCCAATTGCGGGCCGATCCAAACAACCCATGGAGGATCACTAAGGGGTCTCCTTCACCGATAACTTGTGCGCTGAGGTTCACTGCGGCCATGGTATCCTTGCCTTGATCGTGTCTTGGTG
>Ga0209415_10020857_pt1 | contig 10145 bp, 7 predicted proteins | sample PeaSoiSIISIP2007_FD_187696 | JGI IMG/M metagenome (GOLD analysis project Ga0209415, IMG submission 187696) | Peat soil microbial communities from Weissenstadt, Germany - SII-SIP-2007 (SPAdes) (version 2) | ecosystem: Environmental > Terrestrial > Soil > Wetlands > Peat | place: Germany...
AGCTGCTGGAAGAGGGTCGCGTGGGCCCCGAGCTGGTCCGAATGCAGGTCGAATCCCCCGAGGCTGGCGAAGAAGACCTGGCGCGTGAGCCCGAGCTGCGGGGAGATGCCGATCATCCTGGAGATCATCTTCAGCTGGTTCCCGATCGACGTGTTCGGGAACACCGTCGTCAGCGCCGGCGCCGACGCGAGCGTCGCGTTGAGAAGCTGCGTGTCCGCGATGGAGCTCACCGTCAGTCCGCCGAACGCCGCCTCGAAGAGGTTCTGCTCCTGGAGGTTGAGGATGCTCTGCTGGGCCGCGTGGCGCGTGGTCGCAAGCGAGCCGCCGCTCGTCCCGCTCAGGACAACCGCCCCGTTCGCGTTCACCGCGAACTGCGTGACCATCTTGCCCACCTGGAAGGAATTCTGGCCCGCGACGGTCACGGACATCGAGATCTTCGGATTGGAGTTGAGCGAGTTCACGATGTCGGCGAGGCGGCCGCCCCAACCCGTCACGAAGGGCTGGTCGGGCACGCTGCTCTGCCATTGGACCTGCTGGTCCGCGTGCGAGAAGAGCTGGGGCGGAAGCGCCACGGTGCCGGCCTTGTACTGGGCGAGGGTGACCGGCTGGACCAGGGTCCCGGTGTTGGCGAGGAGGGCCAGGCTGCCGCCAGCGAAAAGCTGCTGGACCTCGACGAGCGATGGATGGAGCCCCCATGTGCGCCCGTCGCTGTAAGTCTTCGGGGAGACGGGCAGAAGGCTCGACTGGTCGAGGGCGAGCACCGACCGGTCGGTCGCGTACAGCTGGTAGTTCGCGTTGTCGGTCGGCACGAGCAGGTTGTTCGAGTCGTTCCCCCCGTAGAGAAACAGGCAGACGAGGGCCTTGTAGTCGGACGGGGCGGAATCCGCCGCCAGGGCGCCGATCATTCTCAGCTGGGCGAGCGCGGACAGCATGCCGGTCGCGCCCACCGCTGCGCAGGCTCGCCCGATGAAGCGGCGGCGGGTCAGTTCAGAGGGAGTGTTCATCTTTGGATCGCCGCGTCGGGAGACGTGGCTGCGAGATAAAGGGCCGCCTGCGCGAGCGCGGCGGCTGGGGTGCTTGAGGAAAGCGACGCGATCTCCGCCTCGATCAACTGCTGCGTCTGCGAGCTCATGGCGCCGGCGCACAGGAGCTGGTTTAGCGTCCCCACCATCGCCGCGGGGTTCGACGCGTTGGCGGTGAGGGTCGAGAGGTTCAGGACGATCGTGGATGCCGACGGCGAGGCGGGGGTGTAGATGCTTGAGTAAATGTAGTTGGGCACGCTGATGATCGTGTCCGCCGTGGTTATCTGGAACTCCGGGGCGAGCAGGCCCGCGGCCGCCAGCGAGCCCGGCTGCACATACCCCGGCTCGAAGAAGTTGAACACCGTCGGGGAGCGGAGGGCGGCCTGGCCCAGGCTGACCTCCGGGTTGAAGATCGGGAAACGGCCCTCCAGGGACGCCGCGCCGAACGCGCGGTAGATCCCGGTCATCCGGAGCAGGGGTTCCTTCAGCTTTCCGAATCCGGCGCCGTTGGCCTCCGTGATCGAGCGGGCCTCGTAGTCGAGCAGGATGGCCTTGACGACGGCCGCCAGATTTCCACGAACGCCGCTCCCGTCGTTGGCGAAGACCTGGGCCACGCGGTAGACGTAGGCGGGGCTCGGGTTGCTCGTCACCAGGCGCTGGATGAGCTGGGCGCAGATGAAGGGTCCGGTGTTCGGGTGGTTGAAGAGGGCGTCCAGCACCATCTTGAGGTCCGCCGCCCCGGTCTGGTTCGCCGGAATGACGGTGCCGTTGACAATCGTCTTCTGCGTTTCGTCGTGATATGCCGGATACACCATCATCGGGTCGTTGAAGTCGGCCGGGGTGCCGTAGAAGCTGGGGTTGGCCGCCGACGAATGGTAGCCCCAGCCGGTGAGGGCGTTCGCCATCTGGACAACCTCATTCTGGTCGTAGGTGGGGACGGGGAGGCCGTCGGATCCAAGCATCAGGGTGCCGTCGGGCAGGAGCTCGTTGAGCCCGATCGTAAAGAGCTGCTGGACTTCGCGCGCGTAGTTCTCATCGGCGCTTATCCCCTTGGCCGGATTGGCCTTGGCGTTGTGCAGCATGTTGAGGTAGTTGCCCATTGCCGGGCTGAGGGTCACATCGTTCAGGAGCGTGCGGAAATTCCCGAACGCGTCGCTCGCGAGGAGGTCGTAGTAGCTCGCAAGGCCGTCGGCCTGGTTGCTGAGCGAGGCCGCGACGTCCGAGGTGACGAGGACCTCGCTCAGCGCGAACGCGACCCTCTGCCGCAGCTGGTCGGGGGCCGTGAGCGAGATCTTCCACCAGGCGGCCTGCCGGTTCTGCTGCGAGGCCGAGGTCTGTTTGTTGGCCGGGTAGGCCGCGAAATCCGCGTCCGTCGCCGCGCGATGGGAGGTCTCGGGAAGCGCCATCTGGGCCGCGATCCAGTTCGAGTACCCTTGCGCCTGGAGCGCGCCGACATCGGCCGTCGTGGGGCCGAATGTCGCCTGGGTCAGGAAGCGCGGGGCGTCGGCGTCCGAAACGGAGCTCAGGTCTATCGCCGGGGGCGGGGCCGGGGGCGCGAACGTTTGGGATCCGGCGCCCGTGATGAATTGTCCCCCCAGCTCGCCGCTGGGATACTGCGCGCTGTCGATCTCGACGTACAGGTTGCCGGTCGCGAGGGCTGCGACCACCTGGGCCGCGGAATACGATCCCGCCGCCGTGGGGGTCCATTGGAGTTTGGAGACCTGCCCGTCCGGAACGTTGAAAACGTAGGTTCCGTTGTTCATGTCGCCGCCGATCGCGAGGTGGGCGACGACCTCGTCGGAGGACAGGTCGCTGAACGACACGCTCACGCTCGCGAGGGTGCCGTCGGCGCTGAGCAGAATGGTCGCGACGCCCGTGCCGGTCGAACCCGGCGCGTTGGCAGTCGGGCGGATCTGGGCGACGTAGAGGGTGGGCGCGATGTTCTGGATGGTGACCGTGGCGGAGCTTTCGGCTCCCACCGTGTAGGAACCGCCGGGGCTCAGCGTCAGGACGACCGTGCTCGATGAGGCCGCGGACAGCGACGCGTTGGGCGTGACGGGGATGGTCGCCGATAGCGCTCCGGCGGGAATGGTCACGGTGCCCGCAAGGCCCTGGTAGTCGATCCCGTCCACGGCGCTTCCGCCTACGGAGTAGTTGACCGTGAGCGCCTCGGTGTCGTCGCCGGTCCGCATCACCGTGAAGGCCCCGGGGTTTGCTCCGCTCGTGTCCGCGTTCGCGTCCGTCGCCGCGATGCTCACGGACTCGGGCGAGTTCGAGGTGATGTCGTACACCTCGATCAGGGCGATGCCCATCAGATTGTTGTTGCCGGACACAAGGACCGTATAGTTTCCCGGGGGGAAGGTCCCGATCAGCGCGGAATCGAGGCTTCCCGCAGCAAACGGGAATGCTCCGGCTTGAGTGAAGGCGGCGCTGAGGAACGCATCGTCGACTCCGTTGCCGACCGGGGTTCCCCAGTTGTCGTTGCTCGCGATCGCGCTCCCTGCCGAGTCGACGACCGACATAGTCGGATCGGGGAGCGCGCCCTGGACGCCATAGCCCGTCAGGGCGGGACCGGCGGCGCGGATGAGAAGCGTCTTGCTGCCGCTGCCGGGCCCGATGGCGAATCCCGGAATCATGATGTTGCCGCTGGTGCCCACATCTCCCCGCGTCGAAAGGTTTATCAGGCGCGCCGTCGCCGGAGTGGCGCCGACTTCGTATATCTCGAGCAGGGCGAGTCCCGTGGCCCCGCCCGCGCCGGCGACCTGCGCCGTGTAGGCGCCGGCCGGCAGCGTCACGACGAGGGCCGAGTCCGCGCTTCCCGGCAGAAGGGGGAATGCGCCCGCCGTGCTCATGATCGCGGCCGTCGCGTTGCCGTTGCCCCAACCCTGGTTCGACTGGATCAGCGTTCCCGAGGAATCAAAGAGCGACAGCACAGGGGCCGAGAGCAAACCGGTCATTCCCTGGGGCACAAACTGGGCAAGGGAGGGGCCGACGGCGCGGATGAGCACCGTATCGGGGGAGCCCGGCCCTATGACGAGGCCCGCAATCATGATATCGGGCCCCGTTCCCACTTGGCCACGCGTCGAGATGTTGAAAAGCCTCGGGGAATCGGCGCGCGCGAAGGCCGAGCCCATCACGAGAAAAAGCGACACCCCAAGGTATCGGAGGCGCTTACCCCGAGTAGAAGCTGCTGGCGCCAGGCCGGTCATTGGTTCTTTGACGCCCAAGATGTGGTTTGGTAACAGGCGAGCGAAGGAAAACATCGGTTTTTCTCTTGGCCGGCGGCCCCGGCCTTATAGGCGGTGGGGTCAAGGGTCCCCGATGCGCGCGCGCCGTTCCACGCCAGACGTTCCGTTACTTATTACTCATTAAGCTTTAACATTCCACAATTTCACGGCCCAGCCCTCCCGCTTCAACTGACATTGCATGATTCGAAGTGTGACTCTTTGACCCGATGCCTTGACTAACCCTATCGAGAATCCTCTCGCTTTCGCCCGAAGGACCCGCCGCAGGGACAGCCCTCGTGCTACGGCAAGGCGCGTGGGCGGAAATGGCGGCGCCCGGCAGGGCCATCAGGCGATCTCATAGAAGGGAGTCCCCTCGCCGTGTCCGACGATCGAGAACTCGCACGGGAGAATGGTGCGCACCTCCGCGAGCGCCCGTTCCACGGCGTCGCGCGAATTGCAGTCCCGGGAAAGGTGCGCAAGGTAGATCCGGCGCCAGCGGGGGCTGGCGACGCTCGAAAGCAGCTCGCTCATGCGTTCGTTCGACAGGTGCCCGTGGCGACCCCCGATTCGCCGCTTGAGCGTCCACGAGCGCCTGGGATCCGCCTCGAGCATCCGAGGGCAGTAGTTGGCCTCCACGACGACGACGTCGGACTCGCGGATGCGGTCGCGGACACTCTTAGGCGCGTGGCCCAGGTCGGTCACCCAGGCGAGCGTCCTCTGCGGCGAAAAAAGGTCGCCGTCGAGCCCGCACGTGAAGCGGTAGCCGACCGGATCCTGGGCATCGTGGGGGATCGCGAAGCTCTCGACGATCAGGTCGCGGAATTGAAACGACGATCCGGTCGCGAAGATCCTCCAGTGCGGGCTCCAGGACAGCTCCTTCTGGATCGCCCGCGCCGTGGCCGCATTCGCAAAGAACTTGAGATTCGGGTATCTCTTCATGCTCTCGATTCCCGACGAATGGTCGCTGTGTTCGTGGGTCACGAACACGGCGTCGATCCGCTCGATCGACTCGCCCGCGGCCGCGAGCATCGCGCCCAGCCGTCGGGCGGAAAACCCGGCGTCCAGGAGTATCCGGGCCCCCTCCGTCACCACCAGGGCGCTGTTGCCGGAGCTGCCGCTGCCCAATATGCAGAATCTCATCGCCATCCGGCCGCATCATCAATCCGGGGCCGCTGGCAGCGCAATGGTTTTCACTTCGCCCGGTTGACCCGAGCGAGTTTTGTGTTACTTCTGAACCTCCATGCCGACGCGCGCGAAAAACCCCGAGCTGGGCGACGTGTACATCACCCGTCAGGTGCACTTCAACGCCGCGCACCGTCTCTACAATCCGTCCCGCAGCAGGCCCTGGAACGAGCGCACGTACGGGCCCTGCGCCAATCCGAACGGCCATGGGCACAACTATGTCCTCGAGGTGACCGTGCGGGGCCGGCCTGACCGGCAGACGGGTTACGTCCTCGATCTCGGCGAGCTCAAGCGGATCCTGGATAGGGCGGTTGTCGCCCCGTGCGACCACCGCAACCTCAACAAGGACGTTGAATTCCTGAGGGGCACCATACCCACAACGGAGAATCTCGTGGTCGCATTCTGGCGCCGGATCGCCCCGCGCATCAAGGCGGGCGAGCTGCACTGCGTCCGCCTCTACGAGACGCCGCGCAATCTCGCCGAGTACCGCGGGCCGGGCCGTTCGCAATGATCAAGAAGAAGCGCATGTACCTGCATTCGTCGGCGGACGGCTCGCTTCCGCGAGTCGCCCGCGGATACGACCCGCTCTTCCGTCCCTCGGCAAAGTACCGCGCGTCGTTGCCCGACATCATGGATGCTGCGCACGACGCGATTCAGGGTGCCCATGTCCCCATCCAGCAGGTCGGCGTCGCCAACTTCAGGCTGCCGCTCAAGTTCCGCACGAAGAAGGGAGGCATCCTGACGCTTGAGACCAACGTGACCGGCACTGTTTCGCTGGAGGCCGAGCTTAAGGGCATCAACATGAGCCGGATCGTCCGCTCGTTCTACGACCATAAGGGCGAGGTGTTCACCGGCGAAAGCATCGGCCGGATCCTCAAGAAGTACCTCAGGCGCGTCGTGAGCAAGGAGGCCCGGCTGAAGCTGGGGTTCTCCTATCCCATCCTCCAGCCGAGCCTGCGCAGCGGGCTGGAGGGCTACCAGTACTACAATGTCGCCTTTGAGGGCGTGCTGACCCACACGGGCAAGTACCGGCGCTTCGTCCACTTCGACTTCGTGTACTCCTCCGCCTGCCCCTGCTCGGCCGAGCTCGCCGAGCACGCGCGGGACGCGCGGGGCGTCTACGCCGTTCCCCACTCCCAGAGGAGCAAGGCCCGGCTGACGCTCGAGGAGTCGGAGGGAAGGAAGATCTGGATCGAGGACATCCACGCCCAGTGCGTCCGGGCCCTTGGGACCGAGACGCAGGTGATGGTGAAGCGCGAGGATGAGCAGGCGTTCGCCGAGCTGAACGGCGCCCACCTCAAGTTCGTGGAGGATGCGGCCCGGCTGCTCTACAGGGTATTCGACAAGGACCGGCGAATCAGGGACTTCCAGATCGCGTGTTCGCACCTTGAATCGCTCCACTCCCACGATGCGGTGAGCGTGATCTGCAAGGGGGTGAAGGGCGGGTTCAAGGCCGACTTCATGGATTTCTCGGCCTTGAACTGCTAGGGCGGGGCGATCGAGTAGCCATGGGCGCGCACTCCAGGACCCCCGTAGTCGTCATCACCGGCGCATCGCAGGGCATAGGCGCCGCGATCGCCAGGGCCTTTTCGGCTGAGGTTCCGGGCGTCAACCTGGCGCTAGTCGCCCGGAGCCCGGGCAATCTGGCCTCGGTGGCCCGCTCTTGCTCGCGCCTGGGTGCGAACGCCGAGGTGTTCCCGTGCGACGTCTCGGACGAAGCTGCCGTAGGAGGGATGGAGACCGCGGTCCGGCAGCGGTTTGGGGCGGTCGACGTCCTCGTCAACAATGCGGGAAAGTATTTTGGCGCTCCGTTTCTGGGGACCAGCGCGGCTGACTTTGACCGGACGCTGGCTGCGAATCTCCGGAGCCTTTTCCTTGTGACCAGGGTGTTTGCGCCCGGGATGATCCGCCGCCGCCGGGGCGACATCTTCAACATGGGTTCCATCGCCGGCCTCATTGCCTATCCGGGCGGGTCGGCCTACACGGCGGCCAAGTTCGGCGTCGCCGGGCTTTCAAAGGCGATGCGCGCTGAATTCAGGGACAAGGGGGTGCGGGTGTGCTGCGTCCATCCAGGGGCCACGGTTTCGCCGTCTTGGGAGGGGAGCGGGGTCCCGACGAAGCGGATGATGCCGGCCGAGGATGTGGCGAGGGCATTTGTCGCCCTCTACAGGATGACGCGGCGGACGGTGGTCGAAGAAATCGTGCTCCGCCCGCAGCTGGGCGACCTGTAACGGCCTTCTTGGCGCTGCCGAGGGCCCCGCACCCTGCACGGCGGGCGCGGGTCCTTCTGTGCATTTTGCAGGACGGCCAGGGGAGTCAGCCCGAGGCATGTGGCCTAAAGTGATGACCATTAATTGCCGAACGAGTTTCGGGGCGCGCTGGCACGGCATCGGCTTGTATCCGGGCAGCAAAAGTAACGACGCCTGCCGCACACGACCAAAAACCAGCGCAAATGAACGTGCTAAATGCTCTCATCTTTGCCCTCTTCGGAACCACCATGGAGCTCCTTCCCAGGGTCTTTCCGCTTTGGTTCCCGCCGACCGGTGCCGACCAGGCAAGCGCGCGCGCGCTTTGGCTGGATGTGATGGGTGCCGTCCAGATTGGGCTGGGCTCGGGATACCTCCTGCGGGCGCACGTGGTTCCTGCCGTGGTTCGAATCTTGTCGGCGGTCCCGGCAGGCGATCGGGGCTCGCTCGCTCTTCCCGATCCCCGCATCGTGGCCGGCCGCTGACCCGAGGCAGGGCCCGGATTCTGCCAGCCGGCCCCCTCCCAAGCGGCCGCGTGAGCATGGTGGCGCGGCGCGCCGGGCCGGTGCCCCCGGCTCATAGCAAATTGCCCTGGCTGCTTCCCGCGGGCTTGAGGCCGACTGCGGCGTAGCCCTTGTCGGTTAGGACGCGGCCCTGCGGTGTCCTCTGAAGGTAGCCCTCCTGGATGAGGAAGGGCTCGTGCACCTCCTCGAGGGTCTCCGCCTCCTCGCCGACCGCCACCGCGATCGTGCTCATCCCCACGGGCCCCCCCCGGTAGTTCTCGGCCATCGTGCGCAGCATCCGCTTGTCCATCTCGTCGAGGCCGGCCGCGTCGATTTCGAGAAGCTCGAGGCCGGCGGCGGCCACATCGCGCGTAATCGCTCCGCCCGCCCGCTCCTGGGCAAAGTCGCGGACGAAGTTTATGAGGTTGTTGGCCACGCGGGGCGTGCCCCGGGCGCGCGTCGCGATTTCCGCGGCGCCCGCCTCGTCGATGGCGACCTTGAGGAGCTTGCACGTCCTGCGGACGATCGAATGGAGGGTGGCCTTGTCGTAGTAGTCGAGGCGAGTCTGGAGGGTGAACCTCGACCTGAGCGGCGCCGTGAGCAGGCCCGCCCGCGTCGTCGCCCCGATGAGGGTGAACCGCGGGAGCGACAGGCGCACGCTGCGGGCGTTCGGTCCCTGGTCGATCATGATGTCGATCCGGAAGTCCTCCATGGCCGAGTAGAGGTACTCCTCGACGGTCTTCGGTATCCTGTGGATCTCGTCGATGAACAGCAGATCCCCCTCCTCCAGGTTGGTGAGCAGCCCGGCCAGGTCGCCCGCCTTTTCGACCACGGGGCCCGAGGTCACGCGGACGCTCCTGCCGAGCTCGTGTCCGAGGATGAAGGCGAGGGTCGTCTTGCCGAGTCCCGGCGGCCCCGAAAGGAGTATGTGGTTCAAGGGATCGCCCCTTTTCTTCGCGGCTCCGACCATCACCTGGAGGCGCTCGATCGTCTTGGCCTGGCCCGCGAAATCCGAGAAGGAGAGCGGCCTGAGGGCGGCCTCGGCCTCGGTCACGGGCGCCGCCAGGGTCGACGAGATGAATCCCGTCCCCTTACCCCGGCCCCCGGCGGTGGAGGGCGTCATTTCCACTCCAGTTCCGCCCCGAGCGAGCGGAGGTTCTCCACGAAGCGCGGGTGGGCCCGCTTGATGATCTCCGCGTTGCGCACGACGCTTTGGCCCGGGATCGACGCGGCGACCATCGTGAGCGCAACCGCCGCCCGGATGACGTAGGGCGAGTCGACGACCGCGGGCCGGAGCGGCTTGTTGCCAAACACGACGATGCGGTGGGGGTCGCTTACGAGCACGTGCGCGCCGAACTTGGCCAGCTCCGGCATCCACGAGAATCCGTTCTCGTAGACCTTGTTCCAGAAATGGATCGTGCCCTCGCAGCGGGTGGACAGGGCGATCAGGAGCGGCAGGAGGTCCACCGAGAAATACGGCCACGGGGCGGCCTCGATCTTCGGCAGCAGGTTGGTCGTGTACGGCGTCTCGACCACCCTCGGCTGGGCGCGGCGCACGAGGGCGGTGTCGCCCTCGTGCTCTATGGTCACGCCCAGCTTGCCGAACGAGCGCGTTATCAGGTCGAAGTGGCGGGGCACCGACCTGAGCACCCGCACCTCGCCTCCCGTGATCGCGCCGAGCGCGAGGAAGGTCGTCACCTCGTGGTAGTCCGAGCCGATCTCGATCGTCGCCCCGTGCAGGGCCGCTGCGCCCTCGATCGAGAGCATGCTGGTGCCGATTCCGTCGATCCTGGCGCCCATCGCGACGAGCGCCTTGCAGAGCTCCTGGACGTGGGGCTCGCTCGCGGCATTGATCAGCGTGGAGGCTCCCCGCGCGACGGCCGCGGCCATCGCGAAGTTCTCGGTCACGGTGACCGACATGTAGTAGAGCCAGTGCCGGGCGGCGCGAAACCCCCCGGCGATCGA
>Ga0209415_10020859_pt1 | contig 10144 bp, 16 predicted proteins | sample PeaSoiSIISIP2007_FD_187696 | JGI IMG/M metagenome (GOLD analysis project Ga0209415, IMG submission 187696) | Peat soil microbial communities from Weissenstadt, Germany - SII-SIP-2007 (SPAdes) (version 2) | ecosystem: Environmental > Terrestrial > Soil > Wetlands > Peat | place: Germany...
CCGCGTCCTACAACCCGCCATGTCGGCGGGGGAGAAGCACCGGCTTGCGCCCGTGTATGGCTCCAACTGTACGCGCACGCCGTCCGCCGTCAAGCACAGACAGTACCGTACTTGGAGAGAAATAATTCGTCGTCAGTCCCCGGTTCCCGTTCCCAGAAGGCGCAGGCGTTGCGCGGCCTGCCAACGATATCAAGTCCGTCCCGAAGCTCGCAGACAACATGCAACGCCATTAACCGGCCCTGGAAGTTGGCACAGGTGAAACAACGCTCGCGAGCGTGCAGTCGCGATGGATGGACGCAGGGCGAAGTGAACGAGGGCTTCATGGTCTACAGGCTACCGTCAACCCCACGATGACTGTCGCTATTCCCGTCAACTTGGTGTGGAACTCGGTGTTCGGACGTGGTCATGCCTGGCGCAACGCAACTGCACGCAATCGGCTTTCGCCGCGGTTCCGTACTTTGCGAATGGTCGGCTGTGGGCGAAGTGCAGGTCGTCGGTCGCTCCGCAAATTGAACACTTCCCGCCGTCGCGTTGCCAGACTTCAAGCTTAACGTCCCTCGGTATTAGGCATCGCCGTCGCGCATTCAATTGAACTCGTTCTTCAAGATTGTCGTCGCCCTCCACGGCAATGAGTTTGAATTTGTACACGGTACGAAATTTGTCGCGCTCGGTCCACGAATCGACCAAATGGAAGACGCCGCTGTATGACCAAATGCGAGAGGAAAGTCTTTCGTAAATACGCACCCGCTCCGGCAGCCGCTGACCAAGTCTCGCGGCCTGAGCAGCAGCGTGGAACTTGCCATTCTGTGTGGGGACACCGCTCGGGTGGTTCAATGGTTGGTCGACCATCCATGGATTCAAGCAAGAGCCTCGTTTCATTGCGTCATGGCCCTCGCACACAAGCGTCGTTTTGGAGTATTTCAGGCGGTCACGATAATTTTCGTTGGCCAACAGCGATAGGAAAATTACCGAGTGGTTGCGTCCAAGACCAAAAATCATAGTCTGTTGATGGGTTGTTCCTTCGCGGCTGCACAACTCTGGATAGCTGATGACGCTGTCGCTCACTAAAATTCTCTAGCTGCCGAATCTCTCACCGACGCACGGGTGGACATATTGTTTGCGACGGTACAACCGCTGCATTTCCCCGTGGTTGTCAAAGCGCAAATGCAGCACTTGAATTTGGTTCCGGTACTCATTCGTCATCCGCCCTCGGTTTCCGCTCCCAGTCGTGCAGCTTGGGAAACTGCGGTGAACTGCTGCAGCGAACTGCGCGTCCAGGCTTTTTGGCCAAATCAGTTCAGATCGCCCGCCAGATTTCGTCGTGCAGCGATCCGGCAAGGAACGTGTCGGCGTTCTTCTCGACGAGTTCCATGTACTGCCCCTCGGCCAAGAGTTTGCCTGTCAGGGTTTCCAACTGCGCCAGTCCATCAAAGCGAGCGAACCATGCAATCCGGCTTGGATTGCCGCCCATTGGCATGAGTACCTCGATCGTAGTGCCGTGTTTTTCCTTGATGTACCGTGCAATGTCATGGCCGAAGGCCATGGCCTTGCGCGTCTTGCCGGGCGCAATCGATATGGTGCGAATAAATGTGATCATCGTCGTCTCCTTGACGTGAATTGCCCGTCCGGATCGGATGCCACGCAATGTGGCAAATAATCACCGTACTCCCCTAGGGACCGTGTGTCTGCATTTCCCCGGCAAGTGACGGGTATGCGGCAACGACCATTGCCCGGTCCCTTGCGAACGTCAGCTGTAGAGCGAGCATTTTGGGCGTTCCATCGACGGCAGTTGGCCAATTCCAGGCCAATGCTGTCTGAGGGCGACCCGTGGGCAGGTTTCCTGGTTTTACAAGAGCCGCATTCGCGCACTGCCGGGCTTGCCGCGAACGTCAATCCGGGAGACGGTCCGCAAGAAAAACGCGCATGATGGCCATTCGAGCGCTCGAGGCTGGATTCGCGGTTGAACTGACCTTGCGAGATGCTCCCGCAAGCGGAGGTCAATATGGCCAAGTATCTCTTCGAAGCACACTACGGCGCCGAGGGTGTCAAGGGTCTCGCCAAGGAAGGCGGGTCGGGACGTCGTGCGGCAATTGCAAAGATGTCTGAGGTCTTGGGCGGCAGGCTGGAGATGTTTTACTACGCATTCGGTGATGTCGACGCATACGTTGTTGTCGATGTGCCCGACAGCGTAACGGCCACGGCCATCGCGCTCGCCGTCAACCAGACCGGCGCCGTGACCGTAAAGACCGTTGTGCTGATTACGCCCGAGGACATTGACAAGGCGGGCAAGAAGGTTGTGGACTATCGGGCACCAGGGCGCTAATAGGTAAAAGCATCTGCTTCACGAAAGCGACCGAGAAGGCGTCGCGCTTCTCTCACGGCGCCTCTTCGCACGAGCAGGCCTCTCGCCGACCCGCGCAGCTCGCGGCGTGCAAGTAAAACAGACACCCTCTTTTTCCAAGAGCGGGGAAGGAACGATATAGGCGCACTCAAGGACTGTGGTTGGTTTGAGTGAGACATCGGCAAGCTTCCGTTTTTCCTGACCGGAACCGGCCGCTCGGTGCCTTGGGCGGCGTTGAACGGCCGCTCAGCGATTTGAGCATACAGCCGCACCTGGCCGTCAGTTGCCTGTCAAGAACTGTCGCCCGCCGTCGCCGCAAGGGGTCCCACGAATACATTGAAGGCGCCCGTCGCAACAGCTCGCGGCACTAACTCGCACCGACCCGCTTGCCCGTCGAGAACGGCTCAGCCGGGCGGTACACCGCCCGGCCGGATTCACTGATGCTGATCAACGCGTCGCTTCGTATCTTGATGCAGACTCCTTTGCAGTCTCCCTCATCGGGGGTGTGGAATGCGGCCCGCTAGCGATATCTGCGATGCAATCGTGATCGGTTCGGGCATGGGCGGCTTGGCATGTGCCGCGGCGTTAGCCAAGACAGGCCACAAAGTGCTCGTGCTGGAACGGCATTCCCGCGCCGGCGGTCTGACGCAGACCTTCGAGCGGGACAGCTTCACCTGGGATGTCGGGGTGCATTACTTGGGTGAGGTCGAGCCGGGTGGGGCGGCTCGCCATGTTCTCGACTGGCTCTGCGACGGAGCTATCGAGTTTGCCTCCATGGGCGCGGTCTACGACACTGTGCATTTCCCCGGCGGCTTCGAGTTTCAGTTCTCCCGGCCGGAAGCCGCGCTCCGGATCGACCTCACGGAGAAGTTCCCCGGCAGCGAATCGCAGATCAACGCCTTCTTTGACGCCTTGGCCGCGGCAGCGCGGGCGGGACGGGTGCTCTTCATGCAACGCGCGGTGCCAGGGCTGGTGGCAAGATTTCTGGGGCCCTTGCATCAAAGCGAGATCGACCGATGGTGGGGCAGGACCACCGGCGAAGTGTTAAACGAGTTGGTGAGCGACCCGAGGCTGCGCGCGGTGCTTCTCTCGCGGCAGGGCGACTACGGTGGTGCATCCGAGGAATCGAGTTTTGGCATGCTCGCTATGTTGAGTCACCATTACTTGAACGGTGCGTTCTACCCGGTCGGGGGCGCCCGAGTGCTTGCGCAAAAGCTCTTGCCAGTCATTGAGCAGGCGGGGGGCGAGGTCAGGCTGCAGGCACGCGCGCAGGAGTTGCTGCTCGACGACGGCATTGTTGCCGGCGTGCGCCTTGACGACCGGAGCCAGATTCGCTGTCGGAAGGTGTTTTCGGACGCGGGCGCGCGCAACACCATCGCGCGCCTGCTGCCTGCGGCCCTGCGCGCTTCGGATTGGGCACGGGAGGTGCTGTCCTTCAAGCCGTCCGTGTGCCATGTCGCGCTGTATCTGGGTCTGGAAGGGGACATTCACGCCAACGGTGCGAGCGCATCGAACCACTGGTTCTATGAGACCTGGAACGTCGACGCCGGCGCTTGGCAGGACCCGTCGACCCAGGCGACCCCACCCGGCATGTTCGTCTCTTTTGCAACCTTGAAGGACCCGCACCACGATCCCGGCGGCAGGCTCCGACACACCGCGGAGGTCGTCACGTTCGCGCCATGGGACGTCTTCAGCCGGTGGCAGGGTTCGACGTTTGGCAATCGGCCCGAGGCCTATGCCGAGCTCAAGGCCGCGATCGAGCGCAACCTGCTCGCGCAGTTTCAACGGCATTTTCCGGCCTTAGCGCCAATGGTGGTCTTTCACGAACTTTCGACGCCGCTGTCGACAGCTGCGTTCACCGAGGCTGAGCATGGGGCCATCTATGGACTGGAGACCAGTCCGCGCCGTTTCCTTTCCGACAGCTTGCGCGCGAAAACGCCCATCCCCGGCCTCTACCTCACTGGGCAAGATGCCTGTTCCCCAGGCGTCGTCGGGGCGATGATGGGAGGTGTTTTTGCCGCCGCTGCGCTTGAGCCGCTCGTGTTCACGCACTTCGATTGATGGCTTCTGCCGGGCAATAGTTCGGTCTGTCCAGCAATGCGCCTGGCTTGCCCAGGGTTGTTAACCGCTGCCTTGCTCCGATTGATCGACCGGCTTTGGGTGGCGCAGCATCACGGCTGGGTCGCGCGTGCGAGAGGTTTCTGTGTTCAGCGTTCAGGCGTGATCCAGGCCACGATCCGCCCGGCGCTTCCCGCCAAGGAGCGAAGGCCGCCGGGGCCCGTTTCTGTTCTATTGAACCCGATTGACCGTTGGATCAACAGCGCCGCCGACTGACCGCTATCTGCAACTTTGCCGAATAGCCGCTGTTGGCCGATCGCGACGGCGGTTGTTACATTTCATCCGCCCCTGCGGCTAATTTTTCTCCAGCTCAGACCATGGCTCTTCGCGACTTCATCTACCGCCGCGTCCACCTTTTCCTCGTCGATGACGGTGTCCACGCTGATCGAAGTTTGATTTCGCTCTGAATAAAACGGAACCACCGTCTTCACGGTCGCGTCGCCTGGCTCTGCCAGTGCAGGGGTCGGTCCACCAAACGCAAGGTGCAAATGTAGATTGGCCGGGAACGTGGTCAATACTGCCGCTACGTCGCTGTCCGTCAACGGCATGGGGTCAACGTCTGCTGTGCACTTTTCGTAATACACGTCGTAGAGAAAGCAATTCATCGAATCTCCAAACTTGGTGGGCGCGTCAGCTACGTTTTTCGTCATCCGCCCCCGGCTCCCGCTCCCAAAATGCGCAGCTGTCCTTGCGTGTACCGATGAGCAGGATACCGCCGCTACCGCTCTCGCACATGAAGCATTCGAGGCTCCGTCCTGAGACGGAAGCAAGAATCATTGCGTGTGTTGGGTACGTATTAGCACGTACTCGGTTCGGCCCATTTCGTTGATCGTGGACAACACGCTCAGGGGAGCGCGGCTTAGCCTGATTTCAGCGTATGAGTTTCCTCAGGCATGGAAACGGATTCGCGCCGCCGGCGCAAGGTGGACTCAATCGCGGTACATAACTCAGAGAGGCAAGGTTATTTTGCGCAAAATACTCACGTTCGTTCTGCCCATTGCGCTTGTAGCTTGCGCCAGTGGTCCGCAGGAATCAGCCCCGGCGGCAACAGGTGCGGCGTCTACGGCAAAGGCCGAGAGGCCCGAGATCAAGGTCAGCGACCGGTGGGTGACCGTATGCGCTTATGGAATCACGAAATCCAAAGTCATCACCGTCGTTACGTCCGTCGACCAATCGGGGATCAAGGGCACATGGAACGGGGAACCGTGGTCGCAGACTCCCGATCTGAATAACATCGAATCGCCCATACACAAGGACTCAGACGCGAGGCGTCTGAGTTTTCCGCTTGAGGTTGGCAAGGAATGGAGAGCCGCAAACCAATGGGTGAACCTTGAATATGGTGACCATGGGTCTGAGGAACTGACAGTTAAGGTCGTCGGCTACGAGAAGGTGCGGGTGCCAGCGGGAGAATTGGATGCGTTCAAGCTCAAATGGAAGAGCAGTTTTAACTCCGCGTCCGGCGGTGGCGGCATACAAGGAATTACATACTGGTATGCCCCAGCAGCACGCGCCGTCGTGAAGTCCGATCAGCTGCTCACGTGGCAGGGAGGAGGCCAACCGGAAGTCACTTGCGAGCTGGCGGAGTTCCAGTTGCAACCCTGAAATCGTAGCGATTCCCGAGAGTCTTTCCCTTCAACAGCAGACTTGCGACATTGCGAAGCCCGGCACCGTCTCCGTGCGCATGACGACCGCTTGTACTGCGGAAAGGTCTTCGTCTCGGTGCCCAACCTTGGAATTTTGTCGCTGCGGCCCCTGCGGTGTGAATGCGGGCACTCCCAGGTCGTCACGGTTTGGTCGGTGCTTGACGCGCCAACCGGCCGTCGCCCTTTCCCTTGGTTGCCGGGCCACCCGCCGCCACGCTAGTGGTGATCCGCCCTGGCTCCCGCTCCAAAGAACGTGCACCCGTTCCATGAAAATGAAAACGGCGCAGTTCTTTAAGCTGCGCCGTTGCATGCGTGGCGGGCTTTCACCTGCCAACCCCACTCTTCGCCATCCCGGCGGTCGAGAAGTATCTCGCTTGGGGGTACCGCTGCAATTCAACTGTACGCGCACGCCCTTTCGTGTCAAGTACTAGATGCCGTCGGCCATTGACGTACGTCATTTGTCCCAGCTACCGCAACTCCGAGGCAGATCCGAGTCAGCCATTCATCATCGCGGTTGGTTAAAAGCCGCAATGAAACCGGCAAGGAAGAAAAGGACGGAGGTCGATGCAAACCCCATCAGCGCACCTACCCACCAGCGGCGCTTCAGTCGCCTCCACATGAGCGCGAAGAAAGCGATATTGCCGAGCAAATCCCTCGATGCGGATGGTTGCTCTTCTAGTCTTTGACCTGTGAACGCAAAAATTAGCTCGATACTCCAGAACAGAAGCTGAAAGATGAGGAAGGCGATCCAGACCCAGTCGCCGTTAAAGAAAGGTATCGGAACAAGTGCCTTAGCAACCTGTTTTGATTCCGCCGCAGCGGACATCGCCTGTGCCTGGCTCGCTGCTTGCGGTGCTGATGGCGCGTCGGTTGATCTGCCGCAGCTTGAGCAAAACCTCGCGTCGTCACTGCTTGGTCCCGCATTGCGTGCAACACATTGCCGCTAATCTCCTTTCCCAACTGCACCACCTCGTCTAGGGCAACGGAAAGTCCTTCAGCCCGATCTCTGGCAAGCTGCTTCCCGACGCGTGTTCCCCCACCCGATGCACCAGTCGCGTGACCACTGCCTCCATCCACTGTATTTCTGCACCTATCAGCGGTTGCAGCGGTTTATTGGCTTTCACCTTTCGACCATTTGTCGCATCACCCCGGGTGCTGGATAGCTCTTCGAGTTTCTTCAGAATCTCTTCGTCGATGGCAAACATTTTCGCTGCCCCGCGTCTGGACCTTGCCATCGAACACAGCCAAGTGAACAGGAAGTAGGACATCGCTGGCAGGGGCTCCTTTCCCTGGCGATAACTCTGCCAGCGCCGGAATGCGGTTTCCGCGTCTGGAGACAGAACAAATGCGGTGGGCGGGCTCGGATACGAGTTTCTCAAAATCTTGACTGAAGCGGTTGTGCCCGCAAAGCCGACTGCACCCACGGAGGCAGGCACGACAATGTTTGAGCCAGGCGGTGGCGGGTCGCGATCCACAACAACAGATTGTTCGAACTTGAAGCGAATCGTCCCTGGATTGGCACATAGATCGGAGTCGGCCTCCCAGGCGCGCAGAAACGGATCAATGACCGCACGTGCACCTGCCTCAGTAGGAAAGTGTTCCACAGGGTGGACTTCCAAGGTGTTACCGTTGATGTGGAAGCGACCCAGCGTGTTCTCGAAGTGCAGTGGCTCAGGGTTAACGTATTCCGTTCCTTCTTCCGCCGATACACGGTAGAAAACAGACTCGACGTGTGGATCCCGCATTGGGCTTTGCCCCTTCAATTGGCCGCGCCGATCAGATCGTCAATTCAGCTACTTGCACGCTATCCACGTTCCTAGCCAGCATGCCCGCCCGCCACTGTCTTGCGGAGGCGTGTTTGCGCATCCAATCAAAAGCAATTTTGCGATCGCCACGGTCGCATATCTACTCGTCATCCGCCCCGCCTCCCGTTCCCAGAACGCGCAGCTATTCTTGCGTGTACCGATGAGCAGGATACCGCCGCTACGGCCCTCGCACATGAAGCTTTCGAGGCTCAGTCCTGAGACGTAAGCAAGAATCATTGCGTGCGTTGGATAAGTATTAGCACGTACTCGGCTCCGCCCATTTCGTTGATCGTGGACAACACGCTCAGGGGAGCGCAGCGTAGGCTGCCTTTAGCAGGCAAGCTTTCACTAGGAGCAGCATGGAAAGTTGCTTGCGGGTGGGGTTTGCACCCACTGGGAGGCCCTGCCTTTGCACGGCGCATTGAAATGCTCGGGCTAACCCGGATCACCAGCCAAGCGCGCGGGACAATCCACGAGCAACGCAGGCGGGCAAGCGTCACGTTCGAGCGTGATGCCACCCTAACCACAACACAACCTGGATTGGAGGTTGCAATCATGGTTACGGAAGAGAGTACCCCAGTCGAAATTTTGCGGGCAGTGGCGCTTTCATTGCGCCAGCAAGCCGAAATTCAAGATCGAAACGAGTCCGAAGTTTTCTCGATGGCAGCAAGCGCTGTAGAGCACGCCATCGATCAGCTAATGCAAACACGCGGCGAGAAAATTTGCCGTGAAACTTCTTAGCGGCTACACAGTAGGCTTCATGGTCGGACTTGCTTGGCGCTGAGGCATGGACACGCTCGAAATTTCCAAGAGCAAGTATCTCGCAGTGGTCACCACCATCGAGCAGGCGCACGGCAAGCAAACCGCGCTCGTGGCGCAAGCTCTAGCGTCGTTCGCGTTCAGCTTCGACGCCACGACTCGAATCCTTGCGGAGAACCATTTTGTTGCGTATGCGAACACCCGACAAACCGCACATGGCCGCTAGGCGCCCGTCGCAACCCGGCGATACGTATCCCCTAGTTCGGTGCCTCGTCGCCCACTAGATCGACATCAACCCCACCAACGTGTTGAATGGCCACTAGCGCACCGCGCACTTGCTCATACGTCGCCTCCCTTTCCAGCACAACGTAAATCTTCGCAGGTTTGCGGTCGCGCAGAAACGCTTCCAGGTCGGCAGAATTAAGAAACGAGTGACCGTCGACTTCATAGGTAGCTTGGCGCACATAAAGCCGCATTGGCGCACTGGTTTGCGTCGACACGCACGATGCCAGAAGCACCGCTGATAGGAATAATACAAATCGACGCCAAATCCGCGTTGACGAGGCAACCTGAAGTCCGTGGTCCAATTCTTGCGAACCTTGTGTGAATGTCGCCTTTATAGACGCTACGGGCCGTTTCTTGCCGAAGCAACCGGTCGCCAATTTCCGCAAAGAGGAAAATTCCGCGCCACCTTTGCATGACCGTATTTGGCCGACAGCGCCGCCGGTCGTTACATTTCATCCGCCCCCGGCGCCCGCTACCAGAACGCGCATCATGGTACTTCCCACCTAGTGCCGCAAGGCGCATGATCGCCGCGATGGACGACAATTCCCGCAACACCTTGCTCGCTGACCTTGCGTCTGCCCGCGATTACTTGTTCAAGCTCCACGCCGACGCCGTGCGCAAGCGCATCCTGCCAGGTCGGCCCTTGTAATAGCGACCCTGGCGGGGTTTGGTCCGATACCGTATGTGAAGCCGGAGACGGCGGGGCACCGTTGACCGTGGCCCAGTTGGCGGACTTGGTCAAACAATGCGAGTCCGAGGAATCCCGGATCCGCGAACTTTTTGCGCAAGTCGATGAACGGCTTGCGGAGGTTTCACTGGCAGCGTCGGGGGCGGTGCAGTAGCGTTCGGATGGCGGACCCAACATCGGAGACGGTGCGCGGGCCGCGCTACCGCCCTTTAGCCTCTCCTCATCCGTCTGGCGCAACGCGGCTAAAAACGTGATTTCCGCCAGCCGGCGGCCCATCTTCGCCCGGGGGACGGCGGGCCGGTAGGCGGATCGCGCGGTCGTAAGGGCGGAACCCTGTGCCGGTACACGTGGATCGAAAGACGCCCGGTCCGCCGCACAGCGACTCCACGAGCGACGTTCGCGGCCCCCGGCGAGGTTTCACAGCATCTTGCTGGGATGCTTGAGCCAGTGGCGATTATTGAAATGGTCGATAATCGCTACATCCGCGATCAGGTTGCTCAGGGGG
>Ga0209415_10020860_pt1 | contig 10144 bp, 5 predicted proteins | sample PeaSoiSIISIP2007_FD_187696 | JGI IMG/M metagenome (GOLD analysis project Ga0209415, IMG submission 187696) | Peat soil microbial communities from Weissenstadt, Germany - SII-SIP-2007 (SPAdes) (version 2) | ecosystem: Environmental > Terrestrial > Soil > Wetlands > Peat | place: Germany...
GCGGCGGTCAGGCGGAGGTCACGGGAGGAGCGGCCGACGCCGAGGGTGAACTCGCCGGACGGCCAGGCCCAGGCGGCGGCCTGCTCGTCGTAGCGGGCGAACAGCCGCGCCGGGACGGTGAGGGCCAGCTCGGCCAGGTCCCCGGGGCCCGCGCTGGCCGGCCCGAAGGCGGCCAGCACCCGCACCGGCTGGCCCGGCTGCGTGCCGGGGTGGGCCAGGTACGCCTGGACCACCTCGCGCCCGGCCCGGGGACCGGTGTTGCGCACGCTCACCCGGATGGTGAGGTCCGCGCCGGGCTCATGGGTGGCCGCCGCGGACAGCGACTCGTACTCCCACGTCGTGTACCCGAGACCGTGGCCGAAGGGGAACAGCGGGATGGTGCCGGCCGCGTCGTATCCCCGGTAGCCGATGAGCAGGCCCTCGTCGTAGCCGAGCCGCCCGTCCCGCGGCACCGCGTGCAGCACCGGGCAGTCCGCCTCCGCGGCGGGCATGGTCACCGGGAGCCGGCCGCCCGGCTCCGCCCGGCCGAACAGCACATCCGCCAGCGCATCGCCCATGGCCTGGCCGGGCAGCCAGGCGTAGAGCACCGCGGCGACCTGCCCGGCCCATGGCATGAGCACCGGCATGCCCGCGTTCACCACCACCACGGTCCGCGGGTTGGCCGCGCTCACCCGCTCGACCAGCTCGTCCTGGCGGCCGGGCAGGCGGAGTGTCTGCCGGTCGAAGCCCTCGCTCTCGGTGGTCTCGGCGGAGCCGACCACCACCACCGCGACGTCGGCCGCCCCGGCCGCGGCCACCGCCTGCGCCAGCGCGGCTTCCTCGTCCGGTGCGGCCACGATGCCGAGCCGGACCGCCAGTGGCCCCTCGGCCTCGGCGGAGGGCAGGAAGTCGAGCCGGACCTCGGTGGCCTCGCCGGCGGTGAACTCGACCTGGCCGGTGATCTCGCCGGGGCGGGTCATCGTCTCCACCGGGTCGGCCGGCACGGGCGTGTCACCCTGGGCGGCTATCGCGCCGTCCACGGTCACCCGCAGCCGCCCCACGCCGGCCGCGCCGACCAGGTGCGGCCCCGACTGCTGCGGGGTGTAGCTGGCCAGCACCGAGATCGTGCCGGGCTCCCCCCAGCCGATCCCGGCGGGCAGCCCGTCTCCCCACCAGGCGAACACGGTGCCGGCCCGGTGCTCGCTGCCGAGCAGCGTGCCGTCGGCGGCGCGGAACTCCAGCCGGACGCCCGGCTCCCCGGTCACCGGGTCGGTGACCGTGGCGGCGGGCGGTTCCGGGACGGCCTCCCAGGTATGGCAGCCGGGGCTGACCGTGAGGGTGGCGTGCCCGTCCAGCGCCTGCCGCAGCGCGTCGGACGGGGTGGAGATGAAGGCCGGATGCACCGCGGCGCTGCCGCCGCCCTGGATCACCGGGTGGGTGGCGTTCGGCCCGATGAGCGCGATGCTGCCCGCCGCGGCCGGGTCGATGGGCAGCGCGGCCCGCTCGTTGCGCAGCAGCGTGAACGAGGCCGCCGCCACCCGGCGCAGCAGCCCGTGATCGGCCGTCCTGGCCACAGCGCCATCCGCCGCCGCGGCCAGGCCGGGGACGGGCGTGCCGTCCACCGCGCCGTCCACCGGATGGCCCGGCGTGCCGTCCACCGGGCCGTCCACCACCGGGCCGTCCGGCGTGCCGGGCCCGGCCGCCGGGACGAGCGCCCCGACCTGCCGGGCCACTTCCAGCAGCCGGAGCACCTTGTCGTCGATCAGTTCCTCGGCGACCGTCCCGTCCCGCACCGCCTGGATCAGGGCCTCGCCCCAGGGGCCGTCCGGTCCCGGCATGACCAGGTCCAGGCCGGCCTGGGCGGTCGGCACCGTGCTCCGCGCCGCGTCCCAGTCCGAGACGACGGCGCCGGCGAAGCCCCACTCGCCCTTGAGCACGTCGCGCAGCAGCCAGGGGTGCTCGGTCATCCGTGCGCCGTTGACCGCGTTGTAGGCGGCCATCACCATGGCGGTGCCCGCCTCGCGCACGCACGCCTCGAACGGCACCAGGTACAGCTCACGCAGCACGGCCTCGGCGATCCGCACGTCGTAGGTCCATCGCTCCGTCTCGGAGTCGTTGCCCACGTAATGCTTGACCGCGGCGCCGACGCCACCCGCGCGCAGCCCGCGCACGTACCCGACGGCCAGCCGGGCCGAGAGCACCGGGTCCTCGGAGAAGCACTCGAACCCCCGGCCGCCGAGCGGGGTCCGCATCAGGTTGATTGTCGGGGCCAGCACGACGTCGACGCCCTTGCCCCGCGCTTCGGCGGCCATGGCGGCGGCGAGCTCACGGATGAGCTCGCCGTCCCAGGTGGCGCCGAGCGCGGATGGGCACGGGATGCTGGCCGATGGATTCCGGTCGTCCTTGGTGATGCCGCGCACCCCGGCCGGCCCGTCCGACATGACGATCGGGCGCAGGCCGAGGGCGGCGGCACCGTAGGTGCGCCAGCTGTCCGCTCCGGTCAGCAGGCGCACCTTTTCCTCGACGGGGAGCGCAGCCACCCGGCTGCGCTCCGCCGTCGCCTCTGTAGACGTGGTCATCAAGGTCCTTCGTCGGGTCCTGGGGAAATCAGGACTTCGGCGTGAGGTGCAGGATCGTGTACTCGATGTACGGCGTGTTCGGCACCGGGTTCATGTAGGGGTCGCTAGCCGTCGGCCACCCGGTGTAGTCCCTGGTCGAGACCTCGGCCCACGCGCCGCCGTCGAGCAGCGGAACGACTGGGACGTCGGTGGTCATGATGTTCTCCAGCTTGGTGATGGCCGCCTTCTGGGTGGCCGCGTCACCGGATCCCGCGAACTGGGCCAGCGCGGCCTGCGCCTGCGGGTTGTTGTAGCGCCCGAAGTCACCCGCGGCCGGCGAGCCGACCTTCGCGGTCAGCGAGCTGTCCAGCCAGTTGTCGTAGATGAAGTACGGGTTCGGGCCCTGGTTGCTCCAGTGGATGGTGGCGTCGAAGGTTCCGTTCGCGACGTTGCCCGCCCACACCGTCGGATTGCCGATGCCGTCCACGGAGGTGTCGAAGCCGAGGGCGTTCAGCTGGTGCGAGATGATCTGGTCGTCGGTGTAGTAGTCGCTGTACGGGACCGGGTCCTGGATCGCGAACTTGATCGTCTGCCCGTTCTTGGCCCACTTGCCGCCCGACTTGGTGTAGCCGTCAGCCGTGAGGATGGAGGCCACCTTGGCCGCGTCCCCCGCGGCGGGCAGGTTGTTGGCCAGCGACGGGTCCAGGTAGGACTGGTGGTTGGGCAGCAGCAGCCCGCTGGTCGAGGTGACCGGCGGCTCGTAGCCGGTCTCGCCCTGGACGTTGAGCTGCGAGCGGTTGATCCCGAAGCTGATCGCCTGGCGCACCTTGGGGTCGTTCAGCGGCGCCTTGGTGGTGTTCAGGAACAGGCTGACCACGTTGTTCGCGCTGAAGTACGGCGCGCTGGTGGTCCAGGTGTGGTTGTCCGTGCTCTTGGACAGGTAGTTGCCCTGGATGTTGGCGATGTAGTTGCCGGCGAAGTCGATCTGCCCGTTGGCCACCGGCGGCACCAGGTTGGCGTTGGTGTTGTAGGCCGGGAAGTCGATCTCGGGCACGTGCACCTGGGACTTCTGCCAGTAGTACGGGTTCTGCTTGAGCGTGAAGCCCTGCGGGGTGAACTTGTCCAGCATGAACGGGCCGGTGCCGACCGGGCTGGCGTCCGCGTAGGTGGCCGGGTCACTGACCGACTGCCAGACGTGCTGCGGCACGATGTACACCTGCCCGATCAGGAACAGGTTCGCGTACTGCGGCGTGGCGAAGTTGAGCACAGCGGTGGTGGCGTTCGGCGCCGAGGCGCTGGTGACGATGGGCGCGCCGTTGGTGTTCAGCTTCGGGTTGTTCTTGAGCAGGTTGAAGGTGAACGCCACGTCGCTGGCGCTGAACGCCTTGCCGTCGTTCCACTTCACGCCGGAGCGGGTGGTCAGCGTCAGCGTCTTGCCGCTGTTCGACCAGGCACTGGCCGTCGCCAGGAACGGGATCGGTGCCTGCGCCGAGTTGAGCGTGTTGAAGATGAACAGCGGCTCGTTGTAGAGGGATACCGCGTTGGTGAGGTAACCGGTGGCGGTCAGCGAGAACGGGTTGAACGTGTCCGTCATCGGGGAGAGTGGCGTGCTCTCCACCACCAGGGTCTTACCGATCTTAGCGCCGGACGAGCCACTGCCGGCGTTGCTGCTGCCGCTGCTGCAGGCAGCGATTCCCATGCTCAGAGCGCTGGCCACGGCCAGGCTTAGCAGAACTTTGTGCTTCATTGCTTAAACTCCGTTGTGCCCGGCCGGCTCAAAGCCGGCCTGTTGTGAGCGACCGTGTCGGGGTCTTTATCGGTGGGGCGGTGCGGGCCGGCCGGGCACCCGGTTCGGGCTGCCCTGGCTGCCCCGCCTCGCGGTTGGATCAGTCACGACTGCACTGCGCTGCACGGTGTCGCGCAGCCGCTAGGCGGCATCCGGCGTCATCACGTCTCCTCTCCCCCTTCCGCGATGGAACTGGCAGGCTGGCCGTCCGGGCCGGCGGCCCGGGTCAGCGGTCGTGCCTGGGTCCCGGTCAGCCCGGTGGCGTGCAGCCAGCAGGCGCTCCGGTGACCGTCGGCGACTTCGGTCTCAGGCGGGGTGGTCTCCGCGCAGACCGCCATGGCATGCGGGCAGCGCGGGTGGAATCGGCAGCCGCTGGGCGGTGCCACCAGGCTTGGCGGGGCACCGCGGCCCTGGAGTGAGAGCGGCTCCTCGCGGTCCGGGTCCGGCGCCGCGCTGAGCAGCAGCTGCGTGTAGGGGTGGGCGGGCTCGTCGGTGACCAGCCCGGCCGGGCCGGTCTCCACCACCTGGCCGGCGTACATCACCATGATCACGTCGGCCAGGTAGCGGGCCGAGGCGATGTCATGGGTGATGTAGAGGATCCCGAGCCGGTCGCGTTCCCGCAGGTCACCCAGGAGGTTCAGCACGCCGAGCCGGATCGAGACATCCAGCATGGAGACGGGCTCGTCGGCCAGCAGCACCCGCGGCCGGACCGCCAGCGCGCGGGCGATCGCCACCCGCTGCCGCTGGCCGCCGGACAGCTCGTGCGGGTACTTGTCCAGGAATTGCGCCGCCGGGGTCAGCGATACCCGCTCCAGCAGGCCAGTCATCGCTTCTTCCATGCTGGCGCCCTGGCCGCCGAGCCCGTGGATCTTGAGGGGCCGGGCCAGGTGGTAGCGCACGTTGTGCACCGGGTTCAGCGAGGAGAACGGGTCCTGCAGCACGAGCTGCACATCGCGGGCGTACTCCCGCCTGCCGTGGCTGGTGGCGGCCGTCTGCGTCCCGTCCAGGAGCAACTGGCCGGACGTCGGGGTGATCAGCCGGGCCAGCAGCCGGGCCAGGGTGGACTTGCCGGAGCCGCTTTCCCCGACGACCGCGGTGATCCCGGATTCCGGGAGGGACAGCGACACGTCCTCGACCGCGTGCACCACCACTGGCCCGGCCGGCTCGCTGCCCCGGCCCCGCCTGCCCAGCCGGGCCCGGCCCTTCAGCGAGGAGCGGCGGACCGGGAAGTGCTTGGTCAGCCCGCGGGCCTCGAGCAGCGGGCTGCCGGTGCCGGGCGCGACGGTCCCGGCGGCGGGCTGGGTCATGACTGGCTCCCGGGGTCCGGAGCGGCGATGCTCGGCGCGAGTGAGGGATCGTCCGTCCCGGCTGCCCTGACCGGGAGGGTGCCGTCCGGCTGGCCGCCGCGGGCCGCTCCTGCCTCGGGCAGGGCCAGCTCGGGAGGCGGCTTCGCGGAGCCGTCCTGCAGCCAGCAGGCCACGAGCCGGCCGCTGCCGTCAGGCCACTGGCCGGCGACGCGGGGCCCGCCGGAGGCGGGTTTCGCCGGGCCGGCGATCCCCGGCGGCTCCGGGGGGGCGCCGCCCCGGAGGAGCGCTGCCGCCCCGGGCTGCTCCAGCGGCGGGGACTTCTCCCGGCAGCGGTCCATGGCGAACTGGCAGCGCGGGTGGAACACGCAGCCGACCGGCAGCATCCGCAGGTCCGGGGGCGACCCGGGAATGCCGGTCATGTACCGGCGCGGGCCGTGCAGCGCGGGGAAGGAGTTCAGCAGGCCGAGGGTGTAGGGGTGCCGGGGCGAGCGGAACAGTTCCTCGGCGCCCGCCCGCTCGACCAGCCGCCCGGCGTACATGACCGCGATCGAGTCCGCGATCTCCACCAGCAGCGACAGGTCGTGCGTGATGAACAGCACCGCGAAGCCCAGCCGCTCGCGCAGCGCGGTCAGTTCCTCCAGGATCTCCCGCTGGGTGACCACGTCCAGTGCGGTGGTCGGCTCGTCCAGGATCACGATCTGCGGCTCCAGCGCGAGCGCCATCGCGATCATGACCCGCTGCCGCATCCCGCCGGACAGCTCGAATGGGTAGCTGCCCAGCCGGTCCGCGGTGATCCCGACCATGCTCAGCAGTTCCGCGGCGCGGGCCCGGCGGGCGGCCGGGTTCATGCCGGTTTCGTGGGCCTGCAGCACGTCGGTGAGCTGGGCGCCGATGGTCAGCACCGGGTTCAGCGCGTTCATCGCCGACTGCAGCACCACGGCAATCTGCGACCAGCGCAGCCCGCGCAGTTCCGCCTCGTCGAGCGAGAGCAGGTCCACCGGGCGGCCCGGCTCCGGGTAGTAGAGCACCTCGCCGCCGGTGATCATCCCGGGCGCGCGGAGCAGCCGGATGGCCGCGTAGGCCAGCGTGGACTTGCCGCTCCCGCTCTCCCCGGCCAGCCCGAGCACCTCGCCGCGGCGCAGCACCAGGTCGGCGTCGACCACCGCGTGCACGGCATCGGGGCCGGCCCCGTAGTCAACCCGCAGGCCGCGGATTTCCAGCAGTGGCGGATTGGCGGTCATGACGGCTGCTCCTGGGTCCGGTCGGCCATGGCGGCGCCTGCGGCGGCCGGCGTGCTGCCGGGGGCGGTGGTGCGCACCACCGGGGTGACGCCCAGCTCGAAGCGGCGTGGCAGCCCCTTGTCGCCAGCCTTCTTGGCCCGGCGCCGGGTCACGCCGGCGGCGCGCAGCCGCGGGTTGATGAACTCGTCGATGCCGAAGTTGAGCAGCGCCAGCGAGGTGCCCAGGAAGGCGACGGCCAGGCCAGGCGGGATGTACCACCACCAGTAGCCGCTGATCTCGGCGCTGCTGCCCTGCGCCTCGAACAGCATGGAGCCCCAGCTCCAGTGCAGCGGGTTGATCAGGCCGAGGAAGGCGAGGGCGGTGTAGGTGCCCACCCCGTAGAGCACGGTGAACAGGAAGGAGGAGGCGACGACGGGCGCCAGGTTGGGCAGGATCTCGAACCCGATGACCCGCCAGCCGCGCTCGCCGATGATCCGGGCCGACTCCACGTAGTCGCGGGACCGCAGCGACAGCGTCTGGGCCCGCAGCACCCGGGCGCCCCAGGCCCAGCCGGTGATGGCGATGATCAGGCCGATGAGCACGTCGTCGGTGTTCTGCGAGGGCGGCAGGAAGCCGAAGATCACGATGAGCAGCGGCAGGGCCGGCATGACCAGGAAGAAGTTGGCCAGCATGGACAGGAAGTCATCCGCCCAGCGGCCGCGCAGGTACCCGGCGCTGACCCCGATCAGCACCGACAGGATGGTCGCGGCGACCCCGGACAGCAGCGCCACCAGGATGGTGCTCCGCGCGCCCACCAGCAGCTGGGAGAAGACGTCCTGCTGGGTCTGCGTGGTGCCCAGCCAGTGCGCCGCCGACGGCGGCTGCGGGGTCCCGTTGGTGGTGGACAGGCTGGCCGAGGGGTCGTAGGGCGCCACGATCGGGCCGACGATGGCCATGATCAGGAAGACGATCAGGATCACCAGGCCAGCGACGATCTTGGGGGAGCGGGGCAGCTGCATCCGCCGGGCCCGGCCCGGGGCGAGTACCGGTGGCTGCAGGGGGCCGCCGATGGGCTCGCTAGCGGGGTCGGACCCGCCTGTCCCGGCGCCGCCAACCCCCACCCCGCCCAGGCCGGTGCCGCCCAGGTCCGTGCCAGTGCCGATGGACATCGCTCAGGCCTCCTGGCGGGTGCGGGGGTCAAGGAAGACGTACACGGAGTCGGCGGCCAGGTTGGCCAGCAGCACCGCGAAGGTGATGATCAGGAAGATGCCCTGCAGCAGCGGGTAGTCGCGGGCACCGACCGCCTGCAGCAGGATCCAGCCCAGGCCGGGGTAGCTGAACACGATCTCGGTGAGCAGCGCGCCGGACACCACGAAGCCGATGGCCAGCGAGAAGCCGGACACGCTGGGCAGGATGGCGTTGCGCGCGGCGTACCAGACCACCCGGCGCTTAGCCAGGCCCTTCGCCATGGCGACCAGGACGTAGTCCTCGTCCATCGTGGTCACCATCACGTTGCGCATCCCGACGATCCACCCGGCCGCGCTGCACAGCACGATCGTCGCGGCAGGCAGGATCGCGTGGTCAAGCACATCGCCGATGTAGGCGGCGTTCCAGCCGGGGAAGTCGAGCTGGCCGTAGGCCCGGCCGCTGGGGAACCAGCCCAGCCGGGTCGAGAACAGGTCCAGGGCCAGGAAGGCCACGAAGAAGTAGGGGGCCGCCTGGAAGAAGGTGGTGGCCGGCAGCAGGTTGTCCAGCCAGGTACCGCGGCGCCAGGCGACCAGGATGCCGAGCAGCGTGCCGAGCACGAAGCTGATGATGGTGGCCACCCCGACCAGGCCGAGCGTCCAGGGCAGCGCGCTGCGGATCACGCTGGTCACCGTGGACGGGTAGTAGCTGGTGGAGACGCCGAGGTTACCGTGCAGCAGGTGGGACCAGTAGGTCAGGTACTGCCCCCACAGGCCCTCCGGGTTGTTCAGGCCGTACTGCAGCTCCAGCGAGCGGATGGTGGCCGGGGTTACCGTGCCGTGCAGCTGGGCCAGCACCGCCTCGACCGGGTTGCCCGGCATCAGCCGCGGGATGAAGAAGACCACGGTGACGGCGAGGATCGCGGTGGCGATGTAGAACGCGAGGCGCCGGATGATGATACGCATGCCCGTTCCTCCTCAGCCCAGCCGCCACGCGGGCGGTGCGGGGTCGGGGCGGCATCCGCAGCTCTCCCGGGGGATCAGCCGGGTGGGCAGCACGACGTCGTGCAGCGTCGGCTCCGGGTCATTGATCATGGAATAGAGCACCTCGAATGCGGTGGCGCCGATCTCCTGGATGGGCTGGCGCACGGTGGTCAGTTGCGGGCGCAGGTGGCGCGCCATCGGGATGTCGTCGAAGCCGGTGACCGCGACATCCCCGGGGACGTCGAGGCCGTGCTGCCGGAGCGCGTACACCACGCCCAGCGCGGTCTGGTCGTTGGCGCAGGCGATGGCCCGCGGCAGGTCGCCGCCGCTGGCCAGCAGCCGTCCGATCACCCCGGCGCCGCCCGCCGCGCAGTAATCGCCCTGCCATTGCGGTCCATCCACGTACGTCCCGCCGGCCTGCGCCACCGCGGCGCGGAAGGCCGCCTGCCGGGCCAGGTTGTCCGGGCTGTCGGGGTGGCCGCCGAGATAGGCCAGGGTCTGGTAGCCGTGCTGACGGATCAGGTGGAAGGCGAGTTCCCGCATGCTGGCCTGGTTCTCGCCGCCGACGTTGGCCGTGGACGGGGTGGCCACGCCGGCCAGCGTCACCACCGGGACCTGGCGGGACAGCCGTTCCAGCTGCGCGCTGTCCAGGACCTGGTCGTGCAGGATCAGCCCGTCGCTCTTGCGGGCCAGCGCGTGGATCCGCCGGGTGTGGTCGTGGTCGTCCACGTCGACGGAACTGACCAGCAGGTTGTAGTCGCGGTGCTGGGCGGCCACCTCGATGCCCCGGTTGATCAGGTCCGGGAACTGCAGGCTCTCCGCCTCGTCCTGGAAGATCCCGCCGTCGCTCACGGGGCTGTTCGGGCGGCGGATGACCACCCCGACGACCTCCTTGAGCCGGGCGCTCAGGGCCCGGGCCGCCCCATCGGGGATGAAGCCGAGCTCGGCGACCGCCTCCAGCACCCGTTCCCGGGTCTCCGGCAGGGGGTTGCCGCGGCCGTTGAGCACGCGGGACACCGAGGCGATGGACACCCCGGCGGCGTTGGCCACGTCATAAATGGTGGGCGGCGGCACCGCGCCGCTGCGCCGGCTGGCCGCCGTGCCGGGAGGAAGGGTGGTGTCCGCC
>Ga0209415_10020861_pt1 | contig 10144 bp, 7 predicted proteins | sample PeaSoiSIISIP2007_FD_187696 | JGI IMG/M metagenome (GOLD analysis project Ga0209415, IMG submission 187696) | Peat soil microbial communities from Weissenstadt, Germany - SII-SIP-2007 (SPAdes) (version 2) | ecosystem: Environmental > Terrestrial > Soil > Wetlands > Peat | place: Germany...
TGCGCGACGTTCTACTACCTGTGCAGCATCCTGGACGGCTACAGCCGTTTCCTGGTTCATTGGGATCTGCGGGAGTCAATGACGGAGGCTGACATTGAGATCATTCTGGAACGGGCCAAAGAGCGGTACCCCGGAGTTAAACCGCGGGTCATTTCCGACAACGGGCCCCAATTCATCGCCAAGGACTTCAAGGAGTTCATCCGCATTTCGGGTATGACGCACGTCAGGACTTCACCGTATTACCCTCAATCGAACGGCAAAATCGAGCGTTGGCACAAATCACTCAAAGCGGAGTGCATCCGCCCCGGGACGCCGCTGTCGCTCGAAGATGCGCGGCGTCTGGTGGAGGGTTACGTAGAGCATTACAACAACGTTCGTTTGAACAGCGCCATTGGCTACATCACGCCGAAGGACATGCTCGCCGCGCATCAGCAGGAGATTCACGCCGAGCGGGATCGGAAGTTGGAGGCGGCGAGGGAACAGCGGAAGAATCGCCGCCAGCGGGCCGCGTGACGGATGAAACGGATTACTTCCGGTTTGCCGACCATCCACTCGGAATCGTGGACGCCTTTGCCTCTCGATCGGTTATGATCTCAATCGATACGAAGGGCGTGAGCCTGTAAGGCGTCCGCTGTTTCAGCTGCTGAAGGGAATCATGTTGAATCGGCGTCCAGTCCTCATCCTTGCGGTTGCCCTGCTCACGCTTTTTTCTTCTGCCGCTAAGAAGGAAAGCGTTCTCCATCCTGTCGGCTTCAGCTACAGGCAATTGCCCGCGCCCGAAAACTACAACTGGCGAGGCTCCGATGAGCACGTACTGAGCGGCATTGTATGGTATCCGGCCGAAACCAACGCGGGAGAAAAGGATCGATACATTGGTCCGCCTGACGCGCCGCAATTCGATGCCGGTCGCGCCCGCGCCGCCTTTGCCGCAGAACTCCACGCCGCCAGCACCGTCCAGCAGCTCCTCCTTCAAAGCGCCTCCTGTTCCACCCCCGGCTTCCAGGTCAACTCCGTATACCTTCCCGCCAGCGAAGTCGGCGGCGACTTCTTCCTCGTCTCCTCCGCGCCCGACGGCTCCCTCACCGCCATCGTCGGAGACGTCTCCGGAAAGGGACTCACCGCAGCCATGCGCGTCGCCATGATCCTCGGCGCCCTCCGCCGCGAAACCTCGCACGACCCCGGCGAAATTCTCTCCGGCCTCAACAACGTCCTCATCGCCCAGGGCCAACTCGGCTTCACCACCGCCTGCTGCGTCCAGATCGCCCCCTCCGGCGAATACGGGCTCGCGAACGCCGGCCACATCGCCCCCTATCTCGCCGGACGCGAGATCGCCACTCCACCCGCTCTCCCACTCGGTCTAGTTCCCGACCAAACCTACGACCTCGTGCAAGGCCGCCTCGCCCCCGGAGAACAACTTGTCCTTCTCTCCGACGGCGTACCCGAGGCTCGCTCTCAAACCGGAAAACTCTACGGCTTCGAGCGACTCCCCAGCCTCACAAAGAACTCCGCGCAGGAGATCGCCGACGCCGCAAAACAACTCGGCCAGGAAGACGACATCACCGTCCTCACACTAGCTCTAGCAACCAGCTAGCCTCGCGTCGCAGTAGCTCCTGCCTCAAACAACCGTACTCCCCGGCAACTGGTCAATCTTCACCAAACTCCTTCCAGCGAACCCCACATACAACGCCGGGTCAGACGGGACGCTGATCCAGTCGTAGTAACAGTTCGATGGCCGTCCGGGAAACGCTCCCGAATGCAGCAACCGAATCCAATTCACACCATCGTTGGTATAGAAAGTTCCGCCCTCACCAACCGCAAACCGCACCAGCGCATTCGATGGATGAAATTGCATATCCGTCAGGAGCAGGTCGAAGTGATCCCCGACGCCACTCGAATTGTCGTTGGAGGAGAAAGCGATCTTTCCGCCCCACGTAAGTTGCGCTTCGAGTTTCGCATCAACAACCCAAGTCTTACCTCCATCATCCGATCGCCTCACATGCGTGCGATCCAGAATGTAAATCAGATTGGGCCGGTACGGATCGACGAAGAATCTCACCGCAGCGGTGGCACTCGCGGCAGGCACGATCTTCAACCAGCTCGGCATACCCGGAGTCCACTTCCAAAGACTGAACGTCGAGTCCCCGCCCACATAGAACACCGTCTTCCCGTGACCACCCGAAGCCTGCGTAACGCCCAGGTCTGCAATCGGCAGCGGCGGTCCCTGCAGAAATACCCTCGCTCCCTGACCCGGCCCTGTAGCCGTAGTAATCCATTCACTGCGACTCTGGATATCCCATATATTCTGCGTCCGCACCAGCACCGTGCCGGTCGAATTAAACAAGATAAAAATGTAATCCCCCTGCGTCGGCGAAGGCTCTCCCGGCAGTCCAAGCACAATAGGCCGCGAGCCCCGCGATCCGAAGAAACTGCTCGCATTCCACACCGTCCCTGGCGCGCTCGGCGGCGCCGTCGGAGGACCCGTCACCGCACGCCTTTGATTGGTCCCCGCCCGCGCATCCGCAAGATTGCCCGCTCCGGCCTCATACACCGCGACCGTCTGCCCGTTTCTCGCGCTCGACCCATTCCCCGCCGTATCCCACCGCGGCGTAAACACCATCATCGTGTAAGGCCGCAGCGGATCCGCAAAGGAACAATCGTTATCGCCCCCGCCATATTGCTGATACGACCAGTTCGCCCCGCCATTCACCGAATAGAACCCATCATTATCTCCCGTATTCAGAGAGAAAGCAGAACCCTTGCCCTGGATCGACACACCCGCAAAATTAACCGTCGACAACGTCTTCGCGTTATGCGCCAGTGTGAACGTATTGCCTCCATTCGTACTCCAGTAAATCCCTCCGTCCGCCAGCATCCACAGCGTCCCCGTTCCCGGCTTGTAGTTGCCATTCTGTATCGAAGCGGAAAAGTCCGGCGACAGCAAAATTCCATGCAGGTCATAGTGCACATTGCTGTCCAGCGCATGCCAGTCCGAAGCCGACGTCGGATACAGCGGCCCCACAAACGCAACCGGCCTCTGCGACCCATAGAACAGCAGATCGCCCTGGAATTTCCGCGTCGTCGCCAGAAACACGTTCCCGCTATCCTGACCCGGCGCATTCGGCATCACCACCGCATCCCACGTCGAAGTCTTATTGCCGAAAGGAAACTGTGAATAGTCGCCCCGCCAGATCGCAGGCGGCGTGTTCGCACCACTACCATTTCCGCAAATAAACACTTCAAGCACAAACTTCGGCGAGATCACCATCACCGTCGGCGTATTCGAATTCGCAATCGTACTCACTGCCCCACCCACATTCGGCGGAAACGTCGACGGATTCGATACCGCCGCCTGATCCTCCATCCACGTCGTCCCGCCATCAAACGACAGGAACATCGTGCTGTCCCCCAGCGCATAGATCACCGCCGGGAAAGGATCCGAGGGAGCATTCTGCCACACCGCAACATGGTTCACCCGTTTCGCCGGGCCCGTCCCCCAGGGCAACGCATCCACAAACGTCGCCCCTGCGTCCTTACTGATCGCCAGCGAACTTCCTCCCGCCGCGTACACCAGGTGATCGCTCCCCAGCGCCCACACCAACTGACCCACACTCTCGCCCGCAGGAAACTTATGCACCTGCGTCCAGGTCGAACCGCCATCCGGGGATCGCCAAATCCCCTTACTCCCCGCCACGCGATCATTCGCCATCAACGCCAGCACAATCGACTGATACCCAAAGTTTGCCATCACAAAATTCGAAGCAGGGAACCCGCCGTGGCCATCGCTCAGCGCCGTCCACACGCCCGCATCTCCAAACCCGACAATATCCGCCAGCCGATTTCCCGTCAGTGCCGCCATAAACCTCGGATGCTGATTCACCTGCCAACCCTGCTGCACGCCGAAGTTCGCCAGCACATAATTCGGATTCTGAAACGTGCCATTTCCATTTCCCACCGCCGTCCATACTCCCGCATCGCCGAACCCGATAATGTCCGCATGTCCACTCGCCGTCAGGTTGGCGAGAAACCGCGGATGCTTATCCACCTGCCATCCCTGCTGCGCGCCGAAGTTCTGCAGCACAAGACTCGGATTCTGAAACGTCCCGTTACCGTTTCCCAGCGCCGTCCAAACCCCCGCGTCACCAAACCCCACAATGTCCGGATGCCCACTGCTCGTCAGGTTCGCTAGAACCCTCACATGCTCATCCACCTGCCAATCCTGCTGCACGCCAAAGTTCGCCAGCACATACTGCGGATCCTGAAACGTCCCATCGCCCTTGCCCAGCGCAGTCCACACGCCCGCATCGCCGAACCCGATAAGGTCTGCATGCCCATCACCCGTCAGGTCGACAACAAACCTCGGATGCTTATCCACCTGCCAACCCTGCTGCATGCCAAAGTTCGCCAGCACATACTTCGGCTCTTGAAACGTCCCATCCCCATTGCCCAGCGCCGTCCACACTCCCGCGTCACCGAACCCGACAATATCGGCATGCCCGCTCTTCGTCAGCACGGCAAGAAATCGTGGATGCGACTCAACCCGCCACCCCTGCTGATACCCAAAATTCGCCAGCACAAACTTCGCCGCTTGAAACGTCCCATCCTTATTGCCGATCGCCGTCCACACACCCGCATCGCCAAACCCGACAATATCGCCGCAACCATCCCCCGTCAGATCAACAACCATTCGCGGGTGCTTATCCACCTGCCATCCCCCCGCCTGCAACCCAAACGTGTTGAGCACAACACGAGCCGGTTGAAAACTCCCCGCGCCATTGCTCAGCGCCGTCCACACCCCGCACTCTCCAAATCCAACGATGTCGTTCCACCCCCGCGGTGTCAGCTTCGCAAGCAATCGCGGATCGTTCTCCACTCGCCATCCCAGCGACACCGCGATATCCGCCACGCACCATCCGCCCAGCGAACCCGGAGCATCAAACAGATTCGGCGCCGGTTGCGGCCACGTCAGCTGATCGAAATTCCGCCCGCCATCGCTCGACGACCAAAGGTTTGAGTACGACCCCGTATAAAGCGCCTGCCCATCAGGAGAACAAGCAATTGAGAGCATCCGCCCAATCACCGAATGATTGCTCGACGGAGTGCTCGTATTGGACGCGGTTGGGCTTACATCAGTAATTTGAGTCATCGCAAATATCCTGTCCGGCTGGATCACCCGTACGTGCCTGGATTCTTGGGGAGAAGGGATTCCAGCCTATATACCTTGTTGTCTTTTGGGGCCCGTCAAGCAAGAACGACGAACGTCAACCCGTGACACTCACCACGCGTCGATCAATTTCAGCATCCAACTCTGAAAGATCGACCGGAGATTCACAGCACAAAGGGACTCACGTGCCCGAGCGTCCTTTGCAACGACCAGAGAATCTTATACCATTCCCACCAGGCATCGGAGGTCTAGTATGGACTTCATTGAACGGATATTTGGAGTTTCTCCAGATGGGGGCAATGGAACGCTGGAGCTCCTGTACGTCGTGAGCATCGCAGCCGCCATCACCGTCGTCTCCCGCGAGTTCTACCGCCGCAGAAAACTAAGGCAAACGCGAGACGGAATCAACAGACAAAGCTGAGCCTCAGGCCGACTTTCTCTTCGAACTCTTGGCCGCGCCCTTCACCAAGCCCATCCCCTTCTTCGGCTCGGCCTTCACGCTCGCCACTGGCTTCTTCGGAACCCGCTTGCCCGCGCCCGCATCCGCACCACTCAGGCTCTTCCGCAGCGCATCCATCAGATTGATAACCTTGCCCGTAGACTGCGGAATCTCATCCTTAACCTATTTGTACCCGCCACTCGCACACCGTCTATTGCACATCATCGATGCCGCCTCCGCGCTTGGGGAAATACCACTGGAGCTATGGCTCATCGTGATGGGTGTGAACGCTCAACGCTGGAAGGAGCAGGCCAGCGCCACGCGGTCGAGTGAAGGGCAATCTGAAAGTTGAGACCGATGGACCGGGTGGAGCTACAATGATCTTGCCGGGCGAAACGGAAGCGGGCTCTGCGGGGACGCAACCATGCTGAGGGATAGCCTGGTGGTCGTATCGATGCCTTGATAATCCCCGCCCGAAGGGTGGAATACTCACTAACGGAGAGCGCCCTCTTTCCATTTCAGGCTGAACCAACACAACCCTTTGTGATCGGCCCAGACAACCGGCACTTCGCTAACCACAAATCCAAACTTTTTGGCCAGACAGAGCAACTCGGGATCAAACCCCCAACGCTCGATTTTCTGCAGGGGAAGATTGCGAGCGCGGCTCCGCCGGGTAAAAGCCTTAAAGCCACACTGTGTATCTTTGAACTTCAAGCCCAGGATGATGTGCGTGACTAGGTTAAGGATCCGTCCGAAGAGCTGGCGGTGTAACGGCTGTTTGTGAACTTGTTGTTGCGGATCCAGCCAGCGCGAGCCGATCGCCACGTCCGCGCCATTCGCCAGCGCGGCAAATAATTTGTCAGCTTGCTCGATTGGAGCGGAAAGGTCAGCGTCGCTGAAGAGCAAGACCTCGCCCTGCGCGTGGAGCATTCCGCTGCGTACGCAGTATCCCTTTCCGCGGTTCTCGGGACTTTCCAGTAACCGCACAGCCTGATGCTTCCCATACTCTCGCACGATCTCTCGCGTGCCGTCACTCGAGCCGCCATCCACCACGATGATTTCAGCGTTCGAACTATGCTTGGCAACGTAGGCGAGAATCTTATTCAGCGTGTCTGCGATGCCTGTGCTTTCGTTGTATGCGGGCAAGATGATGCTATACGTAAGTGCGGCCAAATGAATTTTCCCTGTTACTGCCTAAGCGCCGAGTTTGGATACAGGCCAAATGTGACCGTTGTTTTCAGAACGCGTCCAGTCGAGGCGTCACTTCGATTGAGTACTGTACTCGATGATCTTGGTAAGTTCGTCCTTGATTACTTTTCCGGTCGGAGTCACGGGCATCGATGGGACGATCAATACCTGCGAAGGGCGTTTATATGGAGAGAGATTCCTCGCAGCGTATTCCGCCAATTCAGTCGCCGTAACTGAGGAGCCAGGAATTAACTGAACAAAAGCGACGACCTCTTCATTTCCTTCTATTGATCGGCCGATCACGGCGGACTGGACGACTCCGGAATGAGCATTCAGCACGGCCTCTACTTCAGCGGGATATACGTTGAACCCAAAGCGGACAATCAACTCCTTCGTGCGACCGACGATGAAAAGATTCCCGTCTTCCAACCGGGCGAGGTCCCGCGTGTTGAACCATCCATCCGCATCGATAGCAGCTGCGGTCTCCTCGGGGGCGCGATAGTAGCCTTTCATGACGCTCGGCCCACCCACCCATAATTCACCCACTTCTCCTTCGGCGACCGGTTTGCGATCAGGCCCGACCAACTTGATCTCAACTCCTGGAAAGACGGGACCTACGGAGACATCACTGCGGGGTGCTTCGATCCTAGTCTGAGCGATCGTTGGAGAACACTCGGTCACACCATAGCCGTTGTGGAGCACCATACCAAATAGACTTTCAATCTCCGATTTGATTGCAGGGTGCAGTGGAGCGCCAGAAGAGGAAATGATCCGAAGGTTGGGCAACTTAAGGGATTCGATCCCGCGTAACTTCGCGTATTGCAGCAACAGCGAGAACATCGCTGGTGTGCCGAGCACGACTGTCAACTGGTCCTGCTCGAGCACCCCACGCGCTCTCATGGGATCAAACCGCGGCGCCAAGTAGAGCGTCGCACCGCTGAGCAACGTGCCCAGAAGGACGACGGAAAGGCCGACCGCATGAGACATCGGCAAAATGCCGTAGAGACGGTCTTCGGGAGTCAACGACCGAATCTTCGCCGAGACGGTGGCTATAAATAAGAGGTTCCTGTGGGTCAACATCACACCCTTCGGAAGGCCGGTGGTTCCGGATGTATAGATCAGCGCCGCAACGCGACTGGAGGGGTTCGGATCGATCGGCTCGGGGTCGACTTTATCGTTCAGCGGACCGATTCCGATCTGACCCAAATGTCCAACGTCCCCGATGACTGCGCCATGCCTTTTGGCGTGTTCCGTCGCGTGGGGCGACACGCTTGTCGTATAAACGACGCAACGGGCTCCGCAATGATCTCTTACTTGATCGAGCTCTCGCGCCGAGAGACGAGCATTCACGAGGACGGGCCACGCATCCATGCTCGCCGCGGCGAGAAAAACTGCAACGAATGCCCGGCAGTTTTCTGCCACGATCATGACCCGGTCCCCCGGGCGCACACCTGAATCGACGAGCCAGGCTTGAGTCTCGGCGACTACAGAAGCCAGCTGACGATAAGTCCAGGTGCCAGCAGATTCGACCAGAGCCGGCTGATCAGGCGAACGCTCAGCCCACGGCTTCACAACGTCGCTGATGCGACTTGGAAGAGTGGGGAGAACGTCGAACGCGTGATTCTCAGGCATGGGCGACCGTGAGGCTATTTCGTAATTGATGACGTGGATCGTGCGTTGCGCACCCGAGCCAAAGCAGGAAAGGTAGGCGTTTCAGCCTTCTTGATCAACACATACTCAAGCCAATTGCGATAAATGGCTGTAGCAGACGAGTGCCACGTCTTGTGGAGTGTGCCAACCAAAGCGGCTTCGGGGAAGCTTTCCATCAGTTCTTCTCGCCGATCGGACAGAACAGAATCTCGAAAATCGATAAGGAGATTGGCAGCTGCGGCGGCGAAATAGTTCCTCGGCATCGAGGGGTACGTCTCTCGTTCCCTCCTAAGGAAGCGCTTTATATCTCTCCGGTATTCTTTCAGAAGGGTCTGCCCGCCGTACTCCGGATGACCCTGAAAATGCAGGAACAGGCTCTGCTTTTTCTTCTTCACGAATGAGTCCACGCCACCCTCGGCTGATTGAGTCAGAACGAGGTAGCCACATGCTGCCAGCGCGTCCGCTTGCACTTCGTTCCATCGAGAATGCGGAAAACGTACCAGCTGCCCGGCACCGTCGGTCAGCGGATGGTTCGCGGACTTGGCGAAGTCAAAGACACCAAATTGCTTGTCATTCAACGGGCAACGCTCGATGCCATCGCTGTGCAGGACGCCGGCATGTGCTGCTAAGCAGGACAACACCGTCGAGAGCGTGTTACTCTCCGCCCAGTCCAAAACGTTCGCAAGCACAGACCAGTAGGGTTCGTTGCGCAGGTTGGGCTGCCGCGGCTCCGTGCCGGTCATAATCACAGCGTCGAAGCGGCTGTTCAATAAATCGTTGGCGCCGAAGTAGAAGCTGTTTAGGTGCTGCTGTCCCCGTTCTCCGCGAGGAACTCCAGTTAGCGAGTAAAGATCGAGCAATACGGGAATGTTGCCGGACGCCGCATCAAGCAACTCGAAGAACTGGACTTCGGTGTCTTCGAGTGCTGAGTCCGGCATGTTGTTAATGAACGCAATTCTGACGCAACCTGTGCTCGTAAAGCCGTCGTCCAACCCTGCAGGGCGTGAGCTCTTTTGCTCAGCCCAACGAGGCGGCACTCGCCCGCCTTCAACAATCAACGGCATGTCACCCTCCCCACCCACCACGCGTGCCTGACTGTAGAAACCTACTGCCTTGCGCTCTCCAGTGCCTGACCCAAATCCTCAAGAATGTCGTCGATGTGCTCGATGCCCACGCTGAGCCGAATCATCTCGGGCGTGACACCCACCTTTTCCTGTTCTTCGGGGGTTAGTTGCCGGTGAGTTGTGGAAGCGGGATGACACGACAACGACTTGGCATCGCCCATGTTCACCATTCGCTTGAACAGACGGAAAGCGTTGAAGCACTTCCTTCCCCCCTCATAACCACCCTTCACGCCAAAGGTCAGCAGCGAGCAGAAGTTGGAACCCAGATATCGATGAGCCATCGGATAGAGCGGATTATCAGGAAAGCCGACGTAGTTCACCCAATCAACCATAGGATGAGCCCGCAGAAATTCCGCAACCTTCCGTGCGTTCTCCACATGGCGCTCCACACGCAGGGCTAGCGTCTGAATCCCTTGCAAGAACAGAAAGCCATTGAACGGAGACAGTGTGGCTCCAGTATTTCTCTGGCAGACAGTCCGGCAGCGTGCGACGAAGGCGGCCTCTTTGTAATGATCGACGTAGACCACGCCGTGATAGGCGATTTCCGGCCGATTGAACATATAAAACTTTTCCGGATACTTG
>Ga0209415_10020862_pt1 | contig 10143 bp, 8 predicted proteins | sample PeaSoiSIISIP2007_FD_187696 | JGI IMG/M metagenome (GOLD analysis project Ga0209415, IMG submission 187696) | Peat soil microbial communities from Weissenstadt, Germany - SII-SIP-2007 (SPAdes) (version 2) | ecosystem: Environmental > Terrestrial > Soil > Wetlands > Peat | place: Germany...
GGGCCGCTCGGCGCCCCCCTCGTCGGTGACGGATTCGGGTGGTGCAGCGGCCGGGTGCTCTTCGCCGGCGGCTCGGAGGTGGCGGTGGTCGACGAGCCGCGCCTTCTCGAGGTGGTGCGCGTCGACGAGGTGGCCTCCCTCGCCGGAGTGCTCCGGGCCGTCATCCCCCGCGCCTTCGCCACCGCCGAGACCACCCAGGCGACCGACGGCGGGAGCAACCCCCGGTTCGGGCCGATCTTCGACGAGCCCGCCCCCGCCGAGGGCGCATCGGGGCACGTGCGATCCTGCGCCGTCGTGACCGACCGCCCACTGTTGGCCGCATCTGTCACCGCGGCGCTCCAAGCGCGGTCCGTGACCTGCCACCGCCTCGAGGTCGCGCGCGGCTTCGGCGACGCCGCCGACGCGCTGCGCTCCCTCGTCGACGCCGTGGGGCCGATCGACGCCGTCGTCGTGGCGCCCGCCGGTCGTGAGCCCGGCCCGCCCTCGACGAACGGTTGGGAGCGCGTGCTCGCCGAGCACCGCGGGATCGTCGAGCACCTGCACGTCGACGCCGGATGGGCCCGGGCGGCCGCCGACTACGCCGCCGTCGCCTCCCGTCCGGTCCAGCTGGTGACCCTCACCGACGCCACCACCGCCGGAGGACGGAGTCGAGCCCAGGCCTCGACGCAGCTGGCGCGCGCCGCTGCGGGCTCGACGCACGGGCGCATCTCGGCCTTCGCCGCCAGCATCGAGGCTTCGGAGGCAGACGCCGGCCAACCGGTCGGTGAACTCGTGGCCCACCTGCTCGGCCACCCCGAGGCAACGGCCCTGGCCGGCGCCGAGCTGGTGATCGGCGCCGGCTGGCTCGGCCTTCGCAGCCACCCCCGACCGATCGGCAGCATCACCTACGGCGGCCCCGCCGTCCCCGGTTGGCTCGACACCGCGCTCCGGGAGGTCGCCGGCGCCGACGGCCACCCGCCGCACGGGGAGGCCTGATGACCGCCCGGCCCACCCGCGTCGTGGACGCGCACGTGCACCTGTGGGACCCCGCCCGCACGGACTGGTACCCGTATCTCTCGCGTCCTCCACAAGGCGGCGCCGGTGATGCGTCGCGGATGTACCGCCGCTTCGATGTCGACACCTACCAGGCGGAGACGGCCCGGTGGAACGTGGAGAAGATCGTCAACGTCGCCGCCGCCACCGGTCGCCACTCGATCGAGGAGACCATCGAGCTCGACGCCATCGCGCAGGCCGGGGGCCGGCCCGACGCCATCATCGGCGGTCTCCCGCCGACGGACACGACGGCCGAGGCCATCGAGCTCATCGACCGGCAGATGACGGCGGCACGCTTCCGTGGGGTGCGCCCCATGGGCGCCAACATGGGGCCACTGCCCGACGCCGGCGTGCTCCACGCGCTGGAGGAGCGCAACCTGCTGTTCGAGGTGATGACCCATCCCGATCAGCTGCGGGCGGCGGCGGCGCAGCTCGCCGGCTTCGATGGTCTGACGGTTGTCATCGAGCACACCGGATGGCCCCGCTCGGATTCCGACGAGGAGCGTGCCCTGTGGGGGGCCGGCATCGACGCGCTGGCCGGCCTCGGGGCCAACGTCGTGTGCAAGCTCTCGGGCCTGGCCATGCCGTTCGGGTCCATGCGGGTCGATGCCCTCGCCCCGTGGCTGGAGCACGCCATCGAGGCCTTCGGCGTCGACCGCTGCATGTTCGCCAGCAACTTCCCCGTCGACTCGATGTACGGCACCTTCGACGAGCTCTACGCCGCCTTCAGCGCCGTGACGGCCGGCCTCGACGGCGAATCCCGCGAGAAGCTCTTTGCCGGGAACGCAGAGCGCGTCTATCGCTGCTAGCCAGCCGGCCTGGGCACGTGCAGCGCGACGGCCGCTCCCGATGATCGATGCCCAGTGGCCTCTGCGAACGCACGACCACGTGACCGCCCGTCGGGCGGCGCCGTCACATGCCGAGGAGGTTGGCCACCTGCCGGCGGTGCTCGGCGGCCGTACCGAACAGCGCGGCGGAGGCCTTGGCCCGCTTAACGTAGAGGTGCATGTCGTGCTCCCAGGTGTACCCGATGCCGCCGAGGCACTGGATGCCCTCCTGGGCCACGAGCTTCTGGCAGTCGCCCACGCTGGCCTTGGCCACGGGCACCGCCATGGGGACCCGCCCGTCCTCCTCGGCCAGGGCTGCGGCGGCGAAATAGGCCGTGGCCCGGGCCGACTCGAGCGCCACGAACATGTTGGCCAGCTTGTGCTTCACGGCCTGGAACGAGCCGATCTTCACCCCGAACTGCTCGCGTTCTCCCACGTAGGCGTGGACGATGTCGAAGATGGCTTGGCAGGTCCCCACCAGCTCGGCGCTCAGGGCGGCCGTCGCCTGCTGCACCGCACGGCGCAGGGCCGCTGCGCCGGCACCGGGTGAACCGAGCACGCGGTCGGCTCCCACGCGCACGGCGTCGAGGGTGACGGTCCCGTAGGTGCGCGACGCGTCGAGGTTCACCATGGGCTCGGACTCCACCAGCTCGGCGGGCACGACGACCAGCGTGATGCCGTCGTCGCCGGCGGTGCCCGGCAGCCGGGCGGCCACCACGAGCTCGCCGGCCTTGTCGGCGTCGAACACGAAGTGCTTCTCGCCGTGCACCACGTAGCCGCCGGCGTCGGCGACCACCGTGGTCGAGACGTCGCCGGGCTCGTACCCGCCGCCGGCCTCGGCCACCGCCAGCGTCCCCACGAGCCCGTCGCTCGCCACGGCGCCGGCGAAGCGGGCCCGCTGCTCGGGGGACCCGGCGGCGAGGACGGCCGGCACGAACTGGGTGGCGGTGGACAAGAAGGGGGCCGGGCACAGGACCCGGCCGAGCTCCTCGGCCACCACGGCCAGCTCGACGAAGCCGAGGCCCAAGCCGCCGTCGACCTCGGGGACGCCGAGGGCCGGCCAGTCGAGCTCCACCATGCGGCCCCACAGCTCGTCTGCGCCCTTGCCCTCCTCGACGACCCGGCGCACGAGGCTGATCGGGCACTCGCGCTCGACCACGGCGCGCACCGACTCCTGCAGCGCCGTCTGGTCCTCGGAGAGCTCGAGGTCCACGACGCCTACCCGCCCGCCACCACGAGGCAGTCCACGGCCAGCGCCCCGCGCTCGGCCACCACGACCGGGTTGAGGTCGAGCTCGGCCAGGCGCTCCCCGCAGGCGGCCGCCAGCCGGGCCACGGCCAGCACCACGTCGACGAGCGCCTTCACGTCGGCCTTGGCCCGGCCCCGGGCCCCGGCGAGCAGCGGGTACCCGCGCAGCGAGCGGACCATCTCCTCGGCGTCCTTGCGGTCGAGGGGCAGGGGGCGCACGGTCACGTCGGCCAGGATCTCGGCGAACACCCCGCCGGTGCCCACGAGCACCGCCGGTCCGAACACGGGGTCGCGCGTCACGCCCACGATCATCTCGACGCCGCCGTCGACCTGCTGCTGGACCTGCACGCCCTCGATGCGGGCGGCCGGATCCACCGCCAGGGCGCGCGCCACGAGCTGGCGGTAGACGGCCTTGGCCTCGCTGGCCGAGCCGACCCCCAGGCGCACCAGGCCGGCGTCGGACTTGTGGGGGAAGTCGGGGGAGGCGATCTTCATCACCACCGGGAAGCCCATGTCGCCCGCCAGCCGGGCCGCCTCGGCCCCCGACCCGGCCACGGCGTCGCCGGCCAGGGGCACGCCGAAGGCGGCGAGCAACCGGCGGGCCGCCTCGGTGCCGAGCGGGCCGCCGCCGGCCGCCACGGCGGCGTCGAGGTCGGCCTGGGACTCCTGGGGCAGGCGGCTGCGCATGGCCTTGCGCGCCCGGAACGACGCCGCCGCGCCCTGGTAGCCGGCGAAGGCGTGCAGGGCGCCGAAGCAGTTGCGAAACGAGCGGAACATGGGGATGCCTGCGTCGACCAGGGTGCGGAACCCCTGCTCGTCGGTCTTGAAGGAGTTCCACGTGACCACGACGGGCTTGGCCAGGTCGTCGACGAACGCCACGATGTCCTCGGCGAAGCGGTCGGTGAGCCGTCCGAGCGCCCCGGTGAGGCCGACGACGATCACGTCGACGGCCGGGTCGGCGGCGATGAGGTCGAACACGCGCTTGCGGTCCTCCACCGGCGCGGACACGAGGAACTGGGCGCCGTTGTCCACCGGGTTGGCCACCGTCAGGTAGTCGGGGATGATCTCCCCCAACGCCGCCTGGGTCTTCCCCGACAGCAGCGGCACCGGGACGCCGCTCGACTCGGCCACCTCGGCCATGAGCGTGCCCGACCCCCCCGAGATCGAGTAGAGGCAGCAGTTCGCCCCGGTGCCCGCGGGGAGCTTGGCGAACAGCGCGGCGGTCTCGAGCAGCTCGTCGAGGTCGCGCACGCGCACCACCCCGTACTGGCGGAACAGCCCGTCCACCACGGCGTCGGAGCCCGCCAGGTGGCCCGTGTGCGAGCTGGCCATGCGGGTCCCCGCCACCGTGCTGCCCATCTTGATGGCCACCACCGGCTTGTGCTGGGCGTTGGCCGCCTCGAGCGCCCGGCGCAGCTTGGCCGGGTCGCGGAACCCCTCGAAGTAGCCGGCGATGACCGCGGTGTCGTCGTCATAGGCGAAGTGCTCGATGAAGTCCGCCGCCTCGAGGTCGAGCTCGTTGCCCGTGGGGACCCAGCGCGAGAACGCCACCCCGAATTCCGTGCCCTGCACGAGGGGCCGGCCCTGGTGCCCGCTCTGGGTGACGAGCCCGATGCGCCCGCCGCGCAGCCGCGGCGGCTCGGGCAGGACCTCGAAGGCGTTGGTGTTGGTGTTCGGCCCGAAGACCCGGATGCCGTAGCGGCGGGCCACCTCGCCCACCTCGCGCTCGAGGGCGGCGCCCGCGGGCCCCACCTCGCTGAACCCGGCGGTGAAGATGAGGACGTAGGGGACCCCGTGCTTGCCGCACTCCTCCACCGTCCGCGCCACCAGACGGGTGCCCACGTTCACCACGGCCAGCGTGATCTCGGCGGGGATGTCGGTGACGTGCTCGTAGACGGGGATGTCGCCGACCTGGCCGCCCTTGGCGTTCACCAGATACCAGCTGTCGCCCCAGCGCTCCTGGTACGAGCGCCGCAGACGCTCGGGCTTGGCGTTGCGGTTGACCGACCCCACGAGGGCCACGGCCTTCGGGTGGAAGAACTCCTCGAGATCGGTGCGTCGTTGGGGCACGGTCGCCTCGTCAGCCGGCCGGGGTCTCGCCCGCCAGCACCGAGAAGTCGAGCCGGCCCGTCTGCATGCCGGCGGTGAACCCGCCGTCCGCGTAGATGTTGGCCCCCGTGATGTAGCTCGCCGCGTCGCTGTTCAAGAAGACCACCAGGTGCCCCTGCTCCTCGGGCGTGGAGTTGCGCCCGCCCAGGGGCTTGGGGAAGCGGTCCATGAAGTCCTTCCCCATGTACTGCTCGAACGACGGCATCATCGGCGTCGACGTGGGCCCCGGGCTGGTGCAGTTGACCCGGATGCCCCGGGGCGCGAGGTCGAGGGCGGCGTGCAGCGTCCAGACGATGATGGCCTGCTTCGACAGGAGGTAGCCCTCGCCCACCTCGGCGGGGTGCGCCTCGCACCAGGCACGCGCCTCGGCGTACCCGGGCGTGGCGATGAGGTCGGCCACCTGGCCCATGGCGTTCTCCCACCCGTAGGCGCCGGCGGAGGAGATGGTGACCACGGCCGAGCCCGGCGACATGAGCTCGGCCGCCGCGTCGGTCAGGTGCCGCGCGGCGACGAAGTTCACCAGCATGACGTCGAGCCCGGAGAACGGCGGCCCCGGCAGCCCCGCGCAGTTGAACAGCGCGTCGAGGGGCCCGCCGAGCGCCGCCAGCGCGGCGTCGATGTCGGCCGGGTCGCGCAGATCGACCACGCGGTGGCTGGCCACGGGGACCGGCGGTTCCTTCAGGTCGAAGACGTGCACCTCGGCACCGAGGTCGACGAGGTCGCGCACGGCCGCTGCGCCCATGCCCGCCCCCCCGCCCCCGCTCACGAGCACCCGCTTGCCCTCGTAGCTCCACACGCTTGGCATCGCCGCCTCCCTCACCCCGGGTCCGACTGCGGGATCAGTCGGACCAGAACCAGTCGTGCCGATCGTCGACTCCGTCGTGGCGTGGTCATCCGCCCATCTGCAGGCCCGGGTGGCGTGACTTGAAGATGTGGGCGTTGACCGCCGGGCCGATGTCCTCGGGCTCCCAGCGTGCCGGGCCGCGCTTGGTCTCGATCGTGGCGCCCAGGGCCCAGGGCACGTAGTGGGTGATCCGGTGGCCGACGGCCCGGAAGACCTGCCCGGTCACGTGCGACGCCTCGTCCGAAGCCAGCCACGCCACCATCGGGGCGGAGTTGGCCGGGTTCATGGGGTCGTACTCGGCGCCGTCGAGCTCGTCGGGCTCGCGCACCTCGGCGTCCTTGCGCAGGGTGGCCGTGATGCGGGTCATGCCCCCCGGGGCCACGGCGTTGGCCCGCACGCCGTAGCGCGAGAGCTCGAGGCTCGAGATCACCGTCAGGGCGGCGATCCCCGCCTTGGCCGCCCCGTAGTTGGCCTGGCCCACGTTGCCCTGCAGGCCGGCGGAGGAGACGGTGTTCACGATGGCGGCGCGCGGCTGGCGGCCGGCCTTGGACTCCTCGCGCCAGTAGACCGACGCGTGGTGGGTGGTGGCGAAGGTCCCCTTCAGGTGGACGCGCACCACGGCGTCGAACGCCTCCTCGGTCATCGAGAAGAGCATGGCGTCGCGCACGATGCCGGCGTTGTTGACGAGCACGTCGAGGCGGCCGAACTCGTCGACCGCCTGGCGCACCATGTTCTGGGCCCCGGCCCAGTCGGCCACGTCGTCGTAGTTGGCCGCGGCCTCGCCGCCCCGGGCGCGGATGAGCTCGGCCACCTCCTCGGCGGGCCGCTTGTCCTCGCCCTCGCCGTGCACCGACCCGCCCACGTCGTTGACCACGACCTTGGCGCCCTGGCGGGCGAGCTCGAGGGCCTCGCCCCGCCCGATGCCGTGGGCCGCCCCCGTGACGAGCGCCACCTTGCCGTCGAGCAATCCCATCGTCGTGCCCACTCCTTGTCCGCTGTGCCTCGGTGTCGACGGAGCCCGCGCGCCACCTTGCGCCGAGCCTCGTCCGTCAAGTGCTTCGACCCCCGTCGGTGACGAGGGTCCGCGGCCGTGCCGCGGCGTCAGCCCAGGCGGTAGAACTCCCGGGCGTTGTCGCACACCATGCGCCGTCGCTCGGCGTCGGGCACGCCCCCCATCGACTCCTCCACGATGCGCCGGCTGTAGGGCCAGTCGTGGCGGTGGTGGGGGTAGTCCGTCGACCACATCAGGTTGTCCACGCCGATCCAGTGGCGCACGGCGACGGCGAAGGGCTCACGGATGAACGTGACCTTCCAGTTCCTGCGGAAGTACTCGCTCGGCAGCATCTGCAGCTTCGAGCCCGTCCACGTCCGGTTGCGCCAGTAGTGGTCGTCCATGTGCTCGAGGAAGTGCGGCACCCACCCCGCCCCGCACTCGACGGCCACCGTCTGCAGGCCGGGGAAGCGGTCGTAGATGCCCGAGTAGATGAACTTGGACATGAACTGCGACGCCTCGCCCACCGGGCCGCCCATCTCCGCCAGGCCGATCTCCCGCCCGGCCGACGCCGCCGCCTTCTGGAACGACCCCGCCGTGCGCTTGCCCGCCTGGCGCAGGCCGCTGTGGATGTGGACCGGCATCTGCTCCTCTTCGGCGGCCTCCCAGAACGGGTCGTCGTCGGCCGAGAGGTTGGCGTTGCCCGACGGGTACGCCGAGATGATCACGCCCCGGTACCCCGCCGCCTTGGCGTCGCGCAGCCACTTCACCGAGGTCTGCAGGTCGACGCCGGGCATCTGGGCCAGGCCGATGAGGCGTTCGGGATCGGCCGCCATGAACTCGTCGTGCATCCACGTGTTGTAGGCCTCGAGCCCGGCCAGGTGGTAGTCGTCGTCCTCCTGGGCCATGAAGGCGCCCATGGTGCGCTGGGAGGGGAAGAGGACCTCGGCGTCCACGCCGTCGAACTCCTGCTCCTCGACGCGGGCCTTGCCCAGGAACGAGCCCTTGAGGATGGTGTCGTACGTCGACCCGAACCACTGCAGGTCCTCGTAGCGCTTGCCGAACGGGCCGGCGTTGGTCACGAGGCCGAGCGGCATGGGGGCCGTGCCCGGGACGAGCTCCCAGGCGTCGCCGCCCTTCGGGTCCTTCACGAGCTTCGGCGCCCGGTCGTGGAATTTCTTGGGCAGGTACTTCGTCCACATGTCGGGCGGCTCGATCACGTGTCCGTCCGCCGAGATCAGCCGGTAGTCGCGGGCCATGGCACCTCCCTTGCGTCCCTCCACCGGAGGGAGCCCCCGGCGCCCCGTCGGCCGCCCGAGTTCTCTGACTTTCGTGTCAGCTTAGTTCGCCGCGCCGCCCGGGTCGAAGGGCGTGCGCGGCGGGCCGCCCGGGCCCTCAGAAGCCCCGGAACTCCGGGGGCCGGCGTTCGGCGAAGGCCCGCAGGCCCTCGCCCGCGTCGGCGGTGCCCACGATCAGCTCCTGGGCCCACGCCTCCTCGTCGAACGCCGTGCGCCGGTCGGAGTCCAGCGAGCGGTTGAGCAGCCACTTGGCCATGCCGATGGCCTTGGTGGGGCCCGACGCCAGCCGGCCGGCGAGCTCGCCGGCGGCCTGCTCGAGCTCGTCGCGCGCCACCACCCGGTTCACCAGCCCCAGCCGCTCGGCCTGCGCCGCGGGCAGGTCGTCGCCGAAGAAGACGAGCTCCTTCGCCTTCTGCAGCCCGACCAGCCGGGGAAGCAGGTACGCCCCCCCGCCGTCGGGCGAGATGCCCCGCCGCACGAAGACCTCGATGAAGCGCGCGCTGTCGGCCGCCACCACGAGATCACAGGCGAAGGCCAGGTGGGCGCCGATGCCCGCCGCCGTCCCGTTCACGGCGGCGACGACGGGCTTCTCGCAGTCGAGCACCGCCGACACCAGGCGCTGGGCGCCGCGGCGGATCATGCGCGAGGCGTCGCCCATGATCCGGTCGGGGGCGCCCTCGGGCTTGGGGGCGGGCGGGCGGCGCCCGGCACGCAGGTCGGCGCCGGTGCAGAAGCCCTCGCCCGTGGCCGTGAGGACCACCGCACCCACGCCGAGCGACGCGCTGGCCTCGTCGAGCAGCTCGATCACCCGCTCGCGCTGGTCGGGCGTGATGGCGTTGCGCACCTCGGGCCGGTTCAGGGTGATCCAGCTCACGCGGTCCTCGACGCGGTGCAGCACCTGCTCCTCGAGTGGCTGGTCCGGCACGTCCTCGTCCTCCTGGTCGGGCTGTCCATGCCGATGCCGGCGCACGGCGCCGCCGGTACGGGCGGGGCAAAGTGTGCCACGCCGGGCCCCTCGACTGACACCTGCGTCAGGTCACAGGCTAGGGTCTGCGCCGTGGAAAACGCCGGCACGCAGGACGCAGGGCGCGGCACGGCCGCGGGCACAGGCACGGGGAAGCGGATCGCGGTGGTCGACTACCTCGTCCTCGAGGGGGAGCCGCACCTCGTGGCGCACGAGTGCCGCGCCTGCGGCGCGTTGTTCTTCGACCGCCGCAACGCCTGCGCGCGCTGCGGCCGGCGCGAGTTCGGGCGCAAGGAGCTGGGCACCACGGGGATCGTGCGGTCGTTCTCGATCGTCCACCGGGCGGCACCCAACGTCACGGTGCCCTACGTCTCGTCGGTGGTCGAGCTCGACGGCGGCGGCGTGGTGAAGGCCAACGTCGTCGACGCCGGCTCGGACCCCGAGAAGATCGAGCTCGGGATGGCGGTGCGGCTCACCACGTTCGTCTGCGGCCAGGACGCCGAGGGGACCGACGCCGTCGCCTTCGGCTTCACCCCGGCCTGAGCGCCCCGACACGCCGCCCGCCCACACGACAGCGAGATCCAGGAGGACACCATGGCAGAGAACGTCTGGATCGTCGGGGCCTCGATGACCAAGTTCGCCCGCTACCCCGACAAGGACAGCATCGACCTGGCCAGCGAGATCGCCCTCGACGCCCTGGCCGACGCCGGCGCCACCATCCACGACATCCAGATCCTGGCCGCGGGGTCCTTGATGGAGGCGTCGAACATGCTCGGCCAGCGCCTCCAGAAGCAGATCGGCCAGACCGGCATCCCCGTCTACAACGTGGC
>Ga0209415_10020863_pt1 | contig 10143 bp, 11 predicted proteins | sample PeaSoiSIISIP2007_FD_187696 | JGI IMG/M metagenome (GOLD analysis project Ga0209415, IMG submission 187696) | Peat soil microbial communities from Weissenstadt, Germany - SII-SIP-2007 (SPAdes) (version 2) | ecosystem: Environmental > Terrestrial > Soil > Wetlands > Peat | place: Germany...
CGAGCTTGCGGCCCGCCATCGTTGCTCATCGTCTGGCCCGTAAACACCTGGGCCGTAGAGGTCCCGGCCTGGTCCGTGACGATGAGGGTGACGAAATAGCGGCCGGGGTGGCTGTAGATGTGATGTACCACTGGAGCGCTGGATGTGAGCCCTGTGCCGTCTCCAAAGCCCCACTGATAGGTGGCGATAGGACTGGTGGATGAGGTCGATGTTGAGGCGTCAAACGTTGACTGAAAGCCCGCCACCGCGACCTGAACGCTGAAAGCCGCCACCGGTGCCTGGTCCGGCGCTATCGCCAGAGCTTCCGATTTGTAGCCTGTCCGGACCGAAGGCTCGGCGCTGTTGGTGGTGATGTTGATGGGAGTCACCCAGCCGACCCCCTCATCGGCGACATAGGCGGTGCGACTGTCGGGGGAGATGGCCACGGCCCAGGGGTTAACTACTACGGTGCTACCTTTCTGATTATCCAAGCTGCCTCTCTGATTATCCAAATAGATGGGCGCGCCAGCTATGGCAGTGGTCAAGTCAATGGGGACAACCGCCGAGCCATGGCCTGACCCAAGTACAATTTCGGTGACATAGGCGCTGAGCCCGTTGGGCGCGATGGCTATGTTCAGGGGCGTACCCTGCGGGTCACCCAACTGGATCGGGGTACCAGCTTTGCCGGTGGCCAGGTCGACGGGGACGACCTCGTTGGGGGTGCTTGATAGCCAACGGTCGTTTACCACGTAGGCGGTCTGCCCATCGGGAGTAATTGCGATCCCCGCCAGCTCGGACCCCCCGTTTTTGGGGGAAGTAAGCGGGAGGATGGAGCTCTCGGCTTTGTCGGTGGCCAGGTCTATCGGAGTCAGGGAATCACTGATCTGGTTCACGACATATGCGGTTTGGCCGTCAGGGGCGATGGCGATCGCGGTAGGGACCAGACCGGCATATATGGGTGCACCGGCTGTGTCGGTAGCGGTATCCATAGGGACGACGTCGCCTCCGCCGATTTGGGGCCCTCCGGTCACCACGTAAGCAGTTCGTCCGTCAGGTGTGATGGCGATGCCAGTCGGTTCCTCGGCCAGGTTGATCAGGCTGCCAACGGCGCCGGTGGCGAGGTCCACGGGCACGATGGTGTTGGTCGCGTTCTGGGCGACGTACGCGGTCTGCCCATCGGGGGTGATGGCGATGGCGTCGTCGTCGAACCCCTTGTTGATTTGCACGGGCGTCCCAAGCTTCCCGCTGGCCAGGGAGATGGGAATGAGGGGGGAGCCTTCAAAATAGCCCAACACCCAGGCCGTCCCTGGTGCCGGAGATGAGGTCACCTTTACCGGGGTGGGGGGAGGGGTCGCGGTGAGGGCGCTACCCAGCATGAGCGGGGCTAGTACGAGGGCTCCCAACTTGGCCGAGCGGGGCCAGCGTACGTGGTTGGGCGATGCGGCGCGTTTAGCCATTGTCAATCTTTGCTGAAGATACCAGAACGGGTTTGTCCCGACTGGGGCGAGGGTTCCCTTCTACTGCCCACTAATGCCAGGGGCAGGCCCATAAACGCTCAGGGAGCGGCGCCGCGAAATTTGGAGCCGCCAAAGTCTGCCGCGAACTAACCGGACAGGCTAACGAGTTCGGCCGAGCGCCAAGTCAGCCGCCCCGTCAACAGTGAGCCCACTCCCTTCAATGTAAGCGCGTTCGAACGCGGCCTCGCCGAGGGCTCGGTGAAGCCGCTGTCGGTTATCGCCCTGCATCTTCTGCTCCAATGGGGACCACTTGTAGGCCTTGTCGGGGACGACGTCGTTGATGTGGCCTGCCAAGGCGTCCAGGGCACCTGTCAGCTTCGCGGCCAGCTGGTAGTCGCCCAACCCAGTCGCACAGCACGCGAGTTTGAACATGGCCGAGGCAGTGCCCCCACGACGACCGACCCGACGGCAAGCGATCAGCGATTTGCGGGACAACAGCGCCGCTTCCTCAAGTTCTCCCTGGAGAAGGAGAACCCAGCCAAGGCTGCCCCACCAATCCCCGAGGTCGAGTGGAGCTGCGACCTCCTGGCCCGCGACAATCGCCTCCTGGTAGAGAGCACGCGCGGCGTCGAACTGCCCGGTTTCAACCTCAAGGGCGGCGAGGCCCCAGAACTGAGGTAGCGAATAGTAAGTATCTCCTGCTCGGCGCAAGCATGTCAGCGCCTCGAGCCAGAGCGTCCGTCTACTTACGGGCGACGCCTCCTCTCGGGCAAGACAACTGAACGCTAGGCCGATGAGCCTCGGGTCGCCGACAGCCCGTGCGACCTGGAGGGCCTCCTGACCTAGGAGGGCCGCCTGGCTGCCCTCTCCCTGCATATGCGCTATCCAGGCAAGCGCGTACAATGCTTCGGCTACGAGTTCTGTGTCATTAATTTCTCGAGCCAACTCAAGCCCTTTTTGGCAGAGCTGCCTGGCATTGCGCATCTCGAGGCGGGAATCTATCCCGAGCGTGTACGACACAACATGGCCGGTGAAGCACAGGCCACGTGCTCGGAGGCTGGCCGGCACCGCGTCTGGGCGTTCCAGGGCGCTGCGGAGGGTCGCGATCGCCTCGAGGTGGCCTCGGCTGCCAAAGAACCGCTGCAAGGCCACACCAAGCCTCAAGACATCTTCGGTCCGGTCACGCTCGGCGAAAAGGAAGCCAAGCGCGGCGCGGATGTTGTCCCACTCGAGGTCCAGCCTCTTGAACCAATCGCCCTGGCGACTGCCCATTAGCTCGGGCGCGGCGGTCTCGGCCAGGCCCAGGTAAAACTGCGCGTGTTGGCTGCGGGCCTGACGTGCCCCAGCCTCTCCCTCTGCGGCCAGGAACCGTTCTGCGGCGTACTGGCGGATCGTCTCCAGCAGCCGGTACCGTAGTGACCCGGGGGACCGCTCGGCGACGGCCAGGCTCTTATTGACGAGCGAGCCGAGGATGTCAGCTACCTCGGGGACTTCCACCGAGCCAGTGGCACAAACCGCCTCGGCTGCTTCGAGCTCGAAGCTGCCCGAAAAGACCGACAGCCGCAAGAGCACGGCCTTCTCTGGCCTGCTCAAGAGGTCAAAAGACCAGTCAACAGTAGCCCGAAGGGTCCGCTGGCGGGGAAGAGCGGTGCGAGCACCCTCGGTGAGCAACCGGAGGCGCTGGTCAAGCCGGTCGTTTAGATGGCTTAGCGACATCGAGGCCGAACGGGCCGCTGCCAACTCGATAGCAAAGGGCATACCATCGAGCCTGCGGCAGATCGACGCCACCAAACCGGCGGCCGAGCCGTCCAGCGCGAAGGTCGGGTCATGAGCTCGTGCACGCTCTAAAAAGAGCTCCACGGCATCAGAACCCCGGATCTCTTCGAGGGAACTGGCTCCGTCGTTGGGCAGAGAGAGCGGGGGCACTCGGAAGACACGCTCGCCGTCGATGCCGAGCGGTTCGCGGGAGGTGGCCAGAAGGCGCATTTGGGGACAGCTGCGATTGAGCTGGTCGGCAAACTTGGCACAAACCTGCACGTGGTGCTCGCAATTGTCCAAGATGATGAGGATGTCCTGGTCCGACAGGACTTCGACCAACTGGTCGGTGAGCGATCGTCCCGCCTCCGGGCGGACCCCTATGGCGGCCGCCAAGGCCCCCGGTACCCGGTCAGCCTCCGCGATCGGCGCCAGGTCGACGAAGAAGACCCCTTCGTTGCTGGTGTCCAACAGGCGGCGAGCTACCTCCAATGCGAGACGGGTCTTGCCTGACCCGCCGGCACCCGTCAGGGTGACTAGTCGCGACGAGTTGACAAGCGAGCGGATCTCGGCGAGCTCGGCTGGCCGCCCGACGAACGTGCTAAGCCAGCGAGGCAGATTGTTCGCCGGCTCAGCACTGTCCAGCGACCACAAACCCGGGAAACCACCCGGAAGCCCACCGGCTTGGACCTGGGATAGCGAAAACGGGATTGCTGCGCTCGGCGGCGACCAGTCCAACTTTGGGTCCTGAGCCAAAATGGCGCCCTCAAGAGACTGGACCATCGGTGTCGGGCCAATACCGAGCTGTTCGGCGAGCATCGCGCGCAGCTTGGAACCGGCACGCAGGGCAGCCGTCTGGGAACCGCAGCGGTACAACGCCATCATCAGCTGGGCCCACAAACGCTCCTCGAAAGGGTAATCGGCAACCAGGCCCTCGAGCTCGCTCACCATGTCGGCGTGCTTTCCTACAGCGAGCTCAGCGTCGACCAGCTCGACCGCTAGTGCCAAGTGGGCGGCTGTCAACCGAGCCTCCTGAGCTCGATGAAACGGGAGGTTCTCGAGGCCCGTCAGCGGTTTACCGCGCCACAATGCCAACGCCTGGCGCAGAAGGGAGCGACCCTGGTCGACTGCCGGAGGAGCCGACCGGTCGTGGACTTGGGCGATGATCATTTCGAAGCGGCCGACATCGACTTGATCGGGCGGGAGCGTCAAGACGTACCCGCCGGTCCCCCGGCGGACCAAGCTACCATCCGCGCCAAGAGCCTTCCGCAGACGGTGCACCAACGTCCACAAGTTGGACGTCGGGTCGACGCCCAGTTTCTCGCCCCACAAGTCACCGACAAGCCGGGCCGCCGACACGGTTCGCCCCGGTTCCAATGCCAGACGAGCCAGCAGCGCCGTCTCGAACAGGCCATGCAGGACGACCGGCCCGTCACCGGAATCAACTACGACCGGCCCGAGCAGCCCGATCTCGATCATTGCGCCCAAATGTTAATCGGTTCACGACGCCAGTATCAGGGGATTGTCAGTCCTCTGTCAGTGGCGTAGCGAAGACTGACCACGTCATTGACGACACGCGGCAGACGAGTTCCGTCCCGCCGCCGAACGGGGCTAACCGTGCCGAGGAGGAGAAAAACTGACGACGGAGCTAAGGGCACGTTCGCCGCGGGACAGGTAGACGTGAAAGCAGGCCGCCCTTCTCGTCTTAATTGCACACCTTCCACACCTTGCGCAATCCAAAGAGCGAATAACGAAACAAAAGGAGAGAAAATGACCCGCCAGTACTCAATCGACGAGAACGCCGCTCGGAGCCGGAGCAGAGCCTTAAGTGCTCGAAATCACCCGACCAAACGGCCTGCGCTCCGCAGGAGCATGACGACCGCGGCGCTCTGTGCGCTTTTCTGCTTGGCAAACTCGGTGCTGGTCGCACCAACCGAAGTCTCGGCCGCTCCTTTCGGGTTCGACCCCTTCCCACCTGGGAGCGTCGTCGTCGCCCAGGGTGGCACGATCGCCGGGAACGGCACCGGCACGACCGGCGTCGAGGCTGACGGGGCTGTGAACGTCTACCCCCCGGGCTCCACCGGCGACGTGGTACCGACGGCGAGCTTCACCAATGGCATGTACGGCCCTTTCGTCGTGGTCTTCGACCCGTCAGGCGACATGTGGGCGGCGAACGTAAATACCGGCACTCTCATCGAGTTCACCAGGGCACAGTTGGCAATGGCCAACCCTGTGCCAGCCGTGACCATCTCGTCGACCACCGGCGCACTCGACAACCCCTACGGTATGGCTTTCGACCCCTGGGGCAACCTTTGGGTCGTCGGTACCACTACGGGGCTGGTCTACGAATTCGCAAAATGGCAATTGGCTAGGTCGGGCTCGCCGACGCCCCGGGTCACGATTTCGGACCTCCCAGGCACTCCTGATGGCGATGCCTTTGACCCCTGGGGTGACCTGTGGGTGACGGTCCAACTCTCTACAGCCTGTCCACAAGGCTGTGTGGTCGAGTTCTCGCGGGCCGAGCTGGCCTCGGCGAACCCGGCGCCCACGGTCACGATCTCGTCGACCGGTGGCGCCAACATGGCCTTCACGCCCTGGGGGGACATGTGGATGGTCACCGGGGGAGGACTGCCGGACTGCTACGGCACGCCCTGTAATAACGAGCTGGTGGAGTTCACCAGGGCACAGCTGTCCAGGTCGGGTTCCCCCGCACCAGCCGTCACGATCAGCTCGACCGGGGTTGGGGCAACCGGCTCGCTATGGGGGCCATACGGCGTCGCAGTCGACCCTTTCGGTGATGTGTGGGTCTCCAACTTCAACAAGCCCACCACCGTCGAGTTCGGACGCCAACAGCTTTTCAGGTCGGGGTCGCCCACTCCTGTGCGGACCATCGCTGGGCCGGGCACCGGGATGAACTGGCCCTCTTTCGTCGTCCTAGCGCCGTAAGGGGCCCTTCAAGGAACTGAGCCCTAATCGGCGAACACGTGCACATGTCACCCGCGCAGACAAAAGGCCAAGCCTGGTTGCCTCGAACCCTCACAGTCTCGTCCCGCGGGGCGGGTTCGAGGCGCTGGGCCGGCCGTATGGCGGCTCACAGAGCAAGCGGGCCCGGCCGTGGAAATCGGTATTCCTGCGGCGGGCGAGGGTTACCAAGTCTCGGTCGGAATGGGGCGGCCAAAAGACAAAGACCCACGCTCGCACGATCCGAGAAGCCATCGAGGCAGCCGACCCCCTGGCCCATGTGTTCTACGACGTAAGGAAAGACCTCGGCTCTGACTGAGGGGTGACCCGGTTCGCCCGGTACGTGGCCGGTGGTGGGCTGAGTCTTGCCGGCGCGAGCCTCGGATACCAGGTTTCGGTGGGCCCCCAAGAAGGTACTTGGTCACCGGACCTGACCGACGACAATGGGGATCATGTATGACCACGACCTTCGGGTTCGCAACGCCACCTATGGGCTATTGGTCGATCTGGGCCGCGTTCCCACCGTGCAGGAGGTCGCCCAGGCCACGCGGATCGTGTTCGCCGATGCATGCGAGTTGGCCGCAGCTCAATGACCAACACGCCCTTGTCCTCAACCGCGCCACCGCCGGGATCAGGATGGCCAACCCCTTCTCGGCCATCGCCTCCGCCTACCGGATCAAAACCGCATCCCGATGGTGGTACGCCAACTGTGCATGGGACCCCCTGGGCGTCTGTGCCGCTCTGCACGCCGACGGTCGCGTTGAGACATCGTGTCCCGGCTGTGGCGAGACGATCTCCTTACGGGTGGAGGACGCGTCACACGATGCGATACTCGCTCTCGGGAACATTGCCCGCCGCGTAATGCAAGCCGTCGCCCAGACATTGCTCGCACTGGCGCCCACCCCGGGCTCGGGTTCGAGAGAGCGGCGCGCGAGGACATTCACCCGGCTCGTACCGCGATGCCGGGGTAGTCAAGGACAAGACCCGCTCGGTCGTAGACAAGACGGCACCTGAAGTCGAAGGCAGGAGCCTCGTAGTCGTAACGCTGGCGGGAGCCTTCGTCCTCCACCCGGGTGTACTGCTGATCGAGTCGTTCGACTGTTGCGGTTGTCAAACGGACGTACGCCGCGGGCGCGGCGGCCGTTTCACCGACCGCAAGGCTGAGACGGTGCACCGGCAACGCATTCGTCAAGGCCGATGACTCCAGATCGACGTCGAAGCACCCGTCGAGGTGGCCTGCAGTGGCGCCGTTGATGACCCAATGCCCATCGCCATCAGACTCAACGAGTCGCTCCGCCGACCCCCGGACGGCCCTGGTCGTGACCTGGGCGCGACGGGTGTTCCAGCTGGGATCCACCTCCAGTTTGTAACTGACCACCCAGATCTCCTCGTCTTGAAACCCGGTCGTCGTGCCCTCGGCGCGAAGACCCGACGGTCCGGAGTTGAAGTACACGACCTCAAAGCCCGAGCGGAGCCCGCGGTGTTGCCAGCAAGCTGATGATGGCGGGCTGTCGAAGGGCACCGGCCCAGTCTGCCATTCGCTACCACCCGGAGGACCCCTTCCGACAGGGGCTCCGTAGCCGGACGGCAACCGACAAGGAACGAGTCCCAGAGGACAACCATGAGGTTCGAGATCGGACAAGATCAACTTCGTGGGACCAGACCTTGAGCAGCGTCGCCGACTTCGAGATAGCTTCCATCGAAGTCTGCCTCAGCCCGTAATTCCCGTTATCGTTCGGGTTTTCCGGCCAAGGCGGTGCGGCCCGGCGAGGCTCACCCGCGTGCCGGTGGAAGCGGGATCGCCGAATCGGGCGCGACCTGTGCTCACGGGTGGCCGTTGCAGTGTGAACGTTATGCCGGCCCTCCGACGGCTGTTACCGCATTGTTACCCGCACCGCTGTTAAGTTCCTCGTAGACGTGGCGATGACGATGAAGGGAAGTGGCCGGAGGATGTCGACGCGGCAGCCACCCGAAGGGGGGCAGCGAACCGTTCTATGGTGGCGAGCGGCCGGTCCCCTAGTCGTGGTGCTAGTTGTCGACGCAGTGTCGCTGACCGCCTGCGGCGGGTCGCCCTCGAAGGGCGTCGCGGGCCTTGGCTCGACGACGACAACGAGCCCGAGCTCAGCGGCGCAGGCCCCTGTCGGCGATGCGGTCAGGTTCGCCAACTGCATGCGGTCTAACGGCGTAACGAATTGGCCCGACCCGAGCAGCAACGGGCAGCCACAATCAATCAACCACATCGATCCGAGCTCGCCTACGTTCCAGAGGGCGTACAACGCCTGCCGGAAGTACGCGCCGAACGGCGAGATCGGCCCCCCCACGCCCACAGCCGCCCAACTGCGCGTTGCCCTCACGTTCGCCGAGTGCATGCACAAGCACGGGTTCCCGCAGTTCCCAGAGCCGCTAGCGACCGCACCTGACCCTGCCCAGGCGGACTTCTCTCTGGGTCAGGGGATGTATTTCCCCGAAAGCCCTCAGGGAGGGCCGCTCAACCCGACCGAGGTCCATTCGCAGGCGTTCGTTCAGGCAGCCAAGGCCTGTGGAGTGCAGCTTCCCTGACGGCGCACGGTCTGCATAATGGCGCCCAATAACCCAGATGCGTGGCTGGTGAAAGCCGTAGGAGAACGAGTCCTCTTTGTTTCAGATGTCAAGAGGCTTGCGGGTTTTCTTCTGAGGGTCTCGGCGGCCGAGGGAGCGCGCGGCTTGGCGCGACGGCCTAGCCTTGGGCTTGGCCCGGGAGTGGCTTGGCCGAAGAGCCGGTTTTGCGGGGTGAGAGCCGGCCGCGCAGGCTAGTTTGCCGTTCCCCGTTTGCCCTCCCGGGCCACCTGATGCCTCTTCCTCCCGGCGGGCGTCGGCGGCCATGGCGCCATAGAGGGCATCGCTGATGCGGCGTTTGAGCGCCCGGAGGGCTTCTTTACCAGTCTTGCCCTCGGCCACCTTGCGGTCGAAGTAGGCACGGCCCTCGGTGTGAGGGAAGCGGACCTGAGTGACGGCCGCCATGTGGAGGCGTGGTTCAGCTGGCGGCTGCCCCGCATCGACAGCCGGTAGATCTTCTTCTGCCCAGAGGAGACTTCGATGGGTGCAGAGCCGTTGTAAGCGGCGAAGTGGTCCTTGTCGGCGAAGCGGCGCACGTCCCTAGTGAGGCCGACGGTTATTGCTGCTACTACTGGCCCGACGCCGAAGATCTTGGTCGTGGTTGTCCCAGACGCAGCGACGACGGCCGCCAGGCGCTCCTTCAGCTCGGCCAGCTGGGCGTCCAAGCGGACGAGGTCCCCCAACAGCTCTTCGGCGAGCTCCTTGCGTGCCGTGGCGACAGCGCCCAGGGCTCGAAAGCGTCGAGCAGCCGGGCCACTTTGCTCGCGTACATCTCGCCGACGTAGCCGCCAGGCACGAGCTCCAAGACGACGGCGTGGAGGCGGTTGGCCACCCTGGTGCGAGCGCTCGTGAGGTCCTTGCGCCGCCGCGCCCACAGCCGCATGACTGCAGCGTGGTCCTCTTTTGCCACCTCCACTGGGCGCTTTGCCCGCAAGGCGGCCACGGCGACGGAGCGGGCGTCGTTGGGGTCGTTCTTGTTAAGGTCGCCATTGTCGAGCAGGCGTGCCCGGGCAGCGAGCTTGGGCGCGACGTCGAGCACCCCCTCACCGGCGGCGACGAGCTGCTAGGAGAGCAGGTAGCCGAGGCCGGAGGCGTTCTCCACAGCCCAGGTACGCTCCGGCCAGGCCCGGGCCCACTCACAAAGCCGTGCGAGCTGGTCGGGGCCCGAGCGCACTCGCAACTGGCCAAGGACGGTCTCGTGCTCGTCCAGCGCGACTGCCGTGTGCGAGCCTTTGTGCGGGTCGATGCCTATCGTCACTACCATCAAAAAACTCCTTACCTCGTAGGGGAAGTTGGTACGCGGCGGGCACGTCTAATTTCAGGGACAATGGCGCTCGCGCCTCTTATCAGCCACGCCACGAGAAGGCCCGACGGGTTGGCACCTCGTTCGGAAGCC
>Ga0209415_10020864_pt1 | contig 10143 bp, 8 predicted proteins | sample PeaSoiSIISIP2007_FD_187696 | JGI IMG/M metagenome (GOLD analysis project Ga0209415, IMG submission 187696) | Peat soil microbial communities from Weissenstadt, Germany - SII-SIP-2007 (SPAdes) (version 2) | ecosystem: Environmental > Terrestrial > Soil > Wetlands > Peat | place: Germany...
AGGCCGGAGCCGTCGTCGGTGTCGCCGATATACATGCCCGGCCGCTTGCGCACGGCGTCGAGGCCGCGCAACACCTTGATGGCGTCGGCGCCGTATTCCTCGGCGGCCTCGTCGGCCGCGGCGTCGTTGTGGGCAACCTGACCAGCCATGACCTAGCCTTTCCTTCCTTCCGCCTCCGCCTCAGGCCGGACGCGCCGCGCCGGCCTCGAGACGGAACATCTGCGCCCGCCCGGCGAGCGGCGCGAACAGCGCCGCGTCGGTGCCGGTGAGCCAGCTCTGGCCCGGCAGGGCCGCGAGCTCGTCGAACAGCGCCTCCCTGCGCTCCTCGTCGAGATGGGCTACCACCTCGTCGAGCAGCAAGAGCGGCGCCTGGCCGCGTTCGGCGCGCTGCACGCGCGCCTGCGCCAGCAGCAGCCGCACCAGCACCGCCTTCTGCTCGCCGGTCGAGCACTGTTCCACCGGCAGGTCGCGATCGGCGTGGCGCAGCACCAGGTCGCTCTTGTGCGGCCCCACCGCGGCGCCGCCCACGATCGCGTCGCGCGCGCGCCCCTGAGCGAGCGAGTCGCGAAATCGCGCCTCGGCCTCGGCGGCGGGCTGCGTCGCGAGCCAGTCCTCGACCGTGCCCGTCAGCGCGACCCGCGCCGCCGGGAACGGACCTGCCCGCAGCCCGCACGCCGCGTCCAGCTTTTCCGCCCAGGCGCGCCGCGCCGCGGCGATCGCCGCGCCCTCGCGTGCCATGGTGCCTTCGAGCGCGGCCAGCCAGGCGTCGTCGGACCGCCCTTCGGCCAACAGCCGCGCCCGCTCGCGCAAGCCGTGCTCATAGGCCACCGAGCGGCGCGCATGGCCCGGATCGAGCCCCATCACCAAGCGGTCGAGGAAGCGGCGGCGTCCGCCCGCGCCCTCGCCGAACAGCCGATCCATCGTCGGCGTCAGCCACACCAGGCTCACCACCTCGGCCAGCGCCGCCTGCGACCGCGCCGGCTCGCCGGCGATGCGCACCACCCGCCGCTCGGCGCCGGCCTCGCGTCCGGTGCCGATGTCGAGCGGCCCGGAATCGCTTTCCAGCCGCGCCGCCACCGCCCAGGGCGCGCCCTTGCCCGCCTCGCGCCGCGCCACGTCGTCGAGCCGCGCCCGTCGCAACCCCCGGCCCGGCGCCAGGAACGACAGCGCCTCGAGGATGTTGGTCTTGCCGGCGCCGTTCGGCCCGGTCAGCACCACCGGGCGGCGGTCGACCTCGAGGCGCAGCGCGCGGTAGGAGCGAAACTCCTCGAGCATCAGCCGGACGACCGCGACCGCTTCACGCCCCGCACCCTCGGTCACGCAATCCGATCCGTCACACCCGCATCGGCATCAGCACGTAGAGCGCGCCGCCGTCGGCGACTTCGCGCACCACCGTCGGGCTGGCGGCGTCGGCCATGGCGAAACGCGCCGCGTCGCCCTCGATCTGCGCCATGATCTCGAGCAGGTAGCGCGAATTGAAGCCGATCTCGATCGGGCTGGAATCGTAGCTCGCCTCGAGCTCCTCGACCGCGCTGCCCTGCTCGGGACTGGAGGCCGAGAGCGTGATGCTGCCCTTGCCCACGCTGAGCTTGATGGCGCGCGAGCGCTCGGTGGAGATGGCGGAAACGCGGTCCACCGCGGCGCTGAAATCGCCGCGGCCGACCACGAGGACCTTGTCGTTGTCGGCGGGGATGACGCGCTCGTAGTCGGGAAAGGTGCCGTCGATCAGCTTCGAGGTCATGGCCGCGTCGTCGAAGGCGAAGCGGATCTTGGTCTCGGACAGCGAGATGGTCACTTGGTCGCCGCCCTCGTCGAGCAGCTTGCGCAACTCGGTCACGGTCTTGCGCGGCACGATCACGCCGGGCATGCCTTCGGCGCCCTCGGGCAGCGGCACCTGGACGCGGGCCAGGCGATGGCCGTCGGTGGCCACCGCGCGCAACACCGGCATGCCGTCGCTCTTGGCGGCGTGCAGGTAGATGCCGTTGAGGTAGTAACGCGTCTCCTCGCTCGAGATGGCGAAGCGCGTGCGGTCGATCAGCGCCTTGAGGTCGGTGCCCGACACGGCGAAGTTGTGCGGCAGGTCGCCGCCGGACATGACCGGGAAGTCCTCGACCGGCAACACCGGCAGCGCGAATTTGGAGCGGCCCGAGCGCAGCGTGAGCTGGCCGTCCTTGCCCGCGACGTCGAGCTCGACCTGCGATCCCTCGGGCAGTTTGCGCACGATCTCGTAGAGCGTGTGCGCCGGCGCGGTGGTCGCCCCGGCGCGGCCGACGTCGGCCGGCACCGTCTCGACGATGTCGAGATCCATGTCGGTGGCGTTCAGCCCGACCTTGCCGCCCTTGCCCTCGATCTTGACGTTGGACAGGATCGGAATGGTGTTGCGCCGCTCCACCACGCTTTGCACGTGGTTGAGCGCCTTGAGCAAAGCGGCGCGTTCGATCGTCAGTTTCATGGCGTTCCGGAAGCGTCCCGCCCGGCGGATGCAACGGCCTGCCAGCTGGTCCCGATGGCGGCCTTTCCGCGAGCCGTTTCAGTATAGCACAAGCCTTTGGCACGCAAACCGATTTCGGCTCCGGTCCGGGCTCCGGCGGGGGCCCGAAAAGCGCCCAATTCCAAGGCTTTCCGGGGCGCCCGGAGCGGTTCCCGCCGATGCCGGACCGCTCTCGGTTGGCCCAGGGCGGCCGGCGCCGCGCCGGCTTGCCGCCGATTCGGTCAAGCCGGAATCGGCGCTAGCTTTCGATCATGCGCCGCAGCAGCTCGACATCCTCGGCGAACGAGGAATCGCGCGCCGACAGTTCCTCGATCTTCTTGACCGCGTGCATCACCGTGGTGTGGTCGCGGCCGCCGAACTTGCGGCCGATCTCGGGCAGCGAACGGGCGGTGAGCTGCTTGGCCAGGTACATCGCCACCTGCCGCGGCCGGGCCACCTGGCGGGCGCGGCGCGCCGAATGCATGTCGGCGACGCGGATGTTGAAATGCTCGGCGACCTTCTTCTGGATCTCCTCGATGGTGATGCGGCGGTCGTTGGCGCGCAGCAGATCGTGCAGCACCTCCTGGGTCGATTCCAAGGTGATGTCGCGGCCCACCAGTTGGGCGTGCGCCACCACCCGGTTGAGCGCGCCTTCGAGCTCGCGCACGTTCGAGGCGATCTTGTGCGCCAGGAACTCGGCAACCTTGCGCGGCACCTCGACCTTCATCTGTTCGGCCTTGGCGGCGATGATGCCGAGGCGGAGCTCGTAGGTGGTGGCGTGGATATCGGCCACGAGACCGCAACCAAGACGCGAACGCAGCCGCTCCTCCATGCCCTGCAGCTCGGCCGGCGACTTGTCGGCCGAGATGATGATCTGCTTGCCCTGGTCGACCAGCGCATTGAAGGTGTGGAAGAACTCTTCCTGGGTAGCGTCCTTGCCGGCGATGAATTGCACGTCGTCGACCATCAGCACGTCGACCGAGCGCAACTGATCCTTGAACGACATTGTGTCCTGGAAGCGCAGCGCCTTGACGAAGCGGTACATGAAGGTCTCGGCGGAAAGATAGACCACCGAGCGGCGCGGCGTGCGCTCGCGGATCAGCCAGGCCACCGCGTGCATGAGATGAGTCTTGCCCAGGCCGACGCCGCCGTGCAGGAACAACGGGTTGAACGGCACGCGGTCGGATTCGGCCACCCGGCGCGCCGCGGCGTAGGCGAATTCGTTGGACTTGCCGACCACGAAATTCTCGAAGCGGCAGCGCGGGTCGAGCGGCGCGCCGAATTCCTCGGCGGCGCTGACCGCGGGATCGGGCGCGGCGGCCTTTGCCGGCGCAGGCTCGACCGGCACCAGCGTCGGCCGCACCACGATCTCGATCCCGGTAACCGAGGCGTCTTCCTTCGCCCACAGCGCGCGCAGGCGTTCGCCGTAGTGGGTCACCACCCAATCCTTGAGGAAGCGCGTCGGCACCGCGATGCGCACATTGCCTTCCGTGACATCGGCCAGAGTCAGCGGCTTGAGCCAGCTCTTGAAGGCGGCGTCGCCGAATTCCTCGCGCAGGCGGGTGCGAACCCGTCCCCAATGCGCACGTGCGGCTTCGTCGCTCACCGTGCGTCCCCGCGATCGCCAGACTGCGATTGCCAACCGGTCGCAACCCCGCCCGCACGGTTGCTCGCGCGAACGCCGTGAACTTTCCGCCCGATCAACGCTGCCCCCTCTCCCGCTTCCGCCACGCCCAGCGGCGAATTGGTCTCGCCGGTCGGCGTTCCTTCGGCGCGGCGCGATCCTGATTCAGCGATCCGCCGCGCTCACGTTCATTGCGTCACGATCTTCCGTCAACGGTTTCAATCCACTTCGCCCGTGCCTTCGATTTGCGACTCAATCGTGACAATGACGACATTGCCAAAAGACGGAACCTCCCCTGTCCCCGCGCCATAAATCCCTGCGGGGTCGAGTACATCCTGTTCCGGAAACGCTTCGGTCCGAGCGAAGCAGTCACCAACTTAGCGACGGATTTTTGACAGCGCAATATGTCCGAACAGCGAACGCGAAAAATTTTTTCCGCACACGAATCTTGACTCGCGAACGTCTCGCCGCTCCATCGCGGGTACGCGCGCGATTCGCCACCGCTCGATTCACAGCGCCTTGATGCGTTTCGCCAGCCGCGAGATTTTGCGCGACGCGGTGTTCTTGCTCAATACCCCGGCTTTGACCGCGCGCATCAGCTCGGGTTCGCCGGCGCGCAGCGCCGCGGCCGCCTTTTTCTTGTCGCCGCTCGCCGCCGCCGCCTCGACCTCCTTGACGGCGGTGCGCATGCGGCTGGTGCGCGCGCGATTCGTTTGGGTGCGGCGCTTGGTGCCGCGGATGCGCTTCTCGGCGGATTTGTGCTGGGCCATCTGACGAAGTCCTTTCGCGGCGAAGGCGCGTTTATAGGGTGCGGTCCGAGGCGCCGTCAAGGGCGTGGGAATCGTCAGTCCTTGTCGCTCACGCCCGCTTGCGCAAACGTCGCCATGCCGGTGTGGCAGGCGAGCGCGGCGCGTGCCAGCGCCACGGCTACCGCCGCGCCCGACGCCTCGCCGAGCCGCATGCCGAGATCGAGCAGCGGCCGCTTTCCCAGCCGCTCGAGCAGGTTGCGGTGCGCCGCCTCGGCCGAGACATGGCCGGCCAGGCAGTGATCGAGCGCACCCGGCGCGGCGCGATGCAGAACCGCCGCCGCCGCCGCGCAGACGTAGCCGTCGAGGATCACGGGCGCGCGCGCCAGCCGCGCGGCGAGAATGGCGCCGGCCATCGCCGCGATCTCGCGTCCGCCCAGTCGGCGCAGCACCTCGAGCGGATCGTCGCTGGCGTTCGCCGCGACTCCCTTTTCCACAACCTCGATCTTGACGCGCATTTGTGCGTCGTCGACGCCGGTGCCGCGCCCGGTCCAGTCGGACGCCGCGCCGCCGAACAGCGCGTGACAGATCGCCGCCGCCGCGGTGGTGTTGCCAATGCCCATCTCGCCGACCGCCAGCAGATCCGTGCCCGGCGGCACCGCCGCCATGCCGCGCGCGACGGCGGCGACGCACGCGCCCTCGTCCATCGCCGCGCCGCGCGTGAAATCCGCCGTGGGTCGGTCGAGGTCGAGCGCGTCGACCGACAGTGTGATGCCGTTCGCGTGGCACAACTGGTTGATCGCCGCTCCGCCGCCCTGGAAGTTCGCGACCATCTGCGCGGTGACCTCGGCCGGATAGGCCGAGACGCCGAGCGCGGCCACGCCATGATTGCCGGCAAAGACGCAGGCACGCACGGCATCCAGGCGCGGCGGATGCCGTCCCTGCCATGCGCTCAGATGGCGCGAAATCTCCTCGAGCAGGCCGAGCGAGCCGGGCGGCTTGGTGAGTTGCGGTTCGCGCGCCTGCCAGCGGGCGAGCGCGGCGGCGTCGGGACCGGGCAGGCCGCGCAGCAACGCGCGCAATTCTGCCAAGGATGCGACGCTGGCGGCAGCGACGGTCAAGGCGGGCTCCTTCGGCTGGATGGCGGGGCGGAACGTTGTCCTATACCCTAGCGCCGGAGGGAAATCACGCAGATGAGCGACGCGCCCGAATCAGAATCTGAATCCGAACCCACAGCCGGTCTCGACGCCTCGCCCGATGCACCCGACGCCGCGCCCGAAGCGGATTCGGCTTCCAGGGCCGGCGGCCTGAGTCTGGCGTTCGGCTTTCTCACCCGGCTGCCTTTCGCCAACCGGGACCTGCCGCCGGGCGCGCTGGCCCGCGCCATGGGCATGTTCCCGCTGGTCGGTGTGGTGGTCGGCGGCGTGGGCGCCGCCGCGTTCGCGCTGGCCGACCTGATCCTGCCGCGGCCGGCCGCCGCCATCGTCGCGCTCGGCGCCACGGCGCTGGTCACCGGGGCGCTGCACGAGGACGGGCTGGCCGACACCGCCGACGGGTTCGGCGGCGGCGTCAAGCGCGAAGACAAACTGGCCATCATGCGCGATTCGCGCATCGGCACTTACGGCGTGGTCGCGCTCGCCCTGGTTCTCGGCTTGCGCGCCGTGGCGCTGGCCGGGATCGGCGGGGCGCTGGCGGTCGCCGGCGCGCTGATCGCCGCGCACGCGCTGGCCCGCGCCGCCATTCCGCTGGCGATGCAGGCACTAACTCCGGCGCGCAGCGACGGACTCGGCGCCAGCGCCGGCCAGCCTTCGGTGACGCAGACCGGTATCGCCGTCACCATCGCGATCGTCGTCGCGGCGGTGATGCTGCCCCCCGCCGCGGCGCTGGCGGCGCTGGCCGGGGCGACGCTCGGCACCGTTGTCGTCGTGTCGCTCGCCCAGGCGCAGATCGGCGGACACACCGGCGACGTGCTCGGCGCGGTCGAGCAATTGGCCGAGACCTTCGCGCTGCTTGGCGTGCTTGCTGCCCAGGGATCAATGGCGGCGTGACCGCGCCCGCCGTCACCCGCTGGTGGTGGGTGCGCCACGCGCCGGTGCCGGGACCGGAGGGACTGCTAAAAGGCCGCCTCGACCTGCCCGCCGATACCTCCGACCGCGCCGCCTTCGCCGCGTTGGCGGCGCGCCTACCGCGCGGCGGACCGGCCATCACCAGCACCAGGCTGCGTTGCCGCCAGACCTTCGCCGCGCTGGTCGAGGCGGGGCTCGCGGCCGAGCCCGCGGTCGCCGAGGGTGGCCTCGACGAGCAGGATTTCGGCCGGCTCGAGGGACGCATCTGGGGCGAGATCGAACGCGACCCCGAGATGGCGGCGTTCTGGATCGATCCGGCGAACTTCGTGCCGGAAGACGGCGAGAGCTTCGCGCAGCTGGTGGCGCGGGTGCGCGGCGCCATCGGCAGTATCGGCGCGCGCCATCCGAGCGGCGACATTCTCGCCGTCGTCCATGCCGGCACGATCCGCGCCGCGCTGGCGGTGGCGCTGGGTATCAGCCCGCTCTCCGCGCTCGCCTTTTCGGTCGAGACGCTGTCGCTGACCCGGATCGACGCGGTGGGTTCGGATTGGCGGGTGGTGGGCGTGAACTGGCGGCCCGCTTCTTGATCACAGGCCGCAGAACGTGGCTGTGGTCGGGCGCGTAGAGGCGGCTGTCGGCGAACGCGGCGTCGCCCAGGGCACGGCCGACCAGGATCAGCGCGGTGCGCGTGAAGCCGGCCGCCTTCGCCTTGGCGCGGATGTCGCCGAGCGTGCCGGTAACGAAGCTCTGGTCCGGCCAGCTCACGCGATGCGCCACCACGGCGGGGCAGCTCGCGCCGTAGAGCGGCGCGAGTTCGCGCACCACCCGCGCCAGGTTGGTCGCCGAAAGATGGATCGCGAGCGTGGCGCCCGACCGGCCCAGCGTCGCCAGCTCCTCGCCCTTCGGCATGGAAGAGGCGCGCACGGCGGTGCGGGTGAGGATCACCGTCTGGCAGATGTCGGGCAGCGTGAGTTCGCGCCCCAGCGCGGCGGCGGCGGCGGCATAGGCGGGCACGCCCGGCGTGATGTCGTAGGGAATGCCGAGAGAAGCCAACCTGCGCATCTGCTCGGCGATGGCCCCGTAGAGCGACGGGTCGCCGGACTGGAGCCGCGCCACATCGTGCCCCCTGGCATGGGCGGTCTGCATTTCGGCGACGATTTCGTCGAGCGTGAGCGGCGCGGTGTCGACCACGCGCGCGCCCCTGGGCGCCTCGGCGATCAGCGCCTTGGGCACCAAGGAGCCGGCGTAGAGCACGACCGGAGAACGCCGCACCAGATCGCGTCCGCGCACGGTGATCAGGTCGGGCGCGCCCGGCCCGGCGCCGATGAAATGCACGGTCACGAACCCGGTTCCTTGCGCGCGTAGTCGCGCGGCGTGTGCACCCAGGCGCGGCCGCCATGCGCCGCCATGCGCGTCTGCGAGCTGCCGACCAGGACGATGGTCAGCATATCGATGCGCGCCGGATCGAAGGCGGCGAGCGTGGTGAGCGTCACTTCCTCGCCCTGGCGGCCGAGATTGCGCGCCACCACGACCGGCGTCGCCGGCGCGCGCGCGTCGAGCAGGATGGCGTGGGCACGGGCGAGCTGGTCGCGCCGGCGCTCGGAGGCCGGGTTGTAGAGTGCGACCACGAAATCGGCCGCGGCGGCGGCGCGCAGCCGGGTTTCGATCTCCGGCCAGGGGGTGAGCAGGTCGGACAGCGAAATCGCGCAGAAATCGTGGCCGAGCGGTGCACCGGCGCGCGCGGCGGCGGCTTGCAGCGCCGACAGGCCCGGTACCACAGCGAGCTCGATGCGGTCCCAGTCGGGCCGGTCGTCGCGCGCCATCATTTCGAGCGCGAGCGTGGCAAGGCCGTAGATGCCGGCGTCGCCCGAGCTGACCAGCGCCACCGCACGTCCTTCCGCGGCGAGGTCGAGCGCCAGGCGCGCGCGGCCTTCCTCGGCGCCGAGCGTGCCCTTGTGCCGGCGCTTGCCCTGCGCGGCCGCGCCCAGCAGGTCGAGATAGGGCCCGTAGCCGACCAGATGTTCGGCCAGAGCGATCGCGCGGCTGGCTTCCGGGGTGCGCCAGTCGGCGTCGCCCGGACCGATGCCGACGATCCACAATCTTCCCCGCGCCCGGCCGATGCGCGCCGGATCGAGCGGGGCCGGCGAGCGGCCGACGGCGCAGGTGGCGCGGCTCGAGCGGGTCTTGACGACCGCCAGGGCGCCCCTGCGCCCGACCGCAGCCAGCGCCGCGCCCTCGGCCACGCCATGCGTCCCGGTGGCGCGGAACACGGTTTCCGAAGGATTGGCGAGACGCGGCGCCTGCTTCTCCAGTTCGGCGGCGGAGAAGAAGCGCGCGGGGACGCCGAGAGCTTCCGCGAGGGCGTGGACCGCCGGCTCGTCCGACTTGAGATCGAGCGACACGACGCAGGCAACCGATTCCTCCGCCAGACCCGCTTTCTTGAGCGTGCGGCGTGCCAGCGCGATCAACTCGCGCGGCGCGGTGCCGCGCTCGCAGCCCACGCCCAGCGCCAGCGTCGGCGGATGGATGACGAGTTCGCGTCTCTTGGCCGCCGTCCGGTCGGTGACGCGGATCGTGCCCGCCGGGCGGCCCTTGCCGCGCGCGGCGATACGCCGCAGATCGTCGAGCCAGGGCACGCCGATGCCCGCCTCGACCTCGACCGCAACGCGTCTGCCGGCGAGCAGCGCAGCAGCGATCCGCTTGGCGGCTTTGGGATTGGCGACGCGCCAGCCCGCGGGCGGATCGTCGAGCGCGACGCCAAGCGCGGCCTCGCCGGCGGTGGTGATCGCCGCCCTGGCGTCGAGGATGCGCGCGAGGCGCGCGGCCAGGCGGTTGGCGCCGCGATGACCGCCCAGGATCGGGACCACCGAGGCGCCGTCGGCACTGATGGCGAGCAGCGGCGGCTCGGCGCGCTTGTCCTTGAGCAGCGGCGCCACCGCGCGCACCAGAATGCCGGCGGCGCACACGCCCACCACCGGCACGTTGTCGCGAAACAGCGCGCGGACATGCGCGGTGGTCTCGGCGAAATACACATCGGCGCGGGCCACCCGGCCGGCGCGGCCGTGCAACGCCGCACCCGGCAAGCCGCGGGCGATGCGCGCGCCCAATCTGGCCCCCGCTTGGTCGAGCGCGACGATCGCTATGCCTTCAATGCCGCGTTCCGCGGCTATGCCTTCAATGCCGCGTCCCGCGGCTATGCCTTCAATGCCGCGTCCCGCGGCTATGCCTTCAATGCCG